>Ga0075423_10005739_pt1 | contig 11615 bp, 7 predicted proteins | sample SoiMethybrSBSTD2_FD_80114 | JGI IMG/M metagenome (GOLD analysis project Ga0075423, IMG submission 80114) | Bulk soil microbial communities from a Populus tree surrounding site in Tennessee, USA - Soil MetaG P. TD hybrid SBSTD2 | ecosystem: Environmental > Terrestrial > Soil > Tree plantation...
CCCCAGCTCGAGATCCTCGCCAGCGACGTCAAGTGCAAGCACGGCTCCACCACCGGCCAGCTCGACCCCGCCGCGCTCTTCTACCTCCGCTCGCGGGGGATCGACGAGGCGGCCGCCCGGAGCCTGCTCGTGAGCGCCTTCGCCGGCGACGTCGTGGGCCGGGTCGGTGTCCCCGCCCTGCGCGCGGCGCTCGAGAGCCACCTGCGGGAGCGCCTGCCCGGCCTCCGCGACCGGCAGATCCAGGAGGCCGTCCTATGAGCACATCCCCCGACGTCCGCCGCGAGACCCGGCCGTCCTCGGCGGTCGCCATCGACATCGGCGCGGTACGGCGGGACTTCCCGATCCTCTCCCGCGAGGTCCACGGCAAGCCTCTCGTGTACCTGGACAACGCCGCCAGCAGCCAGAAGCCCCGCTCCGTGATCGACGCCGAGCGCAGCCTGTACGAGGAGTACTACGCCAACGTCCACCGCGGCGTGCACTCGCTGTCGCAGGAGTCGACCGACGCCTACGAGGCGGGACGCGTCAAGGCCCAGGGCTTCCTGAACGCGGCCTCGACGCGGGAGATCGTCTTCACGCGCGGCACCACCGAGGCCATCAACCTCGTCGCCTCGACCTTCGGGCGGTCGCGCATACGGGAAGGGGACGAGGTGCTCGTCTCCGGCCTCGAGCACCACTCGAACATCGTGCCCTGGCAGATGCTCTGCGAGGAGAAGGGCGCGCGCCTCCGCTCGGTGCCCATCAACGACGACGGGGAGGTCATCCTCGAGGAGCTGGAGCGGCTACTCTCGCCGCGGACGCGGATCCTCGGCATGGCCCACGTCTCCAACGCGCTGGGCACCGTCAACCCGGTCGCCCAGATCGTGGAGATGGCCCACGCCCGCGGGGTGCCCGTGCTGCTCGACGGCGCCCAGGCCGCCCCCCACGTCGCGGTCGACGTCCAGGCCCTCGGGTGCGACTTCTACGCGTTCTCCGGCCACAAGATCTACGGCCCGTCGGGCATCGGCATCCTCTACGGCCGGGCGGCGCTGCTCGAGGAGATGCCTCCCTACCAGGGCGGCGGGGACATGATCCTCTCCGTCAGCTTCGAGAAGACGACCTACAACGAGCTGCCCTACAAGTTCGAGGCGGGCACGCCCAACATCGCCGGCGTGGTGGGCCTCGGCGCCGCCCTCGACTGGGTGGAGGGCATCGGCCTCGACCGCATCGCCGCCCACGAGCACGATCTGCTCGAGTACGGCACCGCGCGCCTGCTCGAGGTGCCCGACCTGCGCATCATCGGCACCGCGCGGGAGAAGGCGGCGGTGCTCTCGTTCGTCGTCGAGGGCGTGCATCCCCACGACATGGGCACGGTGCTGGACTACGACGGCGTGGCCGTGCGCACCGGCCACCACTGCGCCCAGCCGGTGATGGAGCGCTTCGGCGTCCCCGCCACCACGCGCGCGTCGCTGGCCGTCTACAACACGAGGCCGGAGATCGACGTCCTCGTTGCGGGGATCGCAAAGGCGAGGGAGATGTTCGCGTGAGCTCGGAACTGCGTGACCTCTATCAAGAGGTGATCCTCGACCACAGCAAGCGGCCGCGGAACTTCCGCGAGCTGCCCGCGGCCACCGGCCGCGCCGAGGGCTACAACCCGCTCTGCGGGGACCGGGCGACGGTCTACGTCGAGCTGGAAGGCGACCGGGTGAAGGACGTCAGCTTCAAGGGCGCGGGCTGCTCGATCTCCACCGCCTCCGCCTCGATGATGACCGAGGCCCTCAAGGGCAAGACGCGGGCGGAGGCGGAGGCGCTGTTCGAGCGGTTCCACCAGCTGATCACGAGCGACCCCACGCGCGCGGCCGAGAACGCCGCCCCCGAGCTGGGGAAGCTGGCCGCCTTCTCGGGCGTGTGCGAGTTCCCCGTCCGGGTGAAGTGCGCGTCGCTGCCCTGGCACACGCTGCGCTCGGCCCTCGACGGCGAGACCGCCCGCGTCTCGACGGAGGACACCGAGGCCAGCCGCGGCGACGCGGAGGGCAAGACCCGGCCGGAGGGCGAGCGATGAGGGAGGAGACGGTCCTCGCCCGCGACGTCGAGGCCACCGCCATCCCCTACGGCGACAAGATCCCCCTCACCGCCGGCAGCCCGGTGATCATCACCCAGGCCCTCGGCGGCTCGTACACGGTGGTCACGATGCAGGGCTACATGGTCCGCATCGACGGGAAGGACGCCGACGCCATCGGCAAGGAGGTCGTGGCCGCGCCGACCGCGGCGGAGCTCGCGGGACGGCCCCTCATCGACCTCGTGTGGGACCAGCTCAAGACCTGCTACGACCCGGAGATCCCTGTGAACATCGTGGAGCTGGGCCTCGTCCACTCCGCGGAGGCGGCGCCGCTGCCCGAGGGCGGGCAGAAGGTGGCGGTGCGGTTCACCCTCACCGCGCCCGGCTGCGGGATGGGCGACGTCCTGCGCCAGGACATCGAGCGCAAGGTTCTCTCGCTGCCGGACGTGAGGGAGGCGGACGTGCAGGTACAGCTCGACCCGCCGTGGGACCAGACCCGGATGTCGGACGCCGCTCGTCTCCAGCTGGGGTTGATGTGAGGCTCACATGAAATTGAGCGCGCAGGAAGAGTACGGTCTGCGTTGCCTCTTGCGCCTGGGCCGCGAGGGCGCCAGCCTGACCATCTCCGAGCTGAGCCAGCGCGAGGGAATTTCCGCGCCCAACGTGGCCAAGCTCATGAGGGTTCTCCGCCGCGGCGGCTACGTGCACAGCACGCGCGGCAAGGAGGGCGGGTACACGCTCGCCCGCCCGGCCGAGGAGATCAACCTCGGCGAGACGCTGGCCCTGCTCGGCGGCCGGCTCTACGATCCCGCCTTCTGCGGGCGCCACTCCGGTGTCGAGCGCCTCTGCACGCACATGCCGGACTGCTCGATCCGCTCCGTCTGGCGGCTGGTGCAGGGCGCGGTGGACCAGGTGCTGGGCCGGCTCAGCCTGCGCGACCTCCTCTGCAGCGAGGAGCAGATGAGCGGCTGGAAGGGCCCCAACGCCGTCAATCTGCCCGTGGTCTCCCGCCCCGCCTGAAGCTCGGCCTCAGGCCTGCGCAATCGGCGGTCGTTTCTTCCCGAAGCCCGTGGCCTGCTCGAACGCGTGGGCCATCTGGAGCAGGCCGAAGTCGTCGCGATAGCGGCCGACGATCTGGATGCCGACGGGCAGGCCGTCGTCGGTGAAGCCCGCGGGCACGGAAACCGCAGGCCGGAAGGTCGTGGTGATCCGGGAGGCGGACTTCATCCACGCCACGTAGTTCTCCATCTTCACGCCTTCGATCTCGTGCGGCCAGTCGAGCTTGGCGTCGAAGGGCGGCACCTGGTTCACCGCGCAGGCCAGGAACTCGTACTTCTCCTGGAAGCGGCGCATCCGCTCCAGGATCTCGGCGTGGCGCTGCATCGCGCGGGCGACGTCGGCGCCGCTGAAGCGCGAGCCCGACTCGATCTGCCACACCGCCTCCGGCTTGAGCTGGTCGCGATGGGTGTCGAGCAGGGGGCCGAGGCCGTTCCACGACATCCAGAGCCGCAGCGTCAGGAAGACCTCGTCGGCCCCGGCCAGGTCCGGCCCCGCGTCGTCCACGATGCAGCCGAGCGACTCGAAGGTCTTGCGTTGCGTCTCGAGGACGGCGCGGACGCGGCGGTCGAGCGGTAGACCGCCGAGGTCGGGCCACCAGGCCACCCGTACCCCCTTGAGGTCGCGGTCCAGCGGCCGCGCGAAGAGGGAAGGGTCCGAAGGATAGCCGGCGGGATCGCGGGGATCGAAGCCCGCCATCACGCTCAACAGGAACGCGACGTCCGACACGGTCCGGCCCAGGGGCCCCTTCACCGCGAAGCCGACGAACGGCATCGCCGTCGGGGCGTCGGGCACGAGGCCGACGGTCGGGCGGAAGCCGACCACGTTGTTGAAGTTTCCCGGGTTGCGCAGCGATCCGCCGAGGTCGCTTCCGTCCGCGAGCGGAAGCATGCCGGTCGCGAGCGCCGCCCCGGCGCCGCCGCTCGACCCGCCCGCGCTCTTCGTCGGATCGTACGGATTCACCGTGGTGCCGTACACCTTGTTGTAGGTGTGGGAGCCCATCCCGAACTCGGGAACGTTGGTCTTGCCGATCGGCACGACCCCCGCCCGTCGCAGGCGCTCGACGAGGACGGTGTCCGCCTTGGGCATCTCGTCCTTGTAGATCGGGGAGCCCCGCGTGCACGGGAAGCCGACCGCCTCCTCGAGGTCCTTGAACGCGAAGGGCAGGCCGTGGAGCGGCCCCACACTCTCGCCCTTCGCCCGCCGCCGATCGGCCTCGTCGGCGAGGGCCAGGCAACGGTCGTCGTCCAGCTTCGCCACGATGGCGTTGATCTTCGGGTTGACGCGCGCGATCCGGTCCAGGTGCGCCTTCATCACCTCGCGCGCCGACAGCTCGCGCGCGCGGATCCGGCGCGCCAGCTCGCGCCCGCTCATGAAGCAGAGGTCGCCGGAGGGGGCGGCGGCGGACGCCGCCTCGCCGACGGCGCTCGCCGCGACCGTGGCCCCGGCCACCTGGAGGAACCCGCGCCGGTTCGTCTTCATCGGGGAGGGATCTTACCCCTATGATGCGGCGGTGGGGATCCGGCCGGTCGTCCTCCTCGTTCCCTCCCTGGCCGCGGCGGTGGAGCTTCCTCGCCGCCTGGCCAGCCTGGGCCCGGGGCTGACCGGTCTGTATCCCTTCAAGGTCCTCGACCTGGCCCGGGCGGTGGCGGAGCCGTCGCTGCTCGGGCGCGGGCTCAAGTCCTGGGATCCGGGCCACGACGCCCTGCTCGCCGGGCGCCTGCTCGACGAGGATTCTTCCCTGCCGGTCTCGCCCGACATGCCCCGCGCGCCGCTCGCCACCGCGCTGGCCCGCACCCTCTCCGCCCTCCGCCTCGGCGCGATCGATCCCCAGGCCCTCGAGGCGGTCGCCGCCACCGCCAACGGCGAGGACGCCGCCCGGCTGCGGGCCCTCGCCGGCCTCTACCGGCGCTTCCTCTCCGAGCTGGACGGGCGGCTGGCCGACCCGGCCACGCTGCTGAAGGCCGCGCGCGAAAGCCTCGACCAGGTGCCTTGGCTCGACGGGGCGGAGGTCGTGGTCGTGGACGACCTCGAGCTCGACGCCTGCGAGCGCGCGTTCGTGGCGGCGCTGGCCCGGATGCGGCCGGTTCGCCTCCTCGCCCGCGAGCGGCCCCCGGGCCTGGCGACTTCGTCGTTCGCGGTGTGGGCCGCGGATCACGGCATTCCCGAGGCGCCGCCCGAGCAGACGGCGCTGGCCCCGCTCGCGCCGCCGGCCACCCCCGCGTCGCTGCGCCGGCTGCGCGCGTGCCTGTTCGAGCCGCCGCAGGGCGACGCGATGCGCGACGGCGCCGTCGAGCTCCTGACCGCCCCGGGCGAAGCGGCCGAGGTGCGCGCGATCGTGCGGCGCCTCCTGCGCGAGGCCGCCCGCGGCGTTCCATTCGAGGAGATGGGCATCATCCTCCCCCGGCCCGAGGAATACGCGCCGCTGGTGACGGACCTGCTCGAGCGCCTCGCGGTCCCCCACCGCCTCCACCCCTCGCTCCCGTTGCGCAGCGGCCGCTCCGCGCGCTCGCTGCTCCTCCTCTTCCGCGCCCGCGGCCTCGCTCGTTCGGCGGTCATGGAGTTCCTGACGTTCGCCCCCGTGCCCTTCGAGTCGATCCTCCGCGAAGAGGCGGTCCCTCCCGCGCGGCCGTCGCGCTGGGACGCGATCAGCCGCGACGCCGGGATCGTCTCGGGCCTGGACCGCTGGCGGGTGGGACTGCGCGCACATGCGGAGGCGGAGCGGGCGGCGGCGCAGAGCGAGGCCGCCGGCGATCGGGCCGAGCGCCGGCGGCGGGGGGCGGCCGAGGCGGAGGCGCTGCTCGCGGTGGTGGAGGCGCTGGCCAGGACACTGGACGACCTCACGGGCGAGGCCTCGTGGCCGGAGTGGTCGCGGCGGCTCCAGGCCGTCTTCGACACGTGGGTGGGCCGCGAGCGCGACCGCGATGCGGTGGCGGAGGTGCTCGCCGACCTCGCCCGTCTCGCCTCGGTGTCCCCGCGCGCACCCTGGCGCCAGGTGGAGGCCGTGCTCGAGGCGCGGTTCGAATGGGAGCGGCTGCCCGTCGGTCCCCTCGCGGGCGGAGGCATCCACGTCGGCGCGCTCGACGCAATGGCCGGGTTGCCCTTCCGCGTGGTGGCGATCCCCGGCCTCGTCGAAGGCGGCTATCCGGGCGTCCTGCGGCCGGATCCCTTCCTGCTCGACGCCGAGCGGGAAGCGTTGGGCCTCGGCGCCTCCGTCCCCGTGCGCCGCCGGCGCCCGGCGCCCGACCGCGCCCAGCTCTCGCTCTTCGATCGCGAGGCCCCTGAGGAAGTAGTGCCCGCGGCCCCGCCGCCCGCGCGGCTGGCCACGACGCAGGACCGCCTCCTCGAGGCGCGGCGGATGTTCCACCGCGCGCTGGGCCAGGCAACCGAGCGCCTGATCCTGTCGTACCCGCGCGCCGACCCTCGCACCGGTCGCGAGCGCCTTCCGTCCCTCTTCTTCATTGCCGCCACGTCCGCGCTCGAGGGGCGGCCGGTGGGCGCGGCCGACCTGGACGCGCTGGTGGGCGAGGACGACCTCGACGCGCTGCCCCTCGAAGACGCGCTGGACCCCTCCGAGCGCGACCGCATCCGCGTCCGGCGGGGAGGGGACGCGGCGGCGGAGGCGATCGCCGCCGGCTCGTCCTTCTTCCGCGGCGCGCGCCAGGCGCTGAGGGCCCGCTGGTCCAACCGCTTCACCGCCTACGACGGCCTCGTGGCCTATCCGCCGGCCGATCCGGCGGCGGCGCGCTTCGCGGCCGAGATCCGGCCGCGCCTGGACCCGGTCAGCTCCGACTGGCCGCTCTCCGCCAGCCGGCTCGCCACCTTCGCGCAGTGCGGCTTCCGTTACCTGCTGCAGCACGTGATCGGCCTCGACGCCGTCCTCGAGCCGGAGGAGCGGCGGCGCCTCGAGCCCCTCGAGCGCGGCAGCCTGTTCCACGCCGTCGCCGAGCGCTTCCTGCGCGAGCGGCGGGACCAGGGAGAGCTGCCCGTCCGCGACAACCTGGAGATGCGGCGGCGGCTGATGGAGATGGCCGACGAGGCGCTGGCGTCCCTGGTGGCCGGCAGCCCGCCCCGTTTCACGCTCCTGTGGGAGCGCGAGCGAACGCGCTTCCGCGACGGGCTCGCCTCGTGGCTGGAGAGGGAGGCGGCGGGCGCCGCACGCGCCACGCCGGCCCACTTCGAGGTCGCCTTCGGGCTGTCGCGAGAGGTCGCGACGAGCGAGCCCCACCGGGCGGAGCCGCTGGTGGTGGACCTCGGCGACGGGAGGACCCTGCGGGTCTCGGGGCGGATCGACCGCATCGACCGCCGGCCCGACGGTGCCCTCGTCCTGCGCGATTACAAGACGGGCCGCGCCCCGCGGGACGAGGGGGGACTCTTCCGCGGCGGCCGGCAGCTGCAGATCCCGTTCTACGTCCTCGCCGCGGCCGAGATCTTCCCGGGCCAGCCGGTGGTGGAGGCCTTCCTCGACTTCGTCGACGGCGGCCGCCAGGTCAGCTTCGACCCCGACCGGGTCAAGGGGCGCGAGTTCCAGGAGCTGCTGCGCGGCCTCGTCGACGCCATCGCCGAGGGCTCGTTCGTCCAGGAGCCCACCGCCTGCGACTGGTGCGACTTCAGGGCGGTCTGCGGGCCCAAGGGTCTCATCGACGCCCGGCGCCGCTACAAGCTTGCCGATTTACGCATACAACGGGTCCTCCGGCTCCGCGACGTGGGCTGAGGCGCCGTCCGGCCTCACGGATCGCCTTGACAGGCCGGCGGCCGCGGCGTACAAAGCCGGGCAGATTCCCCTGTCCCGACTCAAAGAAGGAGAGAGGTCCATGAAGGTGCGGCAAGTCTGGCTGCTTCTGGCCGTAGCGACCTGCGCGCTCGCGCTCGGTGTGGCGCCCGCCCATGCGCAGCGGATCACCGGCGACATCACGGGCACGGTGTCCGATTCCACGGGCGGAGCCATGGCGGGAGCGGACGTGACGGCCGTCTGCGGCGCCACGGGCCTCAGCCGCTCGGTGGTGAGCGACGTCGCCGGCAGCTATCGTCTCGCGGAGCTGCCCGTCTGCGTCTACAAGGTGTCGGTCACGATCCAGGGCTTCAAGACCACCAGCCGCACGGTCCAGGTGGTCGTGAACAGCCTCAGCAAGGCGGACTTCCGGCTGGAGGTCGGGAGCAAGACCGAAGAGGTCACCGTCGAGGCGGCCACCCCCGTCATCGAGTTCTCCGACAAGCTCAACAGCTACGTGGATCGCGAGCGCATCGCCGAGATGCCGCTCAACGGCCGCGACTTCAACGCCCTGCTCAGCACGGTTCCCGGCGTGCAGCGCTCGCCGGGCGGCGGCTTCCTCTCGATCAACATCAGCGGCCAGCGCAACACGTCGAACAACTTCATGATCGACGGAATCTCGAACAACGACCGGTACTACGGCGGCATCGCCATGGGCGAGACGGGGGTGGTGGGGCTCATCGCCACCGTCGTGCCGTCCGACGCGATCCAGGAGTTCACCGTCCAGCAGACGCCGGGAGCCGAGTTCGGAGTGAAGGGCGGCGCCGCGATCAACATCCTCATGAAGAGCGGCACCAACGACTTCCACGGCTCGAGCTACTACTTCCGGCACGACGACTGGATGGACAAGAAGAACTACTTCACGGAGAAGAACGGCGGCGACAAGACCCCGCTCAAGAACCAGCAGTTCGGGGCCACCTTCGGGGGGCCGATCGCGAAGGACCGCACGTTCTTCTTCGGCTACTACGAGGGACAGCGGATCGAAGTGGGCACGCCCTACCGGGCCTTCGTGCCCACTCCGGACCAGATCAGCGAGGCGCGCGCGCGCATCGCGGCCGCCGGCCTGAGCACCACGAAGGGCGGGGAGAGCCTGTTGAGCTACTATCCCACCAGCCCGACCGGGGAGCTGTCGCTCAACACGCCTCTCCAAGGCACGTCGGACAACTTCTCGCTCAAGCTCGATCACAAGCTGAACGACAAGAACCAGCTCACGCTGCGCGGCATGTACGGCCGCAGCCACCAGTCGGTCTACGGCTACTCGATCGCCCCCGCCGCCCCCAATCCGCCCGACATGTTCAACTCGGTGACCGATCCGCGGGTCGCCCTCGTGGGCGGGACGTGGACCTCGACGCTGGCGCCGAACAAGATCCTGGAGACGCGGGTCGGCTGGAACTACTTCTCGCAGATCATCGACATCAACAACAAGATCGACCCCAAGAGCCTGGGCATCGACACCGGCCCGCTCGACCCCACGGACTTCGGCGTCCCCTACGTGGACTACTTCTCGAGCTTCGGCTACATCGGCGGCGTGGGCGGCTACCCGATCACCACCGCCCCCAACGCGAACCTGGACGTCTCGTCCCACTTCACCTGGATCGCCAACAAGCACACGCTCAAGCTCGGCGGCAACTTCCAGCGCGCCACCACCTACAGCGTGCGCAACCGCGCCCGCACCACGCTGGAGTTCACGGGGGGGACCGGCGACCCCGTCGACTCGATCGTGGGGATGCTGCTCGGCCGCGCCGACTACGCCGCCCGCTCGTTCGGCAGCACCGTCCGCCACCTGCGCCAGAACTCGTTCGGCGCGTACTTGAGCGATGACTGGAAGCTGTCCCCGCGCTTCACCCTGACCCTGGGCCTGCGCTACGACATCAGCATGGCGCTCGGCGAGAAGGACAACCTCGGCGCGAACTTCTTCCCGGACCGCGGACTGGTGAACCTCGGCCACGGCCTCGACAAGCTCTACAACACGGACAAGAACAACCTCGGACCGCGCGCGGGCTTTGCGTGGGACATCGGCGGCAACGGCAAGACGGCGCTTCGCGGCGGGTACGCCCTGAGCTACGACATCGGCAACTTCGCGGCCGTCCACGCGCCCTACGCCATCAACGGCGCGCGCACCGGCGCGTTCACCAACCCGAGCCTGGGCGTCTACTCGGTGAGCCTGTTCGGCGACCTGAGCGTGGCCCCGGACGATCCCTCCGCGACCTGCCTCAACCCCGACACCGGCGAGGGCGGCGACTATGTCTGCGTCCAGCCCAACCGGCCCATCTTCGGCAGCTCGCCGACCGGCCAGCCGCCGTTCAACGTGTTCGCGGTGGACCCCGACCTGCAGACGCCGTACTTCCACATCTTCCACCTGAGCCTGCAGCGCGAGCTGTTCAGGAACAACACCGTGACCGTCAGCTACGTCGGCTCCCGCGGGAGTGACCTGCTGATGGTGCGCGACCTGAACGCGCCTCCGATCGGCGCCGACTGGACCGACCCCCAGCCCGTGCGTCCGTTCGCGACGAAGTACCCCGACTTCAAGCACGTCGTGCAGCTCGTGAACGACGGGAAGAGCTGGTACGACAGCGTCCAGTTCACGTGGCGCCAGGCCAACTGGCACGGCATCAACACCCAGTACAACCTGACCTGGTCGAAGTGCACCGACTACAACTCGGTGAACCGCGGGGGCGGCGGCGAGGCGGGCCAGTACGAGAACCCCTACAACCCGGCCGCCAACAAGGGCCCCTGCGACCACGACGTGCCGCTCAACTTCAGCGTGGGCGGCGTCTACAAGATCCCGGACCTCGGGGCCGGACGGCTGGGCGCGGGCTGGGAGTTCTCCACGATCTTCAACGCGTTCTCGGGCCGGCCCTACACGCCGAACGTGAACCGCGACCGCTCGGGGCAGGACTTCGACCGCACCCGCGCCAACTGCAGCTCCGCGGACATCCAGTACAACCCGCGCGATCCCGACAAATACATCGCCAACCCCGAGATCTTCTCGGTGCCCGCCAACGGGACCGTCGGGACCTGCGGCCGCAACATCATCCGGGGCCCGGGTTTCGCCCAGTGGGACCTGGCCCTCGTGAAGAACACGAAGATCAGCGACCGGGTCAACCTGCAGCTCCGCGTCGAGGGCTTCAACATGCTCAACCGGGCGAACTTCGGCTTCTTCACGAGCAACGTCCGCAGCGGCGCGTTCGGAACCATCAGCTCGACGCCCGACGTCGACCAGGGCAACCCGGTGATCGCGCAGGGCGGGCCCCGCGCGTTCCAATGGGCGTTGCGGCTGATGTTCTAATTCCGGAATGCGGCGTGCTCCGCTCCGCGTAAGTCTTCTTCAACGTCTCGCGCCGGAGTGAATCCGGCGCGAGACGGCGAAGGTGACGCTCCGCTGCGCACGCCGGACGCTCGCGCCGGAGGAGGGTAACCGGCCGCGGCTCCGAAGGGGTGGTCTGGTACAATCAGATCCCCCTTCCTCCTTCCTCATGCGGCACTGGGTTCTCCTCCTCGGCCTCACCGCCGTGCCCGCCATGGCGGCCGAGCGGCCCAACGTCGTGCTCGTCACCCTCGACACGACCCGCGCCGACCGCATGGGGTTCCTGGGGTCGACGCGCGGGCTCACGCCCGCGCTCGACACTCTCGCGCGCGAAGGCGTCGTCTTCGAGAAGGCGTTCGCCCAGGCCCCCATCACCACGGTCGCCCACGCCACGATCCTGAGCGGAACCTATCCCCAGTTTCACGGCGTGAACGATTTCGGCGTGC
>Ga0075423_10005740_pt1 | contig 11615 bp, 7 predicted proteins | sample SoiMethybrSBSTD2_FD_80114 | JGI IMG/M metagenome (GOLD analysis project Ga0075423, IMG submission 80114) | Bulk soil microbial communities from a Populus tree surrounding site in Tennessee, USA - Soil MetaG P. TD hybrid SBSTD2 | ecosystem: Environmental > Terrestrial > Soil > Tree plantation...
TGCAGTAGGGGTCGCACAAATCTTTTCGAACACGGGAGTAACTCACCGTACTGTAGTTCCGGCATTCATTCCGATCAAACTCGGTTTCGGCCAGCATACGCTTACTCTAAGCGCTTCGCCGGGCACCGTCTCGGATTTTTGCGACTTCTATGTCGCTGTAATTCACTACTGAACCGAAAAAACTCATTCTCGGCTGGAAACGTTTCGCCTGCTACTGCCATTACCTTTCAGAAAGCCCCAACTCTCACTGAGGGCAATTTTTAAGAAATGGAGAACTCCCTATGCCCGCGCTTACTCAAACACTTAGAGAAGAATACAAAAACCTCTTCGACAGCTGCGTAATTCGCCCGGAGAGAAAAAACGAAATCGAGACAATCATCTCACGCCTGCTCGACAACAGGAGCCGGTATGAGGCGGTTTCAGACCAGGTCGACGTTCCCTGGTACATCATCGGCGTGATTCACAGCCTGGAAGCGTCGCAGAGTTTCAAGAAGCACTTGCACAACGGCGATCCTCTGACCGCCCGCACCGTACAAGTGCCCAAGAACAGACCGACGTCCGGCGCTCCCCCATTTACGTGGGAAGACAGCGCGATGGATGCCCTGACCTTTGACGGGTTCGACAGAGTCGAAGATTGGAGCTTGCCGGGCGCGCTTTTCAATCTGGAACGATTCAATGGCTTCGGCTCGCGCAATAAAGGCATCAATACGCCTTACCTTTGGAGCTTTTCAAAGCACTACACCAAAGGAAAATTCGTGCACGACGGTATTTTCGATCCCAATGCCGTTTCGAACCAATGCGGAGCCGCGATCCTTTTGCGCAGGCTGGTCGATAACGACGCGATTGAGATTCCGCCGGCAATCGGACCGTCCACTAAGGAGGAGATCATAGCCGCCGGTGCAGACGTTCCCTTCTCGAATCAGAAATCCGTCAAGGCAACGCGACTGCAAAAGCTGTTGAATCGATTTCCCGGTATCTCCACACAATTGGTACCCGATGGATCTCCGGGGAATAAAACTTCAACAGCCTTCAAGGAAGTCACTGGCAACTTCCTCGCCGGCGATCCGCGCGCCGTCTAATTTTCGATCCACGGACGACACAGATCAGATCCGTTCTCGATCTGTGTCTATCCGTGTCTCCGAAAAACTAAACTCCAAAACTCTGTACACTCTTTTATTCCCCTCTCATTCCTCAATCCAAACACGCCAACCAAATCCAAATTCATCAAGCGACGCTGTGACGAAGCGCTCTCACTGAGTGACGAAGTGGCCTGAGCCCGATCGCTCAACCACGGGCACATTTTTTGCGCCTCTCACTGCGGCTCCTCAGTCAGTAATCACGCAAGCTCCAAAAGTTTGGAGCGATGAAGTACCAGCCGCGCCGCGGAGATCCAACACTCTCCGAGAAATCGGAGCGGTATCGCAAAGGAGTTAGTTTATATGAAGCGTTTCGCATCTCATTCGATCCTGGTCGCCTTTATTGTGCTGGCGGCAATTGGATCGGCAACAGCCCAGACCAGCAAAGGATTCATCGTTGGCAGTATCGACGATCAAAACGGGGCCAGCATTCCTAACGCTGCGATTAAAATTACCAATGTAACAACGGGTGTGACGCGTGAGACGGTTGCTGACGGCAACGGGAGTTATCGTCTCGACGCTGTCGATCCGGGAATCTATAGACTCGAAGCATCGGGACAGGGATTCAAGACCGCGAAGGTCGATCGCGTCGAAGTAAACGCGGCGCAAACTGTCAACGTCTCGCTTCGTCTTGAAATCGGAAGTCCAACCGAAGAAGTAGTCGTCAGCACTTCGAATGAAGTTGTCATTCAGAACAGCGACGGCACTCGCGTCAACACTCTCGGTGAACGCGAGATCAGAGACCTGCCGGTGCAGGGACTAAATCCGGTGAACCTCGTGTTCACGTTACCCGGCGTCACCGACGTCGGCGGAGCGAGCGGTGGTGTTTCGGGTGGCTTTGTGCAAGGCACAGAGTTTTCCGTCAACGGCCTGCGCGCCCGTGGCAACAACCAACTGATCGACGGGTTGGATAACAACGACAACTCGATCACGGGTCAGGTGTATCAACCCACCGTTCGCGACGCCTATTCACAGGTAACTGTGTTGAGCGGCGACTACTCCGCGGAATTCGGACGCGCTGGTGGCGCAGTTGTGAACGTCATCACCCGCAGTGGCTCCAACGAATTTCACGGTTCCGGTTACGACATTATTCACAACGCGGTCTTTGACGCGCTGACGCCGGGACAAAAAGCGCAATCAGAACTCACTGAAGTACCGCAGTACACACAGAACACCTTCGGCTTTTCGCTCGGTGGACCAGTGCTCAAAAACAAACTGTTCTTCTTTGGCACCTACCAGGCTGATCTGTTTCGCGCCGGCGCGGTAACAGGTCGTGCAGTCGTGCCGACGGAAGCAGGCCTCAATCAGTTGCGCTCGTTGTTTCCCGCCGGAACGAGCCAGAACCTGGATCAGTACCTCGCCATCGTCGGCGATCTGCGCGGCACGACGAGCTTCGTAAACGTGCCCCTCGGTGGCGGACGTCCCGACATTCCATTTGGCACCGCCACGCGCACGAGCGCCCAGCCGGTGAATACTTACGACTACCTCACGCGCATCGACTGGACCACCTCATCGAAAAACAGTGCTTCGTTCCGTTACCTCGCCAACAGCCAACTGTTTACTAACCAGTTTCCCGATCCTTCGTCCGGGGTTACCGGAAGCCAGTTCGCAGGGTTTGAGATCGACGTGCCTTCGCTGACGCAGAATTTCTACATGAGCGATACGTACGTCTTTAACGCGAAGACTCTTAACGAAGCCCGTTTTGGTTATGGGCGTTTCAATCTTTTCTTTGGTCCACGCGACACCGACCTGGTGACCAGTGGTCCACAGTTCGCCTTTGCGGGTACGCCCGTTTCCACGGTGGGACTGTCGCAAAGTTTTCCGCAGGGCAGGATCTTCAACAACTTCCAGTTTCAGGACACCGTCACACATACGACCGGCAACCACACGTTGCGCATCGGCACTGACATCCTGATGCAACGCGCGAAGCAGTTTGTGCCGATCAATACGCGCGGCCTCCTGACCTTCGCCGCCGGCGGCGGTTTTCCGGCTTTTGGAAACTTCGTCGATCAGTTTTCGGGCGTCGGTAATGGCGGCGCTGCGAAAGTGTTTGGCGCTGGTGTTGACTATCCAAATGTCACGACTCAGGCTTACTTCATTAACGACAGTTGGAAAGTCAGACCAAACCTCACACTCAACCTTGGTTTGCGTTATGAGAACTTCGGCGCGGTTGCCAACAACGCAGCCTTCCCCGCGTTCACTGGTTTCGACGCTCCGTTGCAGACCCGAGTTGAACAAGAAGGGGATCACAACAACTTTGGACCGCGCGTGAGCTTTGCTTATTCGCCCCAACTCGATTCGGGTTGGGCGTCTAAAATTATTGGCTCTGACAAGACCGTCATTCGCGGTGGCTTCGCCGTCAACTATGACGTGTTTTTCAACAACATCCTGAGCAACATCATGGGCACCTCGCCCAACGCGCTCGGCACCACCGTGCTCGGAGCGAATCTCGGCGGGCGTGGTATTTCCAACTTCACCGAGAACTCGTTGCCGTCGACGCTGGTCGCCAATCCGCTGGCGGGCCAGAACACAATTCCAGCGGATCTCAAGAATCCCCAAACGTTCGTTTGGAATTTTGGTATCCAGCGCGAACTGCCTGGTCACAACGTGCTCGACGTCGCGTACGTCGGTACGCGTGCGACACACCAATTCATTAACGAACAGTTGAACCCGGGAGTACCGGGCTCGACCAATGCCAACGGTCGCGCGTTTGCCACGAGAGGCTCAGTGATCTCGCGTACAAACGGTGGCGACTCGCAATATCATGGGTTGCAGATGCGGCTGGAGCGAAGCTTCCGAAACAACTTCCTCTATCGCGCAACCTACACGTATCAGAAGACCATCGACAACACCAACAGCGAGATCTTTGCGACCACTGGCGGTAACAGTGTCGGCTCCAATGCTGCTGATCGCAGTGTGGATCGTTCGGTCACGGACTTCGATGTGCCACACATCTTCACTTTCGCGGGATTGTGGGATGTTCCCGGTGTTGGGTCCGGTTTCTGGAAAGGACTGACGAGCGGATTTCAATTGTCGACAATCTGGCGCTACCAGGCAGGTAACGTGATGTCGCCGTTTGTAACTGGTATCGACCTGAACGGCGATCTCAGTGCCACAAACGACCGGCCTTCGGTATCGAACCCGTCGGCGCCGGCAACTTCGGTTGGTTTCGCGAATTCGGTCCGTGCTGCGATCGGATGCGGCGCTGCATCGTCCACCGGATACTTCGATATCAACTGCAACGAGGTTGGAGCTGGCGCAGTCCGTTACCTGGTTGATCCTGCGATTCGCACAAACATCGCAGGACGCAACACGTTGCGAGCTCCGGGCTACAACACTGTCGACATGAGTCTACAGCGCTCGTTCAAGATCCCGTTCACGCCTATGGAACAGGATCGCTTTGAGGTGCGGTTTGACTACTTCAACCTCTTCAACACTCCGATCTTCCGTTGGGAAGTTGGTGGGTTGTCTGACGGTGACGTAACCAATCCGTTTTTCAACCAGCCGAATCTGAATTCAGGTGTCTCGGTTGGCGCGAACGGCGCGCGCACTGGAAGGATCCAGTTGCGCTACGTGTTCTAGACTTTGCTTGTTGGGCCACGGATTACACGGAAAGCATCTGTGTAATCCGTGGCTATTTTTGTTTGAGGGTGATCATGTGGTTGTCGGCTTTGCTGATCTCGTCGAACAGGCGTTTGATCTGCTCGTAGTTTTCAACCGGAAACAGGATCGCATCCCGGCCGCCAAAGAAAAAGTTGCGTTTGTAGATCAGCGTGGTCTGGTCAGTCGTTATACCCATGTTGATTGTATGTCTGCAGATTTCGCCGACGTCGATCGGCGCGGGACGATCTGCATTGTCGAGCGCATAACCCTTGGGAAGCTTGATCTCGATCTTGTCTTCCTCTGACCAGGGAAAGTGAAAGTAAACCGGATAACGACGCGTGCCCGCGCTAAACAACGCATCGATACCTTTGTGAAAGTAACCGGGCTGGAAAAAAAGCCGTTTGCCCGTACGTTGCGCGTACTCAGGCACGCGCACGTGATACTTGTAGATAAACGGCTTCACCGGATCGGTGGCGTTCTCGATCACGATGTTGCTCAACTCCGCCGAACTCAACCTTCCCTTCACTGCTTCTTTTAGATTCTCTTCGCGTTGGACAGGCGAATCGTCGTCATTAAGAACTCTTCGTTCAACCCCGAGATGACCCGTATACTCGACCGTGACGTCGCCCTCGAGCGTGCCGTTCTCATCGAGACTCAGCATCGCGGTGCGTTTCTCTTTTGATTTGTCGGGCGGCGACATCGGCGTCTTAACCCAGACGGAGCGCGTGTCGGCGATTAAGGCGTCAACACCTTCTTCCTGCCAGCGCATCATCGGCGGCGTGACATACCTGTCACTCAGATCGAACATCTTCCACGCTTCGCCGGAATGTATGGCGATGTGCGTCGCTCGCAAGGCGCCGGGAATCATAACGTTTCGATCGAAGAAACGTTGGCCTCGGTTGGGTAACAAGGCGATACGCGCTTCGAGGCCTGCGGCATTCGCCAGCGCCGCAAAGAGGAGATTGATGTCGCCGCCGGAACCGACGCCGCGCTTGAGCGTGTCGGATGGTTTCTTGTTTTCTTTGAGTTTCTCCAACTCCTCTTCACTGAAGCCGGAGTTTTTATCGTCAGTGTTTTTGATCTCGCTGCGGCAGAAGTCGTAGATCTTCTGAAGCTTCTCTTCGGTCGTAGTCGCGCCCGCAGTCAGATCTGCCGCTTTCTTTTTGATGTCGTTGTCAACTTTCATGAACGGCTGAAAATTCAAATAGACTTCAGCCGCGAGAAGCGGGTAACCGGTGAAGAGCGTGAAGAACCCAACGTATCGCACCATCGCCCACGATCTGACGCTATCCTCGGGCGGCATCATCGGCTCTTCACGGAAGGCGGGCATGTTGGTGACTGTCGTTACTTGAAAGCCGCTCTTGTCCCGCTTGAACTCAAAATTCTCCATGTTGTACGGGCGGACATCAAAGCTAACCTGGTGCTCGGGCTTGATCCGATATGTGATCGACTGGACCGGTATCTCGCGCTGAAACTGTAGGCGCATGTTGTTCGCGGATGTATTGGCCCTGATTTCTTTCCACTTGTACTCGATGATGGCGCCCGGTTCGATGCCGGGAAACGCGAACGTCTTGGTGCGCAACTTCAGACCACTGACTTTCACGACGGTCTTGTCAATGATGTCTTCCCTGGCCAACTCGACAATGGTGCCGTCTGCTTTGATGGTCCGTGCCGCGATGTCTTTGATCTTGATGCCTGAGACGTAAGGAATGTCGATCTTGCTGTGATTGTCGCGTCCGCGTTCGGTGAAGATCTTGATGCGCACGTAATGGTTGAGAACCAGGTCCGCGTAGCCGGTATCGTCAATGCGGATATCCCAAAAGATCGCCTCTGCATCGGCGTTGGGCTCGACGACGGGCGTCTTCAGTGCCAGATCAGCCGCATCGACCGGCCGCCATTCCTCACCGCTCGTCGCCGCGCGCGACCAGTTTAGCGAGGTAAGCAGCAGTACAAGCAGCAACGAGAGAACCGGGATTCTTTTGGTCGTCATAGACAGGATTTGCAAGATTCTCAGGATTACGCGCTTAGGATTCGAGGTGCAACGTCGCTGCCAATAATGCCATTATTATTTATTCTTGAGAATCTATTTCACTGGAGCACCTGATTGCCGATCACTCTGGACGACCTGCGCCGTTACGCTGTCGCGCGGAACTTTCCCAAACCGACCACACTCAATCGCGCGCTCCAGCAAATGGGTTTCGTGCAGGCCGATCCGATTCGCTCCCCAGCACGCGCACAGGATCTGATCCTGCGACATCGCGTCACAAACTATCACGCCGGCGATCTTGAACGTCGTTACACCACGCTCGACGTCGAAGAGGACTTCTTCGTCAACTACGGCTACGTCACTCGCTCTCTGCAGTCGCTCATGCACCCGCGCTCCAATTCGCGCGTTGCCGGCGACGTAAATGCCCTTTGGAAATATCGGAAAAAGAACAAGGTCAAACTCTTGTTCGACTTCGTTCGCGAACGCGGTCCGGTGCATCCGCGTGAAGTTGACGAACACTTCGCGCATGGGCAAGTGACTAATTACTGGGGCGGCTCGTCAAATGAGACGACCCACTTGCTCGATGCAATGCATTACACCGGCCTGCTGCGCATCGTGCGACGCGAGAAGGGCATTCGCATCTACGCCGCCCATAAACACGAAAGCATTCCACGCGGCACGGTCGAGCGCCGCCGCCGAATAGAGGCGCTGGTTGATGCGATTGTTCATATCTATGCGCCGTTGCCTGGTCCGAGCTTGTCGTACTACGTGGGCCGGTTGCGATATGCCGTGCCACACTGGCGCAAAGAGTTACGAAACGCACTGCATCGAGCCAGGCAGCGTCTCAGTCATGCGCGTGTCGATAACGTCGATTGGTATTGGCCGGTTGATGAAAATGTCGATAGCTCTGCGGTCCCGGAGATCGTCCGTCTCCTGGCGCCTTTCGATCCGTTAGTACACGACCGCAATCGTTTTGAACTTCTGTGGAACTGGACCTATCGTTTCGAGGCCTACACGCCTGCGCCCAAACGCAAGCTCGGTTACTACGCGATGCCGTTGCTCTGGCGCGAGCGTGTCATTGGTTGGGCCAATCTCTCGGTGAAGAACGGCGTACTCGAACACGACATCGGCTACACAGATCTCGCGCCGCGCGACCGCGTCTTCAAACGTGAACTCGCGGCGGAGTTGGATCGCATGCGAAGTTTCCTGCGTCTCTAAGCCGCGTCAACATCCCATGTGTTCCATTCGGAAACTAACGGTACGCTGCGCAATCTTCTTACCGTCTTTCACTTTTGTGAAGGTGCCCCGCAACACGGCTTTGTGCTTGCCTGCCACTGCATCCAAGTCGTTCCGTAAGAATTCACCGTCAAACCAGTATTCAACTCCCGACCGTTCTGCGGGTGAAGTCGCAAAGAAAAGTCGTCGTTCTGTCGTGTAGACAAGGTTTGCGTGCGCCACGTCACTAGTCTCACCCGACCGCGTCTCAACCGAAATAAATCCTCGGCTTCCGACGTCACCATGCGTCGGACTGGTGAGCCCGATAGCCAGAGAATCGAAATCTGCAAATGCTTTTGGCGTCGAGCCCAAAATATAGAAGTATCCCCACCGATCGATCTTTTCTTCGTCATAATCAAGAATGAGGATCGGATCTGCCTTGGGCTGCAGTTTGGGCGCAACGGATACGTGCGGTGGGGGCGGAGGTGCAATTAAGACTGTTTGCGTCGGATTCGGAGGTGGCAACGGCACCGTAAGCGACGAAGTGACCCGAGCGATCACGAAACCGCATACAAATGTGAGCACCATCACAGTGACACGCAGAATCATACGTTTCATGAGGACCTCCTCCTGGTCGTCGCGAAAGATACGACCGAAACAAGCTTGACGCCCACGTTACGTCCAACACACCGGCGGTGTGGCTACCATCAGTGGTTCGCCCCCGTTTGCAGACAAGTGCCTTCAAACACGATAATTCCGGCCACCATGCAAACACGCAGAACACTTTACAACGAGATCGAACCATACGACAGTGGTCACATTCGCGTCTCGCCTGTTCACCAGCTCTATTACGAACAATGCGGCAATCCTAACGGTAAGCCGGTCGTCTTTCTTCATGGCGGGCCGGGCGCGGGTTTGGTTCCGGACTATCGACGCTTCTTCGATCCGGAAGTCTATCGCGTGATTCTCTTTGAACAGCGCGGCGCCGGTCGCAGTATTCCCCACGCGTCACTCGACGACAACACGACGTGGCATCTGGTCGAGGACATCGAATTAATCCGGCAACATTTCGGCGTCGAGCAGTGGCTCGTGTTTGGTGGGTCGTGGGGCAGCACGCTCTCGTTGGCCTATGCAGAGACGCATCCGGAACGAGTTCGTGGGCTGGTCCTGCGGGGCATCTTTCTCTGCCGCCCAAAGGAGATCAAGTGGTTTTATGAAGAAGGTGAGGGCGCAAGCGCAATCTTCCCGGAGACGTGGGAACAGTACGTGCGCATTATTCCGGAGTCAGAGCACGGCGACATGATTCGTGCCTATTACCGCCGGCTCACCAGTGAAGATCAATCTGTGCGACTGCAAGCGGCGCAGGCGTGGTCCATTTGGGAAGCGAGTGCGCTGAAGCTGTTGCCGGACCAGAAGATGATCGATGACTTCAGTGAACCGGAGATGGCGCTTGCGTTGGCGCGAATTGAGTGTCACTACTTCATCAACAACTGCTTCTTCGAGACTGATAACTATCTGATCGAGAACGTCGATCGCATTCGTCACATTCCCGCCGTGATCGTGCACGGGCGTTACGACATCGTCTGTCCCTTCATGAACGCCTGGGACTTGCACCGCGCGTGGCCTGAAGCAAAGCTGAACGTCATCCCTGATGCTGGACACGCAGCCACCGAGCCCGGAATTGCCGATGCGCTCGTGCGCGCCACCGACAGCTTTAAGTAGCCGTTATGTGCCTTTTGTGGCCTAACTAAAACTGACCGCGATCGACGTCCTGGATGAATTTGATCAGCCCCTCGACATACGTCTTCTGATCGTCGTACATTGCCATGTGACTGCCGTTCGGGCAAAACAGGTATCGTCCCTTCTGCACCTTCTTCGACATCATCTCCATGTGCGCGGGGTCCATCGTGTCGTATTTAGCGCCGATGACCAGCGTCGGCACACTGATCTGCGACAGGTCGTTCGTCCGATCCCAAGTCAGCAGTTTGCCGCTCAACCCGAGTTCGCTTGGTCCCTGCATCGGAATATAGATTGACGAGTTGAGGTGCTTGAAGGCTCGATTCACCGGGTCGGGCCATTTGTCTGAAGGCATCCGCAAAATGTGCTGCTCATAATGGGCCGGCATCAACAGTTGCATGTAGCGTGGGTTCTCGTAATCTTTCTTCGCCTCTAGCGCTTTCACTTCTGCCAGCACCTTCTGGTCCATCGCCGGCATCAACACCTTGTTCGCGTACTCGTTGTAAGCAGGACCGCTGGCCATCATGTTGGAGATGATCAGTCCCTTGAGATTCTGCTGGTACTTCAACGCATACTCCATCGCCAGCACGCCGCCCCACGAATGGCCCAGCAGATAGAAATTACTTTTATCGAGCTTCAGCGCCTGCCGCACTTGCTCAACCTCTTCAACGAAACGCGGCAGATCCCACAACTCAGGCGCGTTGGGCTGATCGCTGTACGCCGAACCCAGTTGGTCGTAGTAGTAGTACTCAATGCCCGCGGCCGGCAGATAACTATCGAACGCTTCGAAGTACTCGTGCGTTGCGCCTGGTCCACCGTGTAACAGCAGTACTTTGATGCGCGGATTATTTCCGACTCGCTTGGTCCAAACGCGGAACACACCTTTCGGCGTGTTGATAGGAATCAGTTTGGCGCCGCCGCTGAGCGCATCGTCCCGGCCAGAAGAATCCAGATATGAGTTTGGGCTGGCTGCGCTGGGACTGGCAGTGTTTGTACTGTTGGCAGGTTGGTTGGCGCACGCTTGCAGAACAAGCACGACCAGAAGCAACGTCATTAATCTTTTCATAGTTTTCTCTTATTTGATCGCGATGGGATTTATGATTGCCTGTACACCGCCGGTGATGCGCGCCGGACCGAGCGTGAACAAGAATTCCCATGCTTTGTCTTTCACCATCTCCTCGGTATTCATGTTCTCCAGTATGTGAATGCCGTTCAGCGGAATAAGAATCTGGTGCACCTCAAACACGCCCGAATCCTTTTCGAATGGAATCACCTCGAACGCCCACGTGTCTGTGCCAATCATCGCCACGTCCAGCGAGGCGAGATATTTGGCACCTTCTTTCCCGAGGCCCGGCGCCACTGAACCAAAACGCTTGTTATCTTTCCCGAGCAGCTTCATCCAACCGGTGTAGAAAAGCACCACGTCGCCTTTCTCGATCGACTTGATGCCCTGGCGCTTCATCGCGCCTTCGATTTCAGCACGGTTGATCGGAGTTCCTTCTTTGACGATGTCGGTGTTGAGATAACCGGCGATATCGAGCAGCACTCCGCGCGTTGCGATCGCCGGCACGTTCTCGACGCCGAGTTTCCTCAATCCGTCTGTCATCACAAAATCGGCGGCCTTGTTGCAGTTGTAGTAGAGATAGTCGATGCCGATATGGCCCAGGCCATCGATCTGTGAACCGATTCCGGCCCAACCGTTGATGAGGTCATCGTTATACGTAGTTTTGGTTGGACCAAGCGTACCGCCCGCCACTTGCGTCGGCTGGGTAACAGTGACCGCGAAGGTTCGAGGCGGATAAGCAGGCGTGTCTTTATTGGTCTCGATACCGAGACGATATGCTTTTCCGGTGGTAACTAAACGTGCAGCGGCGAGCGTCTTCGCCGGCGTGATGTAGTTAACGTCGCCGATTTGATCCGCCGGCCCAAACTTCGAA
>Ga0075423_10005741_pt1 | contig 11614 bp, 9 predicted proteins | sample SoiMethybrSBSTD2_FD_80114 | JGI IMG/M metagenome (GOLD analysis project Ga0075423, IMG submission 80114) | Bulk soil microbial communities from a Populus tree surrounding site in Tennessee, USA - Soil MetaG P. TD hybrid SBSTD2 | ecosystem: Environmental > Terrestrial > Soil > Tree plantation...
ATCAACGTGGACGCGCTCGCGAACGACTCGTCCCTTCGGAGGATCCGCCGCGGTAGGTCCCTCCACCGCCTCCCGCCTCTCGCTTCCCGCTTCTCGCAGGTTCGTCCAACCCTGCCGCTCGCATTCATGCGCTCGTTTGTCGGTACGCATCCGCAGGAACGCAGCGTGACGGAGCAAGCCGTCGGGCGTAAACTCGCGGTAGCGAACTTCGCATACGTGGACTGCATCAGTCCACACCGTAGTCTTCGTCTCCGGAATCTTCTCGCTTGGCAACGGCTCGCTGCCGGGCGTGAAAATCGGTCCCGCGCAAAGCGGATCCTTGCGCACGATTGGCTCGAGCAATCCGTGCAGCTCTTTCAACAGACTCTCGGTGAAGCCAGTGCCGACGCGTCCCGCGTAGACCAGCGTACCGTTTACCCAATCAGCAAGTTGCAGCGCGCCAAGGTGTGCGCGACTGCCACCTGGCTTAGTGAATCCGACAATGACGAAGTCGCCGGACTTCTCTGCCTTGATCTTGATCCAGTCGCCTGCCCGCCCCGCTCGGTACCTGGAGTTTCCTTTCTTGGCGACGATGCCTTCGAGCCCCATCGCCATCACTTGATCGAGAACTGCTTCACCTTCACGCTCGATATGATCGAGATAGCGAACGGCGCCGAGCGCGGGCACGAGATCTTTCAGTAATTCCTTGCGGCGCGAGAGTGGCAGCGCACGCAGGTCGAAATCTTCGTAAGCGATCAGATCGAAAGTGTAGAAAGTCGCGGGCAATTCAACGGCGGCGTGCCCGATCTCCAGTGGCGAAGAAAGTCGGCCGCGCTTTTGTAACCGCGAGAAACTCGGCAAACCCTTCTCGTTGAGAACGACTACTTCGCCATCGATGATGCATTCGTCGCACGGCAATGCTTTGACGGCCTTGGCGATTTCCGGGAAAACGCTCGTGTAATCGTTGCCGTTGCGGGTTAGTAGCAGTGCTTCGCCTTTGGATTTGCTGGCGATCAGCCGATACCCATCGAGCTTGAGCTCGAACAGCCAGCCGTCGCGAGTGAACGCTTCGTCCTGGGTCTCACAGTGCATCGCCTCGACCTCGTAAGGATCGACGCGACCGCGAATCGCTCTTTCTTCGCCGCTAAGAATTTTTCGCAGCTGCGCGGCGGGACTGTCGCCCGCTTTCACCTCTTCGACGGTGAGACCGGAGAGGACCGACTCTTCGTTGAAAACGTCGCCGGGAGTTTTTACAAAGGCGTCCCGTTCTTTAATGAGCAGCCAGTCTTTCTCGCTCTTTTTGATTTTGACTAGCGTCCATCGGCCCTGGAGCTTGTAGCCTTTGAGCTCGAAGAGGAGCTTCCCCTTCTCCAGGCCTTCACGCCAATCCTCGAGCGCGACCCACTCGCCACGGTCCCAGACGATGACGCCGCCGGCGCCGTAGTTCCCTGCCGGGATCACGCCCTCGAAGTCACCATACTCGAGCGGATGGTCTTCGACTTTGACCGCGAGTCGCTTGTCATTCATGTCGTACGACGGACCCTTGGGCACCGCCCACGATCTCAGGACGCCATCCATCTCCAGGCGCAGATCGAAGTGGAGCTGCCGCGCCGCGTGCTTGTGGACGACGAAAAGATTTCCCGGGAGGGCCGAGACTTCGCCGCCAAAAGGCTCAGGCGTGCGATCGGTGGACCGCTTCGCCCGATAAGCCGCGAGGTTGTCCGCGGCCGCCTTCGCTTCAGGTACCTCGGTTTTTTCCGATGAAGACTTGTCGACCATGAGATTGGTGTGACGCAAGGCGGGGTTTGGGGGTCACTATGGCGCTGAACGGCCAAAGAAAACGACCAGCTGGCGGCTGGCGGCTTTCGGCTGGCTGCTCCGAGCTCGGTTGTTCGATCGTACTGACCGCTCGAAGCGGCAGGCTGATAGCAGCAGACCGCTGGCTGGTAGTCTTCAGTTGCGTTTCAAACTCAACTGTCGATTAACTCTTGCGTCGTTCGTCGCCAAAGGTAAGCATACGGTACCCAAGTTTTCCACGTAAGAAATATTTGTGATGCTCATTTAGTCGACCCCTTCCCGCTCCCCGCATATGCCCGCACGCTCAATCGGAACAGCAACGATCTCCTTCGGCTTGGTCTCCGTACCCGTCAACATCTACTCATCCGCGGAATCCAAGGCGAGCGTGTCGTTCAACATGCTCCACAAGAAGTGCGGATCTCGGCTCAAGCAGCAGTACATCTGCACCAAGGACGGCGAGACGGTCAGCCGAGACGACACCGTTAAGGGCTACGAATACTCGAAGGATCAGTACGTGATCCTGACGCCGGAAGAGCTCAAGGCGCTCGAGGAAAAAGCGACCAGCGTCATCGACGTCGTCGAGTTCGTTCCGCTCGCCAAGATCGATCGCGAGTACGTCGAGAAGGTCTATTACCTCGGCCCCGACAAGGGCGGCGATCGCGCCTACCGACTCCTGTCCGAAGCGCTAAAGGACACCGAAAAGGCAGCGCTTGGTCAGTACGCGGCGCGCGGTCAGCAGCATCTCGTTCTGCTCCGTCCGCTCAACGGCGTATTGGTGATGGAGCAGCTCCACTACGCCGACGAGGTTCGTCCGACCACCGAGGTCCCGATTCCTGAAGGCGAGGTCAAGCCGCAGGAGCTCAAGCTCGCCAAGCAGCTCATCGAGCAGACGTCGAACGAAGAATTCGAGCCGACCAAGTACAAGGACACGGTTCGCGAGCGTGTACTCGAGGCGATTCAGTCGAAGGTCGAAGGCCAGGACATCACTGCCGATGTGAAGGTCGGCGGTGAAGCAAAGATCATCGACCTGATGGAAGCGCTGAAAGCGAGTCTCGAGACCAGCAAGCCCAAAGAGAAGGCGGCACGCAAGGTTTCCTAGGAAGCAACGCTGGTGAAAATTCTCGCGGGAACGAGCGGCTACGCCTTCAAGGAGTGGAAGGGCAACTTCTACCCGAAGGAGCTGAAGGACGACGGGATGCTTGGCTTCTACGCGAGCAGATTTCCCGCGGTGGAGATCAATAACACCTTCTATCGTCTGCCGCGCGAGAACGTGTTGCGCGATTGGGCAGCACAGGTCCCCGAGACATTCACCTTTGCGCTCAAGGCCAGCCAGCGCATCACGCACTACGCGCGACTGAAGGAAGAATCGGCGACGCTCGTCGATTTCCTGCTCAAGAACACATCGACTCTCGGCAAGCGGCTTGGCCCGATCCTCTTTCAGCTGCCGCCCAATCTCAAGAAAGACGTCGATCGATTTCGCGGCTTCCTCGGTCTGCTTCCGTCAGATCGCCGTTACGTGTTCGAGTTCAGGCACGAGAGCTGGTTCGACGACGAGGTCTACACCGTCATGCGCGAGCGTGACATCGCGATGTGCATCGCGGAGCAGGACGATTTTCATTGTCCGGTCGTGTGCACTTCCACGTGGGGTTACCTCAGATTACACAAGCTCGATTACAACGAAGGCGAGCTGGTGGACTGGGCCAGACGGGTGACGGGGCAGTCGTGGAACGAAGCCTACGTTTTCTTCAAGCACGACGAGACGGAGAACGGCGGATCTGGTCCGCCCGCGGTAGGCACATTCGTTCGGGCTTGCTCTGCGAATGCCACCGCTTCCTTGCCTCGACATCTCCAACAGTAAAGTCGGCAGCTCGCAGTCAACTGTCCGCAGTTAGCAGTTGTCATACGCGCATTCGGAGCGCGGGCCGCTCTAGACGCGTGTAATACAACTCCAACCTGCCAGCTGGAAGTCTGCCAACTGCCGACTTTTTTTGCAGTCCGCAATTACTTGGCGATCTTGTCCGCGATCATCTTTGCCACTCGCGGATCGTCGCTCTGCCCCAGCCAGAACATCGCTTTCGCGCGCATCTGGCGATCCGGATCGCTCTGCGCAATTCGCATCAATTCGTCGACGGCGGCCTCGTCCTTTCGCTGAGACAGAACGAAGATCGCGTGCTCCTTGAGGGATTCGCTGTCCGCCGATCGGTAGGCCGCGGCGAGGTCGCGAGTCGGAGTCTCATCATTCTGACCAGCCCAGAAGAGCGCTTTCTTGCGCACTTCGATTGATTCATTGCGATCGCGGGCTTTCTCGAGCAGCCACGCATAGCCTCCCGATTTCTCCTGTCCCATCGTCAGGAAGATCTGCTCTTTCATTCTGGTCGAGGCGCGTGGGAAAATCGACTGCAGATACTTGGTCTGCGACTGGTCTTCATCAACGCTCTGGCCGAGCGAGAAAACCGCATGCGCGCGCAGGCGATCGTCTTCGTTCGTGTTCTCGATCACTCGATGCAGCGCGGCGAATGCCCGCTGATCGCGCGTCTGACCGAGCCAGAAAACAGCCGAACTCCGCGTAGCAAGGGGGCCGCTCTGCGCGAGATCGATCAGCGCGGGTACTCCGATCCCACCATCCATCTCGCTGAGCGCGGCCATCGCCGCCTGGCCAAGACCCTTTTTGCCCGGCCTGGTGTCTTCGTCTATGTCCTGACCGAGCGGGGCCGCGCCACCACCTCGCGCGAACTCCACCAGCGTCGGGATAACTCGCTGATCACCGAGCAGGCCGATCCAAAGAATCGCCTGATGCCGAGTGTCGCTCACGCGCGAATCGTCGCGCGCCAGTGAAGTGAGTTGTGGAATCACATCACCGGCATTGGCGAGCACAGCGGGTAGCAGTGCACGACCCCTGTTACCGCTTGCGCGCTCGGCTTGGGGCACGATGCTGAAGAAATACGACGCAGCGTCGATTGGTGATACCATGCCAAGGTCGGTGACACGCTCGCTGGTCCGCGGAAAACTGTCGCCAACAACTGTGCGGACACGAGTGACACGACCACTACTCACCGATACCGACACGCGCACCGGGCCCGCCACACAATTCGGCGAGTTCCAGTTGCCGATCGACTGGAAGTTCTCGGCGAAGAGAGCCTTACGGTACCCGATGACATCGCCGCCGTCCCCGCATGTGCCCGGCCGACTGGCATAGGTTAGGCGCACGACTCCATCCGGCGCGCTCGAGACGCGGGCGGCAATGTTGGCCTGCGCCGCCGAAGTTGAAGCGAACAGGGCAGCCGTCAACGCTGCGAGTGAGACTTGTCTGAGGATAGGGCTTCGCACGAGAGACTCCCGGAACAGTGAAGAGCGCCCGCGGTTGCGGACGGGGTTTACCCTCTGACAACCGGTTCCCGGAATTGGTTGAGCCGATTTCCCGCGAGCAACTCCGCCCGAGTTTACATAATGATTACGTCCCTTCTATCACCCCCTTACAGAGCGTATCATATAGTAGCTGAGTCGTAACAGCCGAGCCCCTGCGAAGGCCGGCACAATCCCACGACGTCGTACCGAAAAAATGAGCAAACCGCACCTTAGCATTTGGGTCGTGCTCGCGCTTACTGCGGCATGTTCCACAGCCACGCGCAACGCATCCCCCTCGTCGACCGCACCGGTCGTCACCGCTCAAACTCTAAGTCCGGAAGCCGAAGCCGCTGCCATCGCCCAGGCCCGCGCGGACAGTATCCGCAAGCCGTACACTGCCGCCGATGTTGAATTCATGTCGCACATGATTCATCACCACGCGCAGGCGATCGTGATGGCGCGCTGGGCGCCGACTCATGGAGCCAGTCCGGCGGTGCAGCGACTGGCCGACCGCATCATCAACGCCCAACTCGATGAGATCGGGACGATGCAAAGCTGGCTGCGCGATCGCCGTCAGCCGGTTCCGCAGGCGACTCCCGGCGGCGTGATGATGAACATGGGCGGCATGCAGCACGAGATGCTGATGCCTGGCATGCTCACCGACGCGCAGATGAAAGAGCTCGATGCCGCACGCGGCCCAGACTTCGATCGACTGTTCCTCAAATACATGATCCAACACCACCAGGGTGCTGTGAGCATGGTGAAGGAATTGTTCGACACCTACGGCGCCGGCATTGACGACACCGTTTTCAAGTTCGCCTCCGACGTCAACGTCGATCAGACCACTGAGATCGCGCGAATGGAGAAGCTGTTGATTTCAGTGACGCTAGGGATCGACACCCAGTAGCAACAAACCACCACCCACCCACCCCACTTATCGGGGGATTTGATGCACTCGAGGAATCACTCATGAACCCAGGTTTAAGAACCAAATCGCAGATCATGTTCTCGCTCGCCGCACTGCTGTCGGCCGCGGCTTGTGCGACGACTAGCACCGGCTCGGCGCGCACGAGCAGCCTTCCGCCGATCAGTGACATGTCGCCGGGAGAGCCGTATCCTGATCCTCGCGTTGGATTGAAGGCGGGTACCGACAACGCTGGCGAAGCAGTCTGGAATCTGCGCGTGATTTCGCAAACTCCTCCGCCGGCAGAATTCAAAGGCCAGACAAACTCCGACCTTGCGTTCATCGGCAACTACGTCATTCAGGGCAATTATCACGGTTACCAGTTCTGGGACATCAGCAATCCAGCGGCGCCGGTGCTTAAAGAGGGTTTTGTCTGCCCCGCGTCGCAGAGTGACGTTTCCGTATACCGGAACCTCCTCTTCGTATCGGGTGAGGGAACGGCTTCCCGCATCGACTGCGGCGTGGAACCCGTCAAGGACACCGTCAGCAAGGATCGCTTACGCGGTCTGCGCATCTTCGACATCAGTGATGTCTCGCACCCGAGAAACGTCGGCAACGTCCAGACGTGCCGCGGATCACACACACACTCATTGCTCGTCGATCCAAAGGATCCGGACAACGTCTACGTCTACATCTCGGGTTCAGCGGGCGTGCGCTCGCCGAATGAGCTCCCGGGCTGCGTTCGCGCCACGCCGGACAAGGATCCGAACTCGGCGCTGTTCCGCATCGAAGTTATCAAGGTTCCGCTCGCGCATCCGGAGCAGGCAGCGATCGTCAGCTCGCCGCGGATCTTCAACGACCTGACCGCGCCCGCGCGTCACGGCGATGCGCCGGAAGATGTCGCCGAGAATCGCAGACAGGTTGCGGAGGCGAAGGCGAAAGGTGGATTCGTGGCGGTGATTCGCGGGGATGAAAGAGTCCTGCCGCCATTCATCATCAATCCGATGCTCGACAGCGTGGTGAAGGCTCGTGGGGGTACGGGGCCGGCGACAGCGGCGGACAGTGCATCTCTGCGCGCGGGACTACAGGCGATCGTCGACAAGCTGGTTGGCCCAGCGCCGGCGACCGGTCCAAACCGTCCGGGACCGACGCAGTGCCACGACATCACGCTTTATCCCGCGATTGGTCGCGCCGGTGGCGCTTGCGAAGGATACGGATTCCTGCTCGACATTTCGGATCCGGCGCACCCGGTGCGCATTGCCGCCGTTGCCGACTCGAATTTCTCGTACTGGCACTCGGCGACGTTCAACAACGACGGAACCAAGGTTCTCTTCTCCGATGAATGGGGCGGCGGTGGCCAGCCGAAGTGCCGCTCGACCGATCGTCGGGAGTGGGGTGCTGACGCGATCTTTACGATCAACGGCAACCAGATGCAGTTCCAGAATTACTACAAGCTGCCCGCGCCGCAGACTCGCTTCGAGAATTGCGTCGCACACAACGGCTCGCTGATCCCAATTCCGGGCCGCGACGTCATGGTGCAGGCGTGGTATCAGGGCGGCATCTCGGTGTTCGACTGGACCGATCCAAAGAATCCGCACGAGATCGCCTACTTCGATCGTGGTCCGATGGATTCGACGCGCATGGTTGGCGCCGGTTCCTGGTCGGCGTACTGGTACAACGGCAACATCGTCAGCTCCGAGATCGCGCGTGGTCTCGACATCTTCGAGCTTGCGCCGAGCCAGTATCTATCGCAGAACGAGATCGACGCGGCAAAGACGGTTCATTTCGATTATTACAACACTCAGGGCCAGATGAAGTTTGTCTGGCCGAACACTCCGGCATTGGCCCGCGCGTACGCCGATCAGCTCGAGAGATCGAAGGGCTTGAGTGCTGACCGGCTGTCGCAGATCCGGGCGGCGGTGGGAGCGGGGTCGACGGTTTCGACACGGGCTGCACTCGGTTCTTTGGCGGCGCAGCTGGATGCTGACGCAGCCACGTCGACAGATGCAGCCAAGGTCAGATCTTTGGCTGCCGTTCTTAGAGCGCTTGGCAGCTAACCGGGGACCGAGGCTTTCGGACCAACGGCATTGCTGATTGCTGACTGAGTGAGGACCGAGGACAAGCTCAAAGCTTGTCCTCGGTGGTCCGTAAAAAATCCCTGACGTTGGTAGCGTCGGGGATTTTTTTTGCCTTACGCGGCGCGGCGCAGAACCGTCGGCTCGAGAATGGCTGCGGCAGGTGGTACCGACTTGGTCCAACGGCCGCGAGCGACATAGAAGGCGAGGAGGCCGACGACGCCGGGGAATGCAGATGCGACGCCCGCTCCCTGAATCAATGAGACGGTGACTGCGCCGATCATGATGATGACGAGGCCGGCAGCAGCGATCGGGGTCAGCTCGGTGCGAATCCTGGTCAGCCACGGAACGATGAGACCGATTGCCCCCAAGGTTTCGCAGACGCCGATGAACTTGATGAACGCGCCGGACACGTGCGCCTGCGTCTCGAGAGTTGCGGTCGGAGTGATCAGCTTGAACACGCCGGCAAAGAGGAAGAGCGCAGCCAGCACTACTTGAGCGGTCCAGAGGCGGGTATTGGGCTTCATTTTCGGGTCTCCTTATCGTCGTTGGGTTCTTGTATTAGGGCGACGAACGGGGTAGACGGAAATCGACAATTACTGAAAGGCAGAAGCTGCGCTGGCCGTTCTACTAGAAAAGCAGTAGTGCTATCCGCGCTCCCGCGCGATAATTTCTTTCGACTCTAACCCCAGTAATGAGGTCCGATTATGCATCGCGCGTACTACACACTGCTTCCGGCAGCAGCGGTTGCCTTGATCGCCTGCAACGGCAAAGCCCAGAACGAACAAACTGCCAGCTCGACATCGAGCTCAACTCAGACGTCGCAGGGTATGAACGAGAAGACTCGCCAGGTTGCCGGCGGCGGGATTTCCGTGAATGGCTGGTCGGGCCAGATCGATCCCGGCGAAGCGCGCCGCGGTCAGGTGCTGAGCAACGCCAAGCTGACGCAGGAAGGAAATGCGCTGCACGTGACGACCGGCCCCGCCGTCGCGTACTGGAATCCGGCGAACACCGCGACCGGAGATTACACGGTGAAGGCGACGTTCACCGAGCCGCACTACATGAATCTCAACGATCACCCGCACCCTTACGGGATTTTCATCGGCGGCAACGACATGGGTACGCCGAATGAGACCTACCTGTACTGCGCCACCTACGGCAACGGCAATTTTATCGTTCGCGGCTTCGGCCCGGCGCCGTTCCAACTCAACGGCGGACGCGGCGAAGCGAACGCCGCCGTGCACAAGGCGAGCGGACAAGGCGCGTCGGTCACTCAGGACATCGCCGTCTCCGTCAAAGGCGACAACGTGACGTGCTCGGTGAACGGAACCGTCGTGGGGACTTACAAGAAGTCAGACGTCGTCGGCGCGGGGAAGCTGAAGTCGACCGATGGAGTTTACGGAATCCGCTTCGCGCACAACACTGAAGGAACCGTCTCTGGGCTTACCGCAACTAAGCCCTAGCTGACATCTGACCAACTGAAGTCGGCAGTCTGCAGTTAACCGTCGCCAGTCAGGAGTTGTTTTACACGCATTCGAAGCGCAATGCAGCGCAGACGCGTGTATGAAACTCCGAACTGCCAACTGTTGACTGCCCACTGCCGACTGTCGTTAGTCCTTCACCTTTTGATATCGACAGCGATCGTCCGCCATTTCCCCTGATTGAACCTCGTCACGCTCAGCAGGCACCGCGTCATATGCCCGACGAGGATCGCGATCCAGATGTCGATCGGATCGAGGTGGCTCACGCGCTGGACAACGAAGCAAATGCTGAGTGGGACCACGATCTGCGAGATGATCGAGATGTAGAGCGGGCTCTTGGTGTCGCCGGTGCCCTGCAGTCCGCCGGTGTAAGTCAACGCGACGGCGATGAAGAATCCGGATACGCTCAAAATTCGCAGTAGCTGCACACCAATGTGTACTACCACCGGATCGCGCATACCGAAGAGCGCGAGCAGCTGCTGCGGAATGAACATGAACATGATTCCAACCACCGCCGCGCTGGAGATTCCGATACGCGCGGCGACGTGAACCGATTCGGCGGCGCGATCCGGCTTTCCCGCGCCCAGGTTTTGGCCGGCAACGGCGGCAGCAGCACCCATCAGTCCAACCGAAGTCCACGTCACCAGTGAAAAGAGCTGGCTGTAGCAAACCGCAAACGCCGCTTGCGCCGCTCCGCCATTCGCGACCGATCCGATGAACGAGAGCATCAACACGCCGCCAACGTTCATCGCGATTCCCTGGAATCCAGTCGGGAGTCCAAAACGAAACAGCGCACGTATGATTTCCCAATCAGGCCCCCAGCCCTTGCCGCGTGGGAATGAGACGACCCAGCCACCGTTCCAAAGTTTGTAAAGCGCATAGATCGCCAGCAGGCCGGATGCGATCGACGTCCCCATCGCCGAGCCCTTGGTGCCGAACGCCGGAATTGGTCCAAGCCCGCGAATCAAAATCACGTTTAGCACTGTGTTGAGCACGGTCAACCAAATGCCGAGTATCATGGGCGTGCGCGCGTCTCCCGCCGAACGTAGCGCGCCGCCGAGCATGAAGAACACCAGCATGCCGCTGCTGAAGAGGAAACTGATACGCAGGAAAGGGAGCGCCTCCGCTTTCACTTCCGGTGCAGCATTGACGAAATCGAGCAGCGCCGGCGACGCGAAATATCCGATTGGGCCAAGTACGAAGAGCGCGAGGAAGATCGAAGTGATGAATGCCTGGTAGACGGTCCGGTCCGCTTTGTCGTGATCGCCCTGGCCGACGAAGCGCGCGACAAGCACGCTCATTCCGGTGAATAGCGAAGCGATGAAGATGACGACGATGAGGAAGATCTGATTGCTGTCGCCGATTGCCGCGTTCGCCTTCGGACCGATCAGATTGCCGACCAACACCTGGTCGACCATCGCTTGCAGGCCGCCGACGATGTTGGTGAGCATCGTCGGCCACGCCAGCTTCCACACCGCCGGCATCAGCGGCCCTTCGATTATCGAGCGGTCGTACTGCCGGCGTCCCGATTTGGCAGGGATGTCGGGAGTTACAGCGACCGGCGCCGCAGGTGCTGCAGCAGTCGACTCAGTCAATACGCGCTCGCCGACGAGCGATCAGCGCGTCGATGCTCCATGGGCCGGCGCCGGCGAGCATGAAGTAAAGGAAAAGGAAGCAGTAGAGCATCGCGGTAACTCCCCAGTTGCGCGTCGGCCAGAACGACATTGGAAAACTGAACTGGAAATATGCAACCGCCATTTCGCCAGCGAGAATGAATGAGATTGGTCGCGTGAACAAACCGAGCGTAAACGCGAGGCCGAGATACGTCTCGAGCCAGCCGGCGAGGTGGAATTCCCACATCGGCGGCATCGGGAACGGCGGCGCGTAAGTCGGGAATGGTGGAAATCCAAAAACCTTCGTTGTCCCGCCAGTGAAGAATGCGAGTCCGGCCATGATTCTCAGGATGCTCAGCATCCTGGCTGTCCACTTCGATGCTGATGCTTCAAAGATTGACATGAGTTATCTCCTCGAAC
>Ga0075423_10005743_pt1 | contig 11606 bp, 8 predicted proteins | sample SoiMethybrSBSTD2_FD_80114 | JGI IMG/M metagenome (GOLD analysis project Ga0075423, IMG submission 80114) | Bulk soil microbial communities from a Populus tree surrounding site in Tennessee, USA - Soil MetaG P. TD hybrid SBSTD2 | ecosystem: Environmental > Terrestrial > Soil > Tree plantation...
CCCGATCAGTCACCCCTGATCCCTGACCCCTGACCCCTGACCCCCAGGAATTTGGCACAAACCGTTCAGCCGTCAAATCTGGGCGATTCAGATAGCCGCGCGCCAGCCCCGCCCCGCCGATGTACAGCTCACCCGCTGCGCCGATCGGCGTCGGTTGCATGTGCGCATCCAGCACATACAGCTGCGTATTCGCGAGCGGACGCCCCAGGCTGATCGGCCCAGCGCCAACCCGCCCGGCGCTCGACCAGATCGTCGTCTCGGTTGGGCCATACAGATTCCACAGTCGCACGCAGCGCAGGCTGAGCTGATCAGCCAGTGCGCGCGGCAACGCCTCGCCGCCGCAGCCGATCGTCAGCTCGCGCTGCCCCGCCCAGCCCGCCGCCAGCAGCAGCCGCCACGTCGCCGGTGTCGCCTGCATCACCGTCACTCTCGCACGCGCTAATACCGCCGCCAGCGCCGCGCCATCCGCGCTGACCGCACGGCTCGCCAGCAGCACGCGCGCGCCAACGATCAGCGGCAGAAACAGCTCAAGCGCGGCGATGTCGAACGCCACCGTCGTGACCGCCAGCCAGCAGTCGCGCGCATCCAGCGCCAGCTGTTCGCGCAACGCCGTCAGCAGGTTGAGCAGCGCGCCATTCGTGACCGCGACCCCTTTGGGCGTGCCGGTCGAACCAGAAGTATAGATCACATACGCCAGGTTATCGGCATTTACGATTTTGGATTTACGATTTACGATTGCGGCGGGCGCTGGGTTCGCGGCGCACTCCTGCGCGATGATCGGCCAGTCGGCGTCTAGATTTACGATTTTGGATTTACGATTTACGATTGGCCTGTCAAGTGCTCCCAAATCGTCAATCGTCAATCGTAAATCGTAAATGCTTTGATCCGTGATCAGCACGCCGACCTGCGCATCTTCGAGCATAAACGCCAATCGCGCCGCCGGGTAAGTCGGGTCGAGCGGCACATACGCAGCGCCGGCACCCAGCACGCCCAGCAGACCAATCAGCAGCTCCGGCGAGCGCTCGACGCAGACGCCGACCCGCGCCTCCGGCCCAACGCCCAGCCGCCGCAGATACTGCGCGAGCTGGTTCGCACGCCGATTCAGCTCGGCATAGGTCAGATGGACAAAGGACGATGGACGATGGACGATGGACGACAGGTCGCTCTCCCCGTTCGTTGTATCATCTGTTGTCTCTGTGTCTCCTTGTCTCCTTATCTCCTTGTCTCGGAATGTGCGACCGGTTGTCTCCTTGTCTCCTTGTCTCCTTATCTCCTTGTCTCCCGGTCTCCCGGTCTCCTTGTCTCGGAATGTGCGATCGGTTGTCTCCTTGTCTCCTTGTCTCCTTGTCTCCTTGTCTCGCAAGCCGAAGACCAGCGCGATTGCATCGGGCGTGCGCGCCGCCTGCGCCGCGAACAGCTCGTATAGGCAGCCCCCCGTACGGGCGGTTCGCGAACCGCCCGTACCCTCTACGGTCGGGTCGTTCCATTCGACTAACACCTGCTGCCGCTCGACCGCCGTCAGCAACGCCAGCGCCGACAGCCGCCGCTCCGGGTTGGCCATCGCATCCATCAGCAACGTTCGCAGATGCCCCGCCAGCCGCGTGATCGTCGCGGCCTCGAACACGTCGGTGCTGTATTCCAGCCAGCCGCGCAAGCCATCCGCCGTCTCGGTCAAATCGAGCGTCAAATCGAGCTTGGCCGTCGCATTATCGATCGCAAACGGCAGCATCGTCACATCCGCCGCCACCAGCGCCGTCAGCGCGACCGGTTGCAGCGTGAATAGCACCTGCACCAGCGGCGCCTGATCCAGCGCGCGCGCCGACTGCAACGCCGCGACCACCTGCTCGAACGGCAGCTCCTGATTGGCATAGGCATCGAGGCAGACCGCGCGCACCTGCGCCAACAGCGCGCGGAACGTCGGGTCGCCCGACAGGTCGGTACGCAGCGCCAGCGTGTTGACGAAACAACCGATCAGCAGCGCTGTCTCGGCGCGAGTTCGCCCAGCGATCGCCGAGCCCACCACGATGTCGCTCTGCCCGCTGTGCCGCGCGAGAACGCACTGGAACGCCGTCAGCAGCGTCATGAACAGCGTCACACCAGCGCGCTGCCCCAATGCGCGCAAGTCGTCGGCGAGCGCGCAATCGAGCAGCAGCGGCAGGCGCGCGCCACGGAAGCTTGGCACGGCTGGCCGCGCGTGGTCAGCCGGCAGCGCCAGCAGCGGTGGTACACCCGCGAGAGCGTGTCGCCAATACGCCAGCTGACGCTCGCGATCAGGGCTCGCTAACCACTGCTGCTGCCAGACCGCGAAATCGGCGTACTGGATCGGCAGCTCCGGCAGCTCCGCCGTCGTCCCCTGCACATCCGCCGCATACAGCGCCGCCAGCTCGCGCAGCAACAGATCGAGCGACCAGCCATCGGCGACGATATGATGCAACGTCAGCAACAGCACATGCGCCGCGTCGGAGAGACGCAACAACGTCGCCCGCAGCAGCGGCCCGTGCGCCAGATCGAACGGCCAATGGCTCGTCCGCACCGCCAGGGCCTGCACCTGCCTCGTCTGCATATCAGCGGGCAGCCGCCGCAGATCGACCAACGGCATACCCAACCACAGCGCGGGCTGGACCACCTGAAGCGGTTGGCCATCCACAGCGACGAAAGTCGTCCGCAGGCTTTCGTGGCGCTGCACAACCGCTAGCAGACCGCGCCGCAGCGCCGTCGCGTCGAGCGGGCCGGTCAGCCGTAGCGCGCCCGGCACATGATAGGCCGGCGTGCCAGGTGCCCACTGGTCGATGAACCACAGCCGCTGCTGCGCAAACGACAGCGGGAAGGCGTTGAAGGATTCCCCATGCTCAAGCAGCGTTTGAATGAAGAGCTGACGTTTCTCAGGGGAAAGCTCCGCCAGATGCTTCGGCAGATCATTCATGAGCGATTCCTCTGCTCTGAAAGTGGCTGTGACGTCGCATCTGTGGGTGTGCCTACATCGTATGAGCGTTTAGACACGATTTCTGGCAGCTTTGCAGTGGAGCGGGCCAGCGGTTTAGCCCGCTTCATTATATACGAAAATCGTTAAAGCGACTGCGCAAACCCCGCTCAGCCGACCCGCATCTTCATCCAGCCCGCCGAATTATGAAAATTCGCGACGGCGCTGCCAGGCGGCACGAGATCATCGCACGCCGCGCGCAACGCCGGATCGAGCTGCAGATCGAGCATGGGCAAGATCTGCTCCAATTGCGCGAGCGTCCGTGGCCCAAAGATCGGCGCGGTGATACCAGGCTGATCCTTGACCCACGCGAGCGCCAGCTGCGCCGGTGGCAAGCCCCACTCCTCGGCCAATCGCACGAATCGCGCGCCGACCGCAACCCCCTGCGCTGACACGCGCTCGGCAAAAACGCCGCCACGCAACGCCGCGCGCGAGTCAGCTGGATACGTCGCCGCATCATCGTAGCGCCCGGCCAGCACGCCCTGCGCCAGCGGTGCCCACGGAATGATCGCCAGCCCGTGCGCCTGGCACAGCGGCACCAGCTCATTCTCGATGCGGCGGTCCAGCAGATTATACGGCGGCTGCTCCGAGACATAGCGCGCGTAACCGTTGCGCTCGCTCACCATCAGTGCCTCCATCACGCGCCAGGCCGGGTGCGTCGAGCAGCCAATATAGCGCACCTTCCCCTGACGAATCAGGTCGGTCAAGGCACCAAGCGTTTCCACCACCGGCGTCTCGGGGTCAGGCCGATGAATCTGATAAAGATCGATGTAATCGGTCTGGAGCCGTCGCAGCGAATCCTCGCACGCCTGCAAAACATGCAGGCGCGAATTCCCGCGATCATTCGGGCCAGGCCCAACCGGGAAATGCACCTTCGTCGCCAGAATCACCTGCTGTCGGCGACCGTTCGCCGCGAGCGCCTGCCCAACGACGCGCTCGCTCTCACCATTGTTATAGCTGTTCGCCGTATCAATGAAGTTGATCCCCGCATTGATCGCCCGCTCGATGATCTGCATCGACTCATCCAGCGGAGTGGGGTTCGCGAAATTGAGCGTTCCCAGGCACAACGGCGAGACCTTGACGCCTGCGCCGCCCAGCCGTCGATAGTTCATAATTACCTCCTCAATCCGCGCTACTCACGCGCACACAGCCGCGCTCGGCGTCGGCAGCCGCTGACTGGGCCGGGCGTTGTTGCAGTGGGGTGTGGGCTGGGCTATTTTAGCATCCTCAATCGCGGCAGGCAAGGCGGGCCTACAGCGTTGCGGCGGTGGAGGCACTCGACGATACGCTGGAGCAGGCCAAGCAGGCCGCACTGAACGCGAAGAAAATGCTGGGCATTGCCCGCAACAAGGAAAAAGCCGCCGCGCTGGCCTTGCACGACGCGATCCAGAGTGTCAAGCGCCAGGTGATCGCCCAATACGGCCCGACTCATTCGAGATCAAGACGCTTGGGCTCAAGCGCGCATCGGAGCGCAAGCGGGCGTCGCACCAGACGCCGCCGGCAGCCCAGACGCCGCCGGCAGCCCAGACGCCGCCGGCAGCCCAGACGCCGCCGGAGAAGTAGACCAGCGCTGCGCAGCGCATAGCATACCGCAGGCGGTCGAGAGCAATCTCGACCGCCTGCGTGCATGTAGAGGGAACTTTTGTAGCGCATATATGCAGGCAACTCTGAGATATGTTGGAATCTCCAGCGAGCAGGAATGACGCGGATGCGCAGGACCAGCCCGACGAAGACAACAATGAATAAGAGCTAGGATGGCGTACCAGAACAGTGCCCATGTGCATAATGGAATCACGCGCGTCGCACGCCCGAGCCACGGATCGCGCAGAGGGCTTCAGGATGGGCTGGAGGCAACTGGACGTGACATACCTTCGTATTGCAGCGGTATGCTACCACTGCAATATAATTCCAGACAGTGCGTACTTGAAATCCATCAGGATGGAGGACACTTAAGACAGTGTTGGACCTAGAACGCATCTATAGGAACAAACTGTCAAGCCTATCGTCTTGTGCTATAATCCTTGATAGGAACAATAAAGGGAGAGTCCGTTTGTACCCTTGGCATCTCACATTGCGATTGGCAACCAGGCAGAATAGATGCTAAAAAGACAACCTAAAACCTCTAAACCTGCTCGCACCCTGCGTGTCTTCCTATGCCATGCATCCGAAGATAAGTCCGCTGTCCGTGATCTTTACAAGCGTCTGAAGAGCGAAGGTCTTGATCCATGGCTCGATGAAGAAGATTTAGATGGTGGGCAGGTCTGGGAGTTAGAGATTCCTAGGGCGGTACGAGCTACTGATGTTGTTATTGTTTGTCTCTCACAAGAGTCTATTACCAAGACTGGCTATGTACAGAAAGAGATTAAGGAGGTTTTGGATGTAGCCGACTTGCAACCAGAGGGTACCATCTTTGTTATTCCTGCAAGATTGAAACCGTGTGAAGTGCCGATCCGGTTACGGAAATGGCAATATATTGATTTGTTTGCTGAACCAGGATATGAACGTTTACTACGTGCATTACGGAAACGTGCTGAATCAATTGGCACAACAGTCACGGCATCCTCTATGGCTGCTTCGGCTACCCCACTAATTAACCAAAAATCCTCTCAACACGTAACGCCACCACAATCAGTAAGACAACCTCGTAATATCCCACGACAAACAAGATCTCAGCAGAAATCAGGGTGGAGAAACGGGATTAATCGCCATTTAATAGTGAGATTCACTCTGGTTGCATTATTAACTATGATTTTTGCATTTTTGATATTTTCTACAGATAGCCAGAATTTTTCAAGTTTCTTTTCAAGTAAGACATCCACGTCTGCTACAGTGCAAGCGACGTCTAACTCCAGTATCCTCCTAACAGCAGATCCAACTTCTGGAACTTTATCTACATCTATACCTATAACTCCGCTATCAACACAATTCACCCTGCCAGCCGTTGTAACAGCGAAGCCTTTTGCATCGAGCACGACGACGATAGCGACCGCTACACTACCAAATGCTGTTGTGGCGAGCGAGAAGCTTAACCTGCGAACGGGGCCTGGCACAAATTACCCTATTACTAGTACTTACTCAAAAGGCGAAGCCTTGAAAGTTACTGGTAAAACTCAAAACAATGAGTGGGTTAAGGTGATAGCATCCAATAGCCGTGAAGGATGGATGTTTGTAGAGAATCTTCAAGTTAATATTGATTTATCTTCTCTCTCTATCCTTCCAATTCCACCTACACCAACTTCGATCCCAGCAACCGCGACTTCTAAACCAAAACCAACATCGCAACCACAACAGAATCCACCTACGGCTGCTCCCGCTGCCAACTTGGATGGCTCTTGGGTGGGAACAACCTCCGTCGGGGGAACTATCGATTTTATTGTTACGAACGGCAGAGTCACTAATATCCATTTTACCTATCCTACGTCAGTCGAACCAAACAAGGAAGGTGACTGTTCGGCGGCAGGCTCTTGGGCAGGATATGAGTCGCGGTTGAATCAGCTACGTATTAGCATTGGTGCTGGTGGTTCATTCGCAGGGAAAAACATCCAAATTCGTGATCTTCCTCGGCTTTTGGCCGAATTCAGCGGTTCATTGGCATCAGGTAGTAGCGGTTCAGGACGCCTCCGAGAAGAAATTACGGTTTCGGAAACGTGCAAAATCGTTTCTTCCTTTGATTGGAGCACTACGAAACAATAAGGGAAACACAGATTGACTTGCACACAATCCGGCTCATCAGTTGCCGGAAAGTGACCGCAGCGGAGCGTAGAACCTATGAGCACTAAAGCAAACGAAGCCGAATCGACCGATGATGCGATGCGACCAGAATACGACTTTTCCGGTCGCACAGGCGTACGCGGCAAATACTACCAGAAGCTACGCCAAGGCTATACCATAACGGTTCAACGCGCGGATGGCACCACGGTGGTGCAACATGTCACCCGCCCTGAAGGCACAGTAACTCTTGATCCCGACGTGCGCGAGTATTTTCCTGATGCGGAGGCCGTTAATACAGCACTGCGCACCTTGATTCACTTGGTTCCACGAAAAAAGACCAAACGAACGACTGCAACCGAAGCGACGAAATCCGAATCCTCGTAGCGCGCAGTATACAGCCGTAGCGCGCACCGACGGCTGAATTTGTGCTGAAAGTCGCACGGCTCTTCAATGTGAGTGCGGATCGGCTCTTAAAAGCTGACATACTCCATCTGCTCGCTCGTGTGCTTTCAAATCCTGTCAATCCTGTCAATCCTGTCTATGTAAGCGCTGCTTCTGTGATCTGGTTCATTCCAACGGTGCTTGCACGAGCATACACGCTGCAAGCACAAAAACGCCTGCGCCCATCCAGTACGGCGCGCTGGGCATCACGCGATCATAGACCGTGCCGGCCAACAGCGGGCCAAGTATGCTCATGCAGCTACTAAGCGCCGTATTGACACCCATGAGCGCGCCTTGTTCGCGTGGCGCTACGCGGCTAGTCATGAGCGCGCCGAGCGTTGGGAAGACCAAGCCGCTTGTGATCGTGCGAAACACGTTGATCAGATAGATCAGCCACAGGATCGGCGCAACGCAGACTGCCAGCGCACCGAGCGCCAGCCCGAACAGACTGGCTCTGGCGATGCGCTGTTCGCCGTAGCGCGATACCAGCGGAGACACGAATCGCTGGACCAGGGCGATGGTTAGGCCCGCAACGACCAGCAACGCGCCGATCTGCCACGGCTGCGCGGCGAATTTCTTGATCAAGAACAGTGTCTCGATGCTGTTGATGCCTTGAAACGCAAACGTAAACAGGCACAGCGCCAGCAACAGCTTGCCCAGCGCCGGCTTGCCTGCGAAGGCGATCACCGCACCAAAGGGATTGAGATCGCCCAACCGCAGCGGTGTGGCATCGCGCTCGGCTGCCGGCAGCGATTCTGGTAACAAAAAGAACCCAAGCGCGATGCCAAGCAGCGATAGCCCCGCCGCGGTAAACGCGGGCGCATCCAGCCACCACTGGCCGAGAGCTGCGCCAGTAGCCGGGCCAATAACCAGCCCAATTCCCCAGGCCATGCCGATCAGCGTAAAGTTTTGTGCGCGCGTCTCGGGCGTGGAAACATCTGCGATGTAGGCCGCAGCCACCGATTGATTGCCGGCCGTAATGCCATCGATCAGCCGTGACAGGCAGAGCATCCACAGCGATCCAGCGATGCCAAAGATCAGATAGCCGATAGCTGATCCCGCCAAACTAACCAGTAGCACTGGGCGACGGCCATATTTGTCGCCAAGTTTGCCGAGCAGCGGTGCAGCGAAAAATTGGGCGGCGGCGTAGATAACCGTCAGCAGCGTGACCATGAACGCATCGTTGCTATAGCGCAGCACAATATATGCTGCAATCGGATACAGCATACTGATGCCGATGACATCCAGCAGCAGAATGGCAAAGAGCAGACCGAGCGTTGCTTTGGTTGGTTGTTCACGAATGCGCATGCTCAGCTCCCGGCGCAGAATTCGCGTATGACGTGTTCAGGCGAATGGGCCACTGCACCTCGGTGCGATAGGCCGAGGCGTGACCATCGGCTGGATGCCGCCAGTACACCTCGCGCGGTGGGCCGCATTGTTCATAGTCATGTTCTTGTATCCATACCAGCAGCGCCCAGTAGACCGCCCACAAATCCGCGTGCGGCCCGACATGCATCACATAGGCAACGACACTCGCCTCCAGCACACGCGCGGCGATTCGCTCGGTATCAGCAACAAGCTGGGTTATCGGCACCGCAATTTCGGTATCGACTTCGTGCTCGGTGTACGCATGCGAGATGCGTAGTGGCGGAGCATCCTGGCTGCGCACGCCAAGCTGCCTGGTGTAGCTTTCCAATTCATCGAGCAGCGCTGGGATGCGGCGCTGTTCATCCTCGGGCGTGGCCTGGAGCCGCAGGCTGGCGATCGGCTGCGCCGCTACGTCCTTGACTTGCACCGTGAAAACCAGATCGTCAGCTTGATGGTCAATAATATGTTGCAGCAGATGCAGCGCCTGCTGATCTTTCATGATCCGATCCGCGATTCGTTGTTGATGCTCACGCAGGAGCGCATCCGTCGCTGCTGGCGTTGGCGCGTGCAGCACTGCGTGGATCGCGTCGAGCGACATATCAATCGAGCGCAGCAGCCGAATCCGCCGTGCGAGCGGCAGCTGCGTGATGCTGTAGTAGCGATAGCCCGAATCCGCATCAATGAACACTGGGCGCAATAGCCCAATTGCGTCATAGATGTGCAGGGCCTTGATCGTGAGCTGGGTGATCTGGGCAAACCGACCAATCGAGATCAGATCGCGCATTGCCACCTCCTTTACGCATCACTATACAGTCGTACCCCAGGGCAGAGTCAAGCCTTAATGACAGCACTTACGCAGTGGGGATCTTGGGGAGGCGAAGCCTCCCCAAGATCCCCACATCCCGCCCGACTGGGCGGCTACGCCGCCCAGTCGGGCGGGGGAAAAGCGGTTTTGGAGGGCTGCAAGCCCTCCAAACCTCCCGCTGAGGAAGCCACCGCGTAAGTCCTGTCAATACCCAAAATGCTTCCCTCTCGCGTCCATACCAATCGTGTATAATGCTGTTTTTGAACCAATCCTCTGGCGGTCTTGGCTGACGCTCAATGCACTGGAGGGACGATGTACTACGGTATTAATCTGCCCGCATTCGGCGACTTCTGCGACCCGCACGCCCTCGCCGATCTCGCGGCAGAGGCCGAACAGGCCGGGTGGCATGGCTTCTTCATCTGGGATCACATGTTCTTTGACCCCTCGTTTCATCCCATGCTCGATCCTTGGGTGGGCCTGGCTGCGGTTGCCACACGCACGCGCGCCATCCGCATTGGAACGATGCTTACACCGCTCCCACGCCGACGCCCCTGGAAGGTCGCCCGCGAGAGCGTCACGCTGGATCACCTTTCTAACGGACGCTTGATCCTGAGTGTGGGGATTGGTGACCCGGTGCAATGGGATTTTGGCTTCTTCAACGAGGTGACCGACGCGAAGGTGCGCGCCGCGCAGCTCGATGAGGGATTGGAGATCCTGAGCGGCTTGTGGAGCGGGCAACCTTTTGCCTATCATGGTCAGCATTACCAGTTGCAGGAGGTCGTGTTTCGCCCAGCGCCGCTTCAACAGCCACGTATTCCGGTCTGGGTGGGCGGCTGGTGGCCGAACAAACCGCCGCTGCGCCGCGCTGCTCGCTGGGACGGTGTCTGTCCGGGCAAGTGGGGCGCTGAACTTTCACCCGACGAGTGGCGCGAACTCCTCGCATACATCCAGAGCTATCGTACTAGCCTAGCACCATTCGACGCCGTGCATAGCGGTCGCACATCCGGCGGCGACTCAGCTGAGGATCACGAGCGGATCGCCGCCTATGCTGCCGTTGGGGTGACGTGGTGGATTGAGGACATCAGCCCGTGGCGGTTTGGCTGGGGTTGGGAAGAGCAATGGGTACCCGAAGCAACCGAACAGATGCGTGAGCGCGTCCGCCAGGGGCCACCGCGCGCATAAAAGTAGGGAAAGGCCATCGGCTGTAGTTCGGAGGCGCTATGGACGATTCCCACCGCGACGCGCTCTACCACTACTATACTGCTCGTGCATCAATCTACGATGCCGCGTATACAGGGACACAGCAGCCATGGGTACATACGATGGTTCAGGCGCTTCAAATCGCGCTGGCCGACCGACACATTCTTGAGCTCGCCTGTGGCACCGGCCATTGGACCAGCTACGCGGCGGAGGTCGCTCGGTCGGTGACGGCCACCGATATTGCCCCAACGATGCTTGCCAATGCCCGCGACAAGCTGCACGCACACCGTAATGTCACGGTCGTCGCCGGGGATGCCTATCATCTGGATGAGATCGCTGGCGATTTTACGGCTGGGCTGGCGATGCAATGGTTCTCGCATATTCCGAAAGCGGATATGACCAGTTTCCTCGCGCACTGGCATGCGCGGCTTGGCCCCGGAGCGACGATCTTTCTGGGCGACAACCAGCGGCGCATCGATGATCACGATCCGCTGATCAGCATCCCCGGCGACCCCAACACCTATGAGACCCGCACGCTCCCCACTGGGCAGCAGTACACGATTATCAAAAACTATTACACCGCCGACGAACTCCGCACGCTGCTCGCGCCCGCTGCGGACGATCTCCAGATCACGCTGGGTCAGCGTTGGTGGTGGTTGAGCTATACAGTTGCAGCACAGGAGAGGTGAAGCACCAAGTCTATGGCGCACCGCAACAAGGCATTATGATACATCTGCTCGAAATCCCCTCAGGCCAACCACCGCTGCTTATGTTATCATGTTTGCGCCCATCGGCACGCACAGGAGGTAGACCATGGGAGAATCACTGACGATCACCCAACTTGACCGTACAGCGACCGAGTGGATTGAGCAAGAAGCGCAGCGCACGGGCATGCCCATCGAAGCGGTTGCCCGTCAACTCATCTACCGTGGCCTCGAAGTGGCACGTCAGCAGGCGCGACGGCAACGCCATCATGATCTCGACGCTCTTGCCGGAACGTGGAGTAGCGAAGAGGCCGATGAATTTCGCCACGCCATCGCCGACTTGAACCAGATTGATCCGACCCTATGGCAATGAATGCTATCCTGCTGGATACGAACG
>Ga0075423_10005745_pt1 | contig 11602 bp, 12 predicted proteins | sample SoiMethybrSBSTD2_FD_80114 | JGI IMG/M metagenome (GOLD analysis project Ga0075423, IMG submission 80114) | Bulk soil microbial communities from a Populus tree surrounding site in Tennessee, USA - Soil MetaG P. TD hybrid SBSTD2 | ecosystem: Environmental > Terrestrial > Soil > Tree plantation...
GAGAAGCGACATGGCGAAGAAGATCATCGGCCTCATCCTGCTGGTCGTCGGCATCGGCCTCGCTTACTGGGGATACCAGATGTCGGGTTCCGTCGGCTCACAATTGAGCCAGGCGTTTACCGGCTCGCCCACGGACAAGGTCATGGCCTACTACATCGGAGGCGCTGCCAGCCTCGTCGTCGGCTTGTTCCTGCTTTTCACGAAATAGGCCGGTGACGCCCGTCCTCGCCTTCGACATCGAAACGGTTCCCGACTGCCCGGGGATCCGCAAGCTCTACAAGCTGCCGGAGGACCTGCCCGATGCGGAAGTGGCCGAGGTCGCGTTCCAGAAGCGACGCGCGGTCAGCAACAACGATTTCCTGCCGCCGCACCTGCAGCGGGTGGTCGTCATCTCGTGCGTGCTGCGGCACGACGACGAAGTATGGATCTTCTCGATCGGCGAGCCGGACACGACCGAGGCGGGCGCGATCCAGCGCTTCTTCGACGGCCTCGCCAAGTACACGCCGCAGATCGTTTCCTGGAACGGCCGCAACTTCGACCTCCCGGTGCTGGTGGCGCGGGGCATGATCCACGGCGTGACCGCGGCGTGCTTCTGGGACACCGGGCAGGACAACAAGGACGCCAAGTGGTCGAACTACATCAACCGCTTCCATGACCGGCACGTCGATCTCATGGACGTCCTGTCGCTCTACGGCAGCCGCGGCGCGCCGCTCGATGAGCTGGCGCGGCTCTCGGGCTATCCGGGCAAGCTCGGCGTCGGCGGCGGCGCGGTATGGGATGCCTATCAACGCCGCGAGATCGGCCCGATCCGCGACTACTGCGAGACCGACTGCGCCAATACCTACCTTCTCTACCTGCGCTTCCAGATGATGCGCTGCGCCCTTTCGCGTGAGCAGTACGACCGCGAAACGGCGCTGCTCCGCGCGTTCATGGAGAAGCAGAACCAGCCGCACTGGCGAGAGTTCCTGTCACTCTGGAAGAACTGATCCTCGAGATCGAGGGGCTCGACGCCGAAGGTCGCGGCGTCGCACGCGAGCCCGACGGCAAGGTGGTGTTCGTCGAAGGCGCGCTGCCCGGTGAACGTGCCGCGGTGCAGATCATGACCGGCGGCAAGCGCTTCGATCTCGGCCGCGCCAACCGCCTGCTCACCGAATCTCCCGGCCGGCGCATCCCGCGCTGCCCGCACTTCGGCGTCTGCGGCGGCTGCGCCACGCAGCATGCCGACCTCGCCACGCAGATGGCGGCCAAGCAGGACGGGCTCCTGCAGAACCTGGCGCGCATCGGAAGAGTCGAGCCGGAGCGCGTCCTGCCGATGATCGCGGGCGAGGAGTGGGGCTATCGTCATCGCGCGCGGCTCTCCGTGCGCAATGTGCAGAAGAAAGGCGTGATGGTCGGCTTCCGCGAGCGGCGCTCGACCTACGTCGCCGACATGCACGAATGCCCGGTGCTGCCGGCCCGCGTTTCGGCGCTGATCGATCCTCTGCGCGCCCTGATCGGCCAGCTCTCCGTGCACAGCCGGTTGCCTCAGGTGGAGCTCGCCGTCGGCGACAATGCGGCAGCGCTGGTGTTCCGGCACCTCGACCCGCTGACCCCGGCCGACCACTCGGCGCTAAGCGCATTTGCCGGTCAGCACGGTGTCCACGTGTGGCTGCAGCCCGGCGGGCCCGAGACCGCGCATGCGTTCGAGCCGGCAGACAGCGCGCTGTACTACGAGCTGCCGGACTTCAGCCTGCGCCTGCATTTCCGGCCGACCGATTTCACGCAGGTGAACCACATAGTCAACCGTTTGCTCGTCGCACGCGCTATGGAGCTCCTCGACCCGCAGCCCGGCGAGCGCATCGCCGACCTCTTCTGCGGCCTCGGCAACTTCTCGCTGCCGATCGCGCGGCGTGGGGCGCAGGTCATCGGCTTCGAGGGCAGCGAGGAGCTCGTGCAGCGTGCGCGCGAGAACGCATCGGCCAATGGGGTCGTCGCGCAGTTCGAGGTGATGGATCTCTTCGCGCCGAACCTCGCGCCCTATGGACGCTTCGACAAGATCCTCATCGATCCGCCGCGGCAAGGCGCGATTGAAATAGTGAAATTGCCTGCGCTGTCGGCGGCGCGGATTGTCTACGTGTCCTGCGATACGGCGACGCTTGCGCGCGATGCCGGTGTACTAGTTCACACTCAGGGATACCGGCTTGCTGCCGCGGGCGTGGTGAACATGTTCCCGCACACGGCGCACGTCGAGAGCATTACACTCTTCGAGAGAGGAGGCAGCACGTGACACCAAAAATCGTTGTGATCATCGCCGGACTCTGCGCCACCAGCGCGTTCGCCACACCCAAGATCGAAAGCGTCTCGGTGCAGCCCAATCCGCCGAAATTCACCGGCGACAAGCCGCCGGAGGTGGAGGTCTCGGTCACTGTCTCGCGCACGAGGTTCGACAAGGGCGGCTGCGATGCCCGCGTCGACTTCGGCGACGGCGAAGGCCGCACGCTCGACTTCGACGTGGCCTCGAAGCGCAACGTGAAGCACGTCTACAAGAAGGGCGGCAGCTACACCGTCGTCGCGAAGGGCGCCGGCAAGACGCCGTGCGAGGGCATGGGCCAGATGCCGGTGGTCGTGCAGGGTCCGCCGCCGCCCAAGCCCGCGGCCAAGAAGGCCGAGCCTAAGAAGGCGGAAAAGAAGGCACCGGCCAAGAAGGCGCCGGCGAAGAAGACCGATGCCAAGAAGAAGGCGCCGGCCAAGAAAGACGAGAAGAAGAAGGACGAGACGAGCAAATAAAAAAGGGCGCCTGGGCGCCCTTTTCTTGGATCAGGATCGGTTAGTCGCGGCTGCCGCCGAAGATACCGAGCAGCTGCAGCAGGCTCGTGAACAGGTTGTACAGCGCGACGTAGAGGGAGAGCGTCGCCGAGATGTAGTTCGTCTCGCCGCCGCGCACGATCGCGTTGATCTGCCACAGGATGAGGAGCGAGCTGAAGATGATGAACGCTCCGAGCAGCGCGAGATAAACCACCGGGCTCTGGAAGAAGATGTTCGCCACCACGGCGAGCATGATCACGATCGCGCCGACGGTGAGGAAGTTGCCCATCACGCCGAAGTCGCGCTTCGACGTCGTGGCGACGCCGGCCAGGCCGAAGAACGCCGCCGCCGTGCCGCCGGCCGCCATGGCCACGAGCTGCACGCCGTTGGAGAAGCCCAGCACCGCGTGGAGCAGGGGCCCGAGCAGAACGCCCATGAACGCCGTGAAGCCAAGCAGCAGTCCCACGCCCAAGCCGCTGTTCTTGTTTCTTTCGATGGCGTAGATCCAGCCGTAGAAGATGGCGAGGATCGCGAACGAGAAGATGATCGGGCTCGCGTGCAGGAACGAAAGGTCGAGGTTGGTGCCAACGACGGCGCCGATCGCCGTCGGTACCAGGCTCGCCGCGAGCAGGAGATAGGTATTGCGCAGGACCCGGCGGCCGGACTCCGGCGCGGCGGCGTCGTGCGTCGATTCGTAGGTCACGCCGCGGCCAGTGGTTCGGTCGTCGGTGCGTACGGGCTTCAGTTCCATCTGATCCTCCATTGTTGTGCGCCTAGCCTACCACTACCCAAGCCGCCCTGGGTTTAAACGCCTTGCGGCTAAAATGCGGGCGCACAACGCTTTTTTCAAGCCCGGAGAGTTGGCAGAGCGGTTGAATGCGGCGGACTTGAAATCCGTTAGCCCGCAAGGGCTCGGGGGTTCGAATCCCTCACTCTCCGCCAACCCCGCGCCAGCGCAAGATCGAGGAAAAATGAGAGGACTTAGAGGCAAGACAGCCATCGTTACCGGCGGCGCGGCCGGCATTGGCGCCGCGATCGTCGAGCGCTTCAAGGCTGAAGGTACGCGCGTGGTCAATTTCGACCTCAAGGGCGAGCCGAGCGTCGACATCACGAACTACGAAGCGGTGCAGAAAGCGGTGGCCAACGCCGGACCGGTCGACATCCTCGTCAACAACGCCGGCTGGGACCTGTTCAAGCCGTTCCTCAAGACCGATCCCGTCTTCTGGCAGAAGATCCTGGCGATCAACCTCGTCGGGCCGATGAACGTCCTGCACTGCGTGTTGCCCGGCATGGTCGAGCGCGGCGGCGGCAAGGTGGTGAGCATCGCATCCGACGCGGGCCGCGTCGGCTCGTCGGGCGAGGCGCCCTACTCCGCGTGCAAGGGCGGCGTCATCGCGCTGACGAAAACGCTGGCGCGCGAACTGGCATCGAAAAATATCCGATTGAACGTGGTGTGCCCCGGGCTCACGGAAACCGGCATGCTGGAGTCGTTCATGCAGGGCGCCGGCAACCCCGAGAAGCTGCGCGAAGCCTATCGACGCGCGGTGCCGATCGGGCGCCTGGGCAAGCCGGAGGACATCGCGGGCGCCGTGCTCTTCCTCGCAAGCGACGACGCGGAGTTCATTACCGGACAGACCATCTCGGTCTCGGGCGGCCTGACGATGCACGGCTAAAGGGGAATGGCCCGACCGGAGCGCTCGCGCGCGACGCCCGGGACCCCTTCTTGCTTTAGCGGGAATGTGGACGCGACGCACATCTATTGCGCGAGTTGCCGGGCGATCCGGCCGGTCGAGTTCGAGCGCCTTCTGCCCGACGAGCCCGCCCTCGGCACCGCCGCGCGCTGCGCGCGATGCGGCTGGCTCGCAATGACCATGATCGGCGAGGCGAAGGTCTACTGCGACGTCTGCGATGAGATCCGCCCCGCGCTGCTGCACGAATACCGCCCGGCAGGGCTGCTTTCCGGGGGTCTTGTGCGCTGCGCCGTCTGCTACGCCAGCCGCGCGCGCCTTTACGGCACCAAGGTCTCCGCCCGCTAGGCCGGCCGCCGCGGCACCATCAGGTTGCCGACGTTGACCTGAACCGCTTCGTTCTTCTGGTTGTAGGTCGTGGTGCGGATTTTCACGACACCGATCTCCGGCCGCGATTTGGACGGCCGCACTTCCAGCACTTCCGTCTCCACGCGCAGCTCGTCGCCCGGCCGCACCGGCGCCGGCCAGCGGAACTCGTCGAAGCCGGCGCCGACGATGCCGCCGGCCGGCTGTAGTTCGCTCGCGACAAGGAGCCGCATGGTCATCGCGGCGGTATGCCAGCCGCTCGCCGCGAGGCCGCGGAATATCGACCGCTCGGCGGCGTTTTCATCGAGATGGAAGGGCTGGGGGTCGAACTCGGCGGCGAAGCTCTTGATGCGCGCGGCGTCGACGCGCACGCGTTCCGCACCGCCGAATTTCTGACCCACGGCGAAATCTTCCAGATAGCGCACGCGCGAGCGACTATACGCCACGGCGCTGCTACACTAAAAACCGCCCGCCCATGAGAAGACGCAACGTCGTCTACAGCGGCTCGAGAACGGTGCCGCAGCCCAGCGCAGCGCCGAAGCCCCCAGTTGCCAAGCCGCAACCGAAAAAACGGCTCGCGTGGCGCCGGGCGCTGGTGCCCGGTTTCATCGCGCTCGCCCTCGTCCTCGCCGGCGTGCTCTGGCTCTCCCAGCCACCGGCCGTAACGCAGGCGCAGGTGGCGGCGCTGGTGCACAAGGCGATCGAGGACATCCCGCCGAGGCTGACCGCGACCGACGCGTTCGAAAAGATCCTGCCTTCCGTGGTCGCGGTGCGCGCGACGGCCGATGACGGCGAGGAGGGCACGAAGGGCATGGAGACCGGCAAGCAGGACATCCAGCGCGGCACGGGCGTGGTGATCGTCGAGAGCGGCATCATCCTCACCAACCTTCACGTGGTGAACGGCATGCGGCGCATCCACGTCACGTTCTCCGACGGCACCGACGCCGAAGCGGAGGTGATCGGCCAGCGCGCCGAGCAGGATCTCGCGGTGCTGCAGGCGAAGACACTGCCCGACGACATCATGCCGGCGACGATGCGCTCGACCGCAGGCCTGCGGCCAGGCGACGAAGTCGTCGCCGTGGGCTTTCCGTTCGGCATCGGCCCGTCAGCCTCGGCCGGCGTGATCTCGGGCCTGAAGCGCGACTATGTCTCGCCCGAGGGCAAGCGCGTTCTCTCCAACCTGATCCAGTTCGACGCCGCGGTGAATCCGGGCAACTCCGGCGGGCCGCTCGTCACGCTCGAAGGCGAAGTGGTCGGCATCGTCACCGGACTGCTCAACCCGACCGAACAGCGCGTCTTCATCGGCATCGGTTTCGCCGTGCCGATCGAAAACGCTGCGTCCGCGATCGGCCTGTCACCTTTCTAGAAGGAACGCCTCATGGAACAACCCGCCACCCTCATGGAGCGAGTGCTCTACGAGGTCAAGAAGACCGTCGTCGGCCAGGACCATTTCCTCGAGCGCGTGCTCGTCGCGATGCTCGCCAACGGGCACCTGCTGGTCGAGGGCGTGCCGGGCCTCGCGAAAACCCTGACCGTCAAGACGCTCGCCGCGACGGTGCGCGGCACGTTCCGCCGCATCCAGTTCACGCCCGACCTGGTGCCCGTGGACCTGGTCGGGACGCGCATCTATAACCAGAAGACCGGCGATTTCGCGACATCGCTCGGCCCGGTGTTCTGCAACCTGCTGCTCGCCGACGAGATCAACCGCGCGCCGGCCAAGGTGCAGAGCGCGCTCCTCGAGGTGATGCAGGAGCACCAGGTCACGATCGCCGGGGAGACGCACAAGGTGCCGAATCCCTTCCTCGTGATGGCGACGCAGAACCCGATCGAGACCGAAGGCACCTATGCGCTGCCGGAGGCGCAAGTCGACCGTTTCCTCATGAAGGTGCTGGTCGGCTATCCGACCGAGGAAGAGGAATTCGTCATCGTCGAGCGCGTCACCGGCACCTCGTACGAGCCCCTCGCGGTGGCCGACACCGACCAGCTTCTCGAGCTGCAGCGCCAGTGCCGCAAGACCTACGTGGAGCCGGCGCTGATCCAGTATGCCGTGCGCCTCGCGGCGACGACGCGCCAGCCGGACAAGTACCTCACGTACGGCGCGAGCCCACGGGCTTCGATCCACATGATCGAATGCGCGCGCGCGCTCGCCTTCCTGCGCGGGCGCGACTACGCGCTGCCGCAGGACGTGGTGGATATGGTGCCGGACGTGCTGCGCCATCGCCTCGTCCTCTCGTACGAGGCGCTCGCCGAAGGCCTCACGCCCGACGAGCTCATCAAGCGGCTCATGCAGAAGGTGCGCCCGCCCGAAAAGCCGATGCAGGCCCATGTCCGAGTCCAAGCCGAACCTCAAACCCGCGCCCCCGCGCAATCCTGAGGCGGTCCTGCGCCGTCTCGAGTGGACGGTGCTGCGCCGTCTCGACGGGCTATTGCACGGCGACTACCGCACGCTCTTCCGCGGCTTCGGGCTCGACCTCGCCGATATCCGCGAATACCAGTACGGCGACGACGTGCGCCACATCGACTGGAACGTGACCGCGCGGCTGCAGAGCCCGTACGTACGCGAATACCACGAGGATCGCGAGATCACCGCGTGGTTCCTGCTCGATCTGTCGCGCTCGGTCGACTTCGGCTCGCGCAACGTGCAGAAGCGCGCCGTGGCGGCGGATTTCACCGCGCTGCTCGCGCGCCTGCTCACCCGGCATGGCAACCGCGTCGGCGCGATCTTCTACGGCCTCGACGTCGATCGCGTGATCCAGCCGGGCTCGGGCCGGCGGCAGGTGCTCGCCATCCTGCACGCCCTGGAGCAGAGGAAGCCCCTGCCCGAAGGCAAGGGCACGCAGCTCGATGTGCTCCTGAAGAGCGCGTTCAACTTCATTCATCGTCGCTCGCTCGTTTTCATCGTTTCCGATTTCATCAGCGCGCCGGGCTGGGACCGGCCGCTGATGCAGCTCGCGCAGCGCCACGAGGTGCTGGCGGTGCGGCTTTACGACCCGCTCGAGACCGAGCTGCCCGATCTCGGCCTGCTCGTCTTCCAGGACGCCGAAACAGGCGAGCAGGTCTTCGTCGACACGCACGACGGCAGCTTCCGCAAGCGCTTCATGGATGCGGCCGAAAAGCGCGAGGCGGCAGTGCGCAGCGCGCTCGCCAACTCGGGCGTCGATGCGCTCGAGCTTTCGACTGACGCCAATCTCGTCGACACGGTGATGCGCTTCGCCGATCTGCGCAAGCGCAAACGTGCAGTGAAAGTGCATGACGTTCCAGTGGCCTGAGTTCCTCTGGCTGCTCGCGGCCCTGCCGCTCCTCGCGGGGGTGTACTTCTACGTCCTGCGGCGGCGCAAGAAATTCGCGCTGCGCTATTCGAACCTGCCTCTCGTCAAGGAGGCCATGCGCGGGGCGAGCTGGCGCCGGCACGTGCCGCCGTTTCTGATCGCCACTGCGCTCGTACTGCTCATCATCGCTGTCGCGCGGCCTAGCGCGGTGATGACGCTTCCCTCGTCGCACGAAACGGTGATCCTGGCGATGGACGTCTCGGGCAGCATGCGCGCTGCCGACGTCGAGCCGAACCGCCTGGTCGCCGCGCAGAACGCAGCCAAGGCTTTCATCGCCGACCAGCCCGACAGCGTGCGCGTCGGCATCGTCGCCTTTGCCGGTACCGCGACCGTGGCGCAGGCGCCGACGAAGAACAAGGAAGACCTGTACGCCGCGATCGACCGCTTCCAGCTGCAGCGCGCGACCGCCATCGGCAGCGCGATCATCGTCTCGCTCGCCACGCTCTTCCCGGACGGCGGCTACGACGTCGCCGCCTTCTCCTACGGCGCCGACAAGCGCAAGCCGCCGGCGAACTTCAAGCCGGTGCCGCCCGGATCCTATGGGTCCGCGGTGATCATTCTCCTCACCGACGGCCAGCGCACGACAGGCCCCGACTCGGTCATGGCTGCGCGGCTCGCTGCCGAGCGCGGCGTGCGCATCTTCACGGTCGGCGTCGGCACGCCGGAAGGCAAGATCGTCGGCTTCGACGGCTGGTCGATGCACGTGCGCCTGGACGAGGAAACGCTGCGCGCGATCGCGGATCTCACGCGCGGCGAGTACTTCTACGCCGGTAATGCGGTCGACCTGAAGAAGATCTACCAGACGATGAACACGCGGCTCGTGATGGAGACGAAGAAGACCGAGGTGGGCGCCTTCTTCTCCGCGGCCGCCGCGTTCCTCGTGCTGGTGGCAGGCCTGCTATCGCTCGCCTGGTTCAACCGCATCCTGTGACGGTCGCGTAACGAGCGGGTATCCGTCGGGTAATTCCGCGATTCAGATCTTGTGCTTGCCCGTCGCCGCGGGCATCCTCGGTCCATGAATAAGAGCTTTGTCGGCCTGGTCCTCGCGGCCGGCTCGATCTTCGCGCTCGCGCTCGGCATCCGCAGTGCACAGCCTCTTTTCATCAGCTCGATCAACTCGGCCACGGGCATTGGTTACGCCACGATCAGCCTCGCTTTCGCCGTCGCGCAGATCGTGTGGGGCATCGGCCAGCCGGTCGCCGGCGCGATCGGCGACCGCTGGGGTCCGCGGCCGGTGATGCTTGCCGGCGCGGTGCTTCTCGCCCTAGGCACCGCGCTTACTGCCCTGGCGCAGACGCCGTTGGCTCTGACACTCGCCATCGGGGTCGTCGCCGCGGCGGGCGCCGGCGCGTTCGGCCCCGCCCAGCTCGCGTCAGCGGTAAGCAAATGGATCCCGGAAGCGAAGCGCTCGGTGGCGAACGGCATCATCGGCGCTGGCGGCTCGTTCGGCCAGTTCGTCATCGTGCCACTCGCGCAGCTTTCCATCGGCCTCGCCGGCTGGCAGCCCGGACTCGTCATCGTCGGCCTCATGGGCCTGATCGCCATTCCGCTCGTCTTCTACATCACGGACACCTCGACTGTTCCTGCGCACGCGCACACTCAGGCCGGCACGCTCAGCCAGGCGGTGCACGACGCCGTGCGCGATCCGAGCTTCCTGCTCCTCACCGCGGGCTTTTTCACGTGCGGGTTCCATATCGCGTTCATCGCCACGCACTTGCCGGGCTACGTCGCTTTGTGCCAGTTGCCGGCGAGCGTGAGCGCCTGGTCGCTTTCGATCATCGGTCTCTTCAACATCGCGGGAAGCCTCTGGGTCGGGCGGCATATCCAGACGCGGCGCATGAAGCTCACGCTCGCCGGCGTGTATTTCGCGCGCGCCGTCGCAATCCTGATCTTCTTCTACTCGCCGAAGACTCCGCTTGTGTTCTTCACTTTCGCCGCGGTGGTCGGCTTCACGTATCTCTCCACGGTTCCGCCGACGATCGGGCTGGTCGCCAAGCTGCACGGCCCGCGCTATCTCGCGACGCTCTTCGGCCTCGTCATCCTGTCGCACCAGGTCGGCGGGTTCCTCGGCGCGTGGCTCGGCGGCAAGGCTTTCGAGGCGACCGGTAGTTATGACTGGATGTGGTGGGCAGACATCGCGCTCTGTATCTTCGCTGCCGTGATTCACCTGCCGATCAAGGAAGCGCCGCCGCAGCTCGTGCCGGCCGCGGCCTAGGAGGTCCAATGCGAACATTTCTCCTTGCGCTGGCGCTTGCAGCAACACAGGCCGGTGCGCAAAACGCCATCAAGGGGATCGTCACCAACGGCAAGACGGCGGAGGTCGGCGTGTGGGTGATCGCCGAGACCGACGAGCTGCCGACCCGGTTCGCGAAGATCGTCGTCACCGACGAGCGTGGGCGCTTCGTGATCCCCGACCTGCCGAAGGCGAGCTACCAGGTCTGGGTGCGCGGCTACGGCCTGGTGGATTCGAAGAAGCTGAAGGCGACGCCGGGGCGGGCGCCGCTGCGCCTGAAGGCAGCCATCGCGCCGAACGAAGGCTCGGCCGCGCAGTACTACCCGCCGATCTACTGGTACTCGATGCTGTCGATTCCCGGCAAGAGCGAGTTCCCGATCGGCAAAGCGGCGAGCCAGGCGGAATGGCTCGACACCGTGAAGACGAACGGCTGCATCGGCTGCCACGCCCTGGGCACTGCCGCAACGCGCACCGTGCCAGCAGCGCTCGGCCGCTTCGCGACGTCGCACGAGGCGTGGGCACGCCGTATCACCTCAGGCCAGGCGATGACGTCGATGGTGAACATCATCGCGCGCACCGATACCGACCGCATGCTCAGGCAGTTCGCCGACTGGACCGATCGCGTCGTCACCGGCGAAGTGCCGTCCGAGCGGCCGCTTCGGCCGCAAGGTGTGGAACGCAACGTCGTGATCACGGTGTGGGACTGGAGCAACCCGAAGGCCTATCTGCACGACGAGGTCTCCACCGACAAGCGCAATCCGCGTCTCAACGCCTACGGCAAGCTCTACGGCGCGACGGAGGAGAGCACCGACCTGGTTCCGGTGCTCGATCCGGTGAAGAACGTGGCCACCGAGATGCAGCATCCGGTGCGCGATCCCGAGACGCCGTCGTCGAAGGACTCCCCGATGGCGCCTTCGCCGTACTGGGGCAAGGAGCCGATCTGGGACAGCCACACCACGACGCACAACCCGATGCTCGACGAGCGCGGGCGCGTCTGGTACACGGCGCGCATCCGCGCGCCGCAGAACCCGGACTTCTGCACCAAGGGGCATCCGTCCGCCGAAGTGTTCCCGCTGAAGCGCGCGAACCGGCACCTTTCGATGTTCGATCCGGCGAGCGGCAAGTTCACGCTGATCAGCACCTGCTTCAGCACCCATCACCTGGTGTTTGCCGAGGACGCCAACAACACTCTGTGGACCAGC
>Ga0075423_10005746_pt1 | contig 11602 bp, 9 predicted proteins | sample SoiMethybrSBSTD2_FD_80114 | JGI IMG/M metagenome (GOLD analysis project Ga0075423, IMG submission 80114) | Bulk soil microbial communities from a Populus tree surrounding site in Tennessee, USA - Soil MetaG P. TD hybrid SBSTD2 | ecosystem: Environmental > Terrestrial > Soil > Tree plantation...
GGCAACTACGCGATCAGCCTGCTCGGGTGCGACCAGGCGGAGATCGCGCGCGTCACGATCGTGAACGGCTACGCCGACGGCATCGACCCGGACTGCTGCCAGAACGTCCGCATCGTCAACTGCCACGTGGAGACCCGCGACGACGCCATCGCCCTGAAGGCGAGCTTCGCCCTGGGCGTCCGGCGGGCCACCCGCAACGTGACGGTGCGCGGCTGCCATCTCAGCACGTACCACAACGCGTTCAAGCTCGGCACCGAGTCCACCGGCGACTTCCACGACGTCTCCTTCCTCGACTGCACCGTGGTGGGACGCCCGCATCCCTGGAAGGGCGAGCTCAGCTCCGGGATCGCGCTCACCACGGTGGACGGCGGGCGCCTGCAGCGGGTGACGATCGCGAACGTGCGGATGCGGGACGTGCGCTGCCCGATCTTCGTGCGCCTGGGCCAGCGGGGCTGGGGTCAGGACGTGCCCGCCGCGGGGCGGCTCGAGCGCGTGACGATCAGCGGGGTGTCGGCGTCGGGGGCCCTGCTGGCGGCCGCCATCACCGGCCTGGCCGGACGGCCGGTCTCGGACGTGACCCTGCGCGACGTGCGGGTCAGCGCCGCGGGCGGCGGCGGCGCCGAGGCCGCGGCGCGCAGCGTGCCCGAGCTCGAGAAGACCTACCCCGATGCCTACATGTTCCGGGACCTGCCCGCCTACGGGCTCTACTGCCGGCACGTGGAGGGGCTGACCCTCGACCGGATCGACCTCTCCACCTCGCAGCCCGACGCGCGCCCCGCGCTGATCCTGGACGACGTCCGCCGCGCGCGCGTGCGGGCGATGGGGGCGACGCCGCCCACCGGGGACGGTCCCCTGATCTGGCTCCGGTCGGTGCGCGACTGCACGCTCGAGGACCTCCGGCCCCGCGCGGGCACCGGGACCCTGCTGCGCCTGACCGGGGCCGAGACCGCGGGGATCCGGCTGGTGGGGACCGACCTCAGCCGCGTCGGGACGCGGGTGACGGCCGGGACGGAGGTGGCGCGGACGGCGCTGCAGCTGCCCCGTTGACGCGCGCGCCGCCGGGGAGACCGGCGTGGCGATGGGCCGCCTCCAGCAGCGCGTCGACCGCCTCCACCGGGGTGTCGAAGGCGCACGCGATGCGGATGACGCCGTCCTTCATCGGCCCCCGGCGCGAGAAGCTGTAGCCGTCGGCCACGAGCCCGTCCCACACCGGCTGGGGCAGCGCCACCAGCACCAGGTTGATGTCGGTGGGGCTCGGGAAGCGCACGCCGGGGATGCGGGCGAGGCCCTCGCGGATCCGCTGGGCCATGAGATTCGCGTGCGCGGCGTTGCGGAGCCAGAGGCCGTCCCGGACGATCGCGTCGAGCTGGACGGAGAGGAAGCGCATCTTGGAGAAGAGGTGCCCCGCGCGCCGGCGCCGGTAGCGCACGCTCTCGGCCAGCTCGCGGTTGAAGAACACCACCGCCTCCGCGGTCAGCGCCCCGTTCTTGGTGGCCCCGAACGACAGCAGGTCGACCCCCACCTTCCAGGTGGCCTCGGCCGGCGCGCAGCCGAGCCGGGCCACCGCGTTGGCCAGGCGGGCCCCGTCCATGTGGACCAGGAGACGCCGCGCGCGGGCCACCTCCACGATCGCACGGATCTCGGCGAGCGAATAGACGGTGCTGGCCTCCGTGCCCTGCGTGATGCTGACCGCGCGCGGCGGCACCTCGGTGGCCGGCCGCGCCATCGCCTCGTCCACCATCCGCGCCAGGTCGGCGGGCTGCAGCTTGCCGTCCACCGTCGGCACCGGGATCGTGCGCGCGTTGCCCCCCGACCAGAACTCCGGCCCGCCGCACTCGCTGCCGTGGAGGTGCCCGGCGTCGGAGAGGTAGATGGCCCCGTACGGCGCGGAGAGGATCGACGCGCAGAGCCCGTTGGCCGCGGTGCCGGTGCCCACCGGATAGACCTCGACCGGCGTCTCGAACAGGGCGGAGAAGCGGGCCGTGAGGCCCTCGGTGATCGGGTCCGCGCCGTAGGGCGCGGTGTCGCCCGCGTTGGCCGCGACCAGCGCCTCCAGGACCTCGGGCGCGGCACCGGACACGTTGTCGCTGTAGAAGTTCTTCTTCACGGTCACGCGGGCCTCCTTGGCTCGGCGGGCACGGAGAGGGAGGCCGCGCCGGCCCGGGCGCCGCGGCACGTCCACCATAGGCGAGGACGCCGCGCCCGGCAACCGGCGATGAGGACCGCGGCGCGGGCTATCGGCGCGGGCGGAGGAACTCCACGATCCGCTGCTGGTGGAGCTTCACCACCTTCTGGGCGGCGAGGATCATCAGCGCCGCGTTGCACGGAGAGACCTGGAAGCGGGTCGGCACCTGGCTCACCGACTCCTTGACCGCCTTGGCGGTCACGTCGGCGGGGAACTCGCCGCGGCAGGACTCGGGGAGGTCCCGGTACGTCCCCCAGTCGGGCTCGGTGTGCTGGAGCACCTCCACCCGCAGGCTCTCGAAGCTGGGGAGCACGACGCCCTCGGACCTCAGCGCGTCCCACAGCATGAGCTGGTAGGCGTTGGCGCGCTCCTCCATGATGCCCACCACCCGCGCCGGATCCTTCTTGAACACCTGGAACCCGCGCCGGCTCGTGTCGAGGAACGCGGCGTTGGCGCTGAACGGGAAGGCCGCGTCGATCACGATGATGAGGCCGCGCTTGGCCCCGCCGGTGCCGAGCTTCTTCAGGAACAGGGTGGTGAGCGACTCGGTGCCGAGGTTGTCGAAGAGGCCGCCGTCGCCCACGTGCTGGTAGGGGGGCTCTCCGCCCACCGCGTAGGTGACCGGCCCCACCGCGGGGGGGAACGACGCGGAGGAGGCCACCGCGAGCGACAGGTGCAGTCCGCGGTGGTCGGCGCCGAGCTGATCGAGCGTCAGGGGGAGGAACTGGGTCTGCGCCTCCCGGAGGTTCTGCCGGATGATCTTCATGCCCTCCGGGTTCACGCGCGGGGAGCGGGCCACCAGGTCGTCGAGCAGCCGCTTCACGAAGTCGTAGTCGAAGTCGCTCGCGGGCAGCGTGGTGAGGGCGACCCGTCGGCCTGTGTTGTAGGAGGTGCCGTTCAGGATGACCCGGGGACTGTCGCCCGCCCGCTCGCGCGCGTAGAGCTGCTCGAAGGTCATGTCGTGGAAGAAGCGGGCGTCCCACACCTCGGAGAACGAGAACGCGGCCTTGGTCGGATTGAACGCGCGGAAGAACGCCAGCTGCCGCCAGGCCGCCGCCCACTCGAAGTTCTCCTGCATCGCCGCCTTGTACTCCCGGAAGAAGTCCTCGTAGGCGGGCGAGAGGCCGTCGGGGCCGGGACCGAGGACCGCCTGGGCGCGCGGCGGCTTCCGGGCCGCGAAGTAGCCGGTGGCCAGGCTGCCGCCCGACACGCTCGACATGTACTGCACCCGTTCCAGCACGCTACGCTCGCCGCCGGCGCCGTCCGGCATCCGCACCCGGGCCAGAGCCTCCAGCACCGCGGCCGCGAAGGTGGCCGCTCGGCTGCCCCCGCCCGAGATCGCGAGCCCCACCAGCAGATCCGGGTCGGCCTCCGGCACCGGCGCGAAGGCGGGGGTCGCCGCGCGCGGCAGGTCCTGGACCTTGGCGAAGCATCCGGTGAGCAACAGCGTCAGCGCCAGGCCCCATCCGGCCAGGCGCGCGAGCCTCGCGGCCGCCCTCATGTCGTCCTCCTCGCTCCGGCCCACGTCACGGTGACTGGGGATCGGGGCGCGCCCCGCCCGCGCGGCCCGGCGTCCCCTGGATCTGCTGGAGGAGGAGCAGCGAGCGCTGGAGGTCGGAGAGCTTGCCCTTCCGGGGCGCGGGCGTCGGGCGGCCGGCGAGGAGCGCGCCGAGGCTCGACGGGGTGTCCTCGAGGGCCCGCGGGGCGTCGAGGAAGTCCGCGTCGTCGAGTACGTTGGCGCGCGCGTCGCGCCGGGTGAGGAAGGCGGGGAGGCCGAAGAGCCCCTTGAGGGTGGCGAGGAGCGAGGTGTGGTCGTAGACCCGGTGGTCCGCGCGGCCCTTGCGCACCCAGGGCGAGATCAGCAGCGCGGGCACGCGCACCCCGAGCCGGTCGAACTTGAACTGATCGCCGCCCGCCGAGGCGTCGTCGGGCGGCTCCGCGGCGGGCGGCGGCACGTGATCGTAGAAGCCGCCGTGCTCGTCGTAGAGGAGCAGGAGGAGGGTCCGCCGCCACAGCGCGGGGTTGCTCCTCAGGGTGTCGTAGACCCACGCGATCAGGCGCTCGCCCTCCATCAGATGATGCGGCGGGTGCTGGTCGCTGGCCGGGCTGCCCGGGACGTCCATGTACTGCGGCTCGAGGAACGCGTAGTGCGGCAGCGTGCCCGCGGCCACCTCCGCCGCGAAGGCGTCGAGACGGCGGAAGTTGTCGCTCGCGTAGCGGTGAAGCGAGCCGATGCCGAAGGCCTGTGCGTGGTCGCCGAAGTACACCGCCCACGTCCGGCCCGCGGCCCCCAGACTCTCGAAGATGGTCCGGAACCGGAAGCGGGTGCCGAGGAAGCCCGCGAGCTGCTCCAGGTTGCCCGGGCTGTCGATGTAGCCGTTCGACGTCGCGGCGTGGACGAAGAACCGGTTGGGCCACGTGGGGCCGGGCGCCGAGGAGAACCAGCGGTCGCAGACCACGAAGCTCCTGGCCAGCGTCGAGATCACCGGCACCAGCGAGGGATCGAGGCACGCGAGGCCCGCCGCGGCCCGCTCGGGACCGATCGGCCGGCCGTCATCGCCCTCCTGCCGGGCGTAGTTGGCCACGAAGCCCTTCATGGTGGGCTCCGCCCCGGCGGGCGGGCGCGACTGCCCGAAGATCTGCTCGCCGATGTCCTCCAGCTGATGCCCGGGGGTGGGGTCGGTGACGTAGAGCGCGGGGTCGGTGCCGCGCGGCACGGGCACCAGGCGGCCGGGAGCGCCGAGGTCCGCGGGCAGGGCGACGTCCCCGCGGAGCCCGTCGAGCCGCTGGGCCGGGTCGCCGAGGCGGAGGCACCCGAGCAGCCGATCGAAGGACTGGTTCTCGAGCATCAGGACCACGACGTGCTGGATCTCGTCCTTCCAACCCATGCGTCGATCCCTCCCGCGCGATCGTCCCTTGAGTGTGGGGCGGGGCCGCGGGGCGAGTCAACTTTCTCTCACTCCGTAAGGACAGCGAGTTTCTTGACGCAGCCCCGACCGGCCACCTACGCTTTTCTGGGCCCCGGCCCAACTCGACTCCCAGGAGGCCTCTATGAGCCGCTCGCCGATCCAGGTGTGGTGGATGCTGGTCCTGACGCTCCTGTGTGCGGGCTGCGGCGGCATCCCGACCCGTCAGCTCATCAAGGAGGTGGTGCCCTTCGCCCAGGAGGCCGCGACCACCTGCCCAGAGCCGCCGAACTCGCCGGCGGAGGCGCGACTGCAGGAGCGGATCAAGGCGGTGGTGGCGCGCCTGCACGAGCACAAGGTGGTCGACTTCGTGGTCGACACGATCCACGTCGGCGCGTCCACGACCATGAGCCCCCGGGAGCGCCTCGAGAAGCTGCACGACCTCAACGCGAGCATCCTGAAGGACTTCGGGGAGCGCATCCAGGAGCGCTTCCTCAAGCACGACCTGCAGGGCACCGCGACCGAGAGCGCGGAGGCCAGGGCGCGGCTGGTGGCTGACGTCAACGAGTTCAACCAGGTGCTGGTGGGCTACGTGTCGGCCTACGTCGACGGCAAGTACGTCGACCGCTTCGGGACGACCCTGCCCGCCCCCGCGATCTCGCGGACGGTGGGCAACACCGAGATCGCGGGCGTGATCTCGGTGATCATCGACGCGGTGGGCGACTACCTGGTGCGCGGCCCGGTGTGGACCGAGAAGGGCGACCGGGGCACGCTCTACTATCCCGCCTCCTTCAGCAAGGACGCGGCGGACCTGGCCCTCAAGGACCCGAAGGCGGCGCCGCTCGAGCCGACGGTGGTCGGGCTGCGGATCAAGGCCCGCGGCCAGGGCGACGGCGAGGGAGCCCCGCTGATCCAGCCGGTGCCCCTCGTCACCGACGGCTGCGGCATCACCAAGGACAAGGCCAAGGCCATCGAGTACCTGGGGCAGACCGCGGCGCTCAAGGCCTCGATGGTGGGCGGGATCACCGGCGGCAGCTTCGGGGGCTTCGGGGCCTCGTTCGGCGCGTTCGGCAAGATCTCGGTCGGCGACAACCAGACCGTGCAGGTGGTGATCAAGACGGTGCTGGGCAAGGTCGCGGAGCGCGTCGCGGCGGACGCGGCCTACCGCATCTTCTATCGCCTGCCCGACAAGGCGCAGCTCGCCGAGCTGGTGCAGAAGTACCTCGACCTGCTCGAGGCGCCGCCGGCCGACACCAGGTAGCCGGCCACGATCGCACCGATCCGGCGCCGCGTTCCCGGGTAGAATCCCCCGGAGTCGCCTCGAGGAGGGCGCGCCATGGACCTGGGGCTCAAGGACAAGCGGGCGATCGTGACCGGCGGCAGCCTGGGCATCGGCAAGGCCATCGCGCGGGAGCTGGCCCGCGAGGGCGTCGACGTGGCGCTCGTGGCCCGCACCAAGGATCGGCTGGAGGCCGCCGCGCGGGAGCTGGCCACGGAGACGGGCCGGCGCGTGATCGCCCTGGTGGCCGACGTGACGAGCCGCGCCCAGGTGGACGCGATGGTCGCGCGCGCCGCCGAGGCGCTGGGCGGCCTCCACATCCTGATCAACAGCGGCTCGGCCCCGGGCGGGTCCGCCACCGCCACCGGCCCCATCGAGAGCGTGGTGGACGAGGATCTGCTGCGGGACTTCGACGTGAAGTACGTGGGGGCGCTTCGCTGCGCCCGCGCGGTGATCCCGTTCATGAAGCGAGAGCGCTGGGGCCGCATCATCAACATCAGCGGGCTGAACGCGCGCAACGCGGGCAACCTGAGCGGCGGGGCCCGCAACACCTCGCTGGTGCACCTGACCAAGACGCTCGCGGTGCAGCTCGGCCGCCACGGCATCACCGTCAACTGCGTCCATCCCGGCATCACCCGCACCGAGCGCACGCCCGGATTGCTGGCCGCGCGCGCGAAGGAGCTGGGCATCACCCCCGACGAGGTCGAGAAGCGGGACTACGCAGACGATTCGCCGCGGGGCAACGCGATCAACCGCATGGTCGACGCGGCCGAGGTCGCCTACGTGACCGCGTTCCTGGCCTCCGACAAGGCGTGGGCCGTCACCGGGGAGCTCGTGGTGGCCTCGGGGGGCCAGGGCCGGTCGGTGTACTACTGAGAGGCGGGCCACCGACTGGAGAGAGGAAACGATGACCGAGCCCACGACCGCGGCGGCGCCCCAGCCGGTAGCTCAGCCCCTCACTCAGCCCGTCACTCAGATCGACATCGACCAACGCGTCCTCGACCTCTACGACGAGTACTGCCACGGCGGCATCGACCGGCGCGAGTTCCTGCGGCGCGCGAGCCTGGTGGTGGGCGGCCTCGCCATGGCCCAGGCCCTGCTGCCGCGCTACGCGCTGGCGCAGACCATCTCGTTCACCGACACGCGGATCAAGGCCCAGTATGTCCCCTACCCGTCCCCCGGCGGCAGCTCGGGACAGATGCGCGGCTGCCTCGTGCAGCCGACCGGGACCGGACCGTTCCCGGCGGTGCTGGTGGTGCACGAGAACCGCGGCCTCAATCCCTGCATCGAGGACGTCGCGCGGCGCGCCGCGGTGGAGGGCTTCTTGGCCCTGGCCCCCGACGGGCTGTTCCCGGTCGGCGGCTACCCGGGCAACGACGACGACGGCCGCACCCTGCAGTCCGGTCTCGACCAGGCCAGGCTGCGCACCGACATGCTCAACGGCGCGCGCTTCCTCAAGTCGCACGAGCTCTCGACCGGCAAGCTCGGGGCGACCGGCTTCTGCTGGGGCGGCAGCACCGTGAACTTCCTCGCGGTGGCCCTCGGCCCGGACCTGCAGGCGGGGTGCCGTTCTACGGGGCGGCGGCCGAGACCGCGGGCGTGCCCCGCATCAAGGCCCCGCTGATGATCCAGTATGCGGAGAACGATCCACGGATCAACGAGATGTGGCCTTCCTTCGAGGCCGCGCTCAAGGCGGCGGGCGGGCAGTACCAGATGCACATCTATCCGGGCACCCAGCACGGCTTCCACAACGACTCGACCCCGCGCTATCAGGAGGCGGCGGCGAAGCTCGCCTGGAAGCGCAGCGTCGCGTTCTTCCGGACGCACCTGAGCTAGGCGGGGCCGGCCGATCGCGGCGTCGGCGACCGCCCCACGCGTAACCGTCCCGTAACGATCCGGGGACGGGCCGCACGGCACGCTCCGGGCCTGAGCCCGCGCAGACCGGGCCGGGATCGACCGGCGCCGGCCTGCGCGAGCCGCGGGGCCTACGCGCTCACGCGGTGGACGTACCCGTAGCGGATGTTGCTCCGGAGGCCGCCGAGCCGCACGTACTCGGCCTTGATGGCCCCCACCCTGTCGCCCGGGATCGCCCCCTGCGCGGTCTTCACGTCGATGTGGTACAGCCGCGCCGCGTTGCGGGTGAACAGCGCGGTCTTGACCGGCCCGTCGGCGGCGCCGAGCGGCGCGAAGCCGTGCTTCTTCTGCATGTCGGCCGGGATCTCGAGGCGGCGCATGGCCTCGATCTGCCACTGGGGTGATCCGTACCACACCGAGTCGGTGCCCCACAGCACGCGATCGGTGCCGAGCCCGCGCATCAGGGTGCCCATGAACGCGGCCGCGAAGCGCGGGTTGGCCACCGCGGAGTTGGCGAACGCGGTGCCCACCTCGCCGTAGACGTTCTTGACCCCGAACTTGGCCGGGATCTCGGCCAGGTCGGTGGCCCACTGCATGCGGCCGGTCCGATCGAACTCGGCCATCGCCTCGTCGGGCTTCTCCAGGAACGGCCGCAGCGCGGCGTGATAGATCACGAAGTTGATCTTGGGCCAGTCCTTGGCCGCCTTGCCCACGTCCCACACCGTGTTGTACTCCCACACCCCGGGCCACGACTTCTCGTAGTCGGCGGGCAGCAGGCCCTTGTGGATGCAGATGGTGTTGATCCCGGCCTTGCTGATCTTCTCGTAGAAGGGATACATCAGCTTGTCGTCGTCGAGACGCCAGTACGACTGCTGCTTGGAGGGGAAGAGCGGATCGCCGATGGTGTAGCCCTTCCAGGAGTCGGGCTTCACGGTGGCGATGCAGCGGTCCACCTCGTCCATCCAGCCCGCCCGCTTGGGCGTGATCACGGAGTGGGCGAGCAGGCGGCGCGACCCGCTGATCTTGTTGATCGACGCCCGGGCCATCGCGATCTGATCGTTGGTCAGCAAGTCCCAGGTGGGGTCGTCGAAGGGCGCGCCCGACAGCAGCGCGACCTTGGTGTCGCTGTCGACGAAGACCTCCTTGAGGTAGTTCTCGAACTTGTAGCGGGCCAGGGTGTCCTCGCCCCAGAGCCCCGGGTTCCAGCTGTTGTTCTTGGCGTACTTGGCGAGGTCGAGCAGCCCGGCCTGGTTGAAGTCGTCGCGCACGAAGTGGGTCTGGACGTCGATGACGAACTGCTTGGACAGGGCCCCCGCGCGCTGGGTCGCCACGCCCGGGGTCTGGGCCTCGGCCGGGCTCACGTCGAAGAGCGGGCCGAACACCTCGTTCATGGCCAGGAACGCGGCCGCCATGCCGGCGCTGGAGGCGAGGAACCGACGCCGGTCCATGCCGTGCCGGGGGCCGAGACCGTCGGCCATCTCCTTGATGCGGGCCTCCACCCGCTGCTGCTCCCGCGTCTGGGGCAGCGGCACGAACTCCCCGTTGGAGACGATCTGGGTGGGAACGGGGGAGGCGAAGGCCGCGACCTCGGCCGGCGCCGTTCGGGTGAGCTCCTCGTCGCTGAGGTAGTGGGCCATGGCGGACCTCCTTCGGAAACCGTTAGGGGTCGGGCAGCCACAGACTCCGGCTCGGCGCGAGCCTAGTCCCGTCGGAGACGGCCCGTCAAGCCGGCGCCCCGCCCTTGCTACTGCTACATAAAAATGTCGTGGGGTAACTGCTCCGTGAAAATGTCGTCCCCCTATGGAGACTTTCACGATGAGCCGAAAGGAGTTGCCCCGGCCTGGGCTGCTGGCCGCGGCCGTCGCGGGCCGGATCACCAATCGCGAGGGGGCGGCCGCCTTGCGCATAACGCCCCGGCAGTTTCAGCGCCTCAAGCAGCGCTGCCGCGAGGGAGGCCCCCTGGCGGTGCGCCACCAGGGGCGGCGGCGCCCCTCCCACCGGCGGCTGGCCGCCGGGGTGGGTGCGCAGGTGCAAGCGCTGCTGCAGGACCGCTATGCCGGCTTCAATGACACCCACCTCACCGAGAAGCTGCGCGAGCTCCACGGTCTGGCGGTCTCGCGGGAGTCGGTCCGGCGCTTGCGGCGCGCGCTCGGCTGGCCCGCCGTACATCGGCGCCGCCCGGCGCAGCATCGGGCCCGCCGCCCGCGCGCGGCCGCGGCGGGCCAGTTGCTCCAGATCGATGGCAGCCCCTTCCCCTGGCTCGAGGGCCGCGGGCCGGCGATGACCTTGCGCGGCGCCATCGACGAGGCCACCTCGACCGTGATCGCCCTGCACTTCCGCCCCACCGAAGACCTGCACGGCTACGCCACCCTGCTGCACCAGGTCTTCACCACCGTCGGCCTGCCGGTGGCCCTCTACGGCGACGGCGTCAATATCCTGGTGCGCACCGATCGGCACTGGACGCTGGCCGAACAGCGGGCCGGGACCCAGGCCCCCACGCATCTGGGCCGCGTGCTGCACGAACTCGGGATCGGGTCCGTGCAGGCGCGCTCCCCGCAAGGCAACGGCCGCGGCGAGCGCCTCTGGGGCACGCTGCAGGACCGCCTCGTCAGCCAGCTGCGCCTGCGCGCCGTGGCCACCCGCGCGGCCGCCAATGCGTTCCTGCCCGAGTTCCTGGCCGACTTCAATCGCCGCTTCGCGCGGCCGCCGGGGCAGCCGCAGGCCGTGTGGCGCCGGCCCCCCCGCGAGCTGGCTCTCGTGCTCCGCTGCCGCTATACGCGTCGGGGCGCGCGCGACAACACCCTCCGGCTGGGCCCGCGCCTGCTGCAAATCCCGCGCGGCCCGCACGGCCGCTCCTACGCCGGGCGGCGGGGCGAGGTGCGCGAGTTGCTCGACGGGCGCCTCCTCGTCTTGGCCGACGCCACGATCATTGCCCGCGCGCCCGCGCCGGGGCCCGACTTCACGCTCGCTCCGCGCACCCACCCCAGCGCCCAGCGCCGGCGCCCCGCGCCGCCGCGCCTGGCGCCCGCCCTCGCGCAGCTCGCCGCCGCGCTTCCCGCCTCCCGGCGACCCCCTCCCTGGCGTCGCGCTTACAACCCCCGCCTGGCCATCACCGCGGGCTACCCCGAGCGCAGGGGATGACATTTTCACGTGGCAGTACCCACGACATTTCTATTGACCAGCGACAGCCGGCGCCCCGCCCTCGACCCCACCTCAACGAGGATATTCGTCGCGCTGCAGCACCCCGACGCCGAACCAGCCCCAGTAGACGCAGTGCCGCCGGATGAGCCCGTCGTCGTCGAGCTCCATGACCTCGACGAAGTCCATCTGCTCGCCGGCGCCGGCGGCTCGCGGATACTCCCAGATGAGGCGCTTGCC
>Ga0075423_10005748_pt1 | contig 11601 bp, 10 predicted proteins | sample SoiMethybrSBSTD2_FD_80114 | JGI IMG/M metagenome (GOLD analysis project Ga0075423, IMG submission 80114) | Bulk soil microbial communities from a Populus tree surrounding site in Tennessee, USA - Soil MetaG P. TD hybrid SBSTD2 | ecosystem: Environmental > Terrestrial > Soil > Tree plantation...
AGCTGCTCGACGACGCGGACGAATTCGCAGCAGACGGCTTCGTCGCGCTCGCGCGGTGGTCTCGCCGGCAGCATCGCCGCGACTCCCGCGAGCGCCTGCAGGTACTCGTCCGAGGGAAACAGGACCGCTGACGGACCCTCGCTCACGTCACAATCGTACCAGCCCGCTCCGACATTCCTCCTTGGTCATCCGGCCGACCCAGCGCCGCCGCGCGCGCGGCGAGCACCGCATCTGCAATCTCGGCGATCCCGACGCCGTGAGTGCATTGCGCGAAGATCACGGGGCCCTCGCCGCGCATCCGTTTCGCGTCGCGCGCCATGACGCCGAGGTCTGCGCCTACCAGGGGCGCCAGGTCCGTCTTGTTGATCACCAGCAGGTCCGACTGCGTGATGCCGGGGCCGCCCTTGCGGGGGACCTTGTCGCCGCCCGCCACGTCGATGACGTAGATGGTGTAGTCGGCCAGCTCGCGGCTGTACTGCGCGGCCAGGTTGTCGCCGCCGCTCTCCACGAAGAGCAGCTCGGGATGGATTTCCTCCATCAGCTGTTCCAGCGCGAGCAGGTTGTGGCTGATGTCCTCGCGAATGGCCGCGTGCGTGCACCCGCCCGTCTCGACGGCGCGGATGCGCTCCGGCGGCAGCGCGTGGTTGCGGACGAGGAACTCCGCGTCCTCGCGGGTGAAGATGTCGTTCGTCACGACGCCCAGGCTGTGCCCGTCGCGGAGGTGGCGGCACAGCGCCAGCAGCAGCGCCGTCTTGCCGCTGCCGACCGGGCCGCCGATCCCGACGGTGAACGCGCGCGCCGCGAAGTCGCGCGGCAGCGGCACGTCGCGCTCGGCGAACAGACCGGCGTGCTCCATCTCGTCGTGGCGATGGCCGGGGTCGTGCCCCTCGTGCTCGCCGTGTTCGTCGTCGTGCTCCTCGTGCTCGCCGTGCTCGTGGTCGTGCTCGTGCATCGTCGCCTCAGGACAGGAAGAGTCTCGAGTACAGTCGGTCGTGCGTCGATCCGAAGAGATCCGCGAGCGGTGCCGTCTGCGCGATCGAATCCTCGCCGAGATCGACGCACGTGGCGAGCACCTCGTCGAGCAGCGGCGCCATCTCGTGCTGCATCCGCTGCGCCTCGTGCGTGCCTGCCACGCCGAGTCGCACCGCGGCAAAGAGCACGCCGCGGAGCGCGAGCGACAGCAGGAGCTGCTGCGCTTCGGTCCGATCGACTCCCACGCTGCGCAGCACCGCGCCCGCGATCGGCCCGTAGTGCAGCGACAATCCCGCGCCGCGCGCCCCCTCGCGTAGCTTCGCGAGCTCCGCCGGAAAGATCCGCGCGCACGTCTCGAGGAACGCGCGTCCCTGCGTCCGGCTCGCCCGGTTCGCCACGCGGTTCACGAGGAACGCATCCGCGCGAGCGTCGAGCCGCGGCAGCGCCGCGGAATCCGCGTGCGCAGCGGACGCGAGCGGCAGCGTCGCGTATCCTGCCTGCCATACGGCGTCGCGCACGAACCGCCGCAGCTGGGCCGACGTCCTGATCTCTCCCTGCTGTACGGCGGCCTCCAGCCCACCTGAATGCGCAAATCCGCCCGTCGGCAGCGCCGAATCCGCGAGCTGGAGCACGAGCCAGGACAGCTTCATCGACTCCTCACCGAAAAACCGCAGGCCGCCACAGACCGGCGGTGGCTAAAAGAGCGAGTACAGCTGCGCCAGCGGCAGCTTCGACGCCGGCGCGCACCGGAGCAGCTCGCCGTCGGCGCGCACCTCGTACGTCTCCGGATCCACCGAGATCGCCGGGAGCGCATCGTTCAGCTTCATGTCGCGCTTGCCCAGCTTCCGGCATCCGCGCACCGGGACGATCCGCTTGCCCAGACCGAGCGAATGCACCGTCCGCTCCGTCACGGCGCGCTGCGAGACGAACGCGATGCTCGTCGCGCCCGTCGCGCGACCCATCGCGCCGAACATGGGCCGCATGTAGTTCGGCTGCGGCGTCGGGATGGAAGCGCCAGGATCCCCCATCTGCGACCAGGCGATGAATCCACCCTTGACGACCAGCTCGGGCCGGGCGCCGAAGAGCGCCGGCTTCCACAGCACGAGGTCGGCGACCTTTCCCACCTCGACCGATCCGATCTCGCGCGCCATGCCGTGCGAGATCGCCGGATTGATCGTGTACTTCGCCACGTACCGGCGGATGCGGACGTTGTCGTTGTCGCCCGCCTCCTCGCGCAGCCGGCCGCGCTGTTCCCTCATCTTGTGCGCCGTCTGCCAGGTGCGCGCGATGACCTCGCCGACGCGGCCCATCGCCTGGCTGTCGCTGGAGATCATGCTGATCGCGCCCAGGTCGTGCAGGATGTCCTCCGCCGCGATCGTCTCGCCGCGGATGCGGCTCTCGGCGAACGAGACGTCCTCGGGGATCTCCCGGTCGAGGTGGTGGCAGACCATCAGCATGTCGAGGTGCTCGTCGAGCGTATTCACCGTGAACGGCCGCGTCGGGTTGGTCGAGCTGGGCAGCACGTTCGGCTCGCCGCAGACGCGGATGATGTCGGGCGCGTGCCCGCCTCCGGCGCCCTCGGAGTGGTAGGTGTGGATGGTGCGCCCCTTGAATGCGGCGATCGAATCGTCGACGTAGCCCGACTCGTTGAGCGTGTCGGTGTGGATGGTCACCTGCACGTCCTCGCCCTCGGCGACGCCCAGGCAGCAGTCGATCGCGGCAGGCGTCGTCCCCCAGTCCTCGTGGAGCTTCAGGCCGATCGCGCCGCCGCGGATCTGCTCGAGCAGGCCCTGCGGGAGCGAGGTGTTCCCCTTGCCCGTGAAGCCGATATTCAGTGGAAGATCGTCAGTAGCCTGAAGCATGCGGGCGATGTTCCACGATCCCGGCGTACAGGTGGTCGCGTTGGTTCCCGTCGCTGGCCCGGTGCCGCCGCCCACCCAGCTGGTGATGCCGCTCGCTACCGCCTCGAACGCCTGCTGCGGCGAGATGAAATGGATGTGCGTGTCGATTCCACCCGCCGTGAGGATCAGCCCTTCGCCGGCGATCGCTTCCGTGGTCACTCCCACCGTCATGCCCGGCGTCACGCCCGCCATGACGTCGGGGTTCCCCGCCTTCCCGATGCCCGCGATGCGTCCGTCCTTGATTCCCAGGTCCGCCTTGACGATGCCGGTCCAGTCGACGATGAGCGCGTTGGTGATGACGCAGTCGAGCGCGTCGGCCTCGCTGGCGCCGGCCTTCTGACCCATTCCGTCGCGCAGCACCTTGCCGCCGCCGAACTTGCACTCGTCGCCGTAGATGGTGTGATCGCGCTCCACCTCGGCGATCAGGTTCGTGTCGCCGAGCCGCACGCGGTCGCCGCGCGTGGGGCCGAACAGGTCGGCGTAGTGGCGCCGCTCGATGTGCCGGGTCACGGCTTCTCCTCCGCGTGCGCGAAGCGGCGCTCCACGGCGGCGGCGACGGCGCGCGCGCGGCCGGCCGGATCGATGGGACCGTCGGCGATCGCGTTTCCGCCGTGGGCCACGCGCGCGCCGGCCAGGGCGACGAGCCGCACCGTCTTCTTCTCGCCGGGCTCGAAGCGCACCGCGTTCCCGGCGGGGATGTCGAGGCGCATCCCGTACGCCTTGCCGCGGTCGAAGGAGAGCGCGCGGTTCGTCTCGAAGAAGTGGTAGTGGCTCCCCACCTGGATGGGGCGGTCGCCGAGGTTCGTGACGGCGAGCGCGATCGACTCGCGCCCCTCGTTGAGCGCGATCTCGCCTGGCTGCGGCAGCACTTCGCCGGGCTGGGGCGCGTCTCCGGCGCCGGCGAACCGCGACCGGTCGGGGACGGGCAGGAAGGTGCCCTGGAGCGCAAGCTGCAGGTCGCCGTGGTCGAGGACGATGGGGTGGTGCACGGTGACGAGCTTCGTCCCGTCGGCGAACGTCCCCTCGACCTGCACCTCCGCAATCATCTCCGGCACTCCGTCCATCACCTCGGCGCGGCCGAGCAGCCGGCGACCCAGGTCCATCAACTCCGCGACGCTCCGCCCGTCGCGGATGAACTCGAGCAGCTGCGCCGCGATCAGCCCCACCGCCTCGGGGTGGTTCAGGCGCAGGCCGCGCGCCAGCCGCTTCTGCGCGAGGAATCCGACGCCGTGCAGCAGCAGCTTGTCGATCTCGCGAGGGTTCAAGTGCATGGCTGACCTCGTGTGTGGACGTCGATCCTCACGGCCGGCGCGCCCACGGATCGTCCCCGAGCAGCTCCGGCAAGAAGCGCAAATGCTCGTGAACGCGGCGTAGCGCGTCCTCGAGCGACACGGCGGCGATGCGCACGAGCAGCGCGTCGCCGCCCAGCAAGTTCGCTTGCTCGACGACATCCGCGCGAACCCGCAGCGCCGCGCCGTCGAGCCGCCGGGCGAGCTCCGCGCACTGGCTCCGCAACGGCTCCCCCACGAAAAGCACGCTGCAGAGCGCGTCGAACCGCCCCAGTCGTCCGGCCAATGCACCCTGCCGCGGATCGAGCATCACCGTCTCGGAGACCAGCGCCCGCTCGCCGACGCGCACGGACAACTCGCCGCGATAGTGCCGGAAAGCCCACCTCTCCCCGCGCGCGCTACGCCCGGCGGCGAGCACGTCGACGGCGACCGCCGCCGCGCCGGATGCGAGTCGTAGGTCCACGACCTGGTGGTAGCTCGCCTCCGCGAAGCACACCGTCGGGTCCGGCAGCAAAGCGAAGAATCCCCCCTCCCGCACCTCGGCGACCAGCTCGCTGCGGCACCCGCGCGCCGATCGGTAGACGCGATTCTGCCCCTGCGACGCCAGCACGGCCGCCGCGCCGGGTCCGACGTCGATCCGCAGCCGTACGTCGTCCCCGTCGACCAGCCCGCCGCCGAGCGTGCTCGTGTACGCCCAGGCGGCACGGCCGTGGTTCTTCGGCGTGAGCAGTCGCAGGGGGCTCGAAGCGAACGCAGCGGCCACCACGGTGCGGCCGCCCACGTTGCGGAAGGACAGCCGCGCCGGGAGCGCTTCCTCGACCGCACGCGGCTCGGCAAGGACTCTCACGCGCCGCCTCCGAACGACTCAGACCGCCAGGTGGTGCCGAACTCCCTCGGTGTCCAGCTTTGCCACCTCGCCCCGGTCGACCACCTGTCCGCGCGAGAGGATCGCGTAGTGCTGCGCGAGCGACCGCGCGAAGTCGACGTACTGCTCGACCAGCAGGATGGTCATGCCCCGGTCGAGCAGGAGCCGCAAGACCCGCTCGATGTCCTTCACGATCGACGGCTGGATTCCCTCGGTGGGCTCGTCGAGCAGGAGCAGCTTCGGCCGCGCGACCAGCGCCCGCGCGATGGCGAGCTGCTGCTGCTGTCCGCCGGAGAGGTCGCCGCCGCGTCTCCTCTGCATGGCGCGCAGCACCGGGAAGAGCGCCTCGATCTCCTCGCGCGGCGTGAGCGGCCGCGCGTCGCCGGCGGCTGCCTCGCCGACCGCGAGGTTCTCCGCGACGGTGAGCCTGGGGAAGATCTCCCGTCCCTGCGGCACGTATCCGATGCCGAGGCGCGCCCGCTGGTACGCGGTGAGGCCCCCGATGTCCTCGCCTTCGAAAGCGATGCGCCCCGATCGCGCCGGCAACAGCCCCATGATGCAGCGGAGCAGCGTGGTCTTTCCCACCCCGTTGCGGCCGAGCAGCGCCGTGCACGTTCCCGCGGGGACGGACAGATCGATCCCGCGCAGCGTGTGGCTGCCGCCGTAGAACTGGTTGAGGCCGCGGATCTCCAGCATCAGCGTCCTAGATACACCTCGACGACTCGCGGGTCTTCGCGAACGCGGTCCATGGGTCCTTCCGCCAGCACCTTCCCCTCGTGCAGCACCGTCACCGTCCGCGCGATGCTCGCGACGAAGTGCATGTCGTGCTCGACGACGACCAGGGAATGCCGGCCGGCGAGCGACTCGAACAGCTCGCCCGTGCGCGCCGTCTCCTCGTCCGTCATGCCCGCCACCGGTTCGTCGAGGAGCAGCAGCTTGGGCTCCTGCATCAGCAGGATGCCGATCTCCAGCCACTGCTTCTGACCGTGGGAGAGCAGGTCCGCCGGCCGGTGCGCCTGCGCGCGCAGGCCGATGACGTCCAGCGTCTTCTCGATCCGGTCCTGCTGCTCGGGAGTCAGCTTCGCCGCCAGCGTGTGGAACACCGACTTGTCGGTCTTGAGCGCCAGCTCGAGGTTCTCGACGACGGTGTGGTTGCGGAACACGGTCGGCTTCTGGAACTTGCGGCCGATCCCCAGCTCGGCGATCTCCGTCTCCGACAGCCGCGTCAGATCGTTTGCCTCGCCGAAGAAGACGTCTCCGACGTCGGGGCGCGTCTTGCCGGTGACCACGTCCATCATCGTCGTCTTTCCGGCGCCGTTCGGTCCGATGATGCAGCGGAGCTCGCCGGGCTCGATGATGAGCGACAGGCCCGCCAGCGCCTTGAAGCCGTCGAAGCTGACGGTCACGCCGTCGAGATAGAGGACCGGGCCCTGTGGAGTGTCGAGCCTCACGACTTCGGCCCCGGCGCGAGCAGCCCCAGGATCCCGCGCGGCATGTAGCGCGTGACGAGGATGAACGCGAGTCCGAGCGCGAAGAGCCACAGTTCCGGGAAACTGACGGTCAGGAAGCTCTTCGCGCCGTTGACGAGCGCTGCTCCGAGCACCGGGCCGATCAGCGTTCCGCGCCCGCCCACGGCGACCCAGATGGCGATCTCGATGGAGGTCGCGGGCGACATCTCGCTGGGATTGATGATGCCGACCTGGGGCACGTAGAGCGCGCCGGCGACGCCGCAGATGACCGCCGACAGCGTCCAGACGAACAGCTTGTAGCCGACCGGATCGTAGCCGCAGAAGCGCAGCCGGCTCTCCTCGTCGCGGATGGCGGTCAGCACCCGGCCGAACTTGGAGAGCACCAGCGAGCGGCAGAGCGCGAGCGCGCCGAGGAGCGCCGTCGCGCTGAGCACGTAGAGCGCGACTTTCGTGCGCGGGTTGGCGATGGGGAATCCGAGGATGCGCTTGAAGTCGGTGAACCCGTTGTTGCCGCCGAACCCGGTGTTGTTGCGGAAGAAGAGCAGCATGAACGCGAACGTCAGCGCCTGCGTGATGATGGAGAAGTAGACGCCGCGGATGCGCGAGCGGAAGGCGAAGAACCCGAAGACCAGCGCAAGCAGGCCCGGCGCGAGCACCACGAAGAGCGCCGCCTGCCCGAAGTGCTGCGAGCCGTACCAGTACCAGGGCAGCTGCTTCCAATCGAGGAAGACCATGAAGTCGGGCAGGTCGCTCTGGTACACGCCCTCGCGGCCGATGGAGCGCATCAGGTACATGCCCATCGCGTAGCCGCCGAGCGCGAAGAAGAGCCCGTGTCCGAGGCTCAAGATGCCCGTGTACCCCCAGATGAGGTCCATCGCGAGGGCGACGATGGCGTAGCAGAGGATCTTCCCGGCGAGCGACACCGAGTAGTCGGAGACGTGGAACGCGCTGCCCGCCGGAACGGCGAGGTTGAGCACCGGAACGACCAGCACCAGGAAGCCGTAGACGGCGAGCACGGCGACGATGGCGCGGCGCGAGGTGAGCGGGCGCGGCGTCACGAACACTCCGGTCACGCCTCCTCCGCCGCGCGCCCCCGCGGCGCGAACAAGCCCTGCGGTCGGCGCTGGATGAAGAGGATGATGAAGACCAGCACGGCGATCTTCGCCAGCACCGCTCCCGCGAACGGCTCCAGCAGCTTGTTGACCTGCCCGAGCCCAGCGGCGGCGAGGACCGTTCCGGCGAGCTGCCCGACGCCGCCGAGCACCACGACCATGAAGGAATCCACGATGAAGCCCTGGCCCAGCTCGGGCCCGACGTTGCCGATCTGCGACAGCGCGCACCCGCCGAGGCCGGCGATGCCGGCGCCCAGCGCGAAGGAGAGCATGTCCACCCAGGGAGTGCCGACGCCCAGGCCCGCCGCCATGCCGCGGTTCTGCATGACGGCGCGCACCAGCAGACCGATGCGCGTGCGCTCGATGAGCAGCCAGACGACGGCGAGGACGAGCAGGGCAAAGACGATGATGGCGATGCGGTTGTACGGCAGGACGAGACCCGACATCACCGTCACTCCCCCGGACATCCACGACGGATTCGCCACCTCGACGTTCTGCGCTCCGAAGGTGCTGCGCACCGCCTGGATGAGGAGGAGGCTCGCGCCCCAGGTGGCGAGAAGCGTCTCCAGCGGACGTCCATAGAGCGCGCGGACGACGGTGACCTCGAGGATCAGCCCGACCAGTCCAGCCGCGAGGAAGGCCGCCGGCGCTGCGGCGAGCAGGTACCAGTCGAACGCGCCGGCGAAGTGGGAACGGAACAGCGTCTGCACGACGTACGTGGCGTAGGCGCCGATCATCAGCAGCTCGCCGTGGGCCATGTTGATGACGCCCATCAGGCCGAAGGTGATGGCGAGACCGAGCGCCGCGAGCAGCAGCACGCTGCCGAGGCTGAAGCCGCCGAAGATCCAGCCGACGATCTCGGCGAGGCGCAGCGATCCGTCGATGTCGCTCACCGCGCGCTGGATCGCCTCGCGCACCGGCGGTTCGGTCTCGGCGCCGAGTCTCTCCAGGAGGAGCCGCTTGCTGCGCGTGCTGGGGGCGCGCCGGAGCGCGTCGACGGCGGCGAGGCGCTTGTCGCGATCCTTGCTGTCGATGAGCAGGGCGCCCTGGATGGACTGGAGCGCCTCGCGCACCTGCGCGTCCTTCTCCTGCGAGAGGACCCGTTCCAGCACCGGCAACAGGTCCTCGTCCGCGCTTTCTAGCAGGACCCGCGCCGCCTGCAGCCGCTCTGCGCTTCTCGGCGCGAACAGGCCCAGCGCGGCGATGGCGCGCTCGAGCGTGCGGCGCAGCCGGTTGTTGATGGAGACCTTGTCCACCTCCGCCGCGGAGACGCCGGCGGGCTTGCGGGTGAGCGGATCGAGATAGACGCCGTTCTCTTCCATCACCGCGCGGCCCGAGGCGGTCGCGAGCCGGCCGTCGAGCAGGGCGCGGAGCACGGGAAGCGCGGCGACGTCCGCCGAGGCGACGGCCTCCTGCACCGCTGCCGCTTTCGCCGCCGCGTCGCCGGAGACGAGCTTGCCCAACGCCGCGGCGTCGAACGCGGGCGCGGCGGGTGCTGCGAGACACGTCACCGCGGCGGCGAGGAATCCCAGCGCGCTTCCTTGTGGCGCGGAGCGCATCGCGATCTCCTGCGCGGTCCTTTAACACCACCGGGCTCGCCGCCGCCAGTGGCGCCAAATGACGATTTTGTAAGTCGCGACGACAAATCCTACCAATTTGTCGAAACGCGTCCACGGCGGCCGATCGGGCGCAGCCGCCCCGCCGGACGCGTCGTGAGGGGCGGCGGAGGATCGGCCCCATGTGGCTCCGATCTTGCTCAGCGAAGAAGCGACCGTGCACGCGCCTCGAAGAGATCCGCGCACTCCACACCCACCACGGGAGAGAAGATGAAGATTCGCGAAGCCGCAGTCCGCCTGGTCCTCTGCTGCGCCGTACTCGGCGCCGCTGCACCGCTCCGTGCCGCGGAGCCCATCAAGGTCGGCATCCTGCATTCGCTGTCGGGAACGATGGCCATCAGCGAAACCTCGCTGAAGGACGTCGCGCTCATGACCATCGAGGAGATCAACGCCAAGGGCGGCGTTCTCGGCCGCAAGATCCAGCCGATCGTGGTCGATCCGGCCTCGAACTGGCCGCTCTTCGCGGAGAAGGCCCGCCAGCTGCTCACGCAGGACAAGGTCGCGGCAGTGTTCGGCTGCTGGACCTCGGTGTCGCGCAAGTCCGTGCTCCCCGTCTTCGAGGAGCTGAACGGCCTGCTCTACTACCCCGTGCAGTACGAAGGCGAGGAGCTGTCGCAGAACGTCTTCTACACGGGCGCCGCACCCAACCAGCAGGCGATCCCCGCGGTCGAGTACCTCATGTCCAAGGAGGGCGGCGGCGCGACGCGCTTCTTCCTCCTCGGCACCGACTACGTCTACCCGCGCACCACCAACAAGATCCTGCGCGCCTTCCTCCACTCGAAGAAGGTCGACGACAAGGACATCCAGGAGATCTACACGCCCTTCGGCCACGCCGACTACCAGACGATCGTTTCGCAGATCAAAGCGTTCGGGGCCGGCGGCCGCACCGCGGTGATCTCGACCATCAACGGCGACTCCAACGTGCCCTTCTACAAGGAGCTCGGCAACCAGGGCCTCAAGGCGACCGACATCCCGGTGGTCGCGTTCTCCGTCGGCGAGGAGGAGCTGCGAGGCATCGATACCAAGCCTCTCGTCGGGCACCTGGCGGCCTGGAACTACTTCATGTCGGTGAAGAACCCGGCCAACACCGAGTTCATCGCCAAGTGGAAGGCCTACGTGAAGAAGAACAAGCTGCCCGGCGGCGACGCGCGCGTGACGAACGACCCGATGGAGGCCACGTACGTCGGCATCCACATGTGGGCGCAGGCAGTGCAGAAGGCCGGCAGCACCTCGGTGGACGTGGTGCGCAAGGCGATGGCGGGACAGACCTTCACCGCTCCGTCCGGCTACACGCTCAAGATGGACGAGCAGAACCACCACCTGTGGAAGCCCGTCATGATCGGCGAGGTCCAGGGGAACGGTCAGTTCGACGTGGTCTGGAAGACCGACAAGACGATCCGCGCCCAGCCGTGGAGCCCGTTCATCGCCGGCAACGAGAAGCGCGCCTCGGCGCAGTAGAGCGGCCAAGGACATCGGGAGGGACGGAATGAAGACCACGACTCAGTGCTCGTTGCTCACGCTCGCCGCCTTTTCCTTGCTGCTCGCCCGCGCCACTGCGGCCGGCGCCGCGCCCGAACCGGCGCCGGCGCCGGCTGCCGCCGCCGAGGTCGCCCCGGCAGTTCCCGCCTCCGCTCCGCCTCCGAAGACGCTCTCCTTCGGGGTCGGCGTGCGGATCGGCGGCGGCCTGCAGACCACCACCGACACCTCGGCCGACACCGTCGGAATGAAGTCGCTCGACGTGCGCCCGTACATCAGCGGCCAGGTGCATCCGATGCTCAAGTTCGAGGGCAATCTCGACTTGAACAACGCCGACAACGGCCGCATCCACGTCTTGAGCGCAGTGGCGAAGTTCGAGCCGGACGAGCTGTTCAACGTCTGGTTCGGCCGCTTCCTGCCGCCGAGCGATCGGGCGAACCTGAGCGGACCGTACTACCAGAACGCCTGGAACTATCCCGACGGGGTGAACGGCTACCCGTCGATCTACGCGGGGCGCGCGGACGGCGGCGCCGTCTGGGGCCAGTTGGAGAAGGGCAAGTTCAAGTACCAGGCTGGCGTCTTCACCCTCGACGCGAACACCCCCACCTCGGAAGCGCTGTACGCCGGGCGCCTCGTCCTGAACCTGCTCGATCCGGAGCCCGGCTACTACAACAGCAGCACGTACTACGGGACCAAGGACATCCTCGCCATCGGCGGCGCCGCGCAGTACCAGAAGCTCGGGGCCGCCACTCTCGTCGGGACGGACTCGACGGGCGCTCCCCTCTTCGCCCGCAGCGACATGCTGGCGTTCAACCTCGACGCGCTGTTCGAGAAGCGGCTTCCCTGGGCCGACACGCTCACGCTCGAGGGCGCCTACTACAACTTCAACAAAGGCGCGCTG
>Ga0075423_10005749_pt1 | contig 11600 bp, 7 predicted proteins | sample SoiMethybrSBSTD2_FD_80114 | JGI IMG/M metagenome (GOLD analysis project Ga0075423, IMG submission 80114) | Bulk soil microbial communities from a Populus tree surrounding site in Tennessee, USA - Soil MetaG P. TD hybrid SBSTD2 | ecosystem: Environmental > Terrestrial > Soil > Tree plantation...
CTTTCGTATACTGTGATCGGCGTCCTCCCCGAACGCTTCGTGTTAGGCGGCGCCGATGTCTGGGTACCGCTCGTGATCGACGCATCGCTCGCCGGATCGGCACGACGGTCGCTCACCGTCGTGGGGCGGCTGGCGCCAGGCGCGTCGACCGAGCAGGCACGAGCTCAGCTCGCTCGACTGTCGGCGCGGGTTGCCGAACGCCAGCCGAACGCATTTCAAGGCTGGACCGTCGACGTGATGCCGCTTCGTGACTGGATCGTTGGACAGCGGCGGGGAACGCTCCGCGTGCTGCAGATCGCGGTGTTCGTCGTCCTGCTGATCGCGTGCTCGAACATCGCGAACGTACAGCTGGCCCGAGCCGTCGCCCGGCATCGGGAGCTCGCCGTTCGCTCGGCGCTCGGCGCGTCGCGGTCGCGGCTGGTCCGGCATCTCCTGAGCGAAGGGCTACTGTTGTCGGTGATCGGTGCGGCAGTCGCGCTGCTGCTCGCGATGATCGAGATGCGTGCGGCGCGCGCGGCGCTTCCGGCGGATATCCCGAGCTGGGTGACGTTCCGCCTCGACGTCGCCGCGCTTCTGTTCACCGTGGTCCTCGCCACAGGCACCGCGCTGCTGTTTGGTCTCGCCGCGGCGCTGCATGGGTCTCGCGCCGACCCTGGGCGCGTGCTGCGTGACGATGGACGCCTCGCCGGCACCAGTCCGCATATCGGGCGCGTCCGCAGCTCGCTGCTCGCCGGCCAACTCGCGCTGGCGATGACGCTGTTCGCGATCGCGGTCGTGCTCGTGCGGTTCTCGATGGCGCTCGCGGCGGCCGACCCCGGCTTCGAGGCCCGCAGCGTGATCTCCGCGCGCCTAACGCTGCCGGAAAGCACCTACCCCGGTCTCGACAACGTACGTGCGTTCTACCATTCGATCGTCGAGCGGGTCGGCGCCATACCGCAAGTGACTGCCGTGACGCTGACCACTGCGCTTCCCGCGATCGATGGTGGGCACCTCACCGCAGTCCGTGTGGAGGGCGGAAGCGGACCTGGCCGCGACTCTGCCGTGGTTGTCCAAAGCAGGTCCGTTGCCCCCGGGTACTTCGATCTGCTCGCAGTTCGCCGCATTGGGGGCGCGCCATTCTCGGCGGCCGACGTCGTGAGCGGACCCGTCGTCGCCATCAACGAGGCGATGGCGCGACGCGTGTTCCCGAAGGGCGACGCCATGGGACACCTGCTGGTCATCGGCGCTGGCGACTCATCGGAGGCGCGGGCGCGGATCGTTGGCGTCGTTCGCGACACAAGTGGAATCGAGGACGGACCGACCGCGTGGGCGATCTATCGGCCACTCGAGCAGGCGCCGTCGCGGAGCGTGATGATCGTCGCGAAGGCTCGAAGCGACCTCGCGCCGGTTGTGGGCGATCTGCGGCGAGTGATGCTCGAGCTCGACCCGCGACTCGCATTGTATGACGTGCGCTCGTTGTCTGATGCCGTCCGACGCCAGGTCTGGGCGCCCCGAGCGCTCGGATTCCTCCTTGGCGTGCTGGCAGCGCTCGCCCTCGGCTTGTCGATGTTGGGGGTTTACGGCGTCGCGGCGTACGCCACGCTGCAGCAGCGCCGCGAGATCGGCGTTCGTCTCGCTCTTGGCGCGCCAGCGCGAGGCGTGGTCGCGCTGTTTGTCAGGCGCTCGCTCCGACTGAGCATGATCGGCACGACCGTCGGGGCGTTAGGCGCGCTGGCCGCTTCGCATGTCCTCTCGGCCCGACTGGGCGTCCCGACGGCAGGCGTGATGCCGCTCGTCGGCAGCGGTCTCGTCCTCGCGCTCGCGACGGTGGCCGCGTCTTACATCCCGTCGCGCCGGGCCGCGCGCGTCGATCCCGCGCTCACGCTGCGCGGCGAGTGAAGGAGCCGCAGGAACTGAGTCAGATGACAGTGCCGCTGCGCGAGATCCACTTCGTCGGCCGAAAAGCCGGAATCTCCAGCGGCGTTAGGCCATTCGCGTGGTCGTTCCAGAACGACCGGAACGGCCGCTTTTCACCCGTCCGGTAGAAATGCATGAGGTACGCAACGTCGCAGGCCGCGAAGTTCGCCAGCCACTGATCGAGGTCGCGCACACCGGCATCGTGGAAGAGTTGCAGCGAGTACCGCGCCGCGTCCTGCTCGTAGCGCGCGAGATGTGACAGCATCTCGTCCGTCGGGTTCTTCACCTCGAGCAGGCCGAGCTCGCGGTCTCTCGGGCTCACGTTCCACTGCACTGTGTGCCCGAACAGGTGAACGAGAATGAACAGCGCCTCCTCGGCGTCCAGGTCGTAGTCGACGAGGATCTGCGCGCCGTCGAGGTCACCGGTGAAGGGGTCAGTGACATCGGTGATCACCACCGGCAGACCGTACCGCTCCTCGATCACTCGCTCGAGTTGGTTGAACACTTCACGGAACCGGTCGTCGCCGACAGTCATGCGGGCAACCCCTTTGTCGAGATCCCGAGCTTCTGCATGCGTGACCTGAGCGTGCTCGGGTTGATGCCGAGCAGCTCAGCCGCGCCTGAAGGGCCGTGCACGCGACCGCCTGCCGCGGCAAGCGCTCGGCGAATGTGGGCCCGCTCGCTGTCCTCGAGCTTGAGAAGCGGAGACGCCACCGCTCGCACGCCATCGGCCGGAGTCATGCCAGGCGCTGCCCGCAGCGTCTCGCCGATCGACACCACTGGTCCAGTCGCAAGCACGCACGCGCGCTCCAGCACGTTCTGCAGCTCGCGGATGTTGCCCGGCCACGGATAGCGCTGGAGCTGCTCCATGCTCTTCTCGTCCACGTGTTTGAGCGACTTCCCCATCTTCCGCTGAAACACCGCTAGAAAGTGATCGGCCAGCACGGGAATGTCGCCCGCCCGCTCGCGCAACGGCGGCAGCCGAATGGGAAAGACATTCAGCCGGTAAAAGAGGTCAGCGCGGAAGCGACCCTCGCTCACTTCGTGCTCGAGGTCGCGGTTGGTCGCCGCGACGAGCCTAACGTCTACCTTCATGGGCCGCGTGCTGCCGACGCGCTCGAACTCCTGCTCCTGCAGCACGCGCAGCAGCTTGACCTGCGTGTCGAGCGGCAGCTCCCCGACCTCGTCCATGAAGAGCGTGCCCTTGTCGGCGAGCTCGAAGCGGCCGATCCGCTTCTGAATTGCGCCGGTAAACGCGCCCTTCTCGTGTCCGAACAGCTCCGACTCCACGACGCCCTGCGGAATCGCGCCGCAATTGATCTTGATGAGCGGCCGGTCCTTGCGCGCGCTCCCGTCGTGGAGCGCTCGGGCCACCAGCTCCTTGCCCGTCCCGGTCTCACCCGTGAGCAGCACCGTCGTCTCCACCCCGGCGACCTGACGCACCTTCTGCAGGACGCCGCGCAGCGCACCACTCTCACCGACAATGTTGTGGAAGCCGCTCTCCGCGCGAATCTCGTCCTGCAGGTACTCGTTCTCCACCTCGAGGCGATTCTTGTATCGCTCGATGTCGGCGAACAGTTGGGCGCTCTTGATGGCCATCGCCGCCTGGTCCGCGAAGATTCCGAGGACCTCGTACTCCTCCGGCGTGATCCGGCGGCGCGCGAGATAACCGATCGCTCCGAGGAGCTCACCGTGGACCTCGAGGGGGTACCCGGCCACGCCGATGACCCCCAGTGAATTCCACAGCGGGGCAATGCGCTCATCATTTCTGAACTGGTCGATGGAGCGCCAATCCTCGATGAGGAACGGCTCGCGAGTTCGCGCGATCTCCGCCACCGGCAGCTTCGAGTCGAGCGGGACGCGGTGAAAGATGCTGGCGCTTCCCGGCGGTCCCCCACCTTCCGCTACCAGATGCAGCACGCGTTCCTTCGTTGCCTTCAGCTTGCCCGCGTCGATCAGCGCTCGACAGATCGAGCACTCGTGGTCCTCCAAAAGGAGGAAAATTCTTGCGAGCACAGCATCGCCGCGATCCACCAGTCCGCTGGCGATCGACTGAAGGACTGTCTCGAAGTCCTCAGATGTCGCCATCTGCCGCGTAATCCCCCGCAGCATCTCGAGTTGAGGCATCACCGCCGTCACGGAGCCGCCCTGATCATGCCGTGCTTCTCCATCCGTGACCTGAGGGTGGATGCGTTGATGCCGAGTAACGAAGCCGCGCCGCCGGGACCGTGGATCTTGCCGCCGGCTTCCTCGATCGCGCGCCGGATCTGCTGCTGCTCGTGCTCGTCGAGCGTGAGGATGCGATCGTCGACGACGGCAATCGCGCCGGGCACTGGTCGATCCGTACCACCCAGGGCGGTCGTCGCGTCGACCACGGGACTGCGGGCAAGCACAGAGGCGCGCTCGAGCACGTTCTGCAGCTCGCGGATGTTCCCGGGCCACTGGTACTCCATGAGCCGTTGCAGGCTCTCCGGCGTAACCCCGCGCAGTGGCTTGGCCAGCTTTCGCTGGAACTGCGCCAGGAAATGCCTAACGAGCTGCGGAATGTCTTCGGGCCGTTCGCGGAGCGCCGGAACGCGAATGGGAAAGACGTTTAGCCGGTAGTAGAGGTCGGCACGGAACCGCGATTTCGTCACCTCGACTTCGAGATCGCGATTCGTTGCCGCGACGAGGCGCACATCGACCTTGATCGCACGCGCGCCGCCAAGACGCTCGAATTCCTGCTCCTGCAGCACGCGCAGCAGTTTCACCTGCGTGTCGAGCGGCAGTTCGCCCACTTCATCCATGAAGAGCGTCCCCTTGTCGGCCAGCTCGAAGCGGCCAAGGCGGCGCTGCAGTGCTCCAGTGAACGCACCTTTCTCATGCCCGAACAGCTCTGATTCGACCACACCCTGCGGAATCGCCCCACAATTGATCTTGATCATCGGGCGATCCTTCCGCGGGCTCAGCTCGTGGATCGCTCTGGCGATGAGCTCCTTGCCCGTCCCGGTCTCGCCGGTGAGCAGCACCGTCGTTTCCACCGGCGCGACCTGCTTCACCTTGCGCAATACCGCACGAAGTGCGCTACTCTGACCGACGATGTCCTCGAAGCCGCGTTCGCTGCGGATCTCCTCCTGCAGGTACGCGTTCTCGATCTGGAGGCGCTGCTTGTACCGCTCGAGCTCCGTGAATAGGTGTGCGCTCTTGATTGCGACGGCAGCCTGATCCGCGAAGATGCCTAACAATTCGAACTCCTGCGGGTCGAACGGTCGTCGGCTGATCATCCCGATGACGCCCATGAGCTCACCGCGGAACTCGAGCGGTCGAGCGCCGGCGGCCACGACGCCGTTGTCCTCGTAGATCTGCAGGAGCTCCGGAGGCACCTTGCCCCGGACGTCGCGCAGTAACTCGTTCGTCAGAAATGGCTTTCGCTCGCGGGCGACCTTGGTTGGAGGAGTGGGCACCTCGAGCGCAAGCGCGTGCTGTTCGGCGAATGCGCCCTGCAAGCGGCCCGCGTCGGCGTGAAGGTGCAGGCGTTTCACGCCGGGCGCAGGTGCTGGTGCGACCTTTCCGCGCGAGCGACAGATGTGGCACTCGTCGTCGGTCTGGTACAGGAAGACCCGCACGAACGACGCGCCCGTGTGCTCGGCCAGCGCCGAGGCGATCGAATTCAGAAGCACAGACAGCTCCGCCGTCACGGCCATATCGCGCGTAACGCGGCGCAGCATCTCGAGTGGGGCGGTCACGACATGTCGTCCTTTAGCGGTCCGCCGACTGCGACATCTCCCAAATGTCGTGACATGCCGCAATCGCGCAAGGCCGGCGTGACGGAATGCTCGGGCGGCCGTGCGTAACGCAACTCTCGTTGCGGCAACACGATACTCGATCGCGACCGGCGTCGATCGGCGTGTGGTCCCGGCGTTGCTTTTCCCTCGCGGTGCGTCGACCGAGCCTTTCGTCGCCGCCGCTGCGTTCCAACGCAGTCGCTCATGCAAACGCTTCAACTGGATCAACTGGCTTTTCTCGTGACCGATTCACTTCTCAACCCCGCTCGTGGATCAACGCAGCCGCAGGATGAGCGGGCTGACGTAATCCTTGCCGCCGCGCTGGTCGCGTTCGGTGAAAACGGCTACGCCGACACCAGGCTTGCCGACATCGCTCGGCGTGCCGGTGTGTCGACGTCGACGGTACTGCGCTACTTCCCATCGAAGGACGAAATCTTCCGCGAGGTCGTTCGGTCGACCCTGCTCGGCAGCCTGAGCACGCGCGACGACGCCGCCGTTCCGGCTGAGTCGCCCTCCGCTGCCGATGCCGTCCGAGCCCTCGCACGTCGGTATTGGACCACCATGGAGCGGCCCGAGTTGGCCGCCATTGTTCGACTCGCGATCGGAGAGCTGCCGCGCTTCCCGGAGCTCGCCGTGTTTCACGCCACGGAAGCCCTCGAGCGGTTCGTGCGCGCGCTCGAGCGGATCATCGAGGGTGGCATTGCGCGCGGTGAGCTGCGTCCGGTGGACGCACGCGCCGCGGCACGGACGATCCTCGCCACGCTCGCCGCGCACGCGCTGTGGTTCGCCTATCCCGGCATTTATGCCGGCATCACCGGCAGCGACCGCGAACGCGCCGTCGCGACGACGATCGAGACGTTGATCCAGACGCTCGGTCCCGTCCAGACCCAGGCTGCGGGCCGCGCCGAGTGATGTGCATCGAAACTCCTTGCCTAACAATGAGCCATGCCTGCCGTACATATACTCCGCCGAATCCTGAGTGGCCGCCGCCCGATGCTGGCTGCACCGCTCTCGCTGTTCGCGGCCATGCCCCTGGTGGCTCGGCCGACCAGTCGCGTCGTCACCACGCCGTCCGCGGTCGTACGTGTACCGTTAGGCGAGGAGACGTCGTGTAACTCCCCCTATGCCGCGCCGTTCGGTGCCGGTGAGAAACTCGAGTACTCGGTCAAGTTCGGCTTCATCAAAGCGGGCGAAGGGTCCGTCGAGGTCGTCGGCCGCGACACGATCCGCGGGCGCGAGGTGTGGCACACCCGCTTTCGCGTGAAGGGCGGCGTTCCCATGTACAGGGTGGACGACGTTCTCGAGAGCTGGATCGATACCGGCTGCTTCCAGTCGCTGCGCTTCGTGCAGCAGCTCGAGGAGCGTGGCAAGACGCGTGAGCGCCGCTACGAGATGTATCCCGAGCGGCTCGCGTTCAGCGAGAACGACAAGCCGGAGGAGCCGTCCGCACCTCGGCCGCTCGATGATGGCTCGTTCTTCTTCTTCGTTCGTACGCAGGACCTCGTCGTAGGCCAGACGTACGAATACGGGCAGTACTTCCGCCCCGATCGCAACCCGGTCGTCATTCGCGTCATCGGCCGCGAACGGGTGAAGGTGCCCGCTGGCGAGTTCGACACGATCGTGCTGCAGCCGGTGATCAAGACGAAGGGAATCTTCTCCGAGAAGGGCGAAGCACGCATCTGGCTCACCGATGACGCGTCGCGCGTGATGGTGAAGATGCAGGCGAAGGTGTCGTTCGGCACGCTGACGATGTCGTTGACATCGGTGCGGCACGGTGCGCCGCCGGAGCCAGTGATCGCAAACGCGGTTGACACACGCTGAGCCAACAGGGCTCGTGACGCCTAACAACTCACTTCAATGCCACGACTGGACTATAGACAATTGCCAATCCGGTGGGCGCTCTCGGTAGCGATCGCAGCGACCACCGGTGCCGCTTCCGCCGTGAACGCGCAGGCACCGTCCGCCACCGCTGATACCATGACCCTGTCGCTCGCGGCTGCGCTGAGCCGCGCCATGCAGCGCAACGAGGATATCGGGATCGCCCGGTCTCAGGTGCGCGGCGCATCAGCAGCGCGCATCGGCGCGATCGGCGTTTCTTCCACAGATCAACCAGCAGTCGAGCTATACGCGCACGCTGCGCGGCCCGTTCTCCGACATCGGGCGCGTCGACGGGAATAGTGCCGACGACCAGGTCAGTCCGTTGCTCGACGACATGCTCAACCGCAAGAACTCGTACACCAGCACGTTCGGCGCTTCGCAGCTGTTGTTCGACCGCCGCGCGCGCTCCAACCTGCGCGCTTCACGCGAGGCGGAGGAGGCGCAGGAGCTTCAACTCACCGAGCGACAGCTCGACGTGACGCTGCAGATCGTGGAAGCCTACTACGGTGCCGTGCTCGCGGACCGTGTCGTCGAGATCTCCGAGGCAGCGCTCGAGGAGGCGAACAAGCAGCTGGTTCACGTTCAGAAAACGCACGCCGCGGGCAACGCTTCGGAGATGGATGTGCTGAACGTGCAGGTGCAGCGCGACAACCTCGAACCGGATCGCGTCGATGCCCTGAACGCGCGGGACCAGGCACTCCGTAACCTGCAGCGGCTCATCGATATCAAGGAAGAGCAGCTGCTGCGACTCACCGACTCGCTCCACACCGAAGGGTTCGCGCCGCTCTCGGCGCCAGACATCGACCGTATCGCCAACACGTATCCGCAGCGGGCCAGCATCGCCGCGGCCGATCGCAACATTCGCATCCAGAAGCTTCGCGAGAGCGGCGCACGCGGAAGCTGGATTCCTACTGTTTCCGTTGGTGCGAGCTTCGCGAAGTCTGGCGCGTGGGCGAACGGCGCGCCTGACGGCGACGACCTGCGCGACAACTGGTCGGTCGGTGTCGCGTTCTCGACCGCGATCTACGACGGTGGCCTGCGCAGGGCCGATGTCGCGTCAGCGCACGAGCTCGCGGTGCAGTCGCAGCTGCAGCTCGATCAGATGAAGAAGGCCGTCGCGCTCGAAGTCGCTCAGCGGCGCGGCGAGCTCGATCGCGCCGCCGCGTCGGTGGAGGCACGGTCACACACGACGGCGCTGGCCGAGCGCAATTACACGCTCATGTCGCTCGCCTATGACAAGGGCGTGGTGAACACACTGCAGCTCAGCGACGCTCGGCTTCAGCTGAGGCAGGCGCGGGTGAACGAAGTGCAGGCGCTTCACGACTACTACATCGCTCTGGCCAGGCTCCGTCGCGCTGCCGGCCATTCCCCTTATTCGATCGGCTGAGACCATAGATATGCACACTAGATCCTGTATCGCCGCGGCGCTCGCCGCGACGACCGTCACCGCTGCGTGCTCGAAAACCGACGCGGCCGAGCTGGACATGAAGCCCTCGCAGGCGAACATCGTGACGCTTGGCGCGCGTGACGTCGCGATCGCCGCGCTCACGCCCATCACGGCAGGTATCGCCGTGACGGGCTCGCTCGACCCCGCGGATCGTGTGGAGATCCGTGCGGAGCTGTCCGGGCAGATCGAGCGCGTTGTCGTGGATCGTGGTTCGATCGTGGGCCGCGATCAGATGCTCGCACAGTTCGACGCCGCGATCGTTCAGGCTCGTGGCATCAGTGCAACGGTGAATCTTGGGGCGCGCGAGCGCGATCTCGACGCAGCCGACACGCTGTACCGCGCCGGTGTGCTGTCCGAGCGCGATTTCCGGCAGGCCCGCGTCGCGCACGATGCGGCGAAGGCCGACCTCGCGCAGGCGCGCGACGCGGTCTCGAACGCGACGGTGCGTTCGCCGATCCGGGGCGAGATCAGCGAACGGCATGTCAGCTCAGGGGAGGTGGTGCAGCCGGGCACGAAGCTGTTCACGGTCGTCAACAACGACTCTCTCGAGCTCACGGCACAGGTTGGCGCGGACCAGATCGGTCACGTACGTGTCGGGCAGCCGGTCCGACTCACGCTCGACGCGTATCCCGGTCGCTTGATCGCGGGCAGGGTCGCGCGGATTGAGCCCGTCGCGGACGCCGCCACGCGGCGCGTGGGTGTCTATATCCGCGTACCTAACGCCCGTCACGGTATCGTTGCCGGCCTGTTCGCTACCGGTACGATTCTCACGGCGACCGACGCGTCCGCGCCGGTGCTCGCCGTCCCGACGGCGGCCGTTCGCGCCGATAGCGCTGGCACGACAGTCATGCTCGTCGTGGGCGATCGCGTGGAGCGTCGTGCCGTCGTCGTCGGGTCGCGCGACGATGCCGCCGGGCTGTTCGAAGTTCGTTCCGGGCTGTCCGCCGGCGACAAGGTAGTCGTCGCCCCGGGCGCCGGGGTGGCGGCTGGGACGGTCATTCGGTTCACCGCTGATTCATCCGAATCTTCACGTCCCGCTGGAGGACGTTGATCATGTCATCCATAGAAACGAAGGATTCTTCGGTTCGTGACGCCACGGGTCTCGTTGGCGTCGCGATCCGCCAGCCGGTATTCACCACGATGATCATGCTGGGGCTCGTCGTGCTCGGCATTTTCTCGTTCGGTGGACTCGGCATCGACGAATACCCCGACGTCTCGATCCCCGTCGTGACGATCGAGACGCGCTACAGCGGCGCGTCCACGGAATCCGTGGAGCGCGAAGTCACGAAGAAGATCGAAGAGGCAGTGAACCCCACGAGTGGCGTGGACAAGATCACGTCCATCTCGCTCGAGGGCGTGAGCGCTATCACGGTCGAGTTCGAGCTTGGTACGGACATCGACGCCGCCACGGCGGACGTTAGGTCCAAGATCGAGCAGGTCCGCAACGAGCTCCCAGCCGACATCGACGCGCCGGTAGTGCAGCAGTACGATCCTGCCGCGACCCCGGTCGTGTCACTCGCGCTCGCGTCCGAGACAATGTCGGTCGGGGCCCTGACGACGCTCGCCGACGGAGACATCCGCCGAGCGCTCGAGGGCGTGAACGGCGTGGGACGGGTGCAGATCGCCGGTGGGCTCGAGCGCGAGGTGCACGTTCTGCTCGACCCGAAAGCGATGGAGGCGCTCAAGGTGACTGCCAAGGATGTCATGGGCGCGCTCCAGCAGCAGAACCTCGACATTCCTGCGGGTCGGGTCGAGGAGGCGAATCGCGAGCGGCTCGTCAGGGTGTTCGGGCGCATAACGCGGCCCGAGCAATTCGAGCACGTCATCGTGGCCGACCGCGGCGCAGGCGTCGTGCGACTCGGTCAGATCGCGCAGATCCGCGATACGACCGAGGAGGCGCGCAGTGTCGCGATGATCGATGGCAAGCCAGCGGTCGGTCTCGACCTTCTCAAGGTATCCGGGTCGAACACGGTCGCCGTTGCCGACGAGGTGCAGGAGGCACTCCTGAAGCTCCGCAGCACGCTGCCCGAAGGCGTCACGCTTCGCGTCGTTCGCGACAACTCGGTGCAGATCCGCGAGTCGGTCAATTCCGTCGAGCACGAGCTCATCCTCGGCGCTCTGCTCACGGTGGCGATCGTCTTCCTGTTCCTCGGGGACGGGCGGGCAACGATGATCACCGCACTCTCGCTGCCGGTCTCGGTCATCAGCACGTTCGTGCTGTTCGCCGCGCTCGACTTCACACTCAACACGATGACGATGATGGCGCTTTCGCTGTCGATCGGTGTGCTGATCGACGACGCGATCGTCGTGATCGAGAACATCGTGCGGCGGCGGCAGATGGGCGAGAGCGCAGTCGTCGCGGCATTCAAGGGCACGCAGGAGATCTTCCTTGCCGTCATGGCGACGACGCTCACGCTCGTTGCGGTGTTCGTGCCCGTGGCGTTCATGGGCGGGATCGTCGGCAAGTTCTTCTTCCAGTTCGGCCTGACGATCGCGTGGGCCGTGCTCGTGTCCCTGTTCGTCTCATTCACCCTCACGCCCATGCTCGCTGCCTGGTGGGCTGGCAGCGGCGAGGCGCACGCGCACGGCCACGGCACGTCGAGCACGTCGAGCAC
>Ga0075423_10005750_pt1 | contig 11600 bp, 9 predicted proteins | sample SoiMethybrSBSTD2_FD_80114 | JGI IMG/M metagenome (GOLD analysis project Ga0075423, IMG submission 80114) | Bulk soil microbial communities from a Populus tree surrounding site in Tennessee, USA - Soil MetaG P. TD hybrid SBSTD2 | ecosystem: Environmental > Terrestrial > Soil > Tree plantation...
CGACCCAGCAGCGGTGGAGTGCGCTTATTAAATCACTGATACTGCGTTTCCTGTCACTCGGCGCGGCGTTCCTCGTCGCAAACGTCGTCGTCCAGGGGCAGACGTTCAAGGTCGAGAAGTTCGACATCAAAGGGGACGGCGGCACCGACTACGTCACGGCCGAAGCAGGAACCGGCCGCGTGTTCGTATCGCGCAGCACGCACATGATGGTCGTTGACGGCCCGAGCGGGAAGGTCCTCGGCGACATCCCCGACACGCCGGGCGTGCATGGCGCGGGGCTCGCGCCAAAGGCGGGACACGGCTTCACGACGAACAGCGGCGATCAGACCGTCACGATGTTCGACCTGAAGACGCTGGCGGTGGTGAAGAAGATCAAGGTAGGGCCGGGACTCGACGGCATCATGTACGACGGACCGGACGACAAGATCATCCTGACGAATCACAGCCGGCCGATCGGGACGCTCACGGCGCTCGATCCGGCGAGCGGGGACATCGTCGCGACCGTCGAGCTCGAGGACACTGCGCCGGAGGGCGCCGCGGCAGACGGCAACGGGCACATCTTCGTGAACAACGAAGGGAAGAACACCATCCAGGTCATCGACGTGAAGACCTGGAAGGCGACCGCGTCATGGCCGCTCGCGCCGTGTGAAGGACCGACCGGCATCGCGTACGACAAGGCGACGAACCGGATCTTCTCGGGATGCAACAAGACGTCCGTCGTTCTCGATGCGGCAACGGGCAAGGTGGTTGCCACCATCCCGAACGGGACGCGCGTCGATGCCCTGGGGTGGGATGCCGCGAAGAAACTGATCTACATCCCGAATGGCGGCGACGGGAGCGTCACCGTCGCGCATCAGGACTCCGCGGACAAGTACTCAGTGATCGCAACGGTGACGACGTTCCCGGGCGCGAAGACCATCACCGTCGATCCGAACAGCCATAACGTGTATCTGTTTCAGCCGGAACGTGGTCCCGTGCCTCCGCCGGCGCCCGATGCGCCGCCGCCCGCGCCGGGCCAGCGCGGCCGCGGACCGCAGGGCCCGGTCATCGCCGGCTGGTTCATCGTGATCAAATCGTAGGCAAGAAACAGAGGAACGTCCTTCGCTGACGAAGGCGGTCTGCGCGCGCGAGTGTCGGGCTCGCAGACCACACGGGCCACGCGACCTCTCCCTCTGACGGTACGACGCGATCGAGTCGTCCACGTAACAATTCCGTCGTTGGCCTGCATTGTGCGATCGCTCCGCCTGGAAAGGCGGACATCATGTGGACCTCGCTCGTTCTCTCTGCATTCCTCGGCGCGGCGGCGATGGTTGCGATGTGGGAAGCACGGCGCTGGGCGCTCGTCTGGGGCGCGACACCCGTGGAACTCAGGCGCGCATGGCCGGGTGACGAATTATCACCACGCGCTGTGGAAATTTCCACGCGAGCCCTCACAATCAGCGCCCCTCTCGACGCCGTGTGGTCGTGGCTGATTCAAATCGGCCAGGATCGCGCCGGCTTCTACAGCTACACATGGTTGGAGAATCTGTTTCGCTGTGCGATGCCACGCGTTGATCGCATCGTGCCGGAGTGGCAGGAGCGAACCGTCGGGGATACGGTGTGGCTGGCGCGGCGCGACCGGTATCACGGAGAGGCGCGGCAGAAAGTGGTCCAAATCGTCCGCAGGCACCTGTTGACGCTCGCGTCTCCATCTGACTGGGGCCGCATCCTTCGGCGGCAGACGAGTCAGAGTGGAACCTGGGCATTCATCCTTGTTCCGATCGACGCGAACACAACACGACTCATCGTGCGTTCGCGCGGGCCAGAGGCGCCCACATTTTTCGGCCGGTTCTTCTGGGTAGCCGTGTTCGAACCGGCGCACTTCATCATGGAACGCAAGATGATGCTGCACCTCAAGTCGCTCGCGGAACACACTGACAGGGCGGTGGTTCCGCTCGTGTCGTAACTCATGGCGCGCTTCTTGATGCCGGGACTGACGGTGACGCTTACAGAACGACAGAACCGAGGTAATGGCCGTGAATACCAGCAACCAACCGTGGAGTTTTTCTGACGCGACGAAAAATTCCGCACCTCTGCGGATCCTCGTCGTTGACGACGAGGCACTCATTCGCTGGTCGCTGGTGCAGACCCTGAGTGACTCCGGGCATGACGCGGTCGAGGCAACGGATGGTGCAGATGCGATTCGTGCCGTATCGGAGGCACCGGAACCATTTGACGTCGCCCTCCTCGACTTCCGCCTGCCGGATTCGAACGATCTCACGCTCTTGTCCCGTCTGCGACGCTTGTCGCCCGGGATGCAGATCGTCCTGATGACCGCATATGGCACTCCGGAAGTCGTGCAGGGGGCACTGGATCTCGGCGTCTTTCGGGTTGTCGCAAAGCCGCTCGACATGAATGACGTCGCAACTCTCGTGACCCACGCTCACGCGGCCGCGAACTAGCGGCCGGCGTGCGCGCCTTGACCTATACTGAACCCTCACGCATGCAGACGGCGACAATCCTCGTCGTGGACGACGAGCAGCTGATTCGATGGTCGCTTGCCGCGCGGCTGACCGAAGAAGGGTATCGAGTCCTCGAAGCGGGCACGGCGGCCGAAGCGCTCGAGCGCGCTCAAGACGCCGATCTCGTGCTGCTCGACTACAAGCTTCCCGATGACGATGGCCTGTCGGTCCTGAAACGAATCAAGGACGCGGACAACGACACGATCGTCATCATGCTGACCGCGCACTCGTCGGTCGATATGGCCGTCGAAGCGATGAAGCGGGGCGCGTATCACTACGCGAACAAACCGTTCAATCTGGATGAGATCGTGCTCCTCGTCGAGAAGGCGCTGGAGACCACGAGCCTGCGGCGCGAGGTCCGCGAGCTGCGCGCGACACAGGCGCAGCCGTACGGCATCGAACGTCTGGTTGGCGAGAGCGAGGCGATGGTCGGCGTCCGCGCGATGCTACGGAAAGTCGCCATCAGTCCAGCCTCGACGGTGCTGCTTACCGGCGAGAGCGGTACGGGCAAAGATCTCGCGGCCAAGGTGATTCACTACGCGAGCGACCGGGCCGCGCGTCCGTTCATGAACATCACGTGCTCGGCGCTGCCGGAAGCGCTCCTCGAGAGCGAATTGTTCGGGCACGAACGGGGCGCGTTCACCGGTGCCGATCGGCAAAAGCGAGGCTTGCTCGAAACGGCCGACGGCGGCACCGTGTTCCTCGACGAGATTGGCGAGATGATGCCGATGCTCCAGGCGAAGCTGCTGCGGTTCCTGGAGGAACGCGCGTTCAAGCGCGTCGGCGGCGCCGTGGATATTCGTGTTCAGGTTCGCGTCATTGCCGCGACGAATCGCGATCTGGAAGACGAAGTGAAGCGCGGTCGGTTCCGTGAGGATCTCTTCTACCGCCTCAACGTGATGCCGATCGTCATGCCGGCGCTGCGCCAGCGGTCCGACGACATTCCACGGTTGATCGCGTATTACGTCGACAGCTACAACACCGAATTCCGCAAACGAATCCGGCGCGTCGCGCCGTCTGCCATGGACCGTCTCAAAGCGTACCCGTGGCCCGGCAACGTTCGCGAGCTCCGAAACGCCGTCGAGCGCGCGATGCTGCTCGCGGAAGGCGATGAGCTCACGATTGATCACTTCCCCGTCGTCGAAAAACGGACCGGCGACCTCAACGAGTCGGTCGAATTGCCGGCGAGCGGAATCGATCTCGAGCAGCTCGAGCGATCGCTGGTCATACAGGCACTGCAGCGCAGCGGCTGGAATCAGACGCGGGCGGCAGCGCTGCTCGGCGTCAACCGCGATCAGATTCGCTACCGCATCGAGAAGTTCAAGCTCGAAAAGCCCGTGTAGGTCCGATCGGGGAATTTCCGCACGCTGCGGAAAAGTCCCCAGCCGCCAGCCCCCGCCACGGCAGAAACCTCCGTAAAACCAACGAAAACCTATCAGCCTCGCGCGGCATGCTCGTTGCCCTTCTGGCGGCAACGACCGACGGCGGTCGCATCACAGTGAGGATTGATATGGGACGACGATTCATTCTCGGTTGGTCCGCAGCCGCCCTACTCGCGGCAGGGAGCTGCCTCGCCGCACGCCTGGCCGCCTTGGCGGACATTCCGCTCGCCATGGACTCTGCCAAGGTCACGATCGCCGGTACGTCGAACATCCACGAGTACACAGCGTCGACGACCAAGGTTCGCGTCACACACGCGCGGCTCGGGGCGTCGCTCGAAGGGGCCGAGTTCTGGGAGAACGCGTTGAAGCCGGGCGCGGTCCAGACGTTCGAGGTTGCGGTTGCGGCCGGAACGCTGACGTCGCCCAAAGAGGGCCTCGACAAGAACATGTACAAAGCCCTCAAGGTGCAAGAGCATCCGGACATCACGTTCAGGCTGGTCCGCTTCGATCTGACGGGCACACCTGCCGGTGTAACGAAGGCGATCGGCGTTCTGAAGATTGCAGGCGTCGAGCGGGAAGTCGCCATGCAGATTACGACGAAACGGACCGGCACCACGCTCGCCGTACAAGGCCGGCTCGACTTGTTGATGACCGACTACGGCATCAAACCGCCGACGGCGATGCTCGGCATGCTGAAGACCGATCCGAAGGTGACGGTGACCTTCGAGACCGTGCTTTCGGTTCCACTGACCTAGTTATCCACTCGCATTCTTGTAGAGGGCCATCATGAAATCGACATTCGCAGTTGCAACGGCAGTGCTGCTGGGACTGGCGCTGGCTGCACCGGTCCTGGCACAGCAACCTCCCGACGGCTCCGCCCCTGGTACGAGTGCGGCGCCGTCCACGCCTGCGGCCGAAAAGCCTCCGGCGGCCAACCCAGACGACGCGGCCGCGGCGGCCGCAAAAGCGGCGGAAGATTCGTGGAAGAAGGGCCGGCCGATCACGATGCAGTATTACCGGCCGCAGGACAAACGTGGAATCAACATGTTCGAAACCACGAAAGACAAAGGCGTCGACTTCACGGGTTTCCGATTGGATTTCGGTGCGGCCTTCACCTCGCAGCTGCAGGACCTCACGCACTCCAACGCGGCGCTGCCGAACGTCGTCAACGGCGTCAACGCGAATCAGCTCGCTGACATCGGCTTCGGCTTCAACAATCCAACGGCGAACCTGAATCTGCACGCACAAGTGGCGCCAGGAATCCGGGTTGCCCTGACCAGCTATCTCTCGGCGCGTCATCACAACGAGACGTGGGTGAAGGACGGCTACATTCAAATCGACCAATCGCCTATCGACTTCGCTCCGTTGAAGGCGTTGATGGAGATTGCCACCGTTCGCGTGGGGGATTTCGAGATCAACTACGGTGATGCGCATTTCCGCCGCAGCGACAACGGCAACGCGCTCTACAACCCCTTCATCGGCAACTACATTCTCGATGCCTTCACGACCCAGATCGGCGGCGAAGTGTATCTCAAGCCTGGCAGCGTGATCGCGATGGCCTCGGTCACCGCGGGCGAGCTGCGCGGCACGGTATTGACGCCCGAGCAGCGCGGTCCGGTGTTCATCGGCAAACTGGGAGCCGATCGGCAGATCAACAAGGAACTGCGGGTGAGGCTCACGGGCTCCATGTATAAGACGAATAGAGCGATGAGCGACACACTCTACAGCGGGGACCGCGCGGGCTCGCGCTACTACTACGTGCTGGAGAACACGACAGCGAGCGAGTCGGCGCAGAAGGACTCTGGCCTGCTGCAACCCGGTTTCAAGAACAAGGTCACCGCGTTTCAGATGAATCCGTTCGTGAAGTATCGAGGGTTAGAAGTCTTCGGTGTGATTGAGCAAGCCAAAGGAAGAGCAGCCACGGAGCTGACGGAGCGGACGTGGCACCAATACGCAATCGACACCGTTTATCGATTCCTGCCAAATGAGCCACTGTTCGTCGGAGCGCGCTACAACAAGGCGACGGGAACGCTGGCAGGGTTGACAGGCGACGTCGGAGCGGATCGATGGCAAGTCAGCGGCGGCTGGTTCATCACCGCCAACGTGATGGCGAAGGCCGAGTACGTCACGCAGAAGTACAACGGCTTCCCGCCGAGCAACATCAAGAATGGCGGCAAGTTCCACGGCGTCATGGCCGAAGGGGTGATCGGTTTCTAGGCCACGCCCCTTACCGAGAGAACCTGTCGCATGCGAGCCGGTGGGCCTACCACCGGCTCGTTCTGTCTTGCGGCGCTATGATTCGATCGGCAGACTGACGACGACGGCAGACCGCCTGAGACGCTGCGAAGGAATAGTCCAGGCTCTGGAATTTCGGAGTGCGTCATGAATCCACGATTAGTCGTTTGCGCATCGTTCGTGGCGCTGCTCTTGACCGCGCTCGTGAGTTGTCAGAAGTCCTCGCCGAACGAGCCAACTCATGCTTGTTCGTTCGCGATTTCACCAGCGAGTGCGGCGATCGAAAGCGGCGGCGGCAGCACGACGGTAACGGTCACAGCCGCCGCGGGCTGCACCTGGACCGCGACGACGAGCGCCGGGTGGATTTCGATTACTGCCGGCGCGAGCGGCAGCGGGACCGGCGCGGTGACCTATTCCATTGAGGCGGCTTCATCGACGGCATCGCGCGCTGGCACGTTGACGGTTGGCGGACAGGTGCACACGATCACACAGCAGGGACGCGCGCCGACTGTGTGCAGCTACGAGCTGTCCCCCCAGAGCGCCGAGTCGAGCAAGGACGGCGGTCCCGGAACGTTTACGGTAACGGCCCCGGCCGACTGCGCCTGGGCGGCGACGAGCGATTCGACGTGGTTGACAATCACCGCTGGCGCACAGGGTTCCGGCACCAACACCGTTTCCTATAACGTGGCGCGCTCGACGGAGATCACGGATCGGGCGGGGGCCATCGCAGTTGCCGATCGCCGCTTCAGCCTGAGACAATCCGGCGACGTTGGCGTCTGTCAATACTCCGTCGCGCCCGTCTTCCTCAGCACGTGCATGCCTGCCGGTACGCTCGCCTCCATCATCACGACGCAGGCGAGCTGTCCCTGGACGGCGACGCCGAACGCCGAGTGGCTGCGCGTATCAAGCGGGCCGTCGGGAACCGGAACGGCGACGATGTCGATCAGCTTCACTGAGAACTACGATGCGCCCCGCGAGGGAATCGTCATGGTGCGGTGGCCGACACTCACGGCGGGTCAGAATATTCGTGTTGCGCAGGCTGGCTGCCGCTATGCCGTGAGCCGGACGGCGTTCAGCCTTACTGCCGTGGGCGGCACGGGCACGTTCGACGTGATTCAGCAGAGCGATCCAACCGAGTGCGGCGGCGCAACACAGGATCGATGCGTCTGGACGGCACGATCGGAAGTTCCGTGGATCACGGTCACGAGCAGCATGCCCAGATCAGGCGATAGCCCTGTCGCGTTCGCGGTTGCGCCGAATGATGCGGCGTCGCCCCGCGCTGGCACGATCGTGGTTCGCGACAAGGTTGTCACCGTCACCCAGGCGGGGAAATGAGAGGCAGCGTCACACGCGCGACGGCGCCGCCGCCGTCGTGCGGCTGCAACACAACCGATCCATCCTGCAGCGATAGCAGCCGCCGAACAATGGCGAGGCCGAGACCTGTGCCACTGGGCTTCGTCGTGTGGAATGCCTGGAACAGTTGCTCGGGATCCACCTCGCCGAAGCCTACGCCGCGATCCGCGATGTCGATCTGGCAGGTATCGTTCTGGTTGACGACCGTCACGTCGATTGGCTCGCGCGAACCGGACTGGCAGGCATTCAGGAGCAGATTCAGCAGGACCGCCCGAAGCATCTCGCGATCGGCGCGAACGATCGTATTCGTGTCAGGAATCCGGATGCCGGGACCGGCGCCTCCCGCGGCGGCTTCGGCGCTCGCGCTCGCGTCAAGGATCGCCGGTCTGAGCTCAACCGACTCGAGCACTGGCGATCGCGGCCGCGCGAATCGCAGAATGTCGTCGACCTTGTTGTTGAGCGTATTGAGCCGTGCGATCATCGCATCAACCACTTTGACATCGCCGGGACTGATCCCGACACGCGCGCGCAATACCTGCAGCGACCCCTTGACACCGGCGAGCGGATTGCGCACTTCGTGCGCGACTACCGCGGCCAGGTGCCCCAGCTGCGTCAGGGCGGCCTGATCGACGAGCTGCTGTTCCATGGCCTTTCGCGCGGTGATATCGCTGCGAATCGCCAGATACTCGCGCGGCTTTCCTGACGCGTTCAAGAGCGGAACGATGGTTGTGTCGACCCAATAGATCGAACCGTCCTTGGCACGATTGCGCAGCTCACCGCGCCAGACCTGCCCCTGGGCGATCGTCCGCCACAACTCGCGGATGAATTCCTTCGGGTGATACCCCGAGTTGATGATCCGGTGGTCCTGGCCGATCAGCTCGTCGCGGCCGTATTTCGAGATCTCACAGAACTTGTCGTTGACGTACGTGATCACGCCGCGTTGGTCAGTGATCGCGACAATTGCTGCCTGATCGAGCGCGTAGCGGATCTCCTCGAGACGCCGAATTGAGTCGTCTGTCTGAGCCTGTGACATCTCTACGCCTCGAGCAATCAGCATACCGCCCAATGCACGCCAATACGGCGGGTCATGGATTCGCAGTCCGTGATCTGCGGATTAATTCGCACCACTGCGAACTATTCCGCGCATTTCCTGGCTGTCCCCCGTGCGTTCGTCGAGAACGCGGACAAACGTGGAGATGCTGAACCGGCACGGCGGTTGCCCTGCAGCAAGGCAGGACATCATGATTCTCCCTCGACACGGCCGCGGCGCAACCGGAGCCATCCGCCGAACAGGAGCGATCGTCGCTGTGCTGTGCGCGGTCACGACGATTGCGCTGAGCGCACGAACGGACGATTCGGAACGTCAGCCCACCGTGACTGTCCGGAACAATCGGGGCGTTTATTCGGTCGCCGCACGGTTTGTGGTTCCAGAGCAGCCCGCGGTCGTACTGGCGGTCCTGACCGACTACGGGCGCATCCCGCAATTCATGCCGAGTGTCGAAACGAGCGTCGTCATAGAGCGCGGGAATGGCCGTGCGTTGATCGAGCAGGAAGCCGTGTCGAGCCTGATGATGTTCAAGAAGCGAGTCCATCTGCTGCTGGAGATCGTCGAAGGACGAGACACGCTGCAGTTCCGGGACCGCTCCGGCCGGAGTTTCGTCCTGTACGAGGGAAGGTGGGAACTCTGCGAAGGCAACGCCGGCACGTGGATCTCGTACGAGCTGACCGCGCAGCCGGATTTTGACGTCCCCGAGTTCCTTCTGAAGCGGCTGCTCAAGCGCGACGCCGCTCAAATGATTGAGGGCTTACGCCGGGAAATCGGCGCCAGACGCGCGGCGCCAACCGAATGACGCCAGTGCTCCGAACTGGCGGACGATTTTGCGTACTGGTATTGCAATCATGGATTCCACTCATCGCGTTCTCTGCCCAATTGACTTCTCCGATAGCTCGCGCGGTGCCTTGAGGTACGCGAACACGATTGCAGGGCGCGTCGGCGCGCGGCTCGCGCTCCTGGTTGTGAACGATCCTCTGCTGCTGGAGGCATCGCATCTCGTCGCGGGCCCGTCGCGGCTCGTCGAAGAAACCATTCGTGAGATGAACCGGTTCGTCAGGCAGACGCTTGGAGTCCATGCACACCCGGACATCGAGTTCGAGGTCGCCACCGGCAAACCGGCGCCCGAAGTTCTTCGCGTGGCTCGCGAATGCAGGACCGAGTTGATCGTGATGGCGTCGCACGGGTTGTCCGGATTTCGGAAGCTGTTTTTCGGATCGACGACTGAACGCGTTCTGCGAGAAACGGCGGTGCCGACGCTTGTCACCGCGGGGAACGACGCGGGTCCCGCTGACTTCGACGAGCTCCGGCGAGCCGTTCGACGAGTGCTCGTGCCCGTCGATTTGACCGCCGCGACGCTCGATCAGGTCGCAATCGCGCGGCAAATCTCTCAGGCGATCACGGTGCCTCTGCTCCTGGCGCACGTCATCGAGCCCGTGCGCGCGCTGGCGGGCAATCCCGCGCTGCCGACGGTGGAAACCGAGCGCCGCTATCGCGCCGAGGCAGAGCTCGAGCGGTTGACAGACGATGTTGCGGAGGGCACGAAGCCGGAGTCGCTCATTGTGTACGGCGAACCGGCGGAGGAGATTGCCAAAGTGGCGGAGGACCGTGGCATAGGCCTGATCGTCATGGGGCTGCACTCCTCGCCGGTCCTCGGCCCTCGCATGGGATCGGTCACGTATCGAGTGCTGTGCCTGGCCCACCGGCTGGTGTTGGCCTTGCCGCCGCAGACCCAATCCTGGCGGGAGGCGACGATCGTCAGTTCGGCGAAACGCGTCGCGCCGATCGCCGGATGAAGGTCAACCCCTGAATTGATCCCCACGCGCGAGCGGGCTCGGCTCCTGCAGGACTATCCGCTCGAGCCGCCGCTCGTCGGCGCCATGATGGTCAATCCTGTGGATCTCGCGCGGGTTCTACACGAATGCGATGCAAACCGGCGCCGGAGTATCGAGCGTCGCGGCAGTCTTCGTGAGCATGCCGGTCGGATGATCGATCTTGAACAGGACGGTGACGCCGTTGTTCTGCCCTTCGGCGAACAGGTAGTTACCCGTCGGGTCGATCTTGAAGTTCCGCGGCGTGCCGCCGACGGGAAACGTGTCCTTGAAGGTGAGCGTCCCCGTCGTCTGGTCGATCGCGAAGAGCGCCACGCTGTTGTGCCCGCGGTTCGAGACGTACAGATAGTTGCCGTCGGGGTGCACCTCGATTTCGGCGCACGAACCTGTCTGCGGCGCGTCGGGCGGCAGGGTTGACTGAGTGTCGAGCGGGCTCAGTGTGCCCTTTGCGGCATCGTACGCAAAGGTCGCGACAGCCCGAGCCGCCTCGTAGCATACGTAGAGAAACCTTCCGGTCTTGCCAAAGGCGAGATGACGAGGCGCGGCGGCAAGCTTCGTCGCCTCGACCGACGGCGGCGTGTTCGGGGCCAGCGCGCCTGTCACCGCGTCGAAGCGGTAGATCACGATCTCGTCGAAGCCCTTCTCGGCGACCAACAGGAACTTGCTGTCCCGAGACAGGAGCACGCAATGCGGATGCGAGGTCGGCGGGTTGCCGTTTCTGGGTGGCGGCGCCGCCGGGTCGAGGCGTTTCGGCTTTGGCAGGTGGGGGACGAAGGATTTGGGCGTGTCGGCAAGCCGGCCATCGGCGCCGATGGCAAAGACGGCGATCGACGTGCCTTCGCTGCCGGCGCCGTTGCCGTAGTTGCCGACGATCGCCCACTTGCCCGTCGAGTCGACGAGCATGTGCGCGGGTGCCAGACCGTTCGTCTTGACGCGGCCTATCTGCGTCAGCTTTCCCGATGCGTCATCGATTGAGAACGCCGTCACCGCGCCGGTTGGCCCACCAGCCTCGGGCGGGGGCAGCTCATTCGCGGCATACAGAAATCGCTTGTTGGGATGAATCACGATCCAGCTCGGACTGTCGGTCTCTCCGGCGAGACCCAGCGACGTGACCGCGCCGGTCGCCGCGTCGAACCGCCACCCGTAGATGCCCTTGCTCCCGGCCGCGGTGTTCGTGTACGTGCCGACGTACAGCAGGCGTCCGGCGGCCGTTTGCGCACGTACCCGTCCGAAGGCGCTCGCCAAG
>Ga0075423_10005751_pt1 | contig 11600 bp, 6 predicted proteins | sample SoiMethybrSBSTD2_FD_80114 | JGI IMG/M metagenome (GOLD analysis project Ga0075423, IMG submission 80114) | Bulk soil microbial communities from a Populus tree surrounding site in Tennessee, USA - Soil MetaG P. TD hybrid SBSTD2 | ecosystem: Environmental > Terrestrial > Soil > Tree plantation...
GGACGCGCCGAGCGCCGTGCGGATGCCGAACTCCCGCCGTCGCCGGCTGACCGCATACGACAGGACGCTGAACAGGCCGCCTGCCGTGGCGATGACGGCAATCGCGGCGAATGTCGCCGCGAGCGCGGCCGACGCGCGCGGGCGTGCGAGCTGCCGCGCGTAATCCTGTTCGGCGGGCTTGGCAGCCTGCACGCGCACGGTCGGGTGGGTCGACGCCAGCCGATGCCGGATGACAGCCGTCTCGGGGCACGCGGGATCGCAGCGCACGCTGACCATTGGCGTAGAGACGACGGTCGTATAGGGATGGTAGAACTCCGGGAGGTCGAGGTGCGCGTCGATCGCCGGCAGGTGAATCTCGCGCGCGACGCCGATCACATGGAAGGACTCCTTCATGAGCCGGAACGTGCGGCCGACGGGGTCCGCATCCGGCCACAACGTCTTCGCCACACGTTCCGAAACGATGACGTTGGCGAAGGTATCGGCCGGCGTGAACGTCCGGCCCCTGATGATTGGGATTTCGTAGAGTCCGAAGAACTCCGGACTCACGACATAGCGATTGAAAACCAGGTTGAGCGGCGGGACGCCGGGCGCATCCGAGATCCAATCGCCGTAGGATGTCATCCCGCCACCGGGCGGCAGGCCGTACGACCACGCCAGCTGCCGCACCGCAGGCAACTGTCGAAGCTCCTGCTCGAGCGTGCGGGTGAGCGTCAGCCACGCGGCCGGATCTTTTGAAACAGCACTGTCCCATGCCAGCCACAGCGTCGTCACCCCGGAGGTCACGAGGCCACGCTCCGCGCGCGCGAGGTTCACGAACGTCCGCGTCAGCAGTGTCGCCCCGACCAGCAGCGTGCAGGCGAACGCCACTTCCACCACCAGCAGCCCGCGCGTAATCGTCCGCGCAGCGCGCGTCTCCGTCCCGCTGCGGTCGACGACCCGGAGCGACTCGCCGGCGTCGACGCGCGTGCCGAGCCAGGCCGGGAGCAGCCCCGAGGCGAGCGTGGCTATCACGCCCGCCACCGACGACGCCGCGAGCGCCCGGGCATCGAGGTTAAGCGGATTCAGCGTCTGGAGCAGCATCGGCTCCGGAAGCAGGGCCCGTGCGATCGACACCAGCGCCCACGCCAGGGCCGCCCCCGGCAGAATGCCGACGGTTCCAAGCACACAACTTTCCACGACCGCCTGCCGCATCAGCCGCCCCCGCGACGCGCCGAGCGCGGCGCGCATGCTGAATTCACGGCGGCGCCCCGTCAGTCGTGCCAGCAGCAGCCCGCAGACGTTGGCACACAGGACGAGGAAGACCAGGCCCACGCCGCCGGCCAGCACCGGAACGGCGCGAGTGGAGTATTCGTCCCGCATCCCGGCCACTGTGGAGACCCGGGCCCGCAGCGACGCGTTCTCCCCATCCGCCGCGCGCGCGGCATCGGTCGCGAGTCGCAGGGCCTCATCGCGCGGCATTGCCGGCTCGAAGCGCACATAGGCCTGGGCCAGGTCCCGTGGCCGGCTCGCCAGGTCCCTCGGCTTCCACAGAACCGTGTCGGCGGAGGGAAAGCGGAACTCCGCCGGCAGAATGCCGATCACCGTCAGCCGTTCGCCATTGACGGTGATGGACCGGCCGACGAGGCCGGGATCGCCACCAAAGAGCGTTCTCCAGACCGTCTCCGATACCAGCAGCCGGTCGTCCTGCCCTGCCCGGCCCTCGGCTGCCTCGAACAGCCGCCCCTGGACGGGCCGCACGCCTCCGAGGAGATCGAACACACCGGGCGTGACGGTCGCCATCCCGCGGGTCACTACGGTCTCCCCAGTCTCGAGCAGCGCCGTGTCCGGCAGCGCCGATTCGGCACCGTTGAACGCGGGACTCTCGCGCCAGGCGAGGAGAACCGCTGGAGGGACCCGGGTTCGCCCGCCTCGATCGTTGCCCATCCACAGGTGGGCGAGTTGCTCCGGGTCGCGGAACGGCAGGGGCCGAAGGATCAACGAGTCCACGATGGTGAACATCGCCGTGGTGATGCCGATCCCGAGCGCCAGCATCCCGGCGGCCGCAATCGTGAATCCACGGTGAACGGCGAGCGTGCGCGTCGCGTTCCTGACGTCCTGCCAGACGGACTCGATGGTCATGACAATCACCTTGCGCACTTCTCGTCACCTGCGACGCGCCCGCCGAACGTGCCGACTAAAGGCTAACGCTATCGCGGTTTCGAAGCAGTATCAAAAGCGGTGATTGCCGGGTCCGCGGAGGATAGTGCGGCATTCGTCCGCACCGTCGGACCTCGAGCCGCGCATTGCGAAGTGCGCGGCTCTTTTACGTGTGCATGTGACCGCCCGGCAGGCGGTCCCAGACTCGCCAGAACTCGTCCATCTCGATGGACGTGCCGAGAGAAACACGAATGTACTTCTCGTAACCGGCCACCGGTCCTGCGACGAGGATTCGGTGCTCGCCGAAGTGTGCCGCCACCTCGCTTGACGACCGGCCGGTGTTCAGCATCACGAAGTTCGTCAAAGAGTCGATCGAACGCAGCATTCTGGCGTTCGCCTGGTTCAGGAACTCCTGACGCTCATCCGCAATCCTGTTGACGCTCGTCCGCACATACTCCGGATCCTCGAGCGCCGCGGCTGCCGCACGGGCGGCGATCACGCTGATGTCGTTCGATGACGCGTAGGCGCGCAGGGTCATGGCGGTTGACGCTGCGGCTATCCCGTATCCGACCCGCAGACCTGCCAGCCCGTGAATCTTCGAAAACGTGCGCAGCACGATCAGTCGCGGATCGTTCGTCCGATCGATCAACGTCCGATAATCCGCCGAATGTCCCACGAAGTCGTGATAGGCCTCGTCGACGATGACGTGAACGTCACCTGGAAGCTTGTCGAGCAACGCGTCGATCTCCTGCCGCTTCGTCAGGCTTCCCGTCGGGTTGTGCGGGTTGCAGATGTAGATCAGCCCGGTGCGGGCATCCACCCGTTCGCGCATCGCCTCGAGGTCGTGCGAGTGATCGTTCGCGAGCGGGACGCCGACTGTTCGCAACCCGGCTCTTGGCGCCAGCCGCGCGACCGTTTCGAACGTGGGGCGAGCGGTGACGATCGTCTTGCCTCGACCGCCGAACGCACGAAGCGCCATGTCCAGGACTTCCGTCGATCCGCAGCCGAGCACGACGCGGTCGACGGTCACTCGATGAAACGCCGCGAGTTTCCGTCTGAGCGATGCGGCTGCAGCGTCCGGATACCGTGCGGCGTGTGTTGCGGCATCCCGCATGGCCGCAAGAGCCTTCGGCGATGGTCCATGCGCGCTCTCGTTGCGATGAAGGCGGATGAAGTCCTTCAATGGCGGAGCGGCGGGCCCGCCGGTTTCCGCAAAGGCCAGTGGCCGAGCCGCGGCGGTGCCAAGCGCTCCGGCTGCAAGGCGTTCGAGAAGCGTTCTGCGTGAGATGGCCATATTTACCGAATCACCAGCGTCACGGTGGCCGAGTGGGTGCGCCCCCCTCCGGTACCCGTGATCGTCAGAGTTCGCGATCCCTTGGGAGCATTGCGTCCTGCGTTCACAGTCAGCACTGACGTGCCGGAAGCCGCGAGTGATTCGGGGTTGAAGGTCGCGGTCGTCCGTTGGGGCAATCCGCTGACGGAGAGATTCACGGGCCCGGAGAATCCCGGTCCCGCGTCGATCGTGACGGTGTAGGTCGTAGAACCGTCTCGGTTCACAGTACTGGACGATGGGCTTGCGGAAACCGTGAAGTCGCCGTTGATCGTCAGCGTGACGGTCGTGGTCCGTGTGATAGGTCCACTGGTGCCTCGGATCACCAGGGGATAACTGCCAGACGCCACGCCCGTCGTCGCGATCGCGAGCGTGGTCGATCCCGAGCCCGTGACAGACGCAGGCGTGAACGTGCCGGCCGCGCCCGCCGGGAGGCCCGTCACGGTGAAATCCACCGTGCCTGAGAATCCCGAGACCGGCGTCACCGTGGCGGTGTAGGACGCGTTCTGTCCCGCTATCACGGACTGCGAAGCCGGCGTCGCCGACAGCGTGAAGTTCGACACCGTGACGGTCCGCATGGCCGGTTGGCTGGCCAGTCCGTTGTCGTCGGTGACCGTGAACGACGCCGCGTAGGTTCCGGGAGTGGAGTAGCTGACGTTGCCGGGCGTGCCGACTGTGCTGGATCCGGGGACACCGCCGGGGAACGTCCAGCTGTACGCGGCGATACTGCCGTCCGAATCGGTTCCGGTCCCGGAGAACGACACACTCTGTCCGGGATTGACCGTGACATTCGCCGCCGGAGTCACGATCGTGGCCACAGGCGGCTGATTCGGTGGCGCCGCGATCAACCGTACGAATCGCGCCTCGGACGGAACGCCGGCCCGGTTGAGCAGGAACAGCATGTAATAGCCGGGCGGCGCGATATTCCCGTTGGGTGGCGCCGTCACGTTCAGCACACCGCCGCCCGCCGTGAACGACAACCCCACGAGCCTTTGCTCCATGTCGAACGCATGCGTGGGCGTGCCCGGGCGGACGAGCACCACCGAGCCGATGTCTCCCGCATCCGGCGTCTGGACAGCGAATGCGGCGTTGTAATTCACCGTGTCCGATGTCACCCCGCTAATCGACGGACGCAGCGCCGGCGTGCCGTCGCCGTTGAACAGGTAGGCCGGCGAATAGATCTCGAGGCGTCCCTGATAGCTTCCGCGCTGCGGGTTGCCGCCCATCAGGAGCACCGTCGCGTCAGGCAGCAGGAGAGCGTTCGAGTGATAGAGCCGGGGAAAGGCGTTCGCGCCAGCCGGGCTGAACGTATTCGTGACGGGATCATAGAGGTCCGCGTTGAGGCTGGCCGTCAGGGCATCCTCATCATTCGTCGATCCGCCGGTGGCGAGAACCTTTCCATTCGGCAGCATCGTCGCGTTCATCTGAATCCGCGGCTGACTCATCGAGGGTCCGAACACCCACTGCGGCGTCGGCGCTGACAGATCGATGATCTCGGTCGTCGCGGTGGCCGGATTGCCTCCGCCGAAGATCATCACGCGCGGGCGGTAGCCATTCGCCGGCGTCAAGGGCAGCATCACGGAGGTGCCGTAGGTCCGCGAGGCGCTGTGGTTCGTGGTGGCGACAATCGCGGACCAGGTCCCGTTCGACGGATTGAAGAACCGAGAGCTGCGCGTCGATCCCGCATAGAACACGCGACCATCCGTGTTCAGGTGCATGCGGGGATAGAGGGGCGGCGTCCATCCCGCGAGGTACTGCTGACTCCAGCCCGAACCCACCGTATAGATTTCGACCGTCGTGTTGGTGCCGCCGACTTCGAGCAGGCCGGAGAAGGTCATGACCCGCCCGTCGCCAAGGGTCGTCACGGTTGGATACCAGCGGCCGCGCGCCATGTTCTCGACGTCGGTGAAGAGCCCGGTCGCCGGATCGAAGACGGCGTTCCGTGGCTCGCCGAAAAACGGGTCGTACTGCAGGTTGCCGCCGTTCACGAGGACGCGTCCGTCGTGCAGCGTCACCATGCCGTTGCAGAACATGTCCCAGCCAAGCGCCTGCGTCAGGAACGTCTCGGTCGCGGGATCCCAGACGGTGGCTTGAAAGTTCGTCTCGGTGGCCAAATTGCCCGAGCCGGCGACCATGAGCACCTGACCATTGCGCAGGAGCGCCGCATGCACCGGATTGATCGGGACCTGGTTGCTCAGCGTGCGCCAGCTGCCCCGCGTTCCCGCCTGCGCCAGCACGGGTTCGGTCGTCGATGTGCCGAGAGCGAGGGCACTGAGAAGAACTGCCAGGAGAGAACCACCAGTCAACGCGGCATTCGCAGTGCGCATGTTGAGCTCCGGCCCGAGGGCCACGGCGGACTATGGTTGAGGTGGAGCCGCTGAGGCAATTTGGGATCCAGCAGCGGCCAGAGCGCGCGAGATGAAAGCGGCGAGACGGTTCGGCTCAGTAAGCCCTATTGACGCAATCGGTTACGAGACGGCCGCCGGGAGCGGTGATTGGGATGGAAAAATTCGGAGCGTTGACTAGTCTGCGGCGTCGGGACCTTCTTTCTGCCCGCGCGCGAAGTCCAGCGCGGCTCCAGTCCTCAGTAAGATACGACCGGCTGTCGCGATGGCGGAGAGTCTGATCACGCTCGACGTGCGAACGCGGAAACAGTGGCGCCAGTGGCTCGCGAAGCACCACGCGTCGAGCCCGGGTCTCTGGCTCGTGCGCCACAAGCAGCACACCGGCGTCACATCGATGCCCTATGAAGACCTGGTCGGCGAGGCGCTCTGCTTCGGGTGGGTCGACAGCCTGGTCAAACGCCTGGACGACGATCGCTATGCGATCAAAGTCACGCCGCGCCAGCCGGCGAGCAAGTGGTCCGATATCAACCGGAAACGCTGGAAGGCGCTCGAGGCGGCCGGCCTGCTCGCCGCGCCCGGTCTCGCGGCGGCTCCGACCGCAAACCGGTATGCGACGCATTCGCCAATCCCGCAGCTGCCGGCCTATATCGCCAGGGCCTTCAAGGCGAAGGCTGAAGCCTGGCGGCACTTTCAATCACTGGCGCCGACCTACCGGCGTAATTTCGTCGTGTGGATTCACACCGCCAAGCGTCCCGAGACCCGCGAACGGCGGATCCGCGAGTCGATTGCGCTGCTCGCGGCCGGTCGCAAGCTTGGGTTGAAGTAAAACGCGGTGATACGCTCGCGCGCATGATTGCACGCGTCTGGCATGGGTACGCGACACCCGATCACGCGGATGCCTATGAGGCGATGTTGAAGCCCGAGCTGTTGCCGGGCATCAGCCGTAAGAAGGGGTACCGGGGCAGCTATCTCCTCCGCCGTGACCTGGGCCCCGAGGTCGAATTCATCACCATCCTGCTGTTCGACTCCATCGACGACATCAAGGCCATCACCGGACCCGATTTCGAAACCGCTGTGGTCCCCGACGAGCGACGGCAGCATCTGTCGCGATTCGACGCGCGAGCCGTGCACTACGAAGTGCGCGCGACCGCGTGAACGATCTCAGCGGGACGGACGAGACCTAAAAGCTCCGCCGCCCCGCCGGGTTCGGCGTCGCGTCGGCCGGCAGATCGCCGAGCAGGTACTGGATGCCGGCCAGGAAGTGCCCGACGATCTCCGGCGTCATGAACGTCTCCGGCATGTGGCCGAGCGAGTTGTAGAAGACGCGTCCCTTGCCGTAGGTGCGAATCCACGCGACGGGATAGATGTTGTCCGGACGCTTGTAGCCGGTCCAGGGCCGCGGCTCGATCGCCGGGTCGTCGAGCGCGACGGTCAGCAGGACGCGCACGCTGTCCCAGCGCAGCCGCCCCTGGCCCTCGTGCTCGAAGCGGTAGTACTCCTCGCGAAACGGCAGATCCTTGCCGGCGAACGGCGTCATGATCGGGCTGGCCGGGTCGTAGACCTTCATCACGCCCTGCTCGATCCGGTGCGGCGCGCTCTGCGCGCCGATCATCTCGGCGAACTCGTCCCAGTTGCGCGACGCCCAGGGCGTGCCGTGAATGCCGCCGAGTCCGCCGCCTTCCTTCACGAATTGCGCGAGCCCCTCGCGCACGGCGGGCTCGGCCAGCAGCTCCCCGACGATGCTGTTCAGGAACACGCCGTCGTAGTCCTTGATCTTCGGGTACTTGAGATTGTCGAGGTCGTTGTTGAATTCGGCCTGCCAGGCCCCGGTGATCCTCCCCATCTGCTCGATCATCACGTTGGTGTGGGGAATGGTGTTGTGCGACATCCCGTGGAGGCTCTCGATGACGAGCAGCTTCCGGGGCTTCTGCGGCGCCGCGTAGGCTCGCGTCGGAATCGCCGCCACGATCTGCGCGCGCACCTCGGCGCTCGCCTTGCGCAGTGCCTCCGGAGCGGGCGTCTCCCCTTTGCCCGGCATCACCACGTCCCACCGGATCGGCCGCGTCTTGGAAAAGGCCGTGAAGTTGATCCCGTATGCCGGCTGCACGGCGGCCTCGAACGCGTCGACGGCCTTGAACAGGTCGCGCGGAGTGGCGACAACGCCGGCGGTATCGAGCGTCATCGAGACGGGCCTGATTCCGAGCCGCTCCATTTCCAGGAAGAGCCCCTTGAGATCGCCAATGCCCTGACCGAGGAGCACGTTGCGGGCGCCCGCGCCGCGCGCGGAGCGGTCGCGCAGCCTCAGATACAGCAGCCGCTCTTTCACGAGCGCGAGGCCGTCGGCCGGCGCGACGCTCTCCTGCGCCCAGACGCCGGTGTCGATCCCGATGCCAAGCCGCTTGCTTTTCCCGGCGAGGCTCTTCAACAGCGCGGCCGGGCGGGCGCTGTCCGCCATGACGGCGACGTTCACCCCGGCCTGATCGGCCATCGCGTCCAGGCCAGCCAGTGAGGTGCCTGCCGGGACGACGACGGTCTCGGCTCCCATCGCGCTGGCAAAACGCAACGCCTGCTCGAGCGACTCACCGGTCGTCGCACGGTCGAGCCGGTAGGTGAGCAGCCGGACTTCTCCCATACGGCTTTTGAGCGAGGCGATCTCCTCCGGCGTATGCGGCGCGTCCAGCGTCCGCGAGCTTCCGGGACCGACGACCTGCGAGCTCGAGGCCTCGACGAACGTCACGATGGCGGCGTCGGCCCGGACGACCGTCTCGAGGAAGGTCAGGCCGTCGCCGGGGATCGCGAAGTTCCAGTTCGTGAGCCGGTCGTCGCTGACGAGCGTCCGGGTGCGCCACGTCACGCGCTCGAGCGCGTCGGGCGCCCGCTGGAAGGCCGGCTTCTCCTGCGCTGCCACGATCAAACCGAGCGATCCGGCGAGCGCGCCAGTCAAGACGACGGGGAAGAGCGTGCGCATGAATACCTGCTCGCAATTAACTCCCAACCTCCAACTCCCAACTCCCAAGGGACTTGCTTCGCAGAGGCTCGCTTTGGGAGTTGGAAGTTGGGAGTTGGAAGTTGACCTGGCCTTGTGAACACCATGAAAATCACTCATTTCGAGGCTCCCTCGGGCAGCGCGAACACGTAGTACCCCTGCGCGTCGATCCTCGCCGGCTTGCGGTGAAACGCGTTCTTCCACACCGGATCGGTTCCCGAGCCCCACGAGGCGCCGGCGGCGAACGCGATGTACTGCCGGCCTCCGAGCTGGTACACGGCGGGAATGCCCTCGGGGTTGGCCTCGAGCTCGTGCGACCACAGCACCTGACCCGTCTCGCGATCGAACGCGCGAATCGTCCGATCCTGTGAGTTGGCGATGAAGACGAGACCGCCAGCCGTGGCGACCGGACCGTTTCTGGGACGGACCGTCCCCGTGTCCGGAATCTTTCTGTCCGCGAGTCCGGGCGCCTGACCGTCAGCCACGCGCCACTTGATCGTGCCGTCGTTCAGGTCGTACGCCACGAGCTGCGTCCACGGGGGATTCACGGCCGGCAGGCCGTTGCTCGTGTACCAGCCCGCGGAGAACGATCCCGCGTACCGCGTCGCGGGGCCCGCGTAGCGGTTCGGATTCGGCGGCAGGCGCAGCGTGCGCTCGCCGCTGGACTCGTCGGCGGGAGCGTCGGCAAGCGGCAGCGTGAGCAGATACGCCTCGAGCGCATCCACGCGCGCCGCGCTCAATGCCGCTTCCGGAAACGCCGGCATCTGCTCCTTCCCCTGCCGAATCAGGCGGCGGAAGCCATCGGCGCCGAGTCTGGCGGGCGTTCGCATCGGCGCCTGACCGGGGCCGTGACACGCGGCGCACACCTGCGCGTAGACGGCGTAGCCCTCCTGTTCACGCGGGCCGCCTTTGATCGGCGGCGGTCCCTGCCCCTCCGTGCTGAGCGCCATCCGTCGATAGCTCGGCATCTCGAGACTGCGCACGAAGAGCATGCCGGTCTCGGGATCCGCGGCCACGCTGCCCCAGTTCGCGCCGCCCCATGCGCCGGGGAACTGAATGTGCGCACGCATGTGGCTCGACGGCGTGAACAGTCCTTTGTGCTCCGTCTCGCGCACCGCCTGCCGCAGCTTCTCCTGCTCCTCCGCGCTCATGAACGGGTTCACGTCGTCTGGCGCGAACGCCTGCCGGGCGAATGCCGGCGGCCGGGTCGGAAACGGCTGCGTGGGCGACGAGAGTTCTCCCGGGACCTCGCTCTTGGGCACGGCCCGCTCTTCGATCGGCCAGAGCGGTTTTCCGGTCTGCCGCTCGAACACGTAGAGGAATCCGGTCTTGCCGGCCTGCGCGACGATCTCGACCGGCTTTCCGTTCTGGCGCACGGTCAGGAGCTTGGGCGCCGCGGTGAGATCGTAGTCCCACAAATCGTGATGCACCGTCTGGAAGTGCCACAGGCGCTTCCCGGTGCGCGCGTCGAGCGCGAGCAGACAGTTGCCATACAGATTGGCGCCCGCGCGATCGGCGCCGTAGAGATCGTGCGTCGGCGACCCGGTCGGCGCGAACACGATGCCGTGCATGGTGTCGATGGTGATCTCCCCCCACGTGTTGGCGCCGCCGGCGTACTTCCACGCGTCGGACGGCCAGGTCTCGTACCCGGTCTCGCCCGGACGGGGAATGGTGTGGAACGTCCACACAAGCCGGCCGGTGACCACGTCATAGGCGCGGAGGTCGCCAGGCGGCGATCCGTAACCCTCACCGGTGTTGGATCCGACGACGACGAGATTCTCGAAGATGCGCCCGGGCGTCTTGTTCGGCCCGGCCAGGCGGCGCGGCTCGCCGGTGCGCATGTCGACGAACCCGTTCTTGCCAAAGGATCGAATGAGCGTGCCGTTTGTCGCGTCGATCGCGCGCAAGCCACCCCCGGTATTGAGCAGCAGCCGGCGATCGGATCGATCGGCGCTCTCCCAGTAGGTCAGACCGCGCTCGGGGGCCTGCTCGGTCGACGTCCAGAGCGGCTTCCCCGTCGCCGCGTCGAGCGCGACGACCACGCCTCCGGCGCCGGCGACGTACATCACACCGTCGACCACGATCGGATTGAAGGGCAGCCTGACGGCCTCTCCCGCGACCGGGTAGAACCAGACTCGCTCGAGCCTGCTCACGTTGGTTTTGTCGATCTCGGCGAGCGCGGAGTACTGCATCGAGTCGGCCGAGCCGCCGTAGTGGCCCCACGTCGTGTACGGCGGCGCGGCCGGCCGGGACGTGGGGGCCTGGCCAGCGCCAAGACACGCAGCCACAGCGGCAGCCGCCGCCAATTGGAATCCGGATCGAGTCCTCCAGATCATCGCGCCTCCGGGACACGCACGCCGAGAGAGCCAGGTATCGGGCCGACAGTTTACTTTAACGGTGAAGGGTCTTTACTTTAACGTTTAAGTTGGCTATATCAGTGGCTTCAAACGAGCGCCCCTTTACTCACGAGGGTACTTGCAAGCGAGCGCAGCGCCCGCCTCCGCGCCGGAGGCGCTACGGCGAGGTCTCGCCGGAGCTTTCAGCGAAGGCGGAAGCGAGCCACGCGAGCGGAGTGGGGTCGGGGTCCCCGCGAGCGAGCGTGTAAGGGGGTCCGGGGGACGAAGTCCCCCGGTGAAAAGTGAGGAACGAATGACGGCCCTGTTGTCTCGTGCGGTGCTCTGGACTCTGGTGCTCGCCGGCGCCCTGCCGGCGGCGGCATTCGCGCACCCGCAGGTGCGCTACGGCTCGATCGTCGTCGAGGCCCGCGACTCCACCGGCAGCGCGGTTCCCGGCGCCGAGGTCA
>Ga0075423_10005752_pt1 | contig 11599 bp, 10 predicted proteins | sample SoiMethybrSBSTD2_FD_80114 | JGI IMG/M metagenome (GOLD analysis project Ga0075423, IMG submission 80114) | Bulk soil microbial communities from a Populus tree surrounding site in Tennessee, USA - Soil MetaG P. TD hybrid SBSTD2 | ecosystem: Environmental > Terrestrial > Soil > Tree plantation...
GACTCGATGTACTCGACCGCGGCGACGAAGCCGGCGAGCAGCTCGTGCGGCAACGTCCCCGTCTCGAACCGGTGGCCGAGCGGCTCGTTCGACGCCGGCCGGACCTTGTACGGCCGGCAGCTCTCGAGCAGCTCGGCGCGCCCGAACGCGACGCCGAGGTGCGGCCCGAAGAACTTGTACGGCGAGCAGATCAGGACGTCGACGCCCCAGTCGCCGACGTCGATCGGCCCGTGCGGCCCGTAGTGGACGGCATCGGCCCAGGCGAGCGCGCCGGCGCCATGCGCGAGCTCGGTGATGCGGCGCACGTCGGTGACCGTCCCGACGGCATTCGACGCGACCGGAAACGCGACGACGCGCGTGCGCTCGCCGAGAAGGCGTTGGAGATCGTCGAGATCGACCGTCGTGTCGTCGTTGATGTCGACGAAATGGACGGTGAGGTTCTTGTCGTGCGCGAGCTCGAGCCACGGCGACACGTTCGCGTCGTGATCGAGCTTCGTGACGACGATCTCGTCGCCTTCGCTCCACGTTCGTCCGATCGTGCGCGTGAGCGCGAACGCGAGCGTCGTCATGTTCGCGCCGAAGATCGTCTCCTCGGGCGCGCAGCGCAGAAAGTCGCCCGCGGTCGTCCTGGCCTTCGCCACGAGCGCCTCGGTGCGGCGGCTGGTCGCGTAAGGGCCACTGACGTTGGCGTTCGACTCGCGGTAGTACTTCGAGACGGCCTCGATCACCTCGTCGGGCACCTGGGTGCCGCCCGGCCCGTCGAAGAAGGCGAGCGGCTGTCGCAGCGCGGAGAAGCGCGCGCGGACCGCCTCGACGTCGAGCGCAAGGGTCGACACGATCCCAGACGCTACTACGATTCGGCCATGTCCCCGGCGACGAAAGAGCGCATCGACCGCGGCACGGGCACGGGTCTCGGAGCGCCGTGGAACGTCATCGTCCTCAACGACAACCACAACACGTTCCAGGGAGTCGCGGCCGCGCTTTCGGCGACGATTCCGAACGTCTCGTACGACCGCGGGCTGCGGATCGCCGACACGATCCACAACACCGGCCGGGCGATCGTCTGGTCGGGCCACCGCGAGGCCGCGGAGCTCTACTGGGAGCAGCTGCGCGGCCTCGGGCTGACGATGGCTCCGCTCGAGCGCTAGGTACGCCAGACGTAACGGGGCTTGGGCGTCAGCGATGCCCCCACGAAGCAGTCTCGCTCTGCCTTCGCCAGCAGATCGTCCAGATCGGCAGGTCGCGGCTCGATCTCAAGGTCGATCTCGACCGTGATGTCGACGAACGCGTAGCGGCCGTCCGTCTCTCGCTTCGTCACGATCGCGGAGGCGTTTGCGGCCGCCACGAAGTCGACCTCCCTGCGCGTCGCGTGAAAGCGCAGGCTCTGGAGGGTGCAGCGCGCGAGGCCGGCCAGCACGAGGTGCTCAGGCGTCCACGCCGGGTCGAGGTCGAGCTCAGCCTTGCCGTCGGCTGTCAGTCGCCCGGCCCTGTCGAGGGCGATCGAATACCGAAATTCCTTGGCTTTCACGTGGGCAGGAACCGTCCGGGGTGCGTCGTACCCTGTGGTCGATGCGACGGTTGCGTAGTCTGAGCGAAGCGGAGTGTTACGCGCGCTGCTATGGAGGCTGGGAGGCGACCGTCCACGTGCTGACGCTCGAGCCGCGCGTCACTCGTCACGAGCTCGCGGTCGAAGGCGAGGCGCTACGCCGCCGCTTCGAGGAGTTTCTCGACGCGCGTGACCCGGACGAGCTCGCCGAGCCCGAAGCAGCCTGAGTCGGCGATACCCGACGTACTGGCGCCCGGTCTACGGGTGCTCTTCTGCGGGATCAACCCGGGCCGGGTGTCGGCGGCGGCACGGGCCCATTTCGCGAACCCGCGCAACGACTTCTGGCGGCTGCTGCATGCGGCCGGGCTCACGCAGCGGCTCCTGACGCCCGCGGAGCAGTTCAGCCTCCTGGACGAAGGGATCGGCGTGACGAACGCCGCGGCCCGGACGACGCCCGGCTCCGGCGACCTCCGGAAACCCGACTTCGACGGCGCTGCCGAGCGGCTCGCAGAGCTGGCGCGGGCACTGCGGCCGGCGTGGATCGCCTTCGTCGGCAAGGAGGCCTACCGCGGTGCGTTCGGCGAGCGACCACAGCTCGGCGAGCAAGAGCGAAGGCTCGGCGATACGCGGCTGTTCGTGCTGCCGTCGACGTCACCGGCGAACGCGGCCGTGCCCTGGGACGAGCGGCTGCGCTGGTTCCGCGAGCTCGCTAGCCGCGCCAGCGGTTCGTGATGGGGGTCCTACGATCGCGGCCGAATGCCTTGGGCCGCAGCTTCACGCCGGGCGGCGCCTGGCGCCGCTTGTACTCGGCGCGGTCGATCATCGAGACGGCGCGCTCGACGATCTCCCTGTCGAACCCGTCGGCCGACAGCTCCTCGAGCGTGCGGTCGTGCTCCACGTACTCCTCCAGCACCTCGTCGAGCTTCGGATACGGCGGCAGCGAGTCTTCGTCGAGCTGGTTGTCGCGCAGCTCGGCACTCGGCGCGCGGTCGACGATCGACTGCGGGATCAGCTCGCGCCCGGCTCGCTCGTTCAGGTAGCGCGCGAGGCGAAAGACGTCCGTCTTGTAGACGTCCTTCAGCAGCGCGAAGCCGCCGGCCATGTCGCCGTACAGCGTCGCGTACCCCACCGAGAGCTCCGACTTGTTGCCGGTCGCGACGAGCATCCAGCCGAACTTGTTCGAAAGCGCCATCAGCAGCACCCCGCGCGCACGCGCCTGGATGTTCTCCTCGGTGAGGTCGGGTTCCGTGCCGCTGAACGCGTCGGCGAGCGCCTCGCCGAACGCGTCGACGATCGAGCCGATCGGAATCTCCTGGAACGAGCAGCCGAGACTCTCGGCGAGGCGTCGCGCGTCGGCACGCGTCGCTTCGGACGAGTAGCGCGACGGCATCGACACGCAATGCACCCGGTCGGCGCCGAGGGCCTCCGCGGCGAGCGCCGCAGTGACGGCCGAGTCGATGCCGCCCGAGACGCCGACGACGACGTCACGGAACCCGTTCTTGTCGACGTAGTCGCGCAGGCCCAGCGCTAATGCGAGCCGCATCTGCTCCAGCTCGTCGACGAACGGCGCCACGCTGCCCCTCGCCTTCTGGCCGTTGCTCGAGGGCCCGCGCGTCCCGACGTGGATCACCTCCACCGGCGGCACCTGCTCGCGCTCGCGGGCGAGCGCGCGGCGGCGCACGTCGCGCAGCCGGCGGCCGATCACCTCCTTCGGCTCGACGTCGACGACGAGCAATGCTTCCTCGAAGCCGGGCGCCCGCGCAAGGATCGTGCCCTCGTCGTCGATGACGACGGAATGGCCGTCGAAGATCAGCTCGTCCTGCCCGCCGACGCTGTTGCAGAACGCGACGAAGCAGGAGTTGTCGCGCGCACGCGTCACGAACATCTCCTCGCGCTCGCGGTCGCGGCCGACGTAGAACGGCGAAGCGGAGATGTTGACGAGCAGCTCCGCGCCCGCGAGTGCGAGGTCGGTCGCAGGCGGGCCCGGCTGCCACATGTCCTCGCACACGGTGAGGCCGACGAGCGTGCGGCCGTGCTCGAGGAGGATCAGGTCGCGGCCCGGCGCGAAGTAGCGGTCCTCGTCGAACACGCCGTAGTTGGGGAGGAAGCGCTTGCGGTACACGGCCTTCACCTCGCCGCCGGACAGCACGAAGCAGGCGTTGTAGAGATCGCGGTCGAAGTGCGGCCCGCCGACGAGCACCGTCGTGCCGCGGGCCTCGCGCGCGATCGCCTCCACCGAGCTCTCCGCCGCACGGATGAAACCCGGCCTCAGCAGCAGGTCTTCCGGCGGGTAGCCGGTGACGGCGAGCTCGGGAAACAGGACGAGATCGGCGCCTTGCGCCCTGGCGGCCTCGAGCCGCTCGAGGATCAGCCGGCGGTTGCCGTCCAGATCACCGACGACAGGGTTGATCTGGACGAGGCCAAGGCGCATGCCCTCAGTCTAACGCTGTTTGCGACTATGAGTCGAAAACCGCCTAGCGCCGGCCGAACTCCATGACCCACAGGGAGACGTCGTCGTGCCCGAAGATCCGGCCCTGCTGGACGGCGATGCCGAGGTCGCGCCACCGGCCCGACAGGAGGTTGGCGCGGTGCGGCGGCGATTCGAGCCAGGCCGTCAGTGTCTGCAGAGGTGACCCGAGGTCGGCCTGCCCCCACGCGAGGTTCTCGCCGAGCGCGCGGGCGGGGAGGTAGCCGGCACGGCGAAACGTTGCCATGAAGGACATGCCGCACGGCGTGTGCGAGAAGCCGCAGCGCCGAACGGCGTTCACCTTCAGCAGCGAGGAGCGGTTCAGCGGGCCGTTGCCGCGCACTGAGGCGAGACGGAAGGCGCCACGCAGGACGTTGACGCCGCAGTACATCGCCTCGAGTTGTGCATGCGTCCCGCCGGCCGCCGACGTTGCGCCGGCGCACGACGACGCGACGGTCTGCAGCGCCGAGGAATCAGACGTGTGTGCAGCCGGCGCGGCCAGCCCGAGAACGATCGCGGTGAGGGACTGGGCGATTCCCATGACGCGGTCGTGGAGCAGATGCCCCTTCGCGCCGAATCCTGCGCATTCCTGCCGTGATTCTTACTTTCGCTTCTTCGGTCTTACGAATATGTTTCGAGAACCGGAATTTCCTGCAAAGCCTCGGGATTCTCCAGCGACGAGAGGTCGCCGGGCTCCTTCCCGAGCACACGCGCGCGCACGGCGCGCCGCACGATCTTCGCGCTCCGCGTCTTGGGCAGCGCGGAGACGAACACGATGCGGTCCGGCTTGAACGCCTTGCCGAGCTCGTCCGTCACGGCCTCCGAGATCTCGAGCGCGCACGCCGGCGTTGCGTCGACGTTCGGGCGCAGCACGCAGAAGATCCAGGCCACCTCGCCCTTGACCTCGTGCGGGATGCCGATCGCCGCGGCTTCCGCGACCCCGTGGTGTCCGACGGCTGCAGACTCGAGCTCCGCGGGCCCGATGCGCTTCCCTGCGATGTTGAGCGTGTCGTCGGAGCGGCCGTGCAGGAACCAGTAGCCGTCCTCGTCGATCGACGCCCAGTCGCCGTGCGTCCACACGCCGGGAAAGCGGCGCCAGTACGTCTCGAGATAGCGGTCGTCGTCCCCCCAGATGCCGCGCGTCATCCCCGGCCACGGCCGTTTGCAGACGAGCTCGCCGACCTCGCCGCGCACGGGGTTTCCGTCCGCGTCGAAGACGTCCATGTCCTGCCCCAGCGCCGGGAAGCCGAGCGCGACCGGCTTCACGGGCTCCGCGACACACGTCGCGAGGAAGCAGGCGCCGACCTCGGTCCCGCCCGACTCGTTGACGATCGGGACGCGTCCGCCGCCGACGTGCTCGAAGAGCCACAGGTACGGATCGCGGTTCCACGGCTCGCCTGTCGTGCAGATCGCCTTCAGCGAGGACATGTCCGTCGTCGGCTCGCCCTTGGGAAGCAGTGCGCGCACGAGCGTCGGCGACACGCCGAGCATCGTCACGCGCTCGGCCTCGACCAGCTGCCACAGCCGGTCGGGCGGAAAGTCCGGCGCGCCTTCCGCGTAGACGACGGTCGCGCCGCAGGCGCCGCCGCCGACCACCGTCCACGGCCCCATGATCCAACCCATGTCGGTGGCGAAATGGACGCGGTCGCCCGGCTTGACGTCGGTTTGGTAGGCGACCTCGCGCGCGATCGACACCAGGAAGCCGGCCTGCACGTGCAGCGCTCCCTTCGGCTTGCCCGTCGTCCCGGACGTGTACGCAAGCAGGTACGGATGCTCCGAATCGACCTGTCTCGGGGCCGGACCCCGATCCGCCGACGTGTCCGCGACGAGGTCGTCCCAAAAGCGATCGCGACCGAAGGTCATCGGGAGGTGGTCGAGCCCGAGCCGCCGCCAGACGACGGTGTGCGTCACGGTCGGCGCGCTCTGCAGCGCCTCGTCGGCGATCTCCTTCATCGGCACGACCTGGCCGCGGCGGAGCGAGCCGTCGGCCGTGATCAACGCCTTCGCCTTGGCGTCTGCAAGCCGCGCCGCGATCGCCGGCGCGGCGAAGCCGGAGAAGATCGGCACCTGCACGGCTCCGACGTGCGCGCACGCGTGCGACGCGATCGCGACCTGCGGCGACATCGGCAGATAGATCCCAACCGCGTCGCCCTCGCCGATCCCGACCGACGCGAGACCCTCGGCCAGCCGATAGACCGCGTCGGACAGCTCGCGCCACGTCAGCGCGACGCGCAGCCCGTCCTCCGAGTGCCAGACCGCCGCCTCTTCCTCCGCGAGCTCCCCGGCCGCCCACCGGTGGACGCAGTTCCACGCCAGGTTGAGCTTCCCGCCGACGAACCACTTGGCCCATTCGGGACCGTCCGACGTGTCGACGACCTCCGTCCACGGCTCGGAGAACTCGAGGCCGAGGTCATCGATGACGGCCGGCCAGAAGCGTTCCGGCTCCTCGATCGAGATTCGATGGAGGTCGTGGTAGCGCTCGACCCCGAGGCGCCGCGCGAGCCGGGTCACGTTGGCGCTCTCGACCTGCTCGGGCGTCGGCGTCCAGACGAAGTCAGCCACGCGCGAAGGGTACGGGGTTCTCTAACCTGCCGGAAGTGAGGGCCAGGCTCTTCACAGCCGAGAACCGAAAGTGGTGGACGCTGGCCGCCGTCGCCGTCGGGCTCTTCATGATCATGCTGGACAACACGGTGGTGAACGTCGCGCTGCCGTCGATCCGCAAGGACCTCGGGATCAGCATCTCGGAGCTGGAGTGGGTCGTGAACGCCTACGCGCTGACGTTCGGTGTCCTGCTGCTGTCGGGCGGGAAGCTCGCCGACCTGCTCGGCCGTCGCGCGATCTTCATCGCCGGCCTGGTGATCTTCACGGGCGCGTCGCTGTGGTGCGGTCTTGCGGCGGGCGCGACCTCGCTGATCGCCGCGCGCACGGTGCAGGGCGTCGGCGCGGCGCTGATGAACCCGGCGACGCTCTCGATCATCACGGCGACGTTCCCGCCGCGTCAGCGCGGGACGGCGATCGGCATCTGGGCCGGCGTCTCGGCGCTGGCGCTCGCGTTCGGGCCGATCATCGGTGGGCTCCTCACCCAGGACATCAGCTGGAGCTGGATCTTCTTCATCAACATCCCGGTCGGCGTCCTGGGGGTGGTCGGCGCGCTGTTCCTGATCGACGAGTCGAAAGACATGTCACACGAGCAGCGGCTCGATCTGCCGGGGCTGCTGACGTCCGGCATCGGACTGTTCGCGCTGACGTACGGCCTGATCGAGACGAACGACCACGCGTGGGGATCGACGCGCGTGCTGACGCTGTTCGCGATCGCGGCGGTCTTCCTTGCGGCGTTCGTGATGCTCGAGCTGCACCAGCGCCTCCCGATGCTCGACATGGGGCTCTTCAAGAACAGCACGTTCAGCGGCGCGAACGCTGTGATGTTCATGGTCGGCCTCGCGATGTTCGGGATCTTCTTCTACAACTCGCTCTTCCTGCAGAACATCCTCGGGTACGGCGCGATCAAGACCGGCGCGACGTTCCTGCCCATGACGGTGCTGATCATCTTCGTCGCGCCCGTCGCGGGAAGGCTCGCCGACCGCATCGGCCCGCGCTGGCTGATGGGCGCGGGGATGGTGCTGTTGACGGGCTCGCTGCTTCTCTTCGCGACGCTCGACGCGCAATCGACGTGGTGGGACATTCTCCCGGGCCTGGTCGTCGGCGGGGTCGGGATGGCGATCACGATGGCGCCGACGACGGCGGCCGCAATGGGCTCGGTCCCGGTGGACAAGGCCGGCGTCGGGTCCGCGGTGATCAACAGCATGCGACAGGTCGGCGGCTCGCTCGGCATCGCGCTCATGGGGGCGCTCGTCGCGACGGCAGTGAGCGTCTCGCCGTTCAACCCCGCGTTTGCGAGCCAGTTCGTCGAGGGTTACCACCGCGCCCTGCACGTCGGCGCTGCGATCACCCTCGCCGGCGCGATCATCGCGGTGACGACGATCCGCACGCTTCGCCACGCGGAGGAGCCGCGCCGCGCGGCCGAGCCGGCCGTAGGCGCCTGAGCCGAAGCGTAAGCCAGCGCGAAGCGCGACTTACGCGGAGGCGGACTGATGCGGGTCGGCCACGCGCAGCATGGCCGACCCGCACGGAAGAGACATCCGCCGGCCAACAAGGAGCGCGCGGGCCTTGCCCGCGCGCGTTCAGCGCGAAGCGCAGTACCCAATCCCGCGGGAAAAGCGCAGCTTTTCGCGCGGCCTAAAAGAGGAAGACCCCCGGCTGCGGCTCCGGGGGTCTATTCCTTCTCGGCGACCTCACCTTCCCGGCGAGATCATCGGAACTTGGCTCTGCGGCCCAGCCAGCCCCGATTCGATCTAACCTGGTGAAGCGCCTCCTGCATCCGACCCTGGCGTCTGGCTCGGTCGCAAGATGGGCTCACTGTACGAGCCTTCTCCCGTTCTGTCAAGTAGCTGGGTCAAGTGATTTGCAGTAGGGTTGCTTCACTGGTTTCCGGCCAGAAACATGACCTTTTCGGGGGATGCTCCGAAAGAGGGGTTGAGATTTGGTGAAGCATGTCGTCTACTACGCCGCACGTGTCTGAATCGACCGCCACTCGCCAGCAGCAGCGCGTGATGGCCGCGCAGGCCGGGCTCCGGCTCGGCGAGCGGCTCCGCCAGCTGCGCGTAGCCGCGGGCATGACCCAGACCGAGCTCGCCGGCAAGCGCTTCTCCAAGGAGTACGTCAGCCAGATCGAGCGCGGCAAGACGCGGCCGACCCCCGAGACGATCCGCTGGCTCGCGGAGCGGTTGGCCGTCGACGCCGGCTTCCTCGCGAACGGTGTCTCCGCGGACGAGCGGGGACGAGTCGACGCTGCGCTCGCTCGTTGCGACGCCCTGGTCGAGGCGCGCCGGAACGACGAGGCGCTCGAGGAGTTCGAGCGAATTCGCGCCGCCGTGCTCGCGAGCGGCCTGCCCGAGCTCGAGGTCCGCGCGCTGTCGGGCGAGGCGATCGTCCGCCTGCGCCGCAGCGAGGTGCGCGAGGGAATCGCTCTGCTCGAGCGGGCGCGCGCGCTCACCGAGAGCGACGCGTTCTCGGACGTCGAGCGAGCCGACGTGCTCTTCCGCCTGGGCATCGGCCGCTTCATGCTCAACAGCGTCCAGACGGCGATCGCGCTCTTCGACGAGGCGCTCAAGGTCGCCGAGCGGTCGGAGATCCCCTCCGACCAGCTCCGCTCGAACATCCTCTCCTGGCGCTCGCGGAGCTACCGGCGCCGGCGCGACTTCGAGGCGGCGCGCGAGGACGTCGAGCGCGCGCTCGAGCTCGCCGACAGCCTGAACGACACCCGCACGACCGCCGACATCTACTTCCAGGCGTCGATCGTCGCCGACCGCGAAGGGCGCTGGGTGCTCGCGCGCTCCTACGCCGAGCGCGCGAAGGCGGCCTACGAGGAGCTGGCCGACCGCAGCAACCTCGGCCGGCTGCTCAACAACCTCGGCGGGATCAACTTTCTGCTCGGCCATCCCGACGAGGCGCTCGCTTTGCTCACAGACTCGGTTCGCATCGCGCTCGAGATCGGCAACGACGCGGAGGCCGCGCACGCGGTCAACGGCATCGCCCAGGTGCACCTACGCACCGGCGACGTCGAGCTCGCCGAGGAGCAGGCGCGTTACGCGCTGAAGCTTCTGGGCGATCGCGTCGACGAGATGCACGAGATCGGGAACGCGCAGCTCGTGCTGGGCCGCGCACTACTCGCTCAGGACCGGCTCGACGAGGCCGAGGAAGCGTTCAAGGCCGGGGAAGCGGCCTACGACCAGATGTCCTCGGGGAGCCATCGCGCGGACGCGTGGATCGCACAAGGGGACCTCGCAGTACGACGCGGCGACGACCGCACGGCGGCGAAGCTGTACCGCCAGGCCGCCGACGCCTTGCAAGACGTCCGCTTCTAACTCACCGCCAAGGAGGTGATTCTCGGTTGTCTAAAGCACGCCTGATCTATTTCGCAGTGTTTGCCGTCCTCATCGCCCTCGCATTGCTGCCGGCACTCCAATTCTGGCCGGAAGGGCCCCACGAGGGGAACGGCGTCTAGAGTGACGCGATGTGCGCGCTTCGCTTGTTGTCGTTGCGCTGATCGTCCTCGCAGCCGGCTGTAGCTCCAGCACGAGCCCGTCGCGAGGCGCGCCCGAGGCAGGATCGCTCGAAGCGCTGTGGCGCAGTTCCGGCCAGAGCGTCGCGCTGATTCCTGGCACCTCGGACTACTCGCCCGGCGTCGTGCGGATCTCCTTTCTCGTCGTCGATCCACGGGGACGTGTGGTCGCGACGCCGCGTGCGCGCGTCTGGGTCGCGCGCTCGCTGCGGGCGAAGCCGTTCACGTCGACGACGGCGCGGCTGGAGCCGATCGGCGTGCCGGGCGCCCCGGCCGGGGCCGACGCCGAGGCGATCTACGTCGCGCGCGTCCGAGTCCCGGCTGCGGGGCGCTACCAGGTCGTCGCGCGGCCGCTCGGCGGGAAGGAGCGGATCGCCGGCGTCGGTGACCTGGTCGTGCGGACGCGTTCCGCGTCGCCGATGGTCGGGTCGCGCGCCTATCCGTCGGACACCCCGACGCTCGCGAGCACGGGCGGCCGCACGGCACTGCTCACGACGCGGGTCCCGCCCGACCGCGCGCTGCTGCGGACGTCGATCGCGGCCGCGCTTGCCGCGCGCGAGCCGTTCGTCGTCACGTTTGCGACGCCTCGTTACTGCGAGAGCCGCATCTGCGGGCCCGTCGTGAACGTCGTCGATCATGTTCGCAAGCAATATGCGAACACGCCGGTGCGCTTCATCCACGTCGAGATCTACAAGGACAACAATCCGAGCAAAGGACGGAACCGCTGGGTGGCGCAGTGGCATCTGCCGGGCGAGCCGTGGACCTTCCTCGTCGGACGCGACGGCCGGATCAAGGCGAAGTTCCAGGGTTCCGTCTCGACACACGAACTGGGTGAGGCAATCCGGCGACTGCTGCTGTAGGTTGAGTCTCGGTGTCTTCTGCGGAGCAGCAACCGGAGAGCCTCGTCAGCGTACGTGACGTCGCCGACCAGCTCGGCGTCCATCCGGAGACGGTCCGGCGCCTGATCCACGACGGCCGGCTCGATGCCGTTCGCGTCGGACGCGTGTTGCGTGTGCACCGCGAAGCCGTCGACGGCTTCCTCGCGCGTCAGCGAGTGAAGCCCACGCGTTTCCAAGCCTGACACGCGGGAGATACGCGGGCTGATGGGCGCGCGTACGCAGCGGTTCAAGCGTGCTGTCTACGTCGGACGCGTCGCGCGCGGTGGCGGCTTGTTGCGCGTGCTGCGCGAGCTCGGCGTGTGGGGCAACCGGCCCGCGACGCGCGACGGCGCGCGCGAGTTCCGCAGGTCGCTCGAACAGCTCGGGACGACCTACATCAAGCTCGGGCAGCTCCTGTCGTCGCGGCCTGATCTCCTGCCGGACGTTTACATCGAGGAGCTCGGCAAGCTCGTCGACGAGGTCCCGCCGGTCCCTTTCGAGCAGATCCGCCAGGTGATCGCGGAGGAGCTGCCTCCGGACGTCTTCGTGCGCATCGACCCCGAGCCGCTCGCGACGGCGTCGATCGC
>Ga0075423_10005755_pt1 | contig 11597 bp, 7 predicted proteins | sample SoiMethybrSBSTD2_FD_80114 | JGI IMG/M metagenome (GOLD analysis project Ga0075423, IMG submission 80114) | Bulk soil microbial communities from a Populus tree surrounding site in Tennessee, USA - Soil MetaG P. TD hybrid SBSTD2 | ecosystem: Environmental > Terrestrial > Soil > Tree plantation...
GCTGCGAGGTGAGCTGCTGAGCGTTCCGGACATTGCCAAGATTGATCTCATCGGCACGCAGGACGAGAAGATTTATCTCGAGTTCTCCACGCAACAGCTCGCGGCCATGGGCCTCGACATTTCCAGCCTCATAACGACGCTGCAGGCACAGAACGCCATCCAGCCAAGTGGCACCGTCGACGCAGGGGCCGAAAAGATCGCGATCCGCGTTTCTGGCCAATTCACGTCGGAAGAAAATCTCAACGCGATCAACTTCCGCGCCAACGGCCGCTTCTTTCGCCTGAGCGATATCGCCAAAGTACGCCGAGCCTACGTCGACCCGCAGCAGCCAATGTTCCGATTCAACGGCATGTCGGCGATCGGCCTTGGCATCTCCATGGCCAAGAACGGCAATGTGCTCACGTTCGGCGAGCACATGAAGGAGCGGCTCACCAAACTGACCCAGACCTTGCCCGTGGGCATCGAGTCGCATCTCGTTGCAGACCAGCCGCACGTCGTCGAGGAGGCTGTCGGCGAGTTCGTCAAAACCCTGATCGAAGCCATCGCCATTGTGCTGGGCGTGAGCTTTCTGGCGCTCGGCTGGCGTCCCGGCATCGTCGTCGCCATCGCCATCCCATTGGTTCTCGCCATCACCTTCGTGGTCATGAAGCTGACAGGCATTAGCTTGCAGCGCATCTCGCTCGGCGCGCTCATCATCGGCCTAGGGCTTCTGGTCGACGATGCCATGATCGCGGTTGAGACCATGATCACCAAACTCGAGGAGGGTTACGACAAGATCTCTGCCGCAACGTTCGCCTACACCTCCACCGCCTTCCCGATGCTCACGGGAACGCTCGTGACCGTCGCCGGCTTCATTCCGGTCGGGTTCGCGGCAAGTGGTGCGGGTGAGTATACCTTCACGCTGTTCGCGGTTGTGGCGGTCGCCCTCATTGCCTCTTGGTTCGTCGCGGTGCTGTTCACGCCGCTTGTGGGCGTAATCATTCTACCTGACAAACTGAAGGGCCATGGCCACGAGCCATCGCGCTTTGCGCGCGCTTTCCAGACGATGCTCGATCGGCTCCTGCGCATGAAGTACGTCGTCATCGCTGCGACGGTAGGCTTGTTCATTGCGTCGCTGGTCGGCATGCAGTTCGTGCAGCAGCAATTCTTCCCGAGTTCGGATCGTCCGGAGCTTCTTGTCGATGTCACCTTGCCGCAGGCGTCCTCGATCAACGCCACTCGCAAAGTAGTCGATGATCTTGAGGCGATCCTGAAGAATGACCCTGAAATCGAGCGCTGGTCGTTTTATGTCGGCAGCGGCGCCATCCGCTTCTACCTGCCGCTTGACCAGCAGCTTGCCAACGACTTCTTCGCGCAAGCGGTCGTAGTCACCAAGGATTTCAAGGTCCGGTCCGACGTGCAGCAACGCATACTCGCTGCGCTGCAACGGCCGGAGTTCCAGCAGGTGCTGGCGCGCGTGAGCCCGCTCGAGCTTGGACCCCCGGTCGGTTGGCCACTGAAGTTTCGCATCAGCGGGCCAGATCCGACGAAAGTGCGCGAGCTGGCCCACGAGTTCGCGTCGGTGCTCGGCAACACGCCGAATGCGCGCAACGTAAATTTCGACTGGAACGAGCCATCGAAGGTTGTCCGCGTAGAAGTAGACCAAGATCGCGCGCGTGCGCTCGGCATCAGCTCGCAAGCCTTGGGTCAGACCATCAACGCTGTCTTGTCCGGCACAAGCGTGACGCAAATGCGCGACAGCATCTACCTCGTCGATATCGTCGCCCGTGCGACACCGGAGGAACGCGCGAAGCTCGAAACCTTGCGCAGCCTGATGCTCGACATCCCCGGTGGCAGGTCGGTTCCGCTGGAGCAGGTGGCAAAGCTCTCCTATGCGCTCGAGCCGCCACTGATCTGGCGCAGGCAACGGCTTCCCACTGTTACCGTCCAGGCAGATACCGCTCCCGGCGTCGAGGCGCCGACCGTGGTGCGCTCACTCGCTGGCCAGATACAACAGTTCAAGGCAAAGCTGTCACCCGGCTACAGCGTAGTTATTGGTGGCACGGTCGAGGACAGCGCCAAGGCCCAGGCGAGCGTGTTCGCCGTATTCCCGCTCATGCTGCTTGTCATGATCACCATCCTTATGGTGCAGCTGCAGAGCTTTCAACGTCTGTTTCTTGTGCTCGCGACCGCGCCACTGGCACTCATCGGAGTTGCCGCGGCGCTGCTAATCTCGGGCGCGCCGATGGGGTTCGTCGCCATCCTCGGCATCGTCTCGTTGGTCGGCATGGTGATCCGCAACTCGGTGATCCTGATCGACCAGATCGATACAGAAATTGCAAATGGCAAGCCCGCCTGGAATGCGGTTATCGCCGCCACCCAGCATCGGCTGCGTCCAATCCTACTGACTGCCGCCGCCGCAATCCTCGGCATGATCCCTATCGCACCCACCGTTTTCTGGGGACCGATGGCCTACGCGGTGATGGGCGGATTAGTTGTGGCAACTCTTCTTACGCTGGTGTTCCTGCCCGCGCTCTACGTGGCCTGGTTCCGCGTCCAACCAGTGGATTGGTCGATCGGCAGGCAAGAGGATACCCCTCAAGCTCCGGAGTGGCATCGCGCAGTTAGTGCTCATCTCCCCCGTCGCGGGGTAAGCTCGGATAGTGTGCATCGAAGCTATCCCTCTCCCTCACAGCGCTAGCGATGCAATGGCGGCGGCGTGTGTTCCAGGCGTCCGGATACTCCAGGATTGGCCCCTGATCGTCCGGTCCATGACAACTCGACCCTTCGCAAGGACATTGCCCGGTTTGAGAGTTTGAGATTTCGCTTTCTGAACTAGGCAAGGCGAAGCGCCGACAAGGCAATACGACGGCTGAAGCCCCGACAAGAAGCTGCCTCGCCCCCCATTGAAAAGTACTCACAACGGCATTGGTTTGAATTGCATTGGTGCGCGCCTTTGTTAGGAATGCTGAAATCAATCCTAACATAGTGCGGCGTACCTTCCTGGAGGATAAGGGAAAATGCGGAAAAGGACCGTCAAGCTGTGGCGGCTTCACGAGGATGGCCGCAAGCTTCACGCCGGCACAATTGAAGCCGGGGATCCCCGAGAGCTCGTGGTCAAGTGGTCGTTGTTCCTGGCGACAGCAGAGCGCGGCGTGTACTTCGCCACCTACCGCCGCAGTTTCGTCGGGCCGGAACCCGCCCTCGAGAACGACGGTGGGCATTTGGCGGCGTGATGTATGGCCAAGGTCCGCACCCCAGCTGTTGCGTATTTGCGGACGAGCTCGGCCGCTAACGTCGGGGTCGATCGGGACTCGGAGCGCAGGCAAAGGGCCGCCATCCAAGCGTTCGCCAAGCGAGCTGGCTTCGAAATCGCCGACGGCGACTGGTATTACGACGCCGCGGTAAGTGGCGCCGATCCGATCGAGGGTCGCGAGGGCTTCGCTCGGCTAGCAACGGTGTCACCACAGTTCTCGTCGAGGACGCTAGCCGTTTCGCGCGTGACCTGGTCGTGCAGGAATTGGGCATCGCGCTGCTAGCCAAGCGCGGCGTTCGCCTGCTTACGGCTTCGGGCGATGATCTGACCGACAGCGACGACCTGGGCCGCAAAATGATGCGCCAGGTCGCCGGCGCCTTCATGGAGTACGAAAAGGGGCGCCTGGTCGCCAAGCTGCGTGGCGCCCGAGAACGCAAGCGCAAGGAGACCGGCAAAAAGGTCGGTGGCCGGAAATCGCATGCTGAGCTGTGGCCGGAGGTGGTTGCCGAAGCGCGTCGCCTTCGGAGGGCGAAGGGCAAGACCGGCCGCCTGAGCTACCGAGAAATCAGCGCCAGGCTGAAAGATGCAGGCTATTGCAATGAACGCGGCCAGCCCTTCAACCCGCAAAGCGTCCGCGCCATGATCGAAGGACCACAACCTAGGCAGCGCCGGCCAAGTGAGGCGCATTGATATTCTAATGTCGGCTGCACCCCAGTGAATGGGATAGCGGTCGAAGCTGGTGGATTTCGCCAACTGGCGCGAGGGTGGACCGAAGTCGAATTGCGCTTGACCAAACACCTGCGCTCAATTGGCCGGCGGCCTGAACCCCGCCGCGCCCGGGTCGGAGGCAATAACATGTCAGGATTCCATGACTCAGATCGCCGCAGCTTCATCCAGTGGTTTTCAGTTGTTGCGGGGGCAGCGGCTGCAGGCGTGTCCATTTCTCACGCAGCCGGCGTCACCGACGTGAGTTCGCCGGTGCCGCGCCGTGCCCTGACTGGCCGCGACACTACCGGCAAATCGGTCTTCAAGTCGTTCGACGTCACGCCCAACGTTGTAGAGATCGACTCCAATCCCGGCCTGACCTTCTATGAGCTCTATTCGACCGAGGGCACTCCATCGGTGACGGGGCAAGAACCTGATCCGATGTTGCAGAAGACGAAAGCCTTTCCCGCACCGGGTGGCACAAATTTCCGCCTGATCTCGTACCCGCCAAAACGCCCGCCCGGTTGGAAACCTCCTGCAGGCGTTACGTTCGAATCTGCCATGAAGGAATTGGGCGAGAAGGTGCCCGGCATGGCAGACCACTTCGACCGGTCCAGTCCCGAAGCGCGCGGCATGCATACTACCGACACCGTGGATTACGCAGTGGTGGTTCGCGGCGAGATGACGCTCGAGCTGGACGACGGTAAGATCATCCACCTGCGTCAAGGGGACTGCATCGTCCAGAATGGCACGCGCCATCGCTGGCGCAACGCGGGTTCCGAGCCGTGCCTGATGGCCTTCGTCTCGGTCGGTGGCAAGCGAGCGACCTGAAGGCAGCCGCGTAACTTGGACTGGACGACCCGACAAGACATTTATCGAGAGTGCCCAGAGGTCCCTACAGACGAGCGTCTAGAGTCCATGGCCACCGTTGCCCAGAACCGTGGCCGAGGCGACTCACGTCCTTCACATTCGCGTATGAATGCAAATAGGGGGGATCGGCTCCGTGCAGCTGGTGTGTGCTAGCGCACCAGAAGCCGACTTCCCCCGAATGGCCGCTCGCGGATGGTCAACCCATGCGGCCGGGCGATAGCTTGGCACAAAAATAGCCTTTACACGCCCTTTTTTATCGCTGCGTGCTATGCGAATTTTCAGCTAACTGATGCAGAGAGGGTACAAAGCCGAGCGCCTCGGTCATCTTCCATACCGAGTCCGAGAACGTACCAACCGCACAATTCCAACTCCGTCGATCAGATTGCATACTCCTCGCATCAGTTCGCCTGCGGTTGCGGGACCGCAGGCACCCTGGGAAGCGAGGAGCTGGCTTGCGGTTCGGTGCGCCGCTCCCGCTTTCACTCTTGAAAAGAAATTTTTCTGAGTGTGGCGCTCAACGTTTCGCCTAATGGCGTAAGCTGTACCGGGAGGCAAATAGCGCTCAGTATTCGCACCACTGGTGCGCGCCAACCCAGCAAGGGCGCTCTCGCACGGGGCGCCCTTCGCTTTGCATGAACCATTAGCGATTGGTAGCTTGAGCGCGGTTCTTGCTGAGCTCCATCCAAAAGGCGGTTAGATGGTTAGTGAAGCCCAAGAGCCGAGCTCCGATATCCACGAAATCTTGCTCCTCGTACACCATCAGGGCGCAATGCGGGCATTCACTCCGCCGGCGGCACCGTCAAAAAGTCGACCACGTTGCATGCTTGGCAGATTGCTAGTGGCAAATTTTCACAGCAACAAGCTGGGCGAGGACGTCACCGCCAGCATCTCGGTTCGATCCCGCTTTTTTTTGCTGCGGCCAAGCTATTTGATACTATGTTGAAAGGTCTCATCGATGCCGATGCTGTGGTACTGCTTGAGCAGTGATGACGCCGTCCGGGGAATAGCTTCTGCCATAGTGCTTCAAGACAGCACACGCAGGTAGATGGAGGGGAATCGATGCATAGGTATGTTGGCGTCCTGCTTGTCCTGATTCTGCTGACAGGTTTCAGCGGCCATGCTACGGCGGACGATCAGAGCGATTGCAAGTTGAGTATCGCTGAGCGACGTATCGCGGCGTGCACCCGGCTCATCACTAAGCGTGAAGGTATAAGCGCCGCGGAACGTGCCGAAGCGTATGCCAACCGCGCGCAGGGCTACCGGGTCCGCGACGACATTGAGCGGGCGGTTGCCGACTTGACCAACGCCGCCGAAACCGATCCCGCCCGAGCGGCTTCCTACCGGGGTAGTATCCACGCGATACGGGGCGAGCACGAACTCGCCCTCGCGCAGTTTGAACAGGCGATCAAGGCGAATGCCAGCGATGCCCGTGCATACAATAGCCGCGGCAACACACGCAACGCAGCAGGTGATCGCGACGGCGCCATCGCTGACTTCAATGAGGCCGTCCGTCTGGACCCGAAATACACGGCAGCTCATCTCAATCGCGCCGACGCCTACATAGCAAAGAGGAACCTTATCCTGGCCCTGGCCGATGCAAGCGAAGCCATTCGCTTGGAACACAATTACCCTGGCGGCTACACAATCCGCGGCCAAGTCTACAGAATGCAGGGTGAAACCGATCGCGGCATTGCCGATCTGACCAAAGCCATAGAGCTCGATCCCAAGCTCACGCGCGCCTATCTTCAGCGAGGGCTTGCGTATGCATCAAAAGGCGAGCACGACCGCGCGATAGCCGACATGACTGTGGCCATCAAGATTAATCCCAAGGATGGCGCCGCGTACAATGAGCGAGGGTATGCATACACCCAGAAGAAGGAGCGAGAACTTGCTTTCGCGGACTTCAATAAGGCGATCGAGCTCAATCCCAAGCTGGCGGGCGCCTACAACAACCGGGGCGTATATTACTCCAACGGCGGTGATGCCGACCGCGCTTTGGCAGAGTATAACAAGGCCATTGAGCTCAATCCAATGTTCGCCTTGGCTTTCAACAATCGCGGACACGTCTATCTCAACAAAGGCTCCTTGGACCTGGCAATTGTCGACTTTGACAAATCCATCGAATTGGATCCGGCCGCCGGACGCACCTACGCCAACCGTGCGACGGCGTATGAGAAAAAGGGCGATTCGGAGCGGGCGCTCGCGGACCTTCGCAAGATTCTTGAATTGCCCGCCGTGCTCGAAGCTGACAAGCAGCGGCAAGAGATCGCGCGCGCACGCATTGCGCGCGTAGCGGAACCACCCCGGACGCGTCGACCGGTCACCCCCCTCCCATCAAAGCCATCCAAGCTGCAACGTGTCGCCCTTGTGATCGGCAACTCGCAGTATACGCACACCGGCCGGCTCACAAACCCCAAGAACGACGCCTCCGGCGTGGCAGCAAGTCTTCGGAGGTTGGCGTTTGAGCAGGTGTTCGAATTGTATGACTTGTCGCGCGAGCAAATGGGCAAGGCTTTGAAGGATTTTGGCGATGTGGCTGAGACCGCGGAGTGGGCAGTGGTCTTCTTTGCCGGCCATGGCATTGAGATGAACGGCGTAACCTACCTAATCCCAACCGACGCCGCTCTTAAGCGCGACGCCCACGTGACCGATGAAGCCATTTCCCTTACGCAGGTGCAGGCCAAGGTCGATGCGGCTTCGAAACTCGGCTTGGTGATTCTGGACTCATGCCGCAACAACCCGTTTACGGAGCGGATGGTACGGTCTGGCGGTGCAGCCAGATCCATCGGCCGCGGTCTGGCCAACATTGAGCCGGAAGGCAATGTTCTGGTGGCCTATTCGGCGAAGCACGGCACGACGGCATCGGATGGGACCGGGCCGAATAGCCCGTTCACCGAAGCGCTGCTCAACTACATCGAGGAACCAGGGCTCGAAATCAACTTCCTGTTCCGCAAGGTACGCGATCAGGTGCGTACGAACACCCAGCGCCGCCAGGAGCCATTCCTGTATGGCTCCTTGAGCAGTGAGTTGCTCTACTTCAAAGCGGTAGCGGCGCGGTAGTCTCTGTAATCCCCCCGACCCTAGCCAGGAGGGCGCGTGGGGTTCGCACGGCTCCTCGACCGCATCGAGGGTAACGGCATCCGAACGGTCATTGTCGAGGATGCCAGCCGTTTTGTACGTGACCTGGTTGTGCAGGAGCTGGGCATTGCCCTGCTGGCGAAGCGTCGTGTCAGGCTCCTGACCGCGTCCGGTGATGACCTCACCAACAGCGATGATCTTGGCTGCCAAAATGATGCGCCAGTTCGCCGGCGCATTCATGGAACGTCGTCTGGTCGCTAAGCTGCGTGGCGCCCGAGAACGCAAGCGCAAGGAGACCGGAAAAAAGGTTGGCGGCTGGAAATCGCACGCTGAGTTGTGGCCGGAAGTGGTTGCGGAAGCGCGTCGCCTTCGGAGGGCGAAAGGCAAAGCCGGCCGCCTGAGCTATCGTGAAATCAGCGCCAGGCTGAAAGATGCCGGCTACTCCAACGAGCGTAGCGAGCAATTCAATCCTCAGTCAGTTCGAGCAATGATCGAGGGACCGCGGGCGCGGCCGCCGCGACGGCGGTAACGCGCCCCTTCCTTCCGCCTGCTTCCGATCCCGGAGGTCAAGCGGACCAAAAATAACCAGAGATTCTTGCGTGCTCGACAGCTGTTCATGACCCCGTAAGAGAAGTTTCTCCCATTTACATTGCGACTCGAAACCGGACCCACAATCCGGACATTAGCGCTTTTGCCTGAAACTCCACTGCGAGATGCACATGGTTATACGTCCCCCCTGCGGGTATCAACACGGATGGGCAGCTCCAGCTGAAAGGTTGAACCCTTGCCTAGCGTCGATTGGACCCAGATACGGCCGCCGTGCATCTCCACGATCTCTTTGGCGATGGCAAGTCCCAAACCGGTACCGCCCTTGGCCTTAGTGAGCGAGCTGTCCACTTGATGGAAGTGCTCGAAGATGCGCCCTTGATGCTCCTGCGGTATTCCCGGTCCCGTGTCAGTTACGCTGACTGCGAAGTGGCCGTTGACCATCTTGGCCGCGACTCGCACCTCCCCTTTATCGGTGAACTTGATGGCGTTGCCGACGAGGTTGAGGAGCACCTGGGTGAGACGCTGCTCGTCGCCAAGGCCAACCGGCAACGACTTAGCCACCTCGGCCTTGAGGATAAGTTTTTTGCTCTGAGCAAGCGACTCGGTGGCAGACCTCACCGTCTCGACCACGCTCTCAATGGCGTACTCAGCCATGTTCAAGGTGAATTGGCCGGATTCGATCTTGGCGATGTCGAGCACGGTATTGATGAGACCGAGGAGGTGCTTACCGTTGGAGCGGATGCGTGTGAGCGCGTCCAAGGATTTCTGGCCAAGGGGTTCATAGAACCCTTCTTGCATGAGCTCCGAGTAGCCGAGGATGGCGGCAAGTGGGGTTCGTAGCTCATGGCTCATGTTGGCGACAAACTGTGACTTGTGCTGGCTCGCGATCTCCAGTTCGCGGCTCTTGCGGGCGATCTCGTCGAATAGCCGCGCGTTCTGGACGGCGATGGCCGACTGCGATGCGAAGGACTGGAGCAGTTCGATTGTTTCTGACGCGAACGCACCGGCGCGCGTGCGCCGCACGACAAGCGCACCGACTACCTCGTCCTGATGCAGGAGTGGCACGGCGAGCAACGCGCATACTCCCGCCTTCATATGCATTTCGTAGAGCGGGTGCGGTGGCGCCTGCGTGAGGTCATCAAATTGCACGGCCTCGCGGCGCTCCGCACACTGGCCGACCAAACTCTCACCTACCCGAATCGGATGCTCGCGCACCGCCGCGATCAGCTCTTTACTCATATTAAGACCGGCCTCGAGATCGAACTGGCCGCGCGCCCTGTCGAAAACGTAGATCGCCCCGCCACCGGTGTCAGAAAGGACGCAAGCGTGTTCGAGGATGCGCGGCAGCACTACCTTCAACTCGAGCGAAGAGCTGACGGCCCGTCCAACCTCCCCCAGTGCCTTTAGTTCCTCGACGGACCGAGCAAGCTCATGCGTGCGTGCCCGCACTTCCTCAAACAGCCGTGTGTTCTCGATGGCGATGACGGCTTGGTCGGCGAAGGTTTGCAATAGTGCAATCTGCTTGGCTGAGAAGGGATCAACCTGCATCTTTCTGACGAGGATCGCACCCAATGACTCGCTTCCACTAACCAACGGGGTCGCAAGCGTTGTTCGGTGACCAGCCGCCGCCCGTGGGCCCTTGGCGTCGGGGTACTCCGTATCAACCAACGCAGAAAGGTCGTGGACGTGGATCGTTTTCTGGTCAATTACGGCGCGCCCCGTGACTGTCCCTCTGGTCAATGGTAACGCACGCTCAGCCTTGAAGGTGCCGTGCTGAGCCACCATCACGAGGCCTCGGCCCTGTACGCGCCACACCTGTGCATCAACAGACTCGCAAAGGCGTGCTGCCGTCGCGGCAATCGAGTCGAGCACTGGCTGCAGTTCGGTCGGTGAGCGACTAATGACGTTGAGCACTTCGCTCGTCGCGGTCTGGTATTCGAGCGATTCCTGCAGCTCACGCTTGCTCGCCTGCTCCGCTTCAAACAGCCGCGAGTTCTCAATGGCGATCACTGCTTGGTCGGCGAAGGATTCCACCAGCGCGATCTGCTTGTCGCTGAATAGCCTGACCTCCGTGCGTCGAATGACAATCGCGCCGATGGCTCGGTCTGCGCGGATTAGAGGAACTGCCAGTAAGGTGCGGTGACCATCGCGTCGGGCAAGCTCACTACTCTCTGGGAACGCATCAGTTTGGGCTTGCAAATCAGCAACCTGTATCGTTCGTCGGTCAAGGATGGCATGTGCTGTGACGATCCCACGTTTCAGCGGTCTGCCGTGCGCGGTCGAGGGAATTGGTCCATGGTGGCCAACGAGACGGAGAATGTCGCCGTCCGCCTGAAAAATCGTTGCGTCATAGGCATCGCAGAGGCGCGCTGCGCTCGCGGAGATCTCTGCGAACACGCGCTGCGATTCGGTCGGCGAGCTTGAGATCACCTTTAGGATCTCCGCGGTGGCGGCTTGCTCCTCCCGAGCCTCGGCCAGCTCTCGGCTCTTAGCTTCGAGCTCGCGTTTCAGCTCGTCGACCACGCGGCCAAGGTGTTGATCTGAACCAGCTGTGGACACATCGGATGGCATGATCACGCCAATCCCCTGAATTTCCCGCCAAAAAGGCCCATAACCGCAAGGTGGACCGCAGGCAAAGCGAAGGTACTTGCAATCCTACGCTATAGCGTTCTTGCCCACCATGGCTGAGATGTCCGGTTTCTGGCGTCTAGGCCGGCCGTGGCACCAACGATCCGTGTCTGAAGCTGGCACTCAAGAGAAGGTTCTTGTGCGGCCTGCTAGCATGCCAGGTATCTGCGGCATTCCGGACATAAATCTGGCGGCATCACAAGGGGTCAGCACAGCTGCCTTTGACCCGTTGCGTACTCTCGACGCGTGATAGTCTGCGCCATGTTCAACCCGTACCTCAAACGCTGGGGGCTCATGCCAATGGTGAGCCCATGATCACTCCCACGAGCAGACTTCTCCCAGTTCGCTTGGGCAATGTCCCAGCCATGCTCAAGATAGCGATTCTAGAAGAGGAAAGAGCCGGCGGCTCGCTGATGACCTGGTGGAATGGCCGCGGCGCTGCGCCCGTTCTGGCGCACGAGGACAACGCGATCCTGATGGAACGCGCGAAAGACGGTCCTTCGCTTGCCGAAATCGCTCGTAGCGGTCGAGA
>Ga0075423_10005756_pt1 | contig 11597 bp, 8 predicted proteins | sample SoiMethybrSBSTD2_FD_80114 | JGI IMG/M metagenome (GOLD analysis project Ga0075423, IMG submission 80114) | Bulk soil microbial communities from a Populus tree surrounding site in Tennessee, USA - Soil MetaG P. TD hybrid SBSTD2 | ecosystem: Environmental > Terrestrial > Soil > Tree plantation...
ACTCTATGCCGAGCCGGAGGCCGGTACGCATGGTCTCGCGCGTCCCTGAAGGCTGCGGCAGCATCGTCGCGCGGCTATGCGGGACCATGGCCAACTGTTAAAGAGGAGACCGTGGCTTATGACTGACCAGCATCACGAAGCGGACTCCGAGTTCGAGATCACCGTTCACTCGACCGAGCTGCTCGAGCAGCCAACGCATGCCCCACCTTATACACGCCCGGTCGAGATCATCGTCGAAGCATTGGCCTGGCAGCAGATGAGCACGCATGCGTCCGAGGATCTGAGCTACGAATCCGGCGGCATTATGCTCGGCGACATCTACAGCCACGAGCGTGGCGTGGCCGTGCGGATCACGACTGCCGTGCCCGCTCGCGAGGCGGTCAACAATATCACCAGCATCCAGTTCACCTATAACGCCTGGCGCCAGATGGAGGAGGAGCGCCGGCAGCGGGCACCCACCGAAAAGTTGATCGGCTGGTATCACACCCACCCTGGATTCACCGCGTTCTTCTCGAGCACCGATCATTTCATGCACGAGCATTTCTTCATCCAACCCTGGCATGTCGCGCTGGTTATCGATCCGATCAAGGGCGAGCATGTCTTCTACCGCTGGGAAGACGGCAAGGTGGTGCGCAGCCCGGAGTTCCTGCTGCAAATCAGACAATGGCCGCGGCTGGAGACACCGCTGCACGCCACGTTGACTCAGGCGCTGGAACAGAGCGCACGCCAGCTCAGCCGAACCGAGCGCCCCAGCGCCCGCAACCTCATCACGGCGTTGCGCGAGGTCAGCCAGCACCTGCCCCGCAAGCCGACCGACTCGCCACTGAACGACCTGCTCCCGCTGATCGTTGCGTGCGCGGGGCTCGACCCGGCCGCTATCGCCGAGGCGCGCGAGCTGCTGCGGCGCGAGCGGCCAGCGGAACGACCGATCACCAGAGACGATCTGGAGCATTGCAGCAGCAATCGTAATCCCACCGGCGCGATCTGCATCGACCATGGGTGGCTGGTTCAGCAGATCAACCAACGGAGCCTGCATCTCCATAGTGTTGAGATGAACCAACCCTTCTGCTCGCGAATCGAGCTGCCGGTCGCGACGCGCGATGTCGCGCTCGCGCAGTCGGGGACGGTCCTGGCTTTGATGGATGATCGGAAGGCACCGATCTCGATCTATCTCCTGCTGCCTCCGCTGCCGCTGATGCGGCTCGGCGGCTACACGGGCGAGCCGCAGAAGGCGCAGCTGCTCCAGCTCCCGATCGATTGGGGTACCGTTACGCCGGCCCGTCGCGCCGGGCGTGCTGTCCTGGGACGCCGCCACCTGTACCTATTGACACGTACGGAGATCTACGTGCTGCACACCACCGAGCAGGACATTCCACGGCAATTCACCTGCCTCGGCGTCCACGCGGCGGCGCGCTGTGGCTGGTCGTCGTTCGAGCAGTTAACCGAGTGGGCGATCGATCCAGCCGGCAATCTCTACCTTTTGAGGGCGGAGAGCAAGGAGGTCTGGCGCTTCGACCAGGTGCAGGGGGAGTGGCAGCAATTGGTGTGCGATGAGCAGCTCGACCAGCCGTTGAGTCTGTGCGCGGGACAGACGACGCTCTCGATCTACACCGGCGGCGCGCAGCCAGGTATCGTACAGTATAGCCTGCCCGAAGGAAAACCGCTCTGGCGGCGCGTGTTGGACCCCAATCTCGCGGCAATGGAGATCCGGCGAATTTTTAGCGACGGTTTTCACGGGCTGTATTTCGTCGGCAGGGATGATATCTACTTTCTGCGTTGATAGGCGGTGGCTGCGATGGGGTACCTCACCTTCAAAATTCGTACTCCCGGCGGGCAGTATCTGTTCGAGAGCGATCTTACGCTCCACGAGTTGATTCCACTTGTTCGCCAGATCACACGACAGTTGGAAACCCGGCCGCATCTGACCAAGCAGCTGCGCGGCTATCGCGCCGTTATCACACCGCAGTACGACGAACTGATGCTGGCGAAAGAATATATTAAGCCAGCGGCGCAGCCCGCGCCGATGCCCAGCTCGCCCGCGCCGGGAACAGCGGAGATCTCGATCACGGTGGCTGATCTGAGCCCCGATGTGCTGGAGGATTTCGAACTCGAAATCCAGGCGTTCTATAATCCCGGCAGCAGTGTGCTCTGTACGCGCTGCCCTGAGCGCGATCGCTGCCCAGGTTCGGGCCGCGCGCTGCGCGATGAGCTGGACGGCTGGATCGAGCTCGACCCGGCAGCGCCGCGCACCAATGAGCCGATTACGGGCCTGACGGTGCGCATCGAAAGCCAGCATGGGGAGCGGCTGTACGAACGGACATTCTCGAGCTACATTCTCCAGCCCTTCGTCGATCAGCTCTCGGCCTATCTGGTGGTGACGGGTCGGCTGAAACGCCCAGAGGGCTCCCCAAACGTCGGCGACCTGATCGCACGCTACGATGGACAACCGAGGATCGACCCGCTGCTGACAGGTCTGCGCCGCGCCGCGCCATCGAGCGCAGCCGGGCCGGCCTCGGCACCCATCCGGCCATCGCCAATGGTCGATTGGGATGCGCTGGATGCCGACGAACAGGACGACGATGCGGGCGAGCAGAATGACGATTTGGAGATCACCCTTATCGCGACCGAACATGTGGATCTGGCGCGCAAGCCAATGCCGACCGAGCGATGCGAAGCGGTCGATTCGCCGACGACCGAAGAGCTACAGATTTTCGTGGGCCGCGAAGTGATCGAGCGCCTGCGCGCAAACGTTCGCGAAGCCGATCACGAGTTCGGCGGGGTGCTCGTCGGGCAGGCATACTTGCCGCCGACCGGCGATCAGCCGTACGTCGAGATCCTGGGCATCATCCCATCGATCGATGAGGAGGGCAAGCCGACGCCGCTGATGCTGGGGTACGAACGCTGGCGCCAGGTGCAGGCCCGGCTTGCCGAGCAGTTTTCGGGCCAGCAGATGGTGGGGTGGTATCAGGCGCACATGCTTGGCGCGCGGCGCGTTCTGGTGGTTACGCAAGAGCAGATCTACGAGGTCAGCGATCGGCTGCGATTGACCAGGAACGAGACATTCACGCACCAGAGTTTCTTTCGTGAGCCATGGCATGTGGCGCTCGTGATCGACGCGGTCGGCGATCGCTTCTGCTTCTATCGCTGGCAAGATGGCACGATCAGTCAGTGTCCGGGCTATTTCATCATCGACTAAGCTGTCGAGGTTCATGCCATGCCCGAGGGATTCTTCGAATTAGGCCGACGCAGCCGCTGCATCTTCACCCCTACGTTGTGGTGCAATCTGTTCGCCTACGACACCCAGGATGGGGGCGCCGCTTTCTTCAACAAAATAGCGCCGCAGACGGTCGGGGTGTTTTTGCCGACAGCCGACGGCGAGGCAGGACAGCACTGGGATGACGTCTACGCGCAGATCGTGCGCGCATGGGGCGACCGTCGCATCGGCTTCCAGTGTTATCGCGCCGACATGAATACCTGGATCGCGCAGCAGCCGTGCGAGAGCTGTGCGATGTCGCGGCTCGGGCAGGTGGTGATCATCGATGTCAGCGATGAACAGCTACGCGAGCGCGTCGAGATTTACCGCACCCTGGCGGCCGCCTCGGCGACGATGCTGTCTCTGGAACAGGCAAGCGGCGGTGTGCAGCGTCCGGCGAAGAAGATCATCCTGATCCACGCTGGTGGCAGGGTGCCATCGTACTACTCTTATACCTGGGATGTTATCGACTACACCGGCCAGGACAACCTGCCCGACCTCGACCGGCTCTACCGCGAGATGGCCCGGCTAGCGCAGGCCGGCGACCTTTTCCCCGAGGCTGGGCACGAACCGGTCAGGATCGATCTGTCCGATATTGGCGAACCAGCCGCACCCGCCGAACCCAGCAGCCAACAAGTGGAAGATGCGCTGGACGAGCCAGTTGTCCGCCCAGTGTCGCTCGACGATCAGCTCGATCAGGCGATCGACGACGCATTTTCGAGCGACGATGACATCACCATTACGATCATTGGCACCGAAGCGATGCAGGCTGAGACGATCGGCAGTGTGGCGGCGGGAAACGATGAGCAGGCCGATCTGGAATTAGCGCGGCGTCTTGGTCTGCCGCCCGATTTGATCAAACAGCTGCAATATCCGATTGTCGTAGAGTCGATTCGTCTCTACGATGCCCACGACTATTCATCGGCGCTACGCCATCTCTACGATACGGGAAAGCTCACAGATCAGGACTGGGAAAGCCATCGCCGCTGGCTGCTGCGCAACTGCCTGGACATCCTGCCGGTCGAGGAGGTCGTGGCATTCTTTTTCGAGCCAACCGTCCCACAGGGGGTGCGGGGCCGACTCAAGCTCAGCGACTGGCAGACACGCGACCCACTGGCGGCGACGCTGAGCATCCGCGACGCGCGGTTGAACGACCTACTCGAGGCGGATGAGATCCCGCTGCGCGTCTACCCGGACTTGACTCCCGACGATGTCGTGCGCTGGTACAGCGAGCTCAGCACGCGACATCCGAACGGAGCTGCGGCGATGCTCGTTTTCACGACCGGCCAGGAGATTCCGACCGGTATTCGCCTGCTAGAGTACCGCGACGGACGACCGCCGATCCATTTCATCAAATTCGAGCTAGCGGATCTGAAGAAATCGATTATCGACCATGCCGATCCGGTTGGCGTCGTCAGCGACCACGTCGAGCGGCACTATCATCCGCGAGATCGCTACGACGGCGCGAGCCGACGGACTGTCGAGACCGATGACGAGTTCTTTGGTCGCCACGAGTTGATCGAAGACCTGATCGCACAGCTGAAAGAAGGCAATAGTTTCGCTGTCAGCGGACTACGTCGGACGGGCAAGTCGTCGCTGTTGAAGCGCCTGCGGTATGTCAATACGCTGGGGGATCATATTCTATTGCTCGTCGATCTGCAACATTCCCCAGGCGATATCACTATCGTCTATCGGAGCATCGTCCGCCAGGTGCGCGACACACTGCAACGGAAATATCCACCCGCGCGCTACCCGCGCGACAGCTACCCGGCGCTCGATTTCGACCGGCTGCCGCTGTTCAAGCTCGTCGACCGGGCGATGCTCACCGATTTTGGCGAGCATTTCAGCACCAATATGGCGCAACTGCTCAACGATCTGCGCGAGACGGCCGAACTCGGCTTTCGGAAGCTGATTGTGCTCTTCGATGAGATCGATGAGCTGCTCCCCGACCAGCAGGGCATTGATCGCGTCGCCAACTACCGCACACTGCTGAAACAATTGCGTACACTCGCCCAGAAGCGAGAAGGCTTCATGATCGGGATGGTTTCGTCGGGCCTACCGCTGCGGAAAGAGTTGGACGATATCAGTGGCCCACTCTACCGACAGATCAAGCAGTTCCACCTGGCGCCGCTGTCGCGCAGTGAGTGCGACGAGATGGTCGAGAAGCTGGGGAAGCCAATACCGATCTACTACCGCGAGGATGGGTTGGAGGCGATCTATCAGGCGACGGGGGGTATCCCTTTCCTGGCCAAACGGCTGTGCAGCGCCATCTTTCAGGAGCGCCAGCAGCAATCGCTTCCGGTCTCGAAGGACGATGTTATGCGGGGAATCGAGCGCATCTTTACCGACGACGACGACAGTGATCGCAACTGGATCAGGGATGTGCTCGACCAGATCAACGAGATCTCCGAAGAAGAATACGCCGTGCTGGAGCTGATCGCCGCTGGGCGCAACGCCAGCGAGCCAGCGACGCTGGACTGGCTGCTCGACAGCAGCGCGCTCGATCAGAATCGCTCGTTGAAGCCGGCGCTGGCCAGCTTGTCCAGCTATGGGCTGATCGATCACGATCAGCGAGACCCATCGACGTATTACCTACGGGTAGGATTGTTGCGCGAGTACCTGTTGCGCTATGAATAGCCTGACCGAACGATGGTACTGCTATGCTGCCACTCCATAAGCGCCATGTCGATCCAAACGATTTCGCCGGCTACGCCGACCTGCTCGACAATATGGTGGCGCGCCTGACGAATGATCGCGACGACGCCCCGTCCTACCTGATCATCGGCGAACGCAAGCTGGGGAAGACCAGCTTCCTCCTGAAGCTGCACGACCGGCTGGGCCGGCGGCTGAGCGAGCCGGGGACGCGCTTGGTCGCGCTTCCGCTGTACATCTCGTGCAAGGAGCTCAAAAAAAGCAGGAGCGCCAGGGAGGGTCTGGAGGATTTAGAGTCGTTCTACCGCGCGATTATCGGGTGCGTGAAACACACCTGGACCGATCCAATCGCTCTTGCCATCGGGCAGGATAGACAGACTCAGCTCTCTATCGAGACATGTACACTCAGGCCGGGGAGTCAGCGGTTGGGCCGGCCCGACGATCAGTTGCTGGAGATCGTCATCCAAGATCTGAATATCATTATCGGACAACTCGCGCCTGAGAGCAGCCGTCTGGTCCTGCTTATCGACGATGCCGACGAGCTACTGAATGTGAGTTGGGCCGCGTCGCTCTTCGGGCACCTGTTCAGCCTCCTGGATAGCGTTGCGCACGATCAGGCCGATCACGCTTTCTGCCGCGAGCAACTCTCGGTTGTGCTTGCCAGCCGCCCGATGCCGAACAAGTCATATGCGAGACGGCTGCTCGATCGGCTCAACAAGGAGCGACTGCATGCGTTGGTCCGCAGCGACGTAAGCTGGCTGCTGCGCAAGCGCCTGCAATTCTCGCTGGACGCCAAATACATCGACAAGGTGTATTTTGCGACCGGCGGGCATCCCTGGATGGTCCAGTACCTGATCGAACAGCTGCGGAGATACTACGGTCAGGACGAGGTGGAGCGAGACCTGGATATGCTGATAACCAGGCGCTTCCAGCGGGACGAGGAGAACTGCGCTATTCTGCGCTACTTGTTCGGGCGGCTGCCCCAGCGCGGCGGCGAGATACTGGCCTACCTAGCGCAGAGGCCGCAAGGGGCGACGGCCAACCAACTGGTGGAGGTATTGAGCCCTCTGCGCGCGGGAGTGCCTCTGGCCAGGCCTGCTATAGTGCGGCAGTTGAACGAGCTGCAGCAGCTTGGCGTCGTCTACTCTCTTCAGCCGGAGGCGGAAGCCAACGCCAAGCTGTATGCGGTCCCCGATATATTCAGGGCTTGGTTCCTGGAGTACACCGGCGGCAACGTGACGCTGAACGTCCTCAGTTGCCCTGAGCCCGGCAAAAACGGTCCCGCTCCGCAGTCCATCGACCTTCTGCCAACGAAGCCGTTCAGTCTGCTGCTGAGTCTCAAACACCAGGTGCTGATCGCCGATGGGCTCTACTCGCGCTTCTCCGAGGTTCCCGCCGACTTCAGTAGGGCTGCGCGCGAGCGCAACCGCGAGGCCCGGAGAATTGAGTTCATGCTGCGCGATGTTAGTGCTGCCAAGGAAGGACTGATCAGTGTCGCGTACAATCTTGCCCGCGACTTCATCAGGCCGGATTGGGAATCCGTCTGGGACGATTACTACCGAACGATGCGCGATGACGACCTGGAAAGCGCGGTTCGGTTTATTCTGAAGACAGAGGATCCGACGCTGCTGGATTTTCCCGTCGAGCTGCTCCAGCTGCATGGCGAATTCCTTGCGCTGAGTGTGCCGGTGTTCAAGGAGGTCATCGGGCTGGAGTACGAAGACCGGGTCTACCATATGTCCGGCGGCTGCTTCCCGCCGAACGAGCCGCTCAACGTGCTGCTCGTCGCCAGCAGTTTCGAGGGCGACCGGGAATATCCGCTGTTGCCACATACGCTCAGCGAACTGCGCGAGATCTGCCGCGCGCTCCGCGAGCCTGGCCAGGCCGGGCCGCTGCGCATCGGCGAGATCGTCGTGCTCTGTAATGAGGAGTTCGACGAGCCGGTTCGGCTGGTGCTGCCGGCGACCAAGGTTCATCTGCAAAATGCGCTGAATGGAACGTTAAATGATATTAAAGGTACGAAATTCCAGATCTTGCATTACAGTGGGCATTACGAATATCAGGACAACGAGGACACCGCGGGCCTGATATTGCAGGGCCAGGATGGGGAGACCGATCGTCTTAGTCTGTCCGAGCTGAAGAACGGTGTCAAAACCGCCGGCATTCGCATGGCCTATTTCAGCGCGTGCAGTAGCGCGCAGCACAATGCCAACGACATAAACATGTACCTCGGCGCACCGTACACAACATTGCAGGCAGGGGTACCGGTCGTCATCGGCATGCGCTGGCGGATCGGCGATCAGTACGCAGCGCCGATCGGGCGATCGTTCTATCATCACTTAGCACAGTCGGGCATACCCGAACTGGCGCTGCTCAAAACTCGGGTCGAGATCTCCCAGAAAGAGTGGGGCCAGGTGCTCTGGGCTGCGCCAGTGATGCTCACCCGCTAGCCAGAAGGAGAACGCTATGCCGCTGCTTGCCGCGCCGAACCCGGCGCACCCCTGGTTCAACACACAGATCGAGGAAGGGCCAGGCGAACCCGAGCGGACGGGCAGGCGCCTGGGCGATCGGATCAGCATCGGCGAGATCGTGGCCTACGACCTCGTTCAGCAGTACGCAGCCATCAAGCGGCCGCTGCAGCTCGACGTGCGCGGGCAGATCGATCGATTCGAGTTCCTGGTGCTGCAGTTTGTCTGCACGCTGCATCCCGATAATCTTTCGGGCGTCAGCTGGTTCGACTTTATGGTCAGCTTCGCGTACCCGACAGAAGTGCCGCGCTCGGCGCGCTTACTGACCCAGGTGAGCCCGGTGGCCCGCGTGCTCACCGATGTCGGCGCTCCGCCGATCGCCTACGATCTCTATCCCAGCGAGGTCAGCGATGCCGTGCAGACCGAGCACACCGTGAAAATTTCGCCTGAACTGAAGTTCGGCGAGGTCGCGACGATCGCCGGTGAAGATGCGGTGACGCTCAAGTTTCAGAAGTTGTACCCGCGGATCAGCGCGCACGGTCGGCGGGATTCGGAGATCTACTGGCGCTACATGCCCGGCAGCGACGACAGCGTTCGCAGCGGCGACAAAGACATGGCCGTCATTGTACGCCGTCAGCGGGGCATCCCAGTGCTTGGTAGCATTCGCGTCCGCGGCCGCGGCTGGCGCTACGGCATCGTCCCCGACGCGGGCGAGCGCGAGTATTGGACGTTTCTCTTCTAGCTCATGGAGTCGCAGCGTTATGAGCGAAGCAGCAGACCCGGAACTGCCCCTGATCGTCGTGCCCGATACGGCACATGATCGATACGCCACCTTCGGTTTCATCAGCTGGTGGAAGCAGGAGATCGTGCGCAATGCGGTTGTGCTGGTGGTTGGCGCGGGCGCGCTGGGGAACGAGGTCATTAAGAACCTGGCGCTGCTGGGTATCGGCAAGCTGCTGATCATCGACTTCGACACCATCGAAAGCGCCAACCTAAGCCGCTCGATCCTGTTCCGCGCCAGCGACGAGGGCCAGTACAAGGCCGAGACCGCCGCCGCCGCCGCCCGGCAGATCAACCCAGACGTTCAAACACGCTGGATCCACGCGGATATTACTCGCCAGCTCGGGCTAGGCGTCTACCGACGGGTCGATGCGGTGATCGGCTGCCTCGACAACCGCCAAGCCCGCCTGGCGATCAATCGGGCCTGCTGGAAGCTCGGACGACCCTGGATCGACGGCGCGATTCAGGAACTGCTCGGCGAGGCGCGGGTATTCTGGCCGGGCCGTGGTGCCTGCTACGAGTGTACGCTCGGGCCGGCCGATTACCAGGCGATCAACCTGCGCTACTCCTGCTCCTCGTTGGCGCGCGATCTGGTCATCGAGGGAAAGATCGCGACGACGCCGACAGCAGCGGCGATCATCGGCGGCATGCAGACGCAGGAGGCACTGAAGCTGCTCCACGGCATGGAGCTGCATCCCGGCACAGCAATGGTGTTCAACGGATTGATCAACGATGCGTACAACATTACCTACGCGGTCAAAGCCGATTGCCCAAGCCATCAGCGCTATGGTACCATCGAGGAGTGCCCCGAGCTGAGCGCAGCAACGACGACGGTCGGCGATCTGCTGGCGTTTGTGCGCGCACGTATGGGCACCGACGCTGTTCTCGAATTAGACTATGAGTTGCTGGTGCAGTTCGAATGCACCAACGATCACCCGCCGACACTGGTGCTGCAGCCGCTTGCTCAGGTCAAGGAGTCGGCGGCCGATTGCCCGGTGTGCGGCGCGCCGCGCTGGCCACAGGTGACACATATCATTCGCGGGGATGAATCATTTCTCGATCAGCCACTTGCGGCGATCGGCATCCCGGAACTGCACGTTATCGTCGGCCGCTCCGGCCAGACCTGGCGCTACTTCGAGTTGACCGGCGACGCCAGGGCCATGTTCAAGTTCGACTGATACACGACGAAAGAGGTAATCGTATGGCATTGCGTGTCGTCATCCAGGACCACATTGGGAACAAGAAAACACTGGTTGAACTGCCGGAAGATATTCGGATGGAGCGGCTGCTCCCGGCGCTTGCCTCACGGATGCAGCTCCCGCTCCAGCAGGCCGGAAACCCGATCATCTACCGATTGGACCATCGGCGCACCGGGCGCCGGCTCGACGACCAGGATACCTTGCGCTCGGCCGGGATTCAAGAGGACGACTTGCTGACATTGCTGCCCGAAGTGACCGCTGGGAGGTAGGATCGTGGAATCGTACAATGTTGATTGGCAGCGTGTCCGCGAACGCCGGCTTCGCGCGGACTATCGCAAGCTGCAGGAGTTGGTCCAGTGCAGTGATCTGATCGCCATCGAACGTGTCATGGGCGATCCGCCGGAAAGCTACATTATTCGCTATAGTTGCAAGGGGATCGAGAGCGTCGGCGTGATGGGGCCGACATACCGCACACTGCATCGCGTTCTGATCGAAATGCCGCTTGATTACCCCAACCAGATGCCGCGGATGCGCTGGCTCACACCGATCTTTCACCCGAACATCAACAATGGGGGGACGCGCGTCTGCATCGACACCTGGTACGCCAGCAAGTTTCTCGATGATCTGTGCCTGATGCTGGGGCGCATGATCCAGTATCAGAACTACAACCCCTACAACGCACTACGCAGCGACGCCGCCGACTGGTCCATCCAGCATGCCCACTTGTTGCCGGTGGATCGGCAGCCGCTACAGCGCGGCAGTACCGAGGAAAGCCAGCCTGACGATATCGCCATCCGATTTCTCTAACCCCTTAGGGAGGCACAGGTATGGACGAGTTCGACATTCGTATCGGGCCGACTGAAGCAGTGAGACTGGCGCAGCGCATCCCTGAGTGGCTGCAACAACCCCATCGTGCCGTGGGCGCACCGGACAATCAGCCGGTTCTGGTTGCCATCACGGAGGAGGCGTTGCTGTCGGCCTGCCGACACGCCGAATCCAGTCTTGACGAAATCGGCGGCGTGTTGGTCGGACATGCCTACCAATGGGGAGAGCGTACGGTGGTAGAAGTCTGCGCGGCGTTGCGCGGAGATAGCATGACCACAGGCCGCGCACATGCCACATTCACTGTGGACACCTGGGCCGGCTTGAAACTTCAGCAGGAGCAGCTGTTTCCTGATCAGATGATCGTCGGTTGGTATCACTCACACCCACGGATGGGCATCTTTCTCTCGGGTATGGACCTGG
>Ga0075423_10005761_pt1 | contig 11593 bp, 13 predicted proteins | sample SoiMethybrSBSTD2_FD_80114 | JGI IMG/M metagenome (GOLD analysis project Ga0075423, IMG submission 80114) | Bulk soil microbial communities from a Populus tree surrounding site in Tennessee, USA - Soil MetaG P. TD hybrid SBSTD2 | ecosystem: Environmental > Terrestrial > Soil > Tree plantation...
CATGATGATGAACCCGGCGTCGCAGTCGCGCCTGCTGCTCGGGACGATCAGGTTGGCGTGGCAGGCGACGCTGCCGCGCGGCTCGCGCAGGAGCAGCCGCCGGAGGCCGTCGCCGTCGCGGCGGAGCGCCTGCATCTGCTCGAAGACCGTCGCACCGGGAGGGGGGAGGACGCCGCCGGTGACCACGTTTCCGATCTCCCCGCCGGCGTGGCAGCCGACCACCGTGATCGTGCGTCCAGCGCGCATCGGCCGAGCATATCGTCCTTGACAAACGATCCTTCACGATATATCGTGATCGTATGCAGACAGTCGAAAGGAGAAACCACACGATGACGGCATACGCCATCGAACACCGTGGCCGGCGCAGGCGCGCCCGCCACGAGTTCCTCATGATGCACGGCCGCCGCAGGCGCGGCGGACGGCACGGATTCGGGCCGCCCGGGTTCGACCGGATGTTCTTCGGGCCGGGCCGCAAGGCCGGCCGCGGCGACATCCGCGCCACGATCCTGGCCCTCCTGGCCGAGGAGCCGATGCACGGCTACCAGATCATCCAGGAGGTGACGGATCGCACCGGCGGAGCCTGGCGCCCGAGCCCGGGGTCGGTCTACCCGACGCTCCAGCAGCTCGAGGACGAGGAGCTGGTGCGCACCGTCCACACCGACGGACGCCGGGTCTTCGAGCTGACGGACGCGGGCCGCGAACAGGCGGCTGCGCTACCCAGCCAGACGCCCTGGGAGTCCGCGGGCGACGGCGACGACGACCTCGCGGCGCTCCGCGACCTGGCCTTCCAGCTGCTCGGCGCAACGCGCCAGGTGGCGCTGGCCGGATCGGCGAAGCAGATCGAGTCCGCCCAGGCCATCCTGCGGGAGGCCCGGCGCGGGATCTATCAGCTGCTCGCCGAGGACGGCGAAGGCGACGCCGAGGGCGACGCCCCGAGCTGAGGCCGCGGCCGGTCCGAGACCGCCACGGCCACGGCGCCGATGATGACGGCGGTCGCGAGCAGGGTGCCTGGGCTCAGGCTCTCTCCCGCGACCGCCCATCCCAGCAGGACCGCCACGGCCGGGTTCACGAACGCGTAGGTCGCCACGCGCGTGGGCTCGACGTGGCGCAGCAGCCACATGTACGCCGAGAACGTGACCACCGTTCCCATGACGACGAGGTAGGCGAGCCCGGCGAGCGACTTGCCGGAGACATCGCCGGCGTTGAAGCTCCCGGCCTCGCCCGACACGAGCGAGACGACCGCGAGCATCGCCGCACCCCAGAGGAGCGGGATCCCCGATGCGGCGAGCGGCGAGGACGGCACGGCGACGAGCCGCGTCGCCACGGTCCCGGCCGCCCACGAGAGCGCCATCAGCAGAAGCAGCGTCGCGTCGACCGCCGCAAGGCCGCCGCCGCTCCCCTGGGCGGCGACCAGCAACGCGACTCCGGCGAACCCGGCACCGAGCGCGAGGCTCGTGCGGGCGCTGGGCTTGCTGCCGCCGGGCACGAGCCAGGTCAGGATCGGGACGAAGAGCGGGATTGTGGCTGCGCACAGCGCCGCCATCCCCGACGGCACGAACTGCTCCTCGCGCGCCAGGAGGCCGTGGCAGGTGACGAAGAAGAGCAGGCCGAGCAGCGCACATCCGCCCAGCTCGCGCGCGGACGGCCACGGCGCCCGCGGCTCCCGCAGCCGCCACAGGCCGATGAGGATCGCCCCGCCGCCCAGGCAGCGCAGGCTCATCATGCTGTACGGCGGGATGGTCTCGACCGCGTACCGGATCGCGAGGAACGTCGAGCCCCACACGAGGTAGATCGCCGCGAACGCGGCGACCGTGGGCAGGGCGTCGCGGTCGGGCACGGTCCGGAACCTAGCCGGACGCCGGGCGCAGCGCTCCCACCGTTGTCTGGGCGAGAAACACCGCGAAGAACACCGCCGTCGCGGTCAGGACAACCGCGCCGCCCGAGGCCACGTTCCACCAGAAGCTGATGTAGAGCCCGGCGATTCCGCTCGCGGCGCCGATGCCCGCGGCGACGGCCTGCATCGTCACGAGCCGGTCGGTGAGAAGGCGGGCCGTGGCGGCCGGCGTCACGAGCATCGCCAGCACGAGGATGTTCCCGATCGCGCGCAGCGAGACGACGATGGCGAGCGTGATCAGGCCGAGCAGGACGAGGTCGAGCACGAAGACCGGGTAGCGCATCGCCTCGGCCATCTCGCGGTCGAACGCGACCAGCGCGAGCTCCTTGTTGAGGAGGGCGACGGCGCCGACCGCCACCGCCGTCGCGACGCCGGCGAGGACGAGGTCCGCGCGCGAGACGCCGAGGATGTTGCCGAAGAGCAGCTCGGCCACGTCCTTCTGGTAGGCCGCCAGGCTCGACACCAGCACGACGCCGAGCGCGAACATCGCGGCGAAGAGGATGCCGATGGCGGTGTCCTCGGACACGCGCCGGCCGCGCGAGAGGACGGCGATGCCCGCGGCGGTGACGATGCCGACCGCGAGCGCGCCGAGGAGCACGCTCAACCCGGCCGCGAACGCGAGCACGACGCCCGGAAAGACGGCGTGTGTGAGCGCATCGCCGATGAACGCCAGGCCGCGCAGCACCACGTAGCTTCCGAGGACGCCGCACGCGAGCCCGGTCAAGACGACGGCCACGAGCGCCCGCTGCATGAACGTGTACTGGAGCGGGTCTGTCAGGTAGTGCAGCATCAGTGCGCGTGGTGGCCCTCGGGCGCAAGGACGAGGACGCCGCCGACATCGGCCACCTGACCTCCGTAGGCCGCCGCGAGGCAGCGCGCGTCGAGCGCCTCGGCGGGTGGGCCGAACGCGACGACCCGGCCGGAGAGCAGGCAGACCAGGTCGCAGCGTGCGCTCGCCCATGCCAGGTCGTGGCTCGAGACGAGGACCGTGCGGCCCTCGTCGCGGAGGCGCCCGAGGATTCCGGCGAACGCCGCCTCGGTCGGCGCATCGGCGCCGGAGAGCGGCTCGTCGAGCAGGAGCAGGTCGGCCTCCTGGACGAGCGCGCGCGCGAGGAGCACGCGCTGGCGCTGGCCGGCCGAGAGCTGGCCGACCTGTCTGCGGGCGTGGCCCTCCATCCCGACGGCGGCCAGCGCGGCCGCGGCCCGGTCGCGCTCGGCCGCGGACGGCCGCCGCAGCCAGCCCGTGCGCCGGTACGCGCCCTGGAGAGCGATGTCGGCGGCGGAGAGCGGGAAGTCCCAGCCGCCTGGGCCGAGCTGCGGCAGGAAGCCGGCGGTACCGTCGACCGCGACCGTGCCGGAGGTGGGGCGCACGGTGCCGAGCAGGGCGCGCAGGAGCGTGGTCTTGCCGGCGGCGTTCGGCCCGATCAGGCCGACCACGGCGCCGCGCGGGAGCTCGATGGAGACGCGGTCGAGCGCGCGCCGGTCGCCGAACGCGACGGTCAGCTCGTCGGCGACGGCGCGCGGGCGGTCAGTCATCGAGCGCCGCTCCGGCGCAGTCGCCGCAGCGGGCCGGGAGCGCGCCGAGCTCGCGATCGAGCAGCTCGAACCCGGCCGCCGTGCTGGCGGCCCGCGCCGGCTCGAGCGCACAGCCCTCGAGCACCGAGGTGGCCCCGCACTCGACGCAGACCAGGTGGTGATGGTGGCCGTTCGCGCCGCACACGACGAAGACCGCCTCGCCGTCGCGCGTGCCGGCGTGCTCGACGAAGCCCGTCTCGCGCCAGCGCTCGACGGCACGGTAGGCGGTCGTCAGGCCGAGCCGGGGGGCGTGGGGGAGGGCGGCGGCGTGGAGCTCGCGGACGCTGAACGCGCGGTCCATCGCCCGGCCCGCCTCGAGCAGCGCAGCGCGGGTGCGGTGGTTTCGTCCCGGCTCCACGGCGCGAGTATAGCGAAAATGAAACCTGTTATCGTTTCGGGATGCGCGCCGCCTTCATGGCCGTCGTCGTGCTCGCCGCCGCCGGCTGCACCCAGACCGCGATCGCCAAGCCCCCACCCGGCACCATCGCGGTGGTGGCGACGACGACCCAGATGCAGGACCTCGTGCGGAACGTCGGCGGCGGGCGCGTCCACGTCGTCGGCATCCTGCGTCCCAACGTCGACCCGCACGACTTCGAGCCGACGCCCAGCACGGTCGTCGCCCTCACGGGCGCGAAGCTCGTCGTCGAGTCCGGGGTCGGTCTCGACGCCTGGGCCGACCAGCTCGTGGCGAGCGCGGGCACGTCGGCGCCGGTCTTCGACGCCGCGGCCGGCCTTCCGATCCGCGGCGACGACCCGCACTGGTGGGGCGACCCGACCCTGGTCGAGCGGGCGGCGGCGGCGCTCGCACGCCGGCTGGGCGAGGTCGACCCGGGCCACCGGGCGGCCTACGCGCGAAATGGCGCCCGGTACATCCGCCAAGTGGCGCGCATGGATGCCGAGAACCGGCGGTTGGTCGCGACCGTGCCGCCGGCCGACCGCAAGCTCGTGACCAACCACGACGCCTTCGGGTACCTGGCGGCCCACTACGGGATCCGGGTCGTCGGATCGGTCTTCCCGGCGCTCTCGACGGCCGCCCAGCCGAGCGCTCAGGACGTGGCGAGCCTGATCGGGAGGATCCGCGCGCAGCACGTCCGGGCGATCTTCACCGAGTCGTCGCTCGACCCGGCCGTCGAACGCCAGATCGGGGCCGAGGCCGGCGCGCGGGTCTTCGCCGACCTCTACGGCGACAGCCTGGGCCCGGCCGGCTCGCCGGGCGCGACCTACCTCGGGATGGAGCGCTGGAACGTGCGCGCGATGGTGGCCGGCTTCCTCGGCGAGCCCCCACCGACGGCGTGAGCGCACACCGGTGCCTGGCACCAATGGTGCACGCGCCTAGTAGATCGGCGCGCGCTTCACCCGGTTGGCGCCCGCCAGGAGCGGCAGGCCGAAGGTGCTCTCGATGGCCCGGGTCAGGCTGTAATGGCTGTAGAAGCCGGGGAACGACCCGCCGCCCAGGCGGGCCGAGACGAGGATCGTGACGACTCGGCAGGTGGCCGTGTTGGCGACGTACACCGCGTGGTTGGAGCAGTCGATCCCCCAGTTGCCCTGCGACTGGATCGAGCCCTCGTTCGCCTCGTCCCAGGTGACGACAACGAGCGTCCTGCCCTTCGTGTAGCTCGGCCGCGTCGCGAGGGCCGAGATGACCTTCTTGATGAAGCTGTCTCCGAACTTGATCCGGTCGGCCTTCGTCCCGCCGACCGTCTGCTCGCAGATCGGCGAGCGCCAGTGCATGTTGTGGCACTCGCTGGGGGCGATCCAGCTGAAGGCCGGCAGGTGACCGTTCTTGACGGCCGAGAAGAACGGCGCGAGCGGCACGTCGAACTTGGCACACGACCCGTCGCCGCCCTTGGAAGCTGGTCCGAGGTCGGTGAACCAGAAGGCCGGGTTGTGGTTGTCGCGGTACTGCGGCACCGACCCAGGGGTGGGCACGCAGTTGTGCGGCATCGTCTCGTTGTAGTCGCGCCACGTGACCCCGGCCTTGTTCATCTGGTGGAAGACGTTGTTGGCGGTCGAGGTGCAGTGCAGGCAGGCCGGCGTGGGGAAGGTCCCGCTCACCACCGCCATGTAGTTGGGGAAGCTCGGATGCGTCTCGCCGGCGGCCCCGGTGAGCCGGCGGCACTCCGCGGCCAGGCGGTGCGTGTACGGCGCATCGGGCGCCGCCTCCCACTGCGACACCGAGAGGTTCTCGTCCATGAGGACGACGATGTGCTTGTACGGCTTCCTGGACGCGGGCCGCGCGCCGCACGGATGCCCGCCGGTGGCCTCGGCGGCCGCGGGGCGTGAGCTTGGAGCGGCGCCGACGGCCGGGGCGGCCGCGAGCCCGGCGAGGAGCAGCGCGACGCAGATCCCGAAACCCCGCCGCGCAACAATCGAGCCCACCGCCGTGAAGAGTAGCGGCGATGGGCCCGAAGGGAAACGTGACCGGCGACCGCTAGTAGCCGCCGCCCACGCCGCCGCCCCCGCCTCCGGAGGCGAGAAGGTAGATGACGATGACGATCGCTGCGATCACGGCGATGACGCCGATCGGGACGATCGGGCTCCGCCGGCGAGTGCTGTCTGTGGGTGTGGGTTGCATGTCTGGTCCTACGGGTGTTCGAGGCCCGCGGATTGTCCAGCCTGCCGGGCCGTGTCACTATGATCGGCCCGTGACACCGCGAGTTCTCGTTCTGGGGGCGGGTTTCGGCGGCCTCGAGCTCGCCACGACCGTATCGGAGGAGCTGGGCGACGAGGTCGACATCACCGTCGTCGACAGGTCGGCGGCGTTCGTCTTCGGCTACTCCAAGCTGGATGTGATGTTCGGGCGCACGCCGCCCGACACGGTGAAGCTCGACTACCGCCGGTTCGCGAAGCCCGGTGTGCGACTCTTGCGTGAGACCGTGCTTGCCGTCGACCCGGTCGCGAGGGCGGTCACGACCGATGCCGGCGTGCACGAGACAGACCACCTGGTCGTCGCGCTCGGCGCCGACTACGACCTCGACGCCACCCCGGGACTCGCCGGGGCGCACGAGTTCTACTCGGTGCCCGGCGCCGAGCGGCTGGCCGAGGTCCTGCCGGAGTTCTCCGGCGGCCGGGTGGTCGTGGGCGTCTGCGGCGCGCCGTACAAGTGCCCGCCGGCGCCGAGCGAGACGGTGCTTCTCCTGCACGACTACCTCGATCGCAAGGGCATCCGCGCCGAGTGCGAGATCGCACTCGTGGTGCCGTTCCCGGTCCCGATACCGCCCTCGCCGAGCACGTCGGAAGCGCTGCTTCGGGCCTTCGCCGAGCGCGGCATCGAGTTCGTTCCGGGCCGTCCGGTGGCCTCGGTCGACGTTGCCCGACACCTCGCCGTCCTCGCCGACGCGACCGAGGTGCCCTACGACCTCTTCCTCGGCGTGCCGAAGCACCGCGCACCCGACGTCATCCTTGAGAGCGGAATGGCCGTCGACGGCTACATCCCCGTCGACGGGCACACGCTCACGACGCAATTCCCGGACGTATACGCCGTCGGCGACGTCGCGACGGTCGGGACGCCCAAGGCGGGGGTCTTCTCGGAGCGCCAGGCACGGGTCGTCGCTCGCACGCTGATCGATCGCGTGCGCGGGCGCGAGCCGGCCGAGCGCTACGACGGGCGCGGCGCCTGCTACATCGAGTTCGGCTCCGATCTGGTGGCGCGCATCGACGTCGACATGTTCTCTGCCGCGGGCCCGTCCGGGACGTTCCGGGAGCCGTCCACCGAGTTCGCCGCCGAGAAGGAGCAGTTCGGCGCAACCCGGCGGGCGCGCTGGTTCGGCCTTTAGGGATGGCTCCCCGGCCGCGCTCGTACGCGTCGGCCGAGGAGGACAACGCGCGCTGGGCGACGTTCCCGTTCCGGCGCGGCGACATCGTCATCAGCACGCGGTCGAAGCACGGGACGACCTGGATGCAGATGATCTGCGCGCTCCTCGTCTTCCGGACGCCCGACCTGCCCGCGCCGCTCGGCGAGCTGTCGCCCTGGCTCGACCGGCTCACCGAGCCGAAGGACGAGCTGTTCGCCCGGCTCGCCGCCCAGACCCACCGCCGGTTCCTGAAGACCCACACGCCGCTCGACGGCCTCCCGATCGTGCCCCAGGCCACCTACATCGTCGTCGCCCGCCACCCGCTCGACGCGGCCGTGTCGCTCTACCACCAGGGCGAGAACATCGACCGGGGCGTGCTGCGGCGGCTGGTCGGGCTCCCGCCGGACGACGCTCCGCCGGCTCCGCGGCCCGGGCTCCACGACTGGCTCATGGAGTGGATCGAGGACGATCCCGCCCCGACCGAGTCGCTCGACTCGCTGCCGGGCGTGATGTGGCACCTCACCGACGCCTGGGGGCGGCGGTCGCAGCCCAACATCCTGCTCGTCCGCTACGACGATCTCGAGCGCAACCTCGAGGGGGCGATGCGCGAGCTGGCCGCCCGCCTTCGGATCGAGGTCGACGAGCCAACCTGGCCCGCGCTCGTCCGGGCGGCGTCGTTCTCCGCGATGCGCGCCGAGGCGGAATCGGTCCTGCCGGATCGAAACGGCGTCCTCAAGGACCCGGCCGCGTTCTTCCGCCGCGGCACGTCGGGCGCCGCGCGCGAGGTGCTGAGCACGTCGGAGCTCGGCCGCTACGAGGATCGCGCCCGGCACCTCGGGCCCGCCGGGCTGCTCGAGTGGCTGCACCGAATGTAAGGACGGGAAGGCCCGCCGCTATCATGCTGCCCGTGCCGCGCGAGCCGTGGGGGGGTTCGCATCGACCGCATGCGGGCAATGTGACGGCACAGCCAGAAGGAGGGGGAACGACATGAGAATGAGGTTCGGATCGTCACTGACGGCCGCGTTCGTGGCCGTCGCCGCGTTCGCCGTGCCGGCCTCGGCCGCGACGCTCGCGAACTGGCAGATGAACGAAGGCCCGAACGCCAGCGTCATGGTTGACTCGAGCGGCCACGTGAACGGCTCGATCGGCGCCGATGTGGTGACCGGATTCACGTTCAACGGCGCGACCGGCTACCACTGGCCGTTCACGAGCCCGACCCAGCCGCCGGCGAAGCCGGGGCGGATCGTCCAGGCGAGCAGCTCGACGCTCAATCCGGGCTCTGGCGCCTACACCGTCACGCTTCGCTACCGCACGACGAAGCACTTCGGCAACATCGTCCAGAAGGGCCAGGCAGGCTCGTCGGGCGGCTACTGGAAGATCGAGAACCCGAACGGGAACCTGACCTGCGTGTTCCGGGGCACGAACTCCTCGGGCAGCTTCATCCGCAGGCAGGTCGTCTCCCCGGGCGTCCTCTCCGACGGGAGCTGGCACGTCGCCCGCTGCTCGCGGACATCGACGGCGCTGACCCTTACGATCGACGGCAAGCTCGTCGACACGGCCAACGGGGGCACGGGCAACATCTCGAACAGCCGTCCGCTCACGATCGGCGGCAAGCTGAACTGCGACCAGATCAACACGACCTGCGACTACTTCACGGGCGACATCGACTACATCACGATCTCGAACTAGCGCATAGACGACCGGGGCCGTTCGTCCTCGAAGGGGGCGGGCGGCCCCGTCGTCTGCCGGGGAGTATCCTCGCCGTGGCCCACGCGAGAGAGGAGACACCGATGATCGGTGTCATTGTGTCGTTTCGTTCGGAGGGCGGTCTGGATCGGTCGGCCGTCATGGCGGTCGCGGAGCAGGCGGCGCCCGCGTTCGAGGGGATGCCCGGCCTGCGCTCCAAGGTCTTCACGTTCGACCCGGAGTCGGGCGAGGCGACGAATGTCTATGTCTGGGAGTCCGACGCGGCCGCGCGCGAGTTCTTCTCGCCGAAGCTGACCGAGCGGGTGACCGGGCTCTACGGCGTCCGCCCCGAGGTTCGCTTCGTCGAGGTCGGCGCGCTCGTCGACAACGGCGTCGCCGCGCCCGCCTGACCGAAGCGGGTCAGCCCGCGTCGTTCGCGAGCAGCTCGGCCATGTCCCACGCGCCCTCCGACGTGTTGGAGATGACGGTGCGCGTCGTGCCCGTCCCGGGATCGTGCGAGCTCTGGAACGAGACGCCGGCGTCGTAGCCGTCGAGGAGCACGATCTCCGACGACTCGTGGAGCCAGAGCCCGAGACCGTAGCGGCGTGAGATCGCCGGCACGTCGCTGCGCGGCCGCACCATCTCGGCCACCCAGCGCGGCGGGATGATCCTCCCGCTGAGGAGCGCTCGCCAGAACGCTGCGATGTCGGCGACCGTCGAGTAAGCGCCGCCGTCACCGTTGCCGCGCACCGGCAGGTGGTGGACGTTCGTGCGCGGCGAGTCGTCCCTCAGATAGCCGACTGCCGCCCGGCCGGGGAGCTCGTCGGAGCGCAGGTAGGCGGTGTCTGACATCCCGGCCGGATCGAGCACGCGCTCCTCCACGAGGTCGTGAAACGGCGTCCCGCCGGCCCGCTCGGCGATGAGGGCGAGGACGACGAAGCCGCCGTTGCAGTACGCGAACCGCTCGCCGGCGGGAAACGTCGTCGGGAAGCCGTCGAGCACCGCCAGAAAGTCCTCGGTCGTCGCGAGCGCGTGCACCGGCACCGGCATCGAGTAAGCGGTGATCGGGGCGTCGGACTCCTCGTCGAGGTAGTCGCCGATGCCCGAGCGGTGCGCGAGCAGGTGCTCGACCGTCACGTCGGCGGCGATGAGGGGCAGGTCGGCTCGCAGTACCGACCGGGCGGTGGTCGCCAGGTCGAGCACGCCCTCGTCGACGAGCGAGACGACCGCGAGCGCGGTCAGGGCCTTCGCGCCGCTCGCGATCCCGAACTGGGTCTCGACCGTGTTCGCGATCCCGTGCGCGCGGTCGGCCATCCCGTAGGCCCTCGCAAGCTCGACTCGCCCGCCGGCCTCGACGTGCACGACGCCCGAGAACCCGGTGCGCTCTGCGAGCGAGTCGATCTCGTCTTCGAGCCGCGCCATCGGCCGGCGAGCCTACCGGACGCGGTCTAGGCGATCGCCTCCGGCGGCTCGTCGCCGAGCGCGGCCTTCACCTGCGGCGCGAACCGCTGGAGCAGGAGCGCCGCGAGCAGCAGCACCGATCCGGTGACGATGAACGACACCGCCCGGGCCATCGCGGTCAGGAAGGCCAGGTCGTACAGGAAGATCTTGCCCAGGGCCGCGAAGAGCAGCGCGATGCCCGCGGCGCGAAGGCCGCGGCGGTCGCCGCGAAGCGAGGCGATGACCAGCGCCAGGCCGACCATGACCCACCCGATCGAGACCAGGACGTGCCCCTGCTGGAAGTGGTCGTGCACAGAGGCTGCGATGCCGGCATCGGCGAAGAGCTGCTCGGCACCGAGGATGGCCGCCGCGAGCGTCCACAGGCAGAAGGCCCCACCGGCGCAGACGAGCAGGGTCGCGACCCGAACCGGGCCGGCGGCCCAGCGCAGGCGGCTGGTCGCGGCCGCGGCCACGAGGAGCGCCGCCGCCGCGGCTGCGGCGGACGCCAGGCCGGCGGCCGGCGCATGCGACGTCTGGAAGAGCATGCGCGGCGTCTCGTAGGCGACGAGGACGATGGCGGCGACGGCCGTGGCGCCGACGGCGCCGATGGCGGCGAGCGCCTCGCGGTCGAGTCGCGATGCGATCACGGGCGGCCACACGAGGGCGAGGGCGCTCGCGAGTGCTGCGAGGCCGGCCACCGCCACGAGCGGATACTGGCCGGGCAAGAGCATTGCCGAGACCTGGGCCGCGAGCAGGAACGGGAGCCAGAGCGCGTTCGTCCGCGTGGAGCGTTCGGGGAACGCCAGCGCGAAGAGGAGCGCTGCGGCGGTGGCGAGCGCGATGCTCTCCCAGCCCGCCGTCCGACCGTGATCGGCGACCGCCTGCAGCGAGGTGTCGAAGTTCCAGGCAGCGACGACGCCGGCGGCCAGCACCGAGCCGCTTGCCACGAGCAGCGCCTCGCGGGTGAGGCGGCGCCGGATCGGGCCGACCTGGACGACGGCCGCGAGGAGCCCGGCGAGGACGAGCCACGCCCAGATCACATGCGGTGCCGTGAGCGCCTCGGCGAGGGCGTAGACCAGCGCCGCCACGGGCACAAGCAGACCGTGCTCGCAGAGCGGGCGCGCCGGCCGCCGTGCAGACCAGGCGAGGACGCAAGCCGATGCGACGAGCGCCACCAGGCCAGGAAGGCCGTGCCGCTCGCCGA
>Ga0075423_10005763_pt1 | contig 11592 bp, 8 predicted proteins | sample SoiMethybrSBSTD2_FD_80114 | JGI IMG/M metagenome (GOLD analysis project Ga0075423, IMG submission 80114) | Bulk soil microbial communities from a Populus tree surrounding site in Tennessee, USA - Soil MetaG P. TD hybrid SBSTD2 | ecosystem: Environmental > Terrestrial > Soil > Tree plantation...
AGAGGCATCCATTGTGCCTCTGATGCGATCGTTACGAAGGATGATTCTCGCGACTGGCAGATGTTGGGCGCTACAGCCAACGCAGCCTGCCAAAAGGCTCTGCAGTTGTTAAAGCACTCCTCTCTTCCGATAGAACCCAGCGTCCACGAAAAGCTCAGATACCTAGAGATACTCCTGGGCAAAATTTAGTTTTGCCTGCGCTCCTTACCCAAAAGCTCCAGATTTCATGCCATTCCTTAACTAGGGGACATCTTTCAGCCGCCAGTTTAGCGCAGCGTCTTTGTGGCTGAGATGTCGCGGTCCATGCCACTTCGAGGCGAATCCATAAAACCTTCGGTCTCGCGGAAGATTTTCTGGGGGTACTCTGGATGAAGGGGTGGGGAATCTTGTTTTCTGCGGAAGTGGCGCAAGGAACGAGGGAGACTTGCTGATTGTCGTCTACTTCCCGCAAGTAGCGACGTTTTGACGCCAGAACAAGGGCGAGCTAGTTCTGGTGTTAACCAGGTCTCCCTCTCAATGAAAAATTACTACGGAGAGTTGTTCTTTGATGTCTCATTCTGGACCATAGTCAAGAAAAAAACAGCAGCCCGCATTTGAGTTTGCAGCTTCGCTTGCCGTGCGCGTTGTCTGGCGATATGTGACGCACTTCGCGATTTGATAAAGAACTCCACTGGCGGCGGTGCTAGAGCTTAGGGTTCGGTTCAAAATGGAACAGCTATGAAACCGCCACGCGTCAACGATTGAGTTGCCAGACGAACACTGCCCAGAAACGTGGCTCGAAAACTGGTCACAAGGGCGACAATCTCTTCCGAGGAAATCGGCTGAAAAAATGGATCGTCGGGTGGAATCGTCGTTGTGATGGAAGAAGAGAAGGTCGCGCTCTTCGAAAACCGATCTCGGCCATCTCGCAGGATACGAAACGCGACTGGGCAACACGGCCAAGGAGGTTGCTATGACTTGGGTAATTGGGCCTTTGTGCATTGACAAATTGGACACTGCTTGTGTTGGTGTCTGTCCGGTTGATTGTATTCATCTTTATAAGGGTAGTGATCCGAAGATCCCAACGAATCAACTCTTGATCGATCCATCTGAGTGTATCGACTGTGCAGCATGTGAGCCGGCTTGTCCTTGGGAGGCAATCTACCAAGATGAGGCTGTTCCCCAACCGTTCAAGGAATTTATTGAACTCAACGCCCTCATTCAGGGACAAACTGAGATTGAACAAACGCCCCACGAAGAAAACAAACATGTCCCTTCGCCTCAAGAAGTCTCCGAAAACAGAGAAAAGTGGATGGCCAAGTATGGCGCGGCTTCGTGAGATTCGAGGCCCGACGCAGCGGCATTTCTTGGCTATTTTTCAGGACTCTCATCGGCGTCCTCACGTCGAAATCACCCCGAGTTTATCGCCCTCATTGGATTTCAAACCCTACGACACCGCCCTCCCTCCGCTGTCCTGATGGTTGGCGTTTTGCACCCAAAAATCAGCTTGGCAGCTTTTTCTTGCCGCCCATCTCGCTCAATCTATTCAAGTTATTAATGACCTTCCAACGTCCATGTTCAACACTGAACATCGGAGTCTCTGATTGATTTTTAGCATGGGTCTTTGAGGCTGCTTTGACGGCCAAGAAGTAGTGAACGGCGTAAGAGGGACTCACAAGATGTATGTCACTATCCAAGCAGGACGACCAAGGCCTCCGCAGGGTTCCAGAACCCGATTCCTTGCGAGCCGGTCAGAAAGGAGGACATCATGAGAGTCATCAACTTGAAAAACATTCCTCGTATTTGCTTGCTTTGCCTGCTCATGACTCTGACATTTGCGACGCCAAATATTTTGATGATGTCAGATGCTTCTTTTGTAATCGCCCAAAATCGTGGGCAATGGGACTTGGGCGACAGATACTACGACCAAGGGTTTCAAGCAGGGCGACAGGATGCCCGAAGAGGGCTGAGCAACAACTATTGGCGTTACCGGAGAGAGTTTACTGATCAATGGGAGGCAGAATTCAGGCAAGGTTACCAGGACGGATATCAAAACCGATATGGTCGTGGGTATGGCGATCGCGATTACGATTCCAGAAACAGGCGCTACGGTCAGCGCGCATACGGTTATGGCTACGGTCCCTCCAACGATAATCTGACCGGATCAATGATTTGGAGGGGACGAGTCGATCACTACGTGGAACTGTTAATCCGAGGTCGTCGGGTTGAAGTAAGAGAACGTCAAGGTGCACCGACAATCAACGAAGGGGTCAATTTCACGAGTCCATTACCTAGAGCCGAAGTTCAGGTCTTTGTGAGAAAAACGGCAGGACGTGGAGATGTGAATCTCCTTCAATCACCGTCGCGTTCCAACGGTTATACCGCAGTTGTAGCTATCAATGACGAAAAGGGAGGGGCGGACAATTACGAGATCGAACTGAGCTGGCGATAAGTTAGTAATGCTCAATTGACGCAGCCCAGATTAGAACGATGGCGCGCTTTGCGCCATCGTTCGTCATTCGCAACAAAAGTAGCACGAAGCCATTGTGGAGCGGAAGAGCGCAACTCTAGGAAATTACGCCTGACTCACGTCGCGTCCTCTCACGTGAGTTGCTTCCTCCGCCACCTTTCCTAGACTGGTTGGTCTTCAATCCTCCCCGTGCCAACAGATCAAGTGCTTTGCTGGGCCCATGACAAGCGAGGACCGTGAATTCAACATTTCGAAGCTTTTGATAGTTAACAAAGAACGCCGTAATTTGTTTCAGCGTAGCGGGGCGAAGATCGCGGATATGCGTGATGTCTGAAAAGAGCAGTGACTGCTGCGCTACAGCGATGACCCGATCGTTTCTTTTCCTCTCGAGGTTGTCCTCTTGCTCGGCCTCAATAACGCCAACGATTCTGCACTCCAACAAGCAGCCTGGAAACGTGGCTTCCTCCAGCAGAACTAGCACGTCAATAGGATCGCCATCTTCTCCTTTCGTCGAAGTGACAAATCCAAAATCGTAAGGGAATACCATACCTTCTGGGAGCACTTTTGAGAGCTTGAACATCCTTGTCCCAGGATCATATTTGAACTTGTTTCTGCTGCCTTTTGGTGTCTCAACCACCACAGTGGCGAGTCTGGACTCGCCACTGGCACCCTCTTTCTTTCTGTTGTTCATAGGAATCAATCTGGCAACTGACCGACGGTGCTAACTATCTTTGGTCTCAATGCTTTAATGTTTCATGCCAACGAAGAGGCTATTTCTTGCGGGAGCTTGTTACTCGGCGTTTCCGACCGTCGTTCGCGTCTTCGGTGGCGCTTTCCGCTGCCTCGAGATTGATGTGGCTGACGGCCAACTCAGTCAGCTTCTTGTCCGTGAGTTTCTCTTCGTCAAGGGTCTGTTGGAGCAAATCTGAGCCATCACCTTCATCTAGCAGTTCTGCATACGTCCGAGCGCAACCGTATGTCGCGATTTCATAATGTTCCACTTTCTGGGCTGCTGCTATCAACCCAGCGTCCAAGAGTTCCGGATCCGCAAGTGTTTCCATCAACTCTTTCCCTTCTGCCAATAATCCCTCGACGGCTTTGCACTTTTTTCTCTTTGCAGGTTCTCCGAGTTGGTTGAACAACTGATCCAGACGTTTGACATGCATCTCAGTCTGGCTGAGATGTTCCTGAAACCCATCTTGCAAGTCCTCCGATTTCGCGGCCTTGGCCATTTTGGGCAGAGCTTTTAAGATCTGGTGCTCCGCATCGTAAAGGTCTTTCAACACGTCTATATAGAATTCCCTCATTGTTTCGATTTGCATGATGCCTCCTTATTAGAACTAGACACTCTGCACGCGCTGCAGAACTGCAGGACATGTGGATCATAGTCTCCAGTGTTGGGAAAACAGTCCCGTTTGGACCAATCCTCAAGAATGTCGAACAGAATCCCGGGGATTCCAGACCGATTTGGCTGCGCTCTCATGGGTACCAACAGTTCAGGCGCGTTTGATCGTGCATTCCTCGTTAACGGATGGCGAGTTCGTTACTGCGGTCTGTCCTGGTCGCTGAAATTAACTAACATCTTACCGGCTTCCCGCGGCCTCTGAATTAAACCGATTCAAGCTTTCCTCACTTGAAGTTCTGTGTTGGCAAAGGGTTTTGGTTTTGCTCTCTCCAGGCATCGAGATTCCTTGCGACTGCCAATTAACTCCTCGTAGTTTTTTCTTCCAAAACTACCCATTTCACTAGTTCACACTTCTGAACGCGGCTGCTACTGTCTAACCCCCGCCAGGAGGAACTAGTCGATTTCACTCAGCCCTAGCTCAAAATGAAAGCTGCCTACTGCGGCCTGATTCGTGCAGTCCAAATGAATGAACTTTTTCAATGAAGGCCATCCACTCATTGTCAGCAAAACGGATCGAGGCCATCGCTTGAAATATTGAACTCTTAAACGGGTACGAGCTGACGAGACAACACCAAAATATTCCATTCATCCTAAGATCGCGGGCTCAAAAGAATCCGTCACAGCGGGCCTGATCTGAGAGCCTGACGACCGTTTGGTCAAGCCATGTTCCGCTGCTTGGCCAAAGAGCCGAATGTCAGCGTCGCTCTGTCAGATGTAAAAAGGCCGATTTGAAGCGGAAGGCAGGAATTCTCGCGGAGGGACACGATGGATCCTCGCCACGTACCCGCCGCAAACAAACAGTGAAGGGGAGTTGTTAACCTGGCGACTATGCTCACGGATATTACGAGACGCAAAAAGCACGAACGTCAACTGGCCGTACAGGCCCGTTTATTAGACCTAAGCACCGACGCGATCATCGTACGGGACATGGAGGACCGTGTCATTTATTGGAGCAAAGGAGCGGAACAACTTTACGGCTATGCAAACGACGAAGTCTTGGGGAAGCTGAAATTTGAACTACTAAAGACGGCGTTTTCAGAGCCATTAGAGATGATTCGAGCCACGCTCTACCGGGATGATCGATGGTCAGGAGAGCTGACTCACACTTGCAAGAATGGAGTACGCATTGTTGTTTCCGCGCGATGGATTCTTGACCGCGATAGTCACGGAAATCCGGATTTGATTCTTGAAACCACGAATGACATCACACCGCGTAAGCCGTCCGAACGGGCCGTGCGCGCAAAGGAAGAGCAACTTCAGCGACTTGCCGACCTTACTCCGGTGTGCCTTACCGAGTGTGGTTGTGACCTGAAATACAAGTTTGTGAACCACGCTTATGCCGAGATGTTGGGGTTGCGACCTGAAGAGATTGTCGGGCGACCGATTGTTGAAGTCATAGGAGCAGAAGCCTTCGCGGCGATCGAGCCTGATATCCGCAGCGTCCTTCGCGGCGAACGTGTGGAGTCTGAATGTGAGGTCTTTTACCGGAGCGTGGGAAGGCGGTTTGTGCAAGTCATTTATGTCCCACAAACGGGCGAACGCGGAGACGTCGAGGGCTGGGTGGCTTCCGTGTCTGACATCACCGAACGGAAGGTACTCGAAAACAGAGTGGCCGAAGGTGCACGTCAAAACGCTATCATGTATGACTTCGTGGGAAAGCTGAACCGAGCCACTTATATAGAGCAGATGTACGAGGCTGCGCTGGACACCATGGTGTCCATTCTGCAGTGTCAGCGGGCATCTATTTTGTTGTTTGATCAAACTGGAGTGATGCGCTTCGTGGCCTGGCGTGGCCTCTCGGATGCCTACCGAACAGCCGTCGAAGGCCATTCTCCTTGGAATCCAGGGCAATCCGACCCTGACGTGATTCCCATCGATGACGTGACCTTCGCCAGCCTCGACACCTCTCTTGCAAGTGTGCTGAAGGAGGAAGGCATCCAGGCACTTTGCTTCGTACCGCTAACTTACGAAGCTAAGCTAATTGGCAAGTTCATGACGTACTACGATGAGGCGCACACTTTCACAACTGACGAGGTGCAACTTGCCTTAGCCATATCTCGCCAACTGGCTTTAGCAGTTCAGCGTAAGCGTGCCGAGGACTCAAGGCACGAGAGTGAAGCCCTTTTCCGCACCCTCGCCGAGTCAGCGCCTGTGATGATTTGGATTTCTGGTCCGGACAGCTCGTATTCCTATTTCAACAGACCATGGTTGCGGTTTACCGGGAGAACTTTAGAACAAGAAATCGATAATTGGGCGCTAGGCGTGCACCCTGACGACCTTCAAGTCTGCATGGACACTTACAACGTATCAGTTGGTTCACACCTCCCTTTCGAGAGAGAGTATCGATTGCGACGTCATGACGGCGAATACCGCTGGGTTCTGGATCACGGCATTCCGAGAGTGACCCCTGGGAACATATTCATTGGTTATATTGGTTCGTGCATAGATATCACCGACCGCAAGAGGGCTGAGGACGCCCTGAAGGATGCCGATCGTCGGAAGGATGAATTCCTGGCAGCATTGGCTCACGAACTGCGCAACCCTTTAGCTCCACTTCGGAATGGACTGGAAATCATGAAGTTATCGGCCGACCATTATGACAGCGTCGCGAGCGCGCGTTCTATGATGGAACGGCAGCTTGAACAGTTGCTTAAGCTTATCGATGACTTGATGGATGTAAGCCGAATCAGCCAAGGCAAAATCGTGCTGCACAAGGAGCGAGTTGAGTTGACTGAAGTCATTGGGAGCGCCAGAGAAGTCTGTGAAGATTTGATCCGGCAAGCTGGCCACGAGCTAATAGTCATGCTGCCGGACGAACCGGTCTTCGTTGATGGCGACAAGGTGCGACTCACTCAGATTCTGTCAAATCTGCTTTGCAATGCCGCCAAGTACACGGAGCGGGGCGGGCGGATCTGGCTTCGCGTTGAACGCCATGAGACTCGCATCCGCGTCAGCGTCAGAGATAGTGGAATTGGCATTTCCGAGAGTATGCTACCGAAGATCTTTGATCTGTTCACTCAAGTTGATGGGTCGCTTGAAAAAACACACGGCGGTCTTGGCATTGGATTGACAATTGCCGAGCGCTTGGTTGCGATGCACGCAGGGACGCTTACAGCTTCTAGCGAGGGTATTGGTAAAGGCAGTGAATTCGTTTTTTCGCTACCGGCTGCGCTTTACACTCGAGGCACAATACAGCAACTTTCGGAAGACGAAAGCACAACTGTTGGCAGAAAGCGGATTTTAATTGCAGACGACAACGACGATGTTGCGAGCAGCCTTGCAGTAATGCTGAAGATTATGGGTCACGAGGTTAGGACCGCTAACGATGGAAGAGAAGCCGTGGAAATATCTCGCGAATTTCACCCTGATCTGATCCTGCTTGATATTGGGATGCCTGGCTTGAATGGATATGATGCGTGCATACAAATCCGCGAGCAACGCTGGAGCCAGACGCACAAGACGATTATTGCCGCGCTAACGGGTTGGGGGCAAGAGGAAGCCAGGCAAAGGTCCGAGGCGGCTGGTTTTGATCATTACTTCGTGAAGCCAATCGACCCGACTGCGCTAAAAGGACTATTAAAAAGAATGCAATCGCCAAAGGCACTTCGCCAAGCTGGTTGACACCAAAGACCAATCATAACCAACCTGACTAGCCGGGCTTGATAAGCAGGGATTGGAAGATGTTGTGATGTCCTTTCTCGAATGAGTATGCTGAAGCCGCCAGAAACAGTCTCCAAATGCGAAATGCCTCCGCACCAACCAGCTCTTTTGCCAATTTGGCAGCCCTTTCCAGATTCTTTCTCCAGGCCCGCAGTGTGAGGACGTAGTTCTGACGCAAACTCTCGACGTGCCGGATTTCAAATCCAACCTGTTCTGCAGTCTGTAGAACAACATCTAACGGAGACATTTCAGTGTCTGGAAACACATAGCGATTAAAGAAGCCCCGCTGGATACCGGCTCCGCCGTATCGCGTGCTAGCAATGCCCTGATTGAGCAAGACGCCTCGCGGCTTGAGGAGACGAAAAATGCGGGCGAAGTACGTTGGAAGCTGATCGCTGCCTACATGTTCAACCATACCAATGCTCGCAACTTTATCGTAGCAGCCTGCACTTCCTAGACTACGATAGTCGAGGACGAACACTCGGCAACTGGAGAGTTGGTCATAAACCCTCCTTTATAAGTTGTAGCTGAAGCGCTGCGACATACCTCGACCTCGAATGACTTAGGTAATCTTTAGAGTGAACCTGCAGAGGTAAACATGCGTAGTCTGAAGCCTGGTGGCCAGAAGGATTGTCTGAGAGTGGTCCGATGGGCAGTCTGTTGTCAGCTAACTCAATCCTGCCGATTCTTCAACCTTGTTTATAGGGAAGGAATTCGCTGACCCTCCTCTTTGGAATCGGACGGCGGCCTCTTCCTCTCTAGATGCGTCACGACGTCCTTAATAGTGAATTGGCTTGCCTTCTTTAGCTTGGCGAGATCCTTCCACTCGAGGGGGAGTGCTACAGGAGCGCCAGGACGGGCGCGGACCGCATAGTCTGCAATTGCGGTCGCAGTATAGTCGTTGCGGAAATAATCGACAAAAATCTTGCCTTTGCGCTTGGCCTTACTCATTGTCGCTATGTAGACCTCAGGTGCAGCAGCTACCATCTCCGCTGCTATAACGGATGCGAATGACTTCACTTTTGGCCATGCATCCTTGCTTGCGAGCTGCACTGTCACATGAAGGCCCTTTCCTCCGGTACACTTAAGCTTGGATGTGAGTCCTTTGTTCTTCAAACGCTGGCGAAGATCCTGGGCCGCCAGCTTAACAGCTTCAAACGAGACGTCCGGAGCAGGGTCGAGGTCAAATATCAGGCGATCAGGATAATCTATGGCATCGATACCTGACCCCCACGGATGTATCTCGACTGCCCCCATCTGAACAAGTTCCAGCAAGCCTTTTTCATCCTTGATGTAGAGGTATTCATAGTTCTTGCCTTTATGTCTGAACTTGAATGGGTGGACATCAGGTCCAAGGCCTCTGCCCGGATTGCGTTGATAGAAGCACTCGCTATCAATGCCGGACGGACAGCGCAGCAGGCTCAGCGGATGCCGGGATATCTGAGACAGTATGAACGGCGCGACAGTAGCATAGTACCGCGCCAGGTCACCCTTGGTGATGTTGCCAGTTTTCGAGATAACGCGATCTGGATGGGTGACGTTGATACCATAGAGGACCAGAGATCCAGTCTTTTCCGCTGCAGGCGCAGGTGAGGAGCTTTGTTTTCGTGATGGCTTTTCCTTTTTCACGTCGTCAGCACTCTTATCTTCCCTCAATCCCTCAAATGACGGATGTCGAAGTTGCCCATCCTTAGTCCACTCCGTGAACGTAACCTCGCACAACAGCACAGGCTTCACCCAATGGACCGATTGCCATTCGCGCATCGAAAGGCTACCCCTTACGACTGTTGGCAGGACAGGTTCCTTAACCGCGAGTGCTTCAAGCCGTTCCATCAGAGAACGGGCGCTACTCATTGAGAATCCTGTGCCGACCTTGCCCGCATACTTCATGGTGCCGTTGCTGTGATAGCCGAGGTAAAGAGCACCCAAGGCGCGTTCGCCTTTCCGAGGGTCGCTATAACCGAGGATGATGAACTCCTGCCGTTGGGTACATTTGCATTTGAGCCAGGATGTTTGCCTCCCGGCCACATACGGGGCCGCTAGCTGCTTCGACACAATGCCTTCAAGACCCATACTGCAGGCCTTAGCGAACATCGCTTTGCCATTGCCTTCAATGTGCTCACTGTAACGAAGCTGGACCGCGTTCTTCGACTTATTCAGAACCGCCTGCAGAGCGTCCTTGCGTTCCAGTAAAGACACTCCTGTTAGGTCCCTGCCATCGAGGAAAAGTAGATCGAACACATAAGCAACGATCGACTCTCGATTACCACGATCGCCAAGCGCCGCCTGCAGCGCCTGAAAATTGCTTTGGCCTCGGTCGTTAACGACGACGGCCTCCATATCCAGCACTGCGTCACTCACATTCAATTCGCCGAGCGAAGCGGCAAGAGAAGGAAACTTCGTAGTCCAGTCGTTGCCATTGCGCGTGCGTAGGCACTGAGCGCCTCTCGCCGAGAAACCAAGCAGTCGGTAGCCGTCGAACTTGATCTCGTGGAGCCATTCTGCACCTTGCGGTGGCTCGTCTACCAGGGTGGCCAGCTGGACTTCTGGATAGAGTGCCAGAAGTCTCTTCAGACTGCGTCGTGATGGTTGCGCTTTCTTCTGCTCTGGTTGAGCTTGACCTTCACCGCTGGCGATTTTCCTCGACATGTTAGACGCAGATTAGAGGATTTGGGCCGGTTCCAGCCGTTCAATATTGATCTCCTGATGTTGGTTTTCAGTGGCGCCAATTTTGCACCCAGGCACGTCGAGAGGGTCAATACTGAACGGAGTACGACGGGTCAGACTTGATAGGGTATGAACCGCGGACGATCGAAGTCAGTTTAGTGGATTAAGCTAGTTCACATCATAGTAAGGAATCTGCGCGCCGCCCGGCCCACAGTTTGTGGTTTACGGTAGTATCGCTTCACTTATCAGCGTCGAATGCCTTCAGGTGGCTGTGTGGCTTCGCTTAATCGAGGAGGTTGTGATGAAGGAAAACACCTATGAACTAGTTTCCGGCGGAGTTTTTGGTGCTATCGCTGCCCTTCAGGCGACGAGAGCTATCCTCAAGGTGCCAGCCCAGGTTGGCTCCCGTGAGGTACCGGTCTGGGCCTCCTGGGTCGCGATGGTCGCCGGCGGAAGCCTTTGCGCCTGGGCGTTCCGTGCAGCACGCAAGCGGAATTTCTAGGCGCATTGATACATATCTGTGCCTTTGCCGAAATGGCAACAGTCGCTGCAGGCTTCGACATTGACCCACTGGACAAACATTTCGTCAATGCCACAGCCCTCGCTTTTGGGAAGGTTATTTCAAGCTAGCTGATCCATCGTTCAACGGAGAAGCTGGGCAAGTCCCCTACATCGCCTAGCAATCTGGCCCGCGGGCCCCAGCGTCGAGCCGCACAAAGACCGCGGTTGCCGCTGGTGGTGACGGCCAGAGCCTATCCTCTAGAGTTCAAATCAACCAGTCGCACTGAATTCCGCTGGTCCTGATAGAAACGTAGCTTCGCAGCTGCCTAGTAAGCTAAGGGAGCGACTCAGCCTTTGCGTTTGAAAAACTGCACTGCTCGCTCGTGTTTCTCGGCCGCTTGACGAGTTCCGAAGGTACCTAGGTTTTTTCGCCGTCCGGTAGTCGGATCTTTCTTGCGAGAATAGAGCCGATATTTACCTGAAGCTAGTTTTCTTATCATCTTGTATTAATATGAGAGGGTACTAATCTGTGTCATTCAGATCTGAGAAAATCCGCATTAGGAGACCGAACATTTCTGAAGGCGTCATAACGTGGCCCAGGTTTTCGCTTTCCATCCGTACCGCTAGCTGAAAGCCAGGCGTCAGAATCATGTCCAATCCTGCAAGCGTTGCAACAATCGTTTGATATTCATCGCGCTCCCTTAGCGTGATGTAATGGTCTCCTAGTGCCGCAATAGCATTTTGGATTGTCTGCGAGGCTTTTTGACGCGCTTCGTCAATCTCCTGCAATGCTTTCCTGATGGACTCTCCTGCGTCTGCCAACACGTCTGAGTGGCCCAAGTTGAGTTCCATCTCCTGAAAGAGCTTGTTGACTTCCCTGTCGATGTCGTCGCTCATAGTCCTATTGTTA
>Ga0075423_10005765_pt1 | contig 11591 bp, 10 predicted proteins | sample SoiMethybrSBSTD2_FD_80114 | JGI IMG/M metagenome (GOLD analysis project Ga0075423, IMG submission 80114) | Bulk soil microbial communities from a Populus tree surrounding site in Tennessee, USA - Soil MetaG P. TD hybrid SBSTD2 | ecosystem: Environmental > Terrestrial > Soil > Tree plantation...
CGGGTACTGGATCTTGCCGCAGCCCGCGCAGGCGAGGTTGCAGCGGAAGAGCGGCTCGAGCATCAGGACGAGGGGGTAACGCTTGCGGCCCGCGAGCCTCTGGCGGATCACATACGTCGCGACCGTCCACATCTGCGAGAGCGGCACACTCATGGGTTATGCGATCCCTTTCGTGTGTAGGACATGGCTCATGACGACCCCGAACAGAGTACCAGAAAGAGCCCGGCGAGGCGCACCAAAACCGTGTGCTAGTATGGTGCGATGTTTGCCCAAAAACTCGGCGCGATGAGTGTGTCCGACGCGTCTTCGCCGGCCTCCGCGGCCTCATCCGGCAACGCGGTCGACGCCGCCATCGAGCGCGCGCACCGGCTCCTGCTCCGTACGCAGGAGCCGGACGGGCATTGGGTGGGTGAGCTGGAGGCCGACAGCACCATCACGAGCGAGTATCTGCTCTTCTGCCACCTGTTGGAGCGCGTCGATCGGGAGCGGGAGGCCAAGATCGTCTCCTACCTGCGCGAGCGCCAGCTCGCCGACGGCGGCTGGAGCCTGTACGAGGGCGGCCCGCACGGTCTCTCGGCGACCATCAAGGCGTATTTCGCGATGAAGGTGGCCCGCGTGTCGCCGGACGACCCGGCGATGGCGCGGGCGCGCGCGCTCATCCTGGCCGAGGGCGGGCTCGTCCAGGCCAACGTGTTCACCAAGATCCTCCTGGCGCTTTTCGGAGAGTACGACTGGGCCGGAATCCCCACCATGCCGGTGGAGATCATGCTCCTGCCCCGCTGGTCCTACTTCAATCTCCTCGAGGTCTCGTACTGGTCCCGGACGGTCATCGTGCCGCTCATCATCCTCATGGACGCCAAGCCGGTGCACCGCCTGCCGCCGGATCAGCGCCTGGATGAGCTGTGGACGGTGCCGCGCGAGGAGGCGAGCCTGCGCCTCGACCGGATGCCGCGGCCGTTCTCGCCGAAGACCTTCCTGTGGAAGAACTTCTTCATCGGCGTGGACGACGCCTTGAAGGGCTGGGAGCGGCTGGGTCCCCGGCCCTTGCGGGCTCGCGCGCTCGAGGTCGCTCGGCGGTGGCTCGAGGAGCGCCTCGCGGTGCCCGGCGGCCTCGGCGGCATCTTTCCCGCGATGACCAACGCGGTCCTTGCCCTCCGGTGCCTCGGCTACCCGGACGACCACCCGCTCGTCCTCGGCCAGCTCAAGGAGGTCGAGGCGCTCGGCATCGAGACCGCGCGCACCCTGCACTACCAGCCGTGCGTCTCGCCGGTGTGGGACACCGCCCTCGCCGCCAACGCGCTGATCGAGTCAGGCTTCCCCGCCGACGATCCCGCGCTGTCCCGCGCCGGCGAGTGGATGATCGACCGGCAGGTGACGGTGCCGGGCGACTGGCAGATCAAGCGTCCGGAGGTGCCGCCGGGCGGCTGGCCGTTCCAGTACCACAACGATTTCTATCCCGACCTCGACGACTCGGCGATGGTGATGATGGCGCTGGCGCGCATGGAGGGGCTCGACGCCGCGCGGAAAGAGCGCGCGTTGAGCCGTGGCATGGCGTGGTTCATGGGCATGCAGGGCGGCGACGGCGGCTGGGGCTCATTCGATGCCGACAACAACCGCCTCATCCTGAACAACATCCCCTTCGCCGACCACGGCGCCCTCCTGGATCCCTCGACGGAGGATCTCACCGGGCGCGGCCTCGAGCTCATGGGGATGCTGGGAGAGACCGTCGAGCACCCGGCGGCGCGCCGCGCCCTCACCTTCCTCCGCCACTCGCAGCGCGCCGACGGTCCCTGGTACGGCCGCTGGGGCGCCAACTACATCTACGGCACGTGGTCGGTGCTCCGCGGACTCGCCGCCATCGGCGAGGACCTGTCGCGCGCCTATGTGCAACGGGCGATCGTCTGGCTCGAGGCGCGCCAGAATGCGGACGGGGGCTGGGGCGAAACCTTGCGCTCGTACGAGGACCCGGCGCAGGCGGGCCGCGGGGAATCCATCCCCAGCCAGACCGCGTGGGCGCTGCTCGCCCTCATCGCGGTCGGCGGCGCGGATCGGCCCGCGGTGGCGCGGGGGATCCGCTACCTCCTCGAGACCCAGGGCGAGGACGGTGCGTGGGACGACTCGCTCTGGAACGGGACGGGGTTCCCGCGCGTCTTTTACCTCAAGTACCACCTGTACGCAAAGTACTTTCCCCTCTGGGCCCTGGGGGCCTACCGGAACGCTCGCGGATGACGGAGCGGGCCACGGCCGCGGCCCAGCCCCTGCCGGTGCGGATGGTCGGGGGGCTCGGCGCGGTGACCCTCGAGGTCGTGCAGTCGCTCGGCCGCTTCGCCCGCTTCCTCTTCCAGGCCCTCACCTATGCGGTCATCCCGCCGATCAAGATCGGGCGCATCGTCGAGCGCATCCACTTCATCGGCTTCCGCTCGCTCACCATCGTGGTCCTCACCGGCGCCTTCACCGGCATGGTGCTGGGCCTCCAGATCTTCCTCGTGCTCTCGCGCTTTGGCTCGGAGGCGTTCCTGGGTCCGGCCGTCGCGCTGTCGCTGATCCGAGAGCTCGGCCCCGTGCTCTGCGCTCTCATCGTCACGGGTCGTGCGGGCTCGGCCCTCACCGCCGAGCTCGGCATCATGAAGATCACCGAGCAGATCGACGCCCTCACCGTAATGGCGCTCAATCCCCGCCGCTACCTGATCGTCCCGCCCATCGTGGCCGGCATCATCACGTTTCCGCTGATGGTCGCGCTGTTCGACGTGGTGGGCATCTTCGGCGCCTATCTCGTCGCGTCGCAGCTCCTGGGGATGTCCGACGGAACGTACTTCGGCGAGATGCAGACCTTCGTGGACTTCGCCGACGTGATGACGGGGTTCTGGAAGGCGATGTCGTTCGGGGTCATCGTCACCTGGGTCTGCACCTACAAGGGCTACTACTGCGGCCACGGCGCCGAGGGCGTCGCCCGCGCGACCACCCAGGCGGTGGTCCTCTCCTCCGTACTCATCCTCGTGTGGGACTACTTCATGGGCTCCGTGCTGCCGTGATCAGGGTCGTCGGCCTGCGGCGGTCGTTCGGACGGCAGGAAGTCCTGCGGGGGCTCGACCTCGAGGTGGGCACCGGCGAGGTCCTCGTCGTGATCGGGCGGAGCGGCGGCGGGAAATCGGTGCTCCTCAAGCACCTCATCGGGCTGCTCCGGCCCGACGCCGGCCGTATCCTCGTGGACGACACGGACATCACGCGCCTGGGCCGGTCCGCCCTCGATCGCATCCGGGAGCGCTACGGGGTCGTCTTCCAGGGCGGCGCCCTCTTCGACTCGATGTCGGTGTACGACAACGTGGCGTTCCCCCTGCGCGAGAAGACGCGGCTCGGGGGCGCCGAGATCCGGCAGCGCGTGGAGGAGAAGCTCGCGCAGGTGGGGCTGGAGGGCATGGGGGTCAAGAACCCCGCGGAGATCTCGGGCGGCATGCGGAAGCGGGTGGCCATCGCCCGCGCCCTCGTCACCGAACCGGAAGTCGTGTTCTTCGACGAGCCCACCACCGGACTCGACCCGATCCTGGTGAACACCATCCACCATCTCATTGTGGAGCTGCATCGGAAGTTCCGGTTCACCGCGGTTGTGGTGAGCCACGAGATCCCGGAGATCTTCCAGATCGCCGATCGCGTGGCCATGCTGCACGACGGCGTCATCGTGGACAGCGGGACGCCGGAGGCGATCCAGGCCTCGACGAACCCGATCGTCCAGCACTTCATCCGGGGCGACGTCGAGAGCGTGGCCGACCAATGATGCGTGGTGGACGCGGGCCGCGGGCTCAGGCAAGATTCTGACGGGGGACGACAGATGAAGCGTTCGGCGCTCGATGTGGCGGTCGGGGTGTTCCTGCTGGTCGGCATCCTCGCGCTCGGCTGGCTATCCATGCGGCTGGGACGCGTCGAGTTCTTCAGCGCGCCGGGCTACGTCGTCGTCGCGGACTTTCCCTCGGTGGGCGGGCTCAAGGCCGGTTCGGCGGTGGAGATCGCCGGCGTGGAGATCGGCCGCGTGGACGCGATCACCCTGTCCGACTACCAGGCCCGCGTCACCATGTCGATCCGGCGCGACGTGCAGCTCCAGGAGGACGCCATCGCGTCCATCAAGACGCGCGGCCTCATCGGGGAAAAGTTCATCAAGATCAATCCCGGCGGATCCGAGAAGCTGATCAAGCCGAATGGCAAGATCACCGAGGTGGAGCCGCCGGTGGACATCGAGGAGCTCATCTCGAAGTACGTGTTCGGAAAAGTCTAAATGGCTGGAGGTCATTCGATGATTCGTCGGCTTATGCTGGGCGCGCTCGCCGCGTGCCTCTTCGCGCTCCCCGTGCCCGTCTCCGCGGGCCTCCCCACCGAGCAGCTCCGGAGCGCGATCGATCGCGTGGTCAAGACCCTCGACAATCCGGCCCTCAAGGGCGAGGCCAGGGTGGCGGAGCGGCGCGCCGCCGTCCGCAAGATCGCCAACGACATCTTCGACTTCCCGGAGATCGCGCGGCGGTCCCTGGGCCGCCACTGGGCGGGCAAGACGGACGCCGAGCACGAGGAGTTCGTGGGCCTCTTCGCCGATCTCCTCGAGCGCTCGTACATCGCCAAGATCGACACGTACGGAGGCGAGAAGATCACCTACACCAGCGAGCGGGCCGAGGGCGACATCTCGGTGGTGGGCACCAAGATCATCAGCAAGAGCGGCACCGAGGTGCCCGTCGACTACCGGATGCTGAAGAAGGGCGACCGGTGGCTCGTGTACGACGTGAGCATCGAGGGCGTGAGCCTCGTGTCCAACTATCGGACCCAGTTCAACAAGATCATCCAGACCTCCTCCTATGCCGAGCTCATCAAGAAGATGAAGAGCAAGCAGCAGGGGGAGTTCACCGTCGAAGAGAAGCCGGCGGCCAAGCCAAAAACCCAGTAGGGCCCCCGAGGGGCCCGGGAGCACACTCGTCATGACCAAAGCTGCGATGCTGCGCTCGCTCCTCCGCCGACCCGGGCTCGTGCCGATGGTCGGCGCCCACGACGCCTTGTCCGCCCGCCTCATCGAGGCGGCGGGCTTCCCGCTCGTGTGGTCGTCGTCCTTCGCGGTGTCCGCCGCTCAGCGCGCGATGCCCGACGTGAACCTCCTCACGATGACGGAGAACCTCGAAACCGCGCGCTACATCAACGATGCCGTCTCGATCCCGGTCATCGCCGACGCCGACAACGGCTACGGTAACGCCGTCAACGTGGTCCGCACGGTGGAGGAGTACGAGCGGGCGGGCATCGCCGGCCTCTGCATGGAAGACAACATCTTCCCCAAAAAGTGCAGTCTCTACCCCGGCATGCGGCGCGAGCTCCTCTCCATCGAGGAGTTCGCCGGCAAGATCCGCGCCGCGGTGAAGTCGCGGCGCGACCCCGACTTCGTGATCATCGCGCGCGTGGAGGCCCTCATCGCGGGCTGGGGCATGAAGGAGGCGCTCCGGCGCGCTCATGCCTACGCGGAGGCGGGCGCGGACATGGTCCTCATGCACTCGAAGTCGAAGACCTCCGCGGAGATCGTGGAGTTCATGCGGCTGTGGGAGCGCCCGACGCCGGTGGTGGTCGTCCCCACCCTGTACCCGTCGGTGACCTTCGAGGAACTCGAGGGCGCGGGCGTCAAGATGGTGATCTGGGCCAATCACGCCCTCCGGGGCGCGGTGCGCGGGATGCAGACGACCCTGGCCACCCTGGCCCGCGAGCGGCGGCTCGACGCCCTCGATCCCCACATCGTGACGCTGGAGGAGATCTACCGGCACGTCGGGGTGGCCGAGTCCGAGGCGATCGAGGCGGAGTTCCTTCCGCGCGAGAGCCAGGTCCGCGCCATCATCATCGCCGCCGGCTCCGGCAAGTCGCTGCTGCCGCTCACCGAGGACCGGCCCAAGTGCATGCTCGACATCAAGGGCCGCTCCATCCTCGAGCGGCAGATCGAGACCCTGCGCGCGTGCGGCGTGCAGGACATCGCGGTGGTGCGCGGGTACCGGAAGGACCAGGTCACCGTGCCCGGTGTGCGCTACTTCGACAACGACCGCTACGAGGAGACGGGCGAGCTCGCCTCGCTCTTCGCCGCCTCGCCCGCCCTGAACGGGCGCGTCCTCTTCCTCTATTCCGACATCCTCTTCGAGCGCTCGGTGCTGGAGCGCCTGCTCCGCGCCGAGTCCGACTGCGCGGTGGTGGTGGACCGCGCGTGGGTGGACCAGCGCGACCGACTGCTCCCCCTCGCGAAGCCTCTCGACCTCGTGGTCACCGAGCACGCGCCCGCCGCCGGGCTCCGCGCCCTCGGCGAAGGAGGCGACGACACCCTCGTCACGGTGGGGGCGCGGGTGGCGCCCGAGAGCGCCAACGGTGAGTTCATCGGAATGGCGCTCTTCTCGGAGCGCGGGACGCAGGCGATGCGTGGTGCGTGGGACGCCGCTCGCGCGGCGCGGACCGGCCGCTTCCACGAGGCGGACAGCGTGGAGCGCGCCGCCTTCACCGACCTTCTGCAGGAGCTGGTGGCGCGCGGCGAGCGCGTCCACTGCGTGGACGTCTACAAGGGCTGGCTCGAGGTGGACACCTTCGAGGACTACCAGCGCGCGTGGGCGGAGATCAAGTCCTAGGCGCGATGCCCATCACCGGCAAGGAGTTCATCGAGGCAGCGGAGAGCGAGGGGCACGACTTCTTCACCGGCGTCCCTTGCTCGCTGGTGGGCGACGCGATCGCCACCCTCGAGACGCACCCACGCCTGCCCTATGTCCCCGCCGTGCGCGAGGACGTGGCGGTGGGCCTGGCTGCGGGCGCCTGGCTGGCCGGCCGCGCGCCCTTCGTCATCATGCAGAACTCCGGGCTCGGGACCAGCCTCAACGCGCTGGTCTCGCTCTCCCTGATGTACCGGCTCCCCGCCGTGCTCCTCGTGACCTGGCGGGGCCACGGGGGCAAGGACGCGCCCGAGCACCTCGTGATGGGCGACATCTCCCCCCGCCTTCTGGACCTCATCGGGGTGCCGCACCGCGTGCTGTCCGCCGACACCGCGCCGGCCGACGTCGCCTGGGCGCGCGCCGAGTCCACGCGCCTCTCGCAGCCGGTCGCCCTGCTGCTCCCCCCCGGCGTCATGACCACGCGCAGCCACGGGGAGACGGGCCACGGAGGTCCGCAGCAGACCTCGCGCGCTGATCAAGCGCGCGGGTCGAATGCCGACGGGGGGAGAGCGGGGGCTATTTCGAGGCCCCCGATGATGGTAGACAGAAATCGACCGCAGAGCGTGGTTTCCCAGAGTCCGGCGGATCTCACGCCCAAGATCTCCCGCCTGGAGGCGCTGCGCGCGGCGATGGGCGCGGTCGGCGACGCGCCGGTCGTGCATGCCAACGGGTTCATCTGCCGCGAGTCGTTCTCTCTGGGCGACCGGCCGCAAAATTTCTACATGATCGGCTCCATGGGCCTGGCCTCGGCCATCGGGCTCGGGGTGGCGCTGGCCCGGCCGGGGCAGCCCGCGGTCGTGTTCGACGGCGACGGCAACCTGCTCATGAATCTCGGCATCCTCCCGATGATCGGCGGCGGGCCGCTGATGGGCGGCGGTCGGCCGGCGAACTTCGTGCACGTGGTCTTCGACAACGCCGTCTACGGGTCGACGGGAAATCAAGCGTCGCCGTCGCGCCACGCGCGGCTCGACGCCATCGCGGCCGCGTCCGGTTACCGGAGCGCCACCGCGGTCGCCGATGGCCCCGCGGTGCGCGAGGCGGTGGCGGCGGCGCTGCGCGACGGTGGCCCCGCCTTCGTCCTCGCCAGGGTCACCGCGGCGGAGCAGCCGGCCCCGCGCATCCCCTATCCGCCCGAGGAGATCCGCGATCGGTTCCGCCGCGCCCTCACGAGCGCCGCGGCGGGGCGCCGATGAAGGCGATCGTCCTCGCCGCGGGCGTCGCACGCCGCCTGGCTCCCATCACGGACCATACGCACAAGTGTCTGCTCCCCATCGGCGGGCGTCATCTCCTCGACCGCATGCTGGACGCGCTCGCCGCGCACGGCGTCGAGGAGAGCGTGCTCGTGGTGGGCCACTGCCAGGACCAGGTGCGCGCGGCGGCGGGCCGCCGGCGCGGCGCCATGCGCATCCACTACGTGGAGAACCCCGAGTACCAGAAGGGCTCGATCCTCTCCCTCTGGCGCGCGCGAGAGACCCTGCTCCAGGACAGCACGCTGGTCATGGACGCCGACGTCCTCTTCCCCCCCGAGTTCCTCGGCCGGCTCATCGCCTCGCCCCGCGCGAGCGCGCTGCTTCTCGACCGCGGCTTCACCGACACCGGCGAGGAGGTGAAGCTCTACGGCATCGGCGACCGTGTGATCGCCCTCGGCAAGAAGTTCGTGCCCGAGCGCTGGGAAGTGGTCGGCGAGGGCATCGGCTTCTTCAAGTGCGGCGTCGCGCACGCGCCCGAGTACATCCGCCTGCTCGGCGAGTCGATCGAGGAGACGGGTGGCACCAACGAATACGAAGATGCGCTGCATCGCCTGCTCGCCCGCGTGCCCGTCGGCTGGGTCGACGTGACGGGCATGCCGTGGACCGAGGTGGACTTCGCCGAGGATCTCCGACGGGCCGAGGTCGACGTCCTGCCCCGCATCGCGCGGCTCGGATCCTGAGGTGGCGGGCGCCCTTCTCTACGTCCCCGAGGCGGAGAGCGCCGCGCTGGCGGGCACGGTGGTGGCGGGCCGCCCGCTCGCCCTGCGCGCCGCGGTGGCGGCCGCCCGCGCCGGCGCCACGGTCATCGGGATTCCCGCCGGCCTCCGTACCGCGCGCCTCGAGCGCCTCATCGAGCGCACCCGCGACCTCCGCGGCCGCGTGCGCTGGCTGGAGAGCGCGGGGGCGGCGGCGGAGATCGCGGGGCGCGGCGCGCTCCTCCTGCCCGTCTCCACCGTGGTCGACGTGCGCACGCTGAGCCCGCTCCTCGCCGATCCACCGGAGGCGGCGGGCACGGTGCTCAGTGAGCCCGGCCCGCCCGTGCTCCTCCTGCCCGCCGAGGCCGCACGCCGCTTCACGCCCGCGGTGGCCGTGGGCGCGCCCCTTGGCGCCGAGCTCGTGCGGCACGTCGCGGCGACACGGCCGAAGCCCCTGTCCGCGGCCGGCCTCTGCTTCGCCGTCCTCGACAGGGCCGACCTCGGGGAGGCGGAGCGGCTCCTCTACGCGGGGCTGGGCACGGACAACGACACGGGCGTGGACCAGTACCTCCACCGGCGCAGCTCGCGCTGGATCACGCGCGCGCTGGTGCGCACGCCCGCCACGCCCAATCAGATCAGCGGGCTGAGCCTGGTCATCGGTCTCGGCGCGGTGTGGTGCTTCTGGCACGGTACCGCGGCGGCCGCCGCGGTGGGCGTGCTCGCCTACGCGCTGGCCTGCATCGTGGATCACTCCGACGGCGAGCTGGCCCGCCTCACCTTCCAGGAATCCCGCTTCGGCGCGCATCTGGATTGGGCCATCGACACCGTGATCCACTCGGGGCTCGTGCTGGCGATGGCGATCGCGGCTGGCCCCGGATGGGTCGACGCGCTGATCGGCGTGGTGGGGGCGTCGGGCGTGGCGCTGAGCGCCCTCTTCGCGCGCTATCTCCCCCGGGAGATCGCGGTGGGCGAGACCGTCGGCGGCGCTCTCAAGAACATGGGCAACCGCGACTTCTTCTACGCCCTGCTGCTCATCTTCGTGCTCCTGCGCGCGGCGCTGCCGGCGGCGCTGCCGATCCTCGCCCTCGTGGTCGCCATGGGCTCGCAGTCGTACTGGGTGGCGTGCGTCGTCCGCATCCGGCGCGGCCGGCCCTTCGCGCGCTAGCGGGACGGAGCCGCCCGATTTCGCTCCGCCGCGCTGCCCGCCCGCTCGTCATGGTGCTGGGCTTCGGCGTGGTGGCATACCTCGTCCACCGGGTGGGACTCTCCACCATCCTCGACGCCATCACCACGCTATCGTGGCGACTCCTCGTCGTGATGTGCTTCCCGTACGCGCTGACCAGCACCCTCGACACCGCCGCGTGGCGCTTCGCCTTCCCGGGCCGCGTCCCCCCGTTTCGGAAGCTCTGGACGGCGCGCCTCGCTGGCGAGGCCGTCAACGCGACCACCCCCACCGCCTCCGTCGGGGGCGAGCCCGTGAAGGCCTTCCTCCTCCGCTACTGGGTCTCGCCGGTCGAGGGGCTTGCCTCCGTGATCGTGGACAAGACCGCGATCGTGCTGGGTCAAGGGCTGTTCGGGCTGCTCGGCCTCGTGCTCGCGCGCACGGTGGTTCCGGCGTCCGGCCCGATCGTCACCGCGATGACCGTGCTGCTCATCGTGCAGGCCCTCGCGCTGGCGGGCTTCGTCGCGGTGCAGCTCATGGGCGCAGCGGGACGAGGCGGACGTCTCCTCGCCCGCTTCGGCATGGGCCCGAGCCGCAGCCGGCAGGAGCGTCTCGAGGGGCTCGATCGCACGCTCGCGACGTACTATCGCGTGCGCCGGCGTCGCTTGGTGGCCGGGGTGCTCGTCCACTTCGTGGCCTGGACGATGGGCAGCCTCGAGATCTTCCTCGTCCTCAACTTCCTGGGGCTGCCCGTGCCGCTCCTCACCGCGATGGTGCTGGAGTCGTGCGGCGCCGCGGTGAAGTTCGCCAGCTTCATGATCCCCGGCTCCCTCGGCGCCCTCGAAGGCAGCAACGTGGCCATCTTCGCCGCCTTCGGCTACGGCGGCGCGATGGGCCTGACCTACACGCTCGTGCGCCGTCTGCGCGAGCTCGCGTGGGCGTCCGCGGGCATGATCGCGCTCGCCGCCCTCAGCGGACGGCCCGCCCCCGTCGAGATCGACGAGGCCGAGGGCCCGCCCCCCCGGCCCGCGGCGATGTGCTAGACTCGACGGCGCGTCGCCACACCAGCGATTCCACGGAGGAACGGTCTTGGCCCCGGTTCGCGTCGCGATCGTCGGAGTCGGGAATTGCGCGTCCGCCCTCGTGCAGGGTATCCACTTCTATCGCTCCGCCCCCGACGACGGCTTCATTCCGGGCCTCATGCGCCCCCGGGTGGGCCCGTACCACGTGGGCGACATCGAGTTCTCCGCCGCGTTCGACATCGACGCGCGCAAGGTGGGCGTCGATCTCTCCGAGGCGATTGCGCGGGAGCCCAACAACACCGTGCGCTTCGCCGAGGTGCCCCGCCTCGACGTGCCGGTGCACCGCGGGATGACCCACGACGGGCTCGGCCACTACCTCTCCCAGGTCATCACCAAGGCTCCCGGCTCCACCGCCGACATCGTGGGCATCCTGCGGGAGACGCGCACCGACGTGGTGGTCAACTTCCTGCCCGTGGGCAGCGAGATGGCCACGAAGTGGTACGTGGAGCAGGTACTGGACGCGGGCTGCGGCTTCGTGAACTGCATCCCGGTCTTCATCGCCCGCGAGGAGTACTGGCGCCGTCGCTTCGAGGAGCGCGGACTGCCCATCGTGGGCGACGACGTGAAGTCGCAGGTGGGTGCGACCATCGTGCACCGCATGCTCGCGCGCCTCTTCATGGACCGGGGGGTGCGGCTCGACCGCACCAGCCAGCTCAATGTGGGCGGCAACACCGACTTCTACAACATGCTCGAGCGCTCCCGTC
>Ga0075423_10005767_pt1 | contig 11589 bp, 7 predicted proteins | sample SoiMethybrSBSTD2_FD_80114 | JGI IMG/M metagenome (GOLD analysis project Ga0075423, IMG submission 80114) | Bulk soil microbial communities from a Populus tree surrounding site in Tennessee, USA - Soil MetaG P. TD hybrid SBSTD2 | ecosystem: Environmental > Terrestrial > Soil > Tree plantation...
CAGCGCCGGCCACGCCGGCGCGGCCGACGAGGATGCGGCGGCCGGAGACGGGCACGGAGATGCCGCGCACGAGGACGTGCCGGAGCGGCGCGCGAGAGGGTTCGACCGGATGTTCGCGAGGGTGAGCGCCGCCTACGAGGGCTCCGTCCGCTTCGCGATCGCGCACCGGGTCGTGGTGATGATCGGCACCGTGCTCTCGCTCGTCGGGATCGTCGTGCTCTACATGGGGATCCCGATGGTGTTCCCCGGCATCCCCAAGGAGCTGACGCCGACCGAGGACCGCGGCTGGATCTTCACCTTCATGCGCGCGCCCGAGGGCGCCACGCTCGAGTACACCGACCGCTACGCGCGCCTGGTCGAGGCCACATACGACCGGCAGCCGGCGAAGGACCGCATGTTCACAGCCATCGGGCTGTTCGGACCGGTGACCGACGGGTTCATGTTCGTGGGCCTGAAACCGCTGGGCAAGCGCCCGCCGGTGGAGGCGCTCACCCAGATGCTCTTCCCCCAGCTCATGGCGATCCCAGGTGTGCTCGCCTTCGCGTTCCCACCGCCCGGACTGGGCGGCGACTTCGGCGGCGACGTGAAGTTCGTGCTGCAAGCCGAGACCTACGACCAGCTCGCCCAGGCGAACGCCCTCATGATGGCCGAGGCGCAGAAGCTCGGCTACCTGATCAACATGGACACCGATCTCCAGCTCAACAAGCCGCAGCTCGAGATCGACATCGACCGCGACCGCGCGGCCGCGCTCGGGGTTTCGGTGGCCGACATCGGTGCCACGCTCCAGACGCTGCTCGGCGGGCGGCGCGAGACCCGCTTCAAGCGCGGCAACCACGAGTACGAGGTGATGCTCCAGGTGCCGCGGACCGACCGTTCATCGCCCTCGATCATCGACGGGCTCTACGTGCGGGGCTCTCAGGGCCTGGTCCAGCTCGCGAGCGTGACCCGCGTGCACGAGCAGGTCGCGCCGCGCGAGCTCAACCACTTCAACCGGGTGCGCTCTGCGACCCTCTCCGCCGGCCTCGCCCCGGGCGTGACGATCGGCAAGGCACTCGATGACCTGCACGGAGTCGCGAAGCGCGTGCTACCTGCCGGCGTGCGCACCGACCTCGCCGGCGCGTCGCGTGAGTTCGTCGAGTCGAGCGGCGGGCTCAACTTCCTGTTCCTGGTCGCGCTCGTGTTCATCTACCTGGTGCTGGCCGCCCAGTTCGAGAGCTTCATCCACCCGCTCACGATCCTGTTCTCGGTCCCGCTCGCGGTGTTCGGCGCGCTCTTCACCCTGCGCTTCGGCGCGATCATCGGCGCGCTCCTCCACTTTCCCATCGGCGGGCTCACGCTCAACATCTTCTCGCAGATCGGGCTCATCATGCTGATCGGGCTCGTGACCAAGAACGCGATCCTGGTGGTGGAGTTCGCGAACCAGCGGCGCGCGCGCGGCATCGAGCTGGTGGACGCGGTGGTGGGCGCGGCGCGCATCCGCCTGCGCCCGATCCTCATGACCACGCTCGCCACGATCTTCGGCATCCTGCCGCTCGCGCTGGGCTTGGGCGCCGGCGGCGAGTCGCGCCGGCCGCTCGGCACGGCGGTGGTGGGCGGCATGGTGTTCTCCACCCTGCTCACGCTGATGGTGGTGCCGGTGGTTTACACGCTGCTCGCGGGCTGGGCCGGCGAGCCCAAGCGCGTCACCGAGGAAGCGGAAGCGGGCGCCCGAGGCTCGCGGCGCGAACCCGCGGCGCCGGTGGTGCCGGCCGGCGCGGTGACGGCGACGCGCGGGATGAATCCCTCGGCGTAGTGACCTAAGCGCCGTAGAGCGCGCGCTCGGTCTCGGGGTCGAACAGCAGCATCCGCGACTGCCCGAAGTGGAGCGTGGCCGCCTCCCCGATCGCCGGCGGCTTCCCCGCCACGCGCGAGATCAGGCGCCCTGCCGGCGTGCTCCAATGGACCAGGGACTCGCCGCCCAGCGGCTCGCTGAGCTCCGCGCGCGCGGCCAGCGCGCCCCCCGGTTCGCTGCCGTCGAGCGTCAGGTCCTCTGCGCGCACGCCCACGCGCACCGCCCTCCCGCGGCGCGCGGCCAGCTCCGGTGCGAGCCCCGCGGGCGGCGTGATCGCGGCCCCGCCGACCTCGAGCGCGGGCGGGCCCTCTGCGCGCACGGTCGCGTCGAACAGATTGATGGTCGGGCTGCCGATGAAGCCGGCGACGAACTGGTTCGCCGGGCGCCGGTAGAGCGTGAAGGGATCCGCGACCTGCTGGAGCACGCCGGCCTTGAGCACCGCGATGCGGTCGCCGAGCGTCATCGCCTCGACCTGGTCGTGGGTCACGTAGATCATCGTGGTCCGCACGCTCTGGTGGAGCTGCTTGATCTCGACCCGCACCTGCCCGCGCAGCTGGGCGTCGAGGTTCGACAGCGGCTCGTCGAACAGGAACACCCGCGGCCGCCGCGCCATGGCGCGGCCCAGCGCCACGCGCTGGCGCTCGCCGCCCGACAGCTCGCGCGGCCTGCGTGCGAGGTGCGGCACGAGCCCCAGCGTCTCTGCGATCTCCCGCACGCGGCGCTCGACCTCCGGCTTCGGCGTCTTCCTGCGCCGCAGCCCGAACGCCAGGTTCTCGAACACCGTCATGTGCGGATAGAGCGCGTAATTCTGGAACACCATGGCGATGTCCCGGTCGCGCGGCGCAACGTCGTTCACCACCCGGTCGGCGATCCTTATCTCGCCCGCCGTCACCTCCTCGAGCCCCGCGATCATGCGCAGCAGCGTGGACTTGCCGCAGCCCGAGGGACCGACCAGAACCAGCAGCTCGCCGTCCTCGACCCTCAGGCTCACGTCGCTCACCGCCGGCGTGGCGCGGCCGTAGGACTTGGTGACGTGGACGAGGTCGAGGCCCGGCATCTTCCGCTAGCGGCCGGCCGCGGGCGCAGGGCTCGCGGCGCCCTCCGCGGGCACGGTCTCGCGCCAGCCGAAGTCGTCGCCCTCCACGGCGGGACGCGCGAGCGCGATCGCGGGATCGTGCTCGAGACAGATCCATGCGTTCTCGCGGCACGCGCGCTCGAGCAGCGCGCGCTTCTCGGCCATGGTCTCGATCGCAGCGACGTCGTATCCCATGACGAACGGAATGCGAACGTGGGAGGCGGTGGGAATGAGGTCGGCGACGAAGTAGAGCGTCTCGCCGCCGCCGCTCACCCGCACCAGCTGCTGGCCGCGGGTGTGGCCGTCGGCGGTGAACAGCTCGATCCCGGGCCAGGGCTGCTGCGGTCCCTCCCACAGCGTCACCACCCCGGCCTCGCGCAGCGGCTCGAAGTTCTCCGGCAGATACGAAGCGCGCTCGCGCGGGTTGGGAGCGGTCGCGTTCTCCCAGTTGCGGCGCTGCACGTAGTAGCGCGCGCGCGGCAGCCGCGGCGCCAGGCGGTCGCCCTGGCGGCGCGTCGAGCCGCCGGCGTGATCGAAGTGGAGGTGCGTGAGCAGCACGTCGGTCACGTCTTCGGGGCCGAGGCCTAGACTCGAGAGCGAGCGCTCCAAGGTGAACGGCTCGAGCTCGACGCGGTAGATCTCGCCGAAGCGCGGCGCGAACTTGTCGCCCAGACCGTCGTCCACCAGGATGCGCCGCCCCTCGCCTTCGAGCAGCAGGCAGCGCATCGCCAGCCGGATGCGGTTTTTCTCGTCGGGCGGGTTGGTGCGGCTCCACAGCGCCTTCGGCACGGAGCCGAACATCGCCCCGCCGTCGAGCCACAGGAAGCCAGTTTCGAGCGTGTGCGCGGTCCATGCGCCGAGGGAGAGTCGAGGCATGCGGCGCAGCATGCGCCGCTGCTCCCGCGCACGTCAACCGCGGGGATCAGCGATAGAGCAGCTTCAGCGCGCCGAAGCTGAGCGGGTGGGCGGGCGTGGCGCCGTCGGCCCGCACCTCGAAGATCACGTCGTCGAAGTCGCTGTTCGATCCGCGGGGACGATGCTCCCGGTCGTGCTCTTCGGGGTCGTTTTCCTGCGACCTCGAGAGCCCGATCAGGCGGCCGTCGCCGCCGTTGTCGTCGTCACCGTCGTCGCCGACCGTCAGGATGCCGCCGGTGTCCTCGTCCTCGAAGCAGACGAGCCACGTGTTAGGCGCGCTCCAGCGCGAAACGTCGAACACCAGGGCCTGGACGTCGCCGTCGTAGGGAGCGTGGAGAGCGCCGTTGCCGTCCGGGCCGCAGTCGTTCAGCTTGCGGCCGGTGTAGAACCGTTTCCCGACGACGGGCCGTCCCGGACCCGGTTTGACCGACAGCGGGCCGACGTAGCCAGGGGTCGGCCCTTCGATGTAGAAACCGAAGCAGGTGCGGAATCCCGGGATGGTCACCATCGCCACCTCGTTCGGGTGGGACTTCCCGCTGAAGATCACGCCTCCGCCCGGTGGGGTGACCGCCTGCCCCGCGCTCTCGATGTACCAACCCACGAGGTTCTCATGCGGGTCCCGCTTCACCATCGTGACCCACACGGCGCCGATCCGGTCCCCCACCCAGAACCACGGATCGAAGTCTCCCGCGTGGGCGCCGATGAAGTCCCGGGTCACGTCGATGTGGCCCTTCCCGTACCGGGCGTCCACGATCCTCTGGAGTCGCTCGACGCCGGGGCCGAAAGTGACCGGGACCACGTCGCCCGCGGCCGCGGAGACGCGCAGGGGCAGGGCAAGGCAAAGCAGGAGCAGCAGCCGGAGGCTCTTCCGCATGGATCGCTCCACGAAGTGTGCAGCCGAGACGCGTGAATCGGAGCGAACCATGAAATACAGCCCCCGACCGCGGTCCCGTCGGGAGGGGTGCACACGGTGCCCGAAATCAACATTACCCTAACAAAGCATAATACCAATGTTCAAGACCAATAATGCAATTTGCCATATCGATCTATTTGATTCATACCCATCGGCCGGAGGAATCGCCCGAGGAGGGCCGCGGCCGGCGGCTAGACGTCGAGCAGCATGCGCTCCGGGGCCTCGAGCTGCTGCTTCACCCGGACCAGGAACCGCACCGCCTGCTCGCCATCCACGATGCGGTGATCGTAGGAGAGCGCCACGTACATCATGGGGCGGATCACGACCTGGTCGTCCCGGGCGATCGGGCGCTTCTCGATCTTGTGCATGCCGAGGATGCCGCTCTGGGGCGGGTTCAGGATCGGGGTGGAGAGCAGCGACCCGTAGACCCCGCCGTTCGAGATCGTGAACGTGCCGCCCGAGAGCTCGTCCAGCGACAGGGCGCCGGCCCGTGCCCGGTCCGCAAGGCGCACGATCTCGCGCTCGATCTCGGCGAACGACAGCGTGTCCGCCCGCCGCACCACCGGCACTACCAGACCGCGCTCGGTCTGGACCGCCACGCCCATGTGGACGTGGTTGCGGTAGACGATGTCGCTCCCCCGGATCTCGGCGTTGAGCTCCGGGATCTCGTCGAGCGCCAGCACCGAGGCTCGGGTGAAGAAGCTCATGAGGCCGAGCCGGACGCCATGTCGCTGCTCGAACTCCTCGCGCAGCCGGGAGCGCAGATCCATCACAGCGACCATGTCGATCTCGTTGAACGTCGTGAGGATGGCGGCGGTGTGCTGGGAGCGCACCAGGCGCTCTGCGATGCGCTGGCGGATGCGGCTCATCGGCACCGCGCGCTCCCCGTCGGCGCCGGGCACGGCGGCCGGGCCCGGCGCGGCCGCTGGCGCAATCGGCGCCGCCGGGGCAGCGGAGGCCGCTGGGGGCACCAAGGCGGCGGGTTCCCCGCTGGACGCCGCGGCCTGAGGGAGCAGGTCGCTCGGGAGCGGGGCCGGGCGCATCGGACGCCGCTCACGACGTGGAGCTTCGGGAGCGGTTGGCGTGGCGCCGGTCTTGACCGCCGGCGTGGGTGCAGGCGCCTGCGCCGCCGCGCCGGCCGGCCGCGCGGCAGGCGACGGCTGCGCTGCGGCGCGGGCCGGTGCCGCTGCGGATGCTGGAGGCGCGGCCGGTGGCGCGCCGGGCACAGCCGCCGATGCCTTCGCCGTCCTGCCGCCGGCCGCCGTCGCCGCCACACCGTCCTCGATGCGCGCCAGCACATCCCCCACCACGACCCGGTCGCCAGCGGCGCGCCCGTGGCGCAGTGTGCCGCTCGCCGTGGCCGCGATCTCCACCGCCGCCTTGTCGGTCTCGAGGATGGCGACCGGCTCGTCGGTCGCGACCGCTGCGCCGTCCGGCTTGAGCCACTCCACCAGGACCGCCTCCGACACCGACTCGGCCAGGCGGGGAACGACGACGTCGCTCACTGCGCGTTTCCCCGCGCCCGCGCTCCCGCCGGCGCATCACGATGACCGGCGCGCCCGGCGGGCGTCGCCGGGGCCGCCTGAGCCAAGGGAGCGCGGAAGGCGCGCTCGAGCAGCGCCTTCTCCTGGTCCACGTGCATCTGGTAGTAGCCGGTGGCGGGCGTTGGCGCGTCATCGCGCGCGAGCAGCGACAGGGATGCGCCATCGGGCAGGATCGCCTCGAGCCGATGCCGCGTGCTGCGCCACGTGCCCATGTTGGCCGGCTCCTCCTGCACCCAGCGCAGGTCGCGGGCGTAGGGGTAGCGCTTGAAGACCTCGCGCAGCTCCTCGGCCGGGAACGGGTAGAGCTGCTCCACCCGCACCAGCGCGACGTCGGCTCTCCCGCGCTGCGCGCGCGATTCGAGCAGCGCGTAGTAGAAACGCCCGGAGACCAGCAGCACGGTGCGCACCGCGTGCGGGTCGGCGATCGATTCGTCGTCGATCACGGTGCGGAACGCGTCGGCGGTGAACTCGCGCAGCGCCGAGACCGCGAGCTTGTGACGCAACAGGCTCTTGGGGCTCATGATCACGAGCGGCTTCCGGAACTTGCGGTGCATCTGGCGGCGCAGGGCGTGGAAGAACTGCGCGGGAGTGGTGAGGTTGCAGACCTGCATGTTGCCGTCCGCGCACAGCTCGAGGAAGCGCTCGAGCCGGGCGCTCGAGTGCTCCGGGCCCTGCCCTTCGTATCCGTGCGGCAGGAGCAGGGTGACGCCCGACATGCGGCGCCACTTCGATTCCGCGCTCGCCATGAACTGGTCGATGTAGACCTGCGCCACGTTCGCGAAGTCCCCGAACTGGGCCTCCCAGATCACGAGCGTATGGGGATCGGCGGTCGAGTAGCCGTACTCGAACCCCAGCACCGCTGCCTCGGAGAGCAGCGAATCGAACACCTGGAAGCGCCCCTGCTCGCCCGACAGATGCTGGAGCGGCACGTGGAGCATTCCGTTCTCGTGGTCGTGGAGCACGGCGTGGCGGTGGCTGAACGTGCCGCGCCCGGTGTCCTGGCCGCTCAGGCGCACGCCGAATCCCTCGAGCAGCAGCGTGCCGATCGCCAGTGCCTCGCCGCAGCCCCAGTCGATGCGGTCCTCCGCCGCCATGCGGATGCGCTCCTCGAGCAGCTTCGCCACCTTGGGATGGGGGTGGAAGTCCTTTGGCGACTGCGCAGCATCGTGCAGCACGCGCTCCAGCGTCGCCCGCGGCACCGCGGTGCGCGCGCTCCAGTCGCTCCCCGCCCACTCCAGGTCCTTCCACGCGCCCCCCAGGCGCCCCTCGCCGTTGGAGAACTCCTCCGCGCTGCGGCCCGCGTGCGCCGCGCGCAGCGCGCCCTCGATCTCGCGCTCGATCGCCTTCTGCCCGACCTCGTCCAGCACCCCCTCGGTCGCCAGCGTTTCGCCGTAGCGCGCCGAGGCCGGGCGGTGGGCTGCGATCTTCTGGTAGAGCTTGGGCTGCGTGAAGGTCGGATCGTCGAGCTCGTTGTGGCCGTGCTTGCGGTAGCACACCAGGTCGATGAACGCGTCGCGCCGGAAGCGGTCGCGGTATGCGACCGCCAGCCGGATCGCGTGCACGGCGGCCTCGGGATCGTCGCCGTTCACGTGGAAGACCGGCGCGTCCTCGAGCCGTGCCACGTCGGTGACGTAGCGCGATGCACGCCCGTCCTCGGGCGATGTGGTGAACCCCACCTGGTTGTTCACGATGATGTGGATCGTGCCGCCGGTGTGGTAGTTCGCGAGCTGCGCCATCGCCAGGGTCTCGGGCACGATCCCCTCTCCCGTGAAGCCGGCGTCGCCGTGGATCAGCACCGGCACGCCGTGGGCGCGGCCCAAGTCGTTCATCCGGTCCTGGCGCGCGCGCATCGCCCCCAGCACCACCGGGTTCACGAACTCGAGGTGGCTGGGGTTGTAGTTGAGGTCGAGGTGCACGATGCGCCCGCTCGTGGTCGCATGATTCGACGAGTAGCCCATGTGGTACTTCACGTCGCCGTGTCCCTGGATGTCTTCGGGCAGGAAGCTCGACTCGAACTCGCTGAAGATCCGCTCGAGCGGCTTGTCCAGGACGTGCGCCAGCACGTTGAGCCGCCCGCGGTGCGGCATGCCGATCGCGAGCTGCTCGACCCCCAGGCCGGCGGCCGCCTCGACCAGCGCATCGAGCATCGGGATCAGCGCGGCTGCGCCCTCGAGCGAGAAGCGCTTCTGCCCCGGGTAGCGCACGTGCAGGAACTCCTCGAAGCGGTCGGCGGAGAGGATCTGGCGCAGGATCCGCACCCGCTCCTCGGGTGGGAGCTGCGGCCGGTTGCGGACCGGCTCCATCTGCTCCTGCATCCACTTGCGGCGCTCGAGGTCGGTGATCGCCATGTACTCGACGCCGATCGTGCCGCAATAGGTCTGGCGCAGCGCTGCGATCAGCTCGCGCAGCGTTCCGTGGAAACCGCCCTCGATCGGCGCAGCCGGCACCTCGCGGTCGAGATCCTCCTCGCGGAACCCGAAGCGGGCGGGGTCCAGCAGCTTCTCCTCGGGCGGGTCGCTCAAGGGGTCGATGTGGGCCGCGAGGTGCCCGAAGAGCCGGAAGTGCTGCACCAGGCTGAAGACCTCGCCCGCCGCTTGCCCCGGCGCCTGCTCCGCGGCGGCCGGACCCCGGGTGTCCGCGAAGTCGAACCCCGCGAAGAACAGGGCCCACTCCTCGGGCACGGCCGCCGGGTCCTGCCGGTAGCGCGCGTACATCTCCTCGATGTAGGCCAGGTTCGCGCGCTGGATCGAGTCGAGTCGGGCGTGCATCCGTCTCCCGGGAAGTCGTGTCGTGGCGCGGGGATCGCGCCCTCCACACCCCAAGCCGGAGCACGGGGCGGGCAAGCAGGTTAGCACGAAACCGTTCTCCCGGCGCCGCGGGGCGACCCCCGAAGTTGCGCGTCCGGTGTTTCGCTCATTAGTGTTCGGCACTTCCATGCCCGAACTCTCGCTGCAGAACCCCGCTGGCCGATCGGCCCTCTCGTGCAAGGGCCTGGTCAAGCGCTATCCCAAGGTGCTCGCGGTGGACCGGCTCGATCTCGAGGTGCGCTCCGGCGAATGTTTCGGTCTGCTCGGCCCCAACGGCGCGGGCAAGACCACGACCATCGAGATCCTCGAAGGCCTGAACACGCCTGACGAAGGTGAGGTGCGCGTGCTGGGGCAGGCCTGGGGCGAGGGCGACGGGTCGGATCGCGCGCTGCGCGAGCGGCTCGGGATCCAGCTCCAGGAGGCCAAGTTCCAGGAGAAGCTCTCGGTGATCGAGACCGTCGAGCTGTTCCGCAGCTTCTACCGCCGCGGACCCGACGCCGAGGACGTGATCCGCATCGTCCAGCTCGAGGAGAAGCGCGACGCCTGGGTCGGCAAGCTCTCGGGCGGCCAGAAGCAGCGGCTCTCGCTCGCGGTCGCGCTCGTGAACCAGCCCGAGCTGCTGTTCCTCGACGAGCCCACCACCGGGCTCGATCCCCAGTCGCGGCGCCAGCTCTGGGACCTGATCGCGGACTTCCGCGGGCGCGGCGCGACGGTCATGCTCACCACCCATTACATGGAGGAGGCCGAGCGGCTGTGCGACCGGGTGGCGATCATGGACCACGGCCGCATCTTGGCACTCGACACGCCGGCCGCGCTGATCGCTTCGCTCGGCGCAGAGCACGTGGTCGAGTTCGCGGTCGACGGCGCGCTCGACCTCGCCGCCGTCGGGCGCCTGCCGGGCGTGAGCCAGGCGCGGCGCGAGGCGGATGACTTCGCGTTGATCGTGCGCGAGCCCCACGTCTCGATCCCCCCGCTGCTCGCCGAGGTGGCCCGGCAGGGCGTGGCGCTCCGCCGCCTCGCCACGCACCATGCGACGCTCGAGGACGTGTTCGTGTACATGACCGGGAGGACGCTGCGCGATGAATGAGCGCGCGATTCTCGAAGCGCCGCCGACTGCCCCATCGCCCGCGCGTGGCGCGGCGGGTGGCGCCCTGCGCTACAACGCGCTGTGGCAGATCACGCGGGCGCGCGTGCTGTCGTTCATGCGCGAGCCCGAGGTGGCGTTCTGGGTGTTCGCGTTTCCGGTGCTGATGACGCTGGCGCTCGGGATCGCGTTTCGCTCGTCCGGGACGCCGCGCTCGCGCGTCGGCGTCGAGGAGGGCGCGGGCGCCGACTCGGTGGCGGCGGCGCTGGCGCGCTCGGCCGATCTCGAAGTCCTGCGGATCCCGGCGCGGGATGCCGAAGCTGCGCTGCGCCGCGGCAAGATCGCCGTGCTGGTGCGGCCCGCGGCCGGCGCGCCGCCCACCCTGGTGGCGGATCCCACGCGGCCCGAGTCGCGCCTCGCCCAGCTCGCCACCGTGGACGCGCTCGAGCGCGCGGCCGGGCGCATCGACGTGGCCAAGCCGCGCGCCGAAGCGGTGGTGCGACCCGGGAGCCGTTACATCGACTTCCTGGTCCCCGGCCTGATCGGGCTCAACCTGCTCGGCACCGGCATGTGGGGCATCGGCTTCGCGATCGCGAACTGGCGCCAGCAGAAGCTGCTGCGCCGCCTGATCGCGACCCCCATGCGGCGCAGCGACTTCCTGCTCGCGCTGCTGCTCGCGCGCATGCTGTGGCTGGTGCTCGAGGTCGGCATCATCCTGGTCTTCGGCGCGCTCGTGTTCCACACCGCCGTGCGCGGCTCATGGCTGGCGTTTTCGCTCGTCACGCTGCTCGGCACGCTCGCGTTCTCCGGCATCAGCCTGTTGGTCGCCGTGCGGGCGCGCTCGATCGAGGCCGTCTCCGGGCTCATGAACGTGGTGCAGCTCCCGATGTGGCTGCTCTCCGGCAGCTTCTTCTCCTCCGAGCGCTTCCCCGCCGTGATCCAGCCTTTGGTCCAGGCCCTGCCCCTCACGCTGGTCAACAACTCGCTGCGCGCCATCATGAACGAAAGCGCCGGGCTCGCCACGGTGGCGCCCGCCGCCGCCGCGCTCGCGGCCTGGGCGCTCTTGAGCTTCTTCGCCGCGCTGAAGTGGTTCCGCTGGGATTAGCCTGGACTATTCATGAGCCCGCCGCCTGCGAACGCGATCTGTCCGCCGATCGCTGCGTTGCGCGCCCCGGTCGCTCCTCGACGTGTGAACCACACGACTGCGTCGCGACCGGGGCTCGCGCCTTGCGCTCGGCGGACATCTCGCGTTCTCGGCTGGCGGTTCATGAATACCCCAGGCTAGCCGCCGAACGAAAGGGGCGGCGGGATTGCCGTAGCGGCGACTCGAAGTCTCGCGCAGCCAGGGATGGCGGAGCGAGACTTCGCGTCAGCGAGGAGCGCAGGATGCGCGACGAGCGGCCGCGGAGGCGATCCCGCC
>Ga0075423_10005768_pt1 | contig 11589 bp, 11 predicted proteins | sample SoiMethybrSBSTD2_FD_80114 | JGI IMG/M metagenome (GOLD analysis project Ga0075423, IMG submission 80114) | Bulk soil microbial communities from a Populus tree surrounding site in Tennessee, USA - Soil MetaG P. TD hybrid SBSTD2 | ecosystem: Environmental > Terrestrial > Soil > Tree plantation...
CCGCATAGGCCGAGGTGATCTCGAGCAGGCTCACTTCCGAGGTTCCTAGGGCCAGGGACGGCACCTCTTCGAGCTGACTTTGAATCCCCAGATCGTGCGCCGCCTGGACCACGCGATCCAGGCCGATTTCGTAGCCCATTCTGGCGGTGGGCACGTTGAGAGAATGTTCCAGAGCTTCTCGCACGGTGACCTGGCCTCGAAACTCTTCGTCGTAATTCTTGGGCTCCCATATCTTACCGCCCGCTTTCACCTCGAATGGCGTGTCTTCGAGGAAGGTGGCGGGGGTCCAGTACGTTCCATCCTGGCGCACCGGGTTGCGGAAGGCGGCCAGATACACGAAGGGTTTGAAGAGCGACCCCGGTTGCCGGCGGGCATCGATGGCGCGATTGAACGGACGATGCACGAAATCTCGCCCGCCCACCACGGCTCTCACCTCTCCCGAATGCGGATCGATCACCACCGCCGCGGACTCGAGCGGGCTTTTCTTTCTCCGTAGGCGAGGGTAGTCGCGTTCCAGCTGGGTCAGCCCTTGGCGGACGCCCATCTCGGCCATGGCCTGGGACATCGGGTCGAACGTGGTGAAAACCCTCGCACCCACGCGAAGGGTTCCGGCGGGAGCGCGGCGGTCGATTTCCTTGCGGCACGCGTCCAGGAAGAAGGATGCGTCGGCGCTGCGTAGCGGAGGCTTCCGCTTTGGGAGCGGTTGCCGCACGGCCCGTGCGTATTCGGTTTCAGACAGCTTGCCCTTGGCTTTCAAGAGTCCTAACACCAGATCGCGACGCTTCCGGGCTCGAACGGGATCGGAATAGGGAGAATAGAGATTGGGGGCACGTATGAGTCCGGCTAAAAGCGCGAGTCCGGACACATCCGCGTCTTCCAGCTCTTGTCCCAGATAAAAGCGAGAGGCTTCCCGCGCGCCGCGGATTTCGTAGGGGCCCCATTCCCCCCAATACACCGCGTTCAAATACCCTTCGAGGATCTCGCGTTTGGAGTAACGCAGTTCGAGAGCCATGGCCAGGACCGCTTCCCAGGCTTTTCGCGGCAGCGTCTTGCGGTTATCCAGATAGAGAGACCGCGCGAGTTGCTGGGTGAGCGTGGATCCGCCCTGGGCCGCGTGTCCGGCCCGCAGGTTAAAGAGGAGTGCGCGCCCCACTCCGATCATATCCACGCCGGGATGATTCCAAAACCGTTCGTCTTCCACCGAAAGAATGGCGTCGACCAAGGGGCGCGGCGCCTCATTCAGCGGCAAATAGTCCAAGACCGCGCCCTTCTTGCCCTCGAATCCCGCGATGCGTTCGGGCTCGAGCCGCATGTCGGAAGCGTCCACGTCGGGAGGCGTCTCCAGAGCCACCACCTGGTCCCCCCGGATGCGAACGCGGATCAACCCCCCGGGGAACGCGTGGTCGGGATAATGAAAAGGACGCAGGTGCATCTCGAGGCCGTTGGCGATTTCTCGGTATTGCCCCGCCTCGGGGATTCCCTGAACCACCCGGTATCCCAAGCTTCGCAAGCGATCCTGGAGGTCCTCCGCGTCGATGCGAGCACCGGTGGCAAGCTCCATGGGCGCCGAATAAAAGATCAACGTCTGACGAGAGCCACTCTCGGGAATGCGGACGACCAGGCAGGCCAGTCCCACTGCGCTCAGGAGGAAAATGAAGAGGGCAATGGAGGTGACGATGGCCCATCGAGCGAGGCGGGATCGGGGGAGACGCCGGACCGGGAAAGATTCCATTGACCGATCATACCTTTCCCTCTGGGGAAACATTCGCCGGGGGGCGAGCGCATATGCGGAGGGCGGGTTAGACTCGGCCATGGTGGACTTGCTCGTCCCAGGCTCAACCAGGAGACTCTCAATGACGGTACTACATCGATTTTCGCCGATTTTTTACGCGCTATTGCGGATTGTTTCCGGATTCATGTTCACATGCCACGGTGCCCAAAAACTGTTCGGTGTGTTCGGGGGGCACGCTCAGACCGGCGATCCGTGGGGTCTCGCCGCCGGCGTTATCGAATTCGTAGGGGGTCTCCTGATCATGATCGGTCTCTTCACCGGTCCGGCCGCCTTCGTGGCCTCGGGCGAGATGGCCGTCGCGTACTTCAAGGCTCATGCGCGCGGAGGCGCCTTGCCCATCGTGAATCATGGAGAGCTGGCCACTCTGTACTGTTTCTTGTTTCTTTATATCGCGTCGGAAGGCTCCGGGCGCCTGGCCCTCGACCGGCTTCTCAGGAAATCATAGTGGCGACCTAAAACTTGCTTCCGAGCCCGGGAACCGACGCTGCTATAATTGCCCCGCCTGCGGCTGATTTACACCCCAAGGGAGATGCATCATGAGACGCTCAGTGTTTCTGGCCGGGACCCTAGTTTTGTGCCTTCTGTTGGGTCAAGGCTGTTCGGGAGATTCGGCCACGACGCCGCGACACACTATTCTTTCTACCCGCGCACTCGAATTCGCGCCGGTCGAAACGCTCAGCGTTCCGACCAATGGAAGCACGGTCATGTCGACCCTATCGCTGGAAAGTGGGACGGCCTATAAGCTCCGGGCCTCCGGAACGTTCCATGTCGGCGTGCAAGGGGACAGCACCGGCGACGCGGAATATGCGGATTTCAGCAATGTGCCGGCTTCGGTGGTCGATGGCTGCGGCGATTCTTCGTCGGTTGTCGATCTGGGTCTCGGAGTCAACGATGCCGTCAACGACAGCTCCAAGTCTCCACACTGGGGAGCCTTTGCCAACGACCATGTCTACACGGTCGATTTCACCGGCCTGGGCGCACCGGTCAGTTTCACGTTCCATGATTGCGATTACAGTGACAACACCGGCGCGCTGACCGTGGAGGTCCTTGCTCCGGCGGTGATTCCCATCGATGTCGACGTGAAGCCGGGGAGCGATCGGAATCCCATCAACGTCGGGTCTCGGGGCGTCATCCCCGTGGCCATCCTGGGCTCGGCCGATTTCAACGTCCAGGACGTCGACGCGTCGAGCCTTGCCTTTGGCGTGAACGGGGCTCATGCCGAGGGGCAGGGGGAGATCGACGACGTGAACGACGACGGTTATCCCGATCTCATGCTCCATTTCCGCACGCAATCGGTGGGGGTCGAGGATGGCGATACGGAACTGTGCCTCTCCGGGGCCAATTGGGACGGTGTGCGCCTCGAGGGCTGCGACAGCATCGTTACCGTGCCCCCGCAAAAGGGTGGGGACTAACCGGAAGGCGAGATCGAGAAATCAGGAAAAAAGAAGGCGGGTATTTCCGCCTTCCGAGGACCGGGTGCCGCATGAGCGGCACCCGTTTTCGTATCACCGCGGAAAAGGGGCGGGGGGGCAGAGCAAATACGGGTTCTCCCGATTTTTTTCAGGACAAGATGAATGCGAAACTGCGCGTATCCAAGTCTTCAGCCAGGGGGAAGCCCAATGGCCAAACGTCTTCGGCAGACCGTTCCCGTTACGACCTACCTACTCTACGGAGTACTAACCGCTTGCTTTGTGCTTGCGGTCGTGGTGGCCGTCGCGGCCCGAACGCCATAAATTCAAACCACCGAACCGCATCGAAACTCCCGGCTCGGCGTCTTAAGCCCTGAGCCCTGATTCCGGCTTAGGATTCGGGCGGGGTCGGCTGTGTTTCGGTATTCCCCGACGCTTCATTCTTCTGCGCTTCGAGCCAGAGGGCGGCGTGTCGCACGAGTTCACGGCTCGATTTGACCCCCAGCTTGGTCTTGATGTGCTCGATGTGACTCTCCACCGTTTTCACGCTCACGACGAGCTGTTCCGCGATCTCCCGAACGATGAGGCCCTGTCCCACGAGTTCGAAAATCTGGAGCTCCCGGTTGGAGAGGTTCGCAACGCCGGAGCGGGTGGGCCCCTCCACCGTCACGACCCGTTTCACGATCTGCTCGGTCAAATCCGAGCTTAGAACCGTTTCCCCGGCCATCGCCTTACGGATCGACCCGGCCAGGATGTGAGGGGGCTGAGATTTGTTGACGTATCCGAGCGCGCCCGCCCGGAGCACGCGTTCGGCAAACAATGAATCATCGTGAATGCTGAACACGAGGATTTTGAGCGACGGATGTTTTGCTTTCACTTGCTTGATGAGATCGATCCCGTTCTCCTGGCCCAGCGAAAGATCGATGAGAACCAGGTCACACGACACCGATTCGAGCATGCGGAGGGCGGAAGAAATGTCGCCCGCTTCGGCACAGACTTCGAAGTCCTTCTCCGCCGACAAAGACTCGCGAATGCCGCGACGAATCATGGGGTGATCGTCCACTAGAAGAATACGAATGCGTTGTTTGTCCAAGGTAGCGCTCTTTCCTTCTTGCATCCTGGTGCTCCGTGTCAGAGTTACTTTGGCAATGTGCAGATCATGCGGGTGTGGCCGTCGGATTCCATCCTCAGAACCGCCCCGATCAATCGGCTGCGTTGCCTCATGATACGCATCCCCAGAGACGAATCCTCCAGGGAGCTTCGACCATCGTCTTCGATCTCCAGCGTGACCGCCTCCGGATCCTGAGTGAGCCGGAGCACGGCTTGGCTTGCCTCTGGATGCTTGGCCGCCAAAGCGAGTGCTTCCTGTCCGATGCGATAGAGGTGGGTGGCCACGTTGGGGTCCTTGATCACCACCTCCGGGTCGACGTCGAGCTCGCAGGGCACCCTGGAGTGCATGGCGAGGTGCTCGAGCATCTGGTGCAGGGCGCCCGGACCGGCGCTGATCCGGCCCAAACCACGCGCGAGAAGACGAATGTCGACGAGCACCCTCCGTAATCCGTGCACCACTTCTCCCAAGCTCTCGGCTTCGGGAGCATCTTGCTCGTTCATCTTCCTAAAAATGGATTCGCCGCTCATGAGTAAACCGGCCAGCTCCTGACCCACCGCATCGTGCAGATCCTTGGCCAAGCGCTCCTCTTCGCTGTCGGTAAGTTCGACGAGATGCCGGCGCAGGCTGTCTCTGTCCATTGCATTGGCAATCTGGGTACCGACGATGGCCATGAGATCGGTAATACCGGCTCCCGGGAGATCGATATGGTTGGAAAAGAACTCCAACACCGCCACCACCTCGCCTGAAACCAGCGCCGGGAAGGCGAGGACGGTGTGAAAATCGAGCTGCGAGACCATCGCCGACACCGAAGGGGGGAAATCGGCTTCCACGTCGGTCGTCCATTCCGCCCTACCCTCGGTGCGCACGCGCTTGATCAGGTTTTCCGGCACGTCGATGCGAGCTTGGGCGGCATATTCATGGAACGTGCGGAATCGGTCGGTAGGCTTGCCGTACCACCCCGCGCAGGGCACAAGCTCCTTGCCGCCATCTTGCTGCACAAGATAGGCCTGGCCGAAGCGCCAGTCGTTGTGAAGGCAAATGTGCTCCAGGCAGAACGCCACGAGGTCGTCCATGCTGTGCGCCTCATTGGCGTGTGCCGCAACCTGATGCATGATCTCCAGCTCTTCCGTGCGACGGATGACCCGCTCCTCCAGCTCGCGTTCGCTACGCTTGCGATCGGTGATGTCGCGTTCGGTGACGGCAATGGCACGCGGTTCCCCCTGATCGTCTTTGAGCAGAACGGCGGTGAGCCACAGATCGACCGCGCGACCATCTTTGGTCAAGCGCCGCGTTTCGATCTCGCGCAACAATTCACCCCGACGCGCCCGATCGAGTAAATGCTGAATGGCTCCGCCCTCATCCGGAATCGCCTGCCGGAAATCCATCCCGGCTACTTCGACTTCGGAGTATCCGTAGAGCAGTTCAGCCTTTCGATTCCAAGACAGAATGCGGCCGTCCAGGCCCAGCATAGTGATCGCGTCGCTGGATTCGCGCAGCAGGGTGGCGAGAAGGCGCGCCTTGACGTCGGAGGGAGTCGCCTCATCAAACAAGGTGGGTTTTTGGCTTTCGGCAAGCATGAAAGGGTCAGTCGCCTCGATCAGGGGAGCGGCGCCGGGGAGGGGGGCCGTCCGAGGCGCAACCTCCTTCTTTCTCTTTGACATGATGCATGGATCCACAACAAACAATGCTGCTATTGGTCACTATGAATAGTTACAGTTTTCGCCTCCTAATTTCTAGAGTAAATCGAGTAGGGAATTCCCTGATAAAACGATCCGGAAAGAAGTGGCATTACTTTGAAGCGCCGCCTGATCCACCTATGCCGCCGACTCTTGCACACTCTCGCCCGGCTACGGACGAAGGAGCTCGTCGTGGAACCCGAGGAACATAGCGATTGCAGAAATTCTTGAGCGCCCTGTGGGCGCGTAATTTTTGAGCGTGCCCTGTGGGCGCGTCATTCTTGAGCGCGGCGGTCGGCGCGTCCGCATAGAACATGTCGCAAGACTGGGTGTTTCGTGGCTTCGGTTTAACAGCAACTGTAGAGCGCACGGGCACCCGGTTTTGCGGCGGATTTTCTTCTCCGATCGAACGCCTCTGTAAAAACCCGGCCGGTACAGGTACATTTTCGCCCGCCTGACCGCGTCCGGACCCTTCCCGGCGCAATTCCCATCTGCTTCCCGAGGAGCCTCCGTGCATCAGTGGATTGAAGTGTGGTTTCGCTGGGTTCACGACTGGGGCTATGCGGGAATCGTTTTGCTCATGGCCCTGGAGAGCTCCATCTTTCCCATTCCGAGCGAGGTGGTCATCCCCCCCGCGGCATTTTGGGCCAGGCAAGGGCGTTTTAGCTTGGCCGGGGTGATCATCGCCGGAACGCTCGGGAGCTGGATCGGGGCCACGGTGACCTATTGGGTGGCGCGAACCTTAGGACGCGCCCTCGTGGCGCGGTACGGTAAGTATCTTTTCATATCGGAACATAAGCTCGAGCGGGCGGAGCGCTGGCTCGCCCGCTATGAGGCGGGCGGTGTGTTTTTTGCGCGATTGGTGCCGGTAGTGCGTCACTTGATCGGCATTCCGGCAGGACTCGTTCGCATGCCGTTTCGAACGTTCAGCGTGATGACGATTCTGGGCGCCGGTTTATGGTGCGGCATTCTGGCCTGGTTCGGGGGGCGAGTTTTGGGGGATCAACCGGATTTGATGGACCACCCGGAAGCGATGGTCGCTTTGCTCCACCGGCATTCCCTGGAGTTGGGGGGATTCGTGTTGATCCTCGCGATTCTTTACGTGATCGTGATGCGGCTCACCGCGCGTTCGGCTTCTTGATCGATTCGGGGGCCTTCTGCTCGGCGGGGCCCAAGTCACCGGGCTTGCGCAGCATCTTGTCGACATCGCCGAGATGCCGCACTTCTTCTTCCACCATACGGCGCGCGTACTCCTCGAGGGCGACCGATTTGCCCTCTACCAGACGGAGTAGCTGCCGGTAGAGATCGACGCCCAATTTTTCGTGCTCGAAGGATTCCCGGAGAATGTCCCCCGTATCGTGGCGATGCGTTTCGAGCAACGGACCGACTTCCAGAGATGGATGGCCGCCGAGTTGCGTGATGAGCTCGCCCGCCTCGTGCGCGTGCAGCAATCCCGTCGTCGCCTCCTCCCGCAGCCAGGAGACGATGGGAATCCGGCCATACCCATAAATCATGAACGAGTAATGCGTATAGCGGATCACTCCGGCGAGCTCGATTTCGAGAATCTGGTTGAGGGTGGCCAGTACGTCCGCCTCATTGGCCGCCGGTGTTTCGAACATGAGGCTCACTGGCCGATCTGGGTCTTGCGAAGACCCGGAGGAAGACGATGCTTCTTGACCGGACGCCAGGGACCGATCGGGGTGCGGGCCTCTTCCCATCCCTTTTCCTGAATGCGGTAATAGGAATCGCGATAGCCCTCATGGTAATAAACGCCCGGGTACGATTCCATGACGTACACGTGCGCCACGGGGTAATACACCATGTGTTCCGTGGTCGTCGGGTGTCCCGCGCAAGCGACCAGGAAAAGTCCTACGGATCCCAAGAGAGCGAGGAAAGGAATGCGCCTCATGATTACCTCCTTACACTTCCCCCGCGAGCCCGGATGAGGCCGCCACCCAAAAAACCGACCGTAGGCAGGTCGTCGCAAACCCTGATTTTTAATAGTCGCCCAAATTTTAATTCTCGATCATTAACACTGACGGCGACCTGCCTACGTCCTTCGATTAATTCCCACGACACTGCGCGGGCTAAATACCCGAGGAGCGCCGGGCCAGTCCAGCCAGCAGGCTGAACAAGAACAGAATCAAGAACACGAAGAAGAGAACCTTTGCGATGGCGAACGAAGCGCCGGCGATGCCGATGAATCCGAACAGCGCGGCTACGATCGCAAGAATGAAAAAGAAAAGTGCCCACGACAGCATTGTTGTTCCTCCAATTTAAGAGTCCCGTCTGACCCATGCCGGTACGAAATGCAAGGCCCATGCCGGTGCGTCCAACTCCACCTAGATCGTGTTCCCAGGCAAGAAAGGTATAACCGTCTCGTGGGGGGATCTCGCAAACGAGGGTTTTCGGGTGGCCGCGTGGCCACCCCGAATGTGTACAAGCGGACACCAGCGGCTCGAGGGCCATTTTATGGGGTCCTCATACAATCCGAGGCCAAGGATCGAAACTCGCTAACCGATTGTCCTGGATGGCTTAATACGAAGTCGGTCCCATACCTGACCCTGGCACGGCCATTGCTTTTCTAGCTTGCAGCGCCTCTGGCGCGGTATCCGAGGCTGGAATTGATTTTTAGAAGGAGGAGAGTAGTCATCATGAAAAGTGTGACGCGGCTGGTACTGGTCAGCGCTTTGCTCGTGGTCGTAGGTCTCGGCTTCGGCCTGACCTCTGCCTTCGCCAAGACGGTCACTGGGACGGTCGTGTCGATGGACGGAGGCATGCTGGTCATCCGTACCACCGACGGACAGGAGCAGCACTTCACTCTCGGGACCGGCGTTACGGTTCCCACGGATGTTCGTACGGGTGCCATGGTAGAAGTGAACGTCGGTGACACCGGGGATCAGACCACGGTCGTGTCCTCGATCCGCTCGTCCACCGGGACCACGACCTCTACGACGACGTATAATTCGACGCCGTCGAACACGGAAACCCCGTCGCCGACGTCTTCGACCACAACGACCACATCAACGACCACATCGACGAATGACCAGTACGCAAATACCGCCAGCCCGATCTGGGCCTACGCTCTCGTGGGTCTCTTCGGTCTTGCGGGCGCCCTGGCCTTCCGTCGCTGGCGGGTGGCTCAAGGCTAAGGTCTCGTTTTCGATACATGAAAGCTAGCCGTTCACCCGTGCCCCGAGGGGGGCACGGGTCAGCTATTTTGGGGATACTCGAGATCTCGCTCTTTGCGATCGGGATCTCGTTTGTCGGTGTCTTTGCCTACGCTCAACTGAAGAGTGCCATCTTCGAAGAGGTCGGAGGCCGCGATCTCGAAGCGGCCATCGCTCGCGAAAGAACGTCCCCGTCCGCGGCGGACACGGTGGATCTGACTCCGGGGGCGTTGCTCGGACGCATCGAAATTCAACGCGCGGGCATTTCCGCCCTGGTCGTGGAAGGCGCGTGGGAAGAGGAACTGAGCAAAGCGGTGGGGCGGGTCGTGGGCACGGCTCACTTCGGAGAGCGAGGAACGGTCGCCTTGGCCGCCCATCGCGATCGACACTTTCGGGGGCTGGGTAAGGTCGAGGATGGCGACACCGTCACCGTCACCACCCCGCGAGCCACGTTTGCCTATCTCATCGATTCAACGCGGGTGACGAAGCCGGAAGACGTGCATCTCACTTCGTCGGCGTCCCGAGGCTTGACCCTGATCACCTGTTATCCCTTCGGATTCATCGGGCACGCGCCAGAACGCTTTCTGGTCTTCGCGCATCAACTCGAGCCGGTTGGGAAAGACACCGATGTAGAGCCGGTCCGCACCGAAGTGGTCGAGCCCCCGTCCGGTTCCGACGGCAATCAGCGATTGAAGTAGGGGAGCTTGACCATCCGGCGACCGGTGCCGGTCGCCTCCTCCGCCACCGCAGGTTGAGCCGGCGCTTCCTCGCTCAACAGCCGGCAGAGCTCGTAGGTGAGATCCTCGATGCTCTTGGCGATTTTCGATTTGGGATTCTGCAGAATCGCCGGCACCCCGGAGTCGATGGCGTCGATCAGCGACTTGTAATCGCTCGGCAACTGCCAAAAGACCGGGCATCCCGCCGTTTCCTCGAGATCTTCCGGCGTGACCTTGCTCTTCTTCGTATCACGGTTGAGGACGAGCCGTACCTTGTCTTGGGTGTAGCCGAGCTGCGCGAAGAGCCCGAGGCATCGGCGCGTGTTGCGGACTGTGGGCACATCCAGGCCGGCAATGACGAGAATCGTATCCGCCAGCCCCAGCACTTCCAGGACGCGGCTATCGAACGTATGCCCCGCGTCAACGATGACCACGTCGAACATGCCGCGCAGAAGAATGAACACCTCGAGGAGTAGACCCGGCGAGATCATCTCGCCTTCCACCGGATCCTCGGGCGTGGACAGGAGCTGAACCCCCGAGTTGTGCGCGGTCAAAAGCCCCTTGAGCCGCGACTCATCGAGGTTCCCCGTTCCCAGAGCGTCGGCGATGGTGTAGGTCGGCGTGATATCCAGGTGCAATCCGACTTCGGCCATCTGCATATTGAGATCCACCAGGGCCGTGGTCATCTTGGCGTTCTTGGCGAAGCTGACCGCGAGATTGGTGGCAATGGAGGTCACGCCCACGCCGCCCTTGTTCGAGAACACGCTGATGATCTTCCCCGGAGTGCGTTCCGACCGTGAACTTTGAGCGCGACCGGCCAGCCGGCGCACCGCCTCGGCCAGTTCCGGAATGTTCACGGGGCGGGGGAGGAATTCCTGTGCCCCCACGCGCATGGAACGAAGAATGAGATCGGGTGAGGCATCCTGCGACGTCAATATGATGCCCATGTCGGGAAGATCGTTCTTGAGCCGGTGAATGAGCTCCAGAGTGGGCTCGGGGCGACTGGGCAGCTCCAGGACCAGAATGTCCGGGCAGAGTCCCTTGATGAGGCCCACGCCCGAGGCGAGATTCTCGGACTCTCCAGAAACCCTGATGCCCATTTGGGTCAGCGAGGCCTTGATCGATTCTCGGGAATTGCCGTCCCGATCGACAACCACCACGTTGATGAGACGCTCTCCGTTCACAAACGACTCCTTTGACGCGACAACCAAAGACGGTTCTGACGGGGATCCAACCAATGGTCAGTCAGGGGATCGCCGCGGACGCCGGTGTTCCCGAACCGGTTTACGGCAAGAAGTCGCGATGTGATTAGCGGGGGAAACAGCGTGGCCAGGCGCGCTTCTGGGGATGGGTCACAGTGGGTGAAACCGCCCAATCGACGTATATCCGGGCTAGGGTGGCGGGGCTACAATCCGGTCGTTTTGCGGAGCGAGGTGGCTCCGGGGGACATGATATCTGTGAGGGGAGACTCCATTGCCAAGCAGGTGGAATGATCGCGAGCTTGCCGCGTGTCAGGACGCATTCGCGCCCAAGTGGGGAGAGCGGCTCGCGCTTCGGGTCTATACCTCTCGCCTTCTGGGTAGCGATCCCGATCTAGTGCTCCACGGGGGCGGGAACACATCGGTTAAGGGAACGTACCGCACCCTGATCGGAGACGATGTCGCATCGATCTGGGTCAAGGGAAGCGGCAGCGATCTCGGATCCATCGAGCCCGA
>Ga0075423_10005770_pt1 | contig 11586 bp, 13 predicted proteins | sample SoiMethybrSBSTD2_FD_80114 | JGI IMG/M metagenome (GOLD analysis project Ga0075423, IMG submission 80114) | Bulk soil microbial communities from a Populus tree surrounding site in Tennessee, USA - Soil MetaG P. TD hybrid SBSTD2 | ecosystem: Environmental > Terrestrial > Soil > Tree plantation...
CCGAAGCCCTCGCCGCGCGTCGCCGACTCGAACACCGTTCGGAGCGCGATCTCGGCGTCGTCGTCGAAGCCGTAGTCCTGGTCCCGCCCGAACTTGTGCGTGATCGCGATCAGCTCGTCGGTCGTGTAGTCGGGGAACGTGATCTCTCGCGCGAAGCGCGAGCGCAGGCCCGGGTTCGAGTCCAGGAAGGCGTTCATCAACCGCGGATACCCCGCCACGATCACGACCAGCCGGTGGCGAAAGTCCTCCATCCGTTTCAGCAGCGTCTCGATCGCCTCCGGCCCGAAGTCCTGGCGAACGTCGTCGCGCGCGAGCGCGTATGCCTCGTCGATGAAGAGCACTCCGTCGAGCGCCCGGCGGATGACGCGGTCGGTCTTCAGCGCGGTCGTGCCGACGTATTGCCCGACGAGGCCCGCGCGGTCGACCTCGACCAGGTGCCCGCGCCGCAGCAGGCCGATCGCCTGGTACATCTGCGCGAGGAGACGCGCGACGGTCGTCTTCCCGGTACCGGGGTTGCCGAGGAAGACGAGATGCTGCGTGGTCGCGGCCTCGGCGAGCCCGTGCTCCTTGCGCTGAGCCTGGACCTGGAGGAACGCGACGAGCGCCGCGACCTGATCCTTCACGTGCCCGAGCCCGATCAGCTCGTCGAGCTCAGCCTGAAGCTCGGTGAGGCTTCTCGCGGTCTCGGGACGCCGGAAGCTCTGCACCTGGTCGGCGATCCAGTCGGCCGTAGGATCGCCTGCCGTCGATTCTCGGAGCCGTTCGCCGAGCATCCGGATCAGATCGAAGGGGCCTTGGGCCACCAGACGAGCCTACCCGCCGAGCGCCGGGATCACTCAGCGGTCGTCGTCGGTTCTCAGGCCGCGTCGAGCTTGACGATGCCGGCGTGCCGCTGGGCGACGAGCGCCTCGACGGTCTCTGCGAGCTCACGCGGACTGAACGGCTTCGCGAGGAAGTCGTCAGCCCCGGCGGCGAACGCCGCCTCCCGGTCGGCCTTGCGCACGGCGCCGGAGAGGACGAGGACCGAGACGTCGCCGGTCGCCGCGTCGGCGCGGAGCCGCTCGAGCGCGTCGATGCCGTCTGACTCAGGCATGCGGATGTCGAGGATCAGGAGATCCGGCAGGGTGCTCCGCACGGCTCCGAGCAGGTGCCGGCCGTCTTCGATCTCGAACAGGCGGTAGTTCCCGCGCGCCAGGCTGGCGCGAATCAGCTCGCGATGCGTGGGGTCGTCTTCGCAGACGAGAATAGCCGCAGTCATTTTTTCCTTTCTCTTCAGCTTTCTGCTGAAGGCCGCACACGCAGTGTAGGACGCTTCGCGCGAAAGGGCAAGCCCTGCCGAGCTCCGAAAAGCATGAAGCCGAGCGACATGCGGGGCGTTCAAGCGCCCCGCACGTCGCTCTTTGGCGGCTGCGGCCCCGCCAGGAGAGGAGAAGATAACTGCAGCTTTACTGCGAATAACGCTGCCCTTAGGTTATACGCGTCCCCCAAACGGGTGTCAAGTCCCAGCTCACACGCGTCTCAACGTGAGACGGCGAGCAGGCGGTCGGCTGCGCGCGTCAGCGGCTCCGGCATCTGTGTGGCCTCGAGCCCGACGAAGTGCTCCCACGCGTGTTCCGGCTTATGCCGGTGCGCACTGAGCCCGCTCGCACCCTCGAGGTCGGGCTCGAGCACGACGAGCCGGTCGTGCGGCACCGTTCGCGCGATCAGGTCGTTGAGCGCCCGCTCGGCCGGGATCGGCGGCCGGCCGCCCCGGCGCGAATCGCGATCGTGAACGGCGACGAACGGAATCCTGCATAGCTCGCAGACCTGGGCGAAAGGAGCGATCCGAGACTTGCCGCCGCAATCGACGATCGTCAGTCCGTCGGCGTCGACGTCGTGGCCGAGCGAGCGGAAGACGAACGGAAAGACGAGCTTCTCCGTCCGTCCCTCGACGAGCAGGGCGCCTCGCGACAGAAAGAGCTCGGCGCGCTCGGCGTCGAAGTCGTTCGCGAGCTCGAAGGCCGCGTCCTGCCAGGGCAGGGGTCCGGGTTGGTGGATCTCCGTTCGCCCGTCGGGCAGCCGGCGGACGAACGCCAGTTCCTCCAGCCGCGTGACACTGAGGAGCGCGGGCGCGTGCGTCGAGTAGATGACCTGGTTGCCGGCGGCGGCGAGCCGGTGCAGAAGGCGGTAGAGGTAGCGCTGGGTCTGGGGTTTGAGATAGAGCTCGGGCTCCTCGATCAGGAAGACGGTTCCGCCGCCGGCCGCAGTGCGGTCCTCGAGGTCGGCGACCAGACCGAGCGCGGCGCCCCCGGGCGACCGGAGCGGACCGACGTCGTGCGTTCTCGCCGCCGCGCGGAAGAAGATGTGTTGCGGCAGGCCGTGCCGGTAGTTGGCCTCCACGCCGGCGCCGTCTCCGGACAGGGCCGCCGCCACCGCCTCGAGCAGCGTCGACTTCCCGGCCGCGGCGTCACCGACAAGTGCGCACACGCTGGACGGCGCGAACTCGAGCGCGCCGAGCGGGCCGAAGCCGCGAATGCGCACGCGCTGCACCAACGAGCCGCCGCTCACGCGGCGCAGCCTCCCACGCCCGCCGGCTGCCCGGAACGGGCTACGCGGCGTGCGTCGGCTGTGAGATCTCCTCGACCAGCAGCGCTGTGGGCGGGCCCGGCGCCTCCACCGCGACGTCGGCCTGTGCCACGATGCCGACCAGGCGGTCGTTCTCGACGACGGGCAGACGCCGCACCTGGTGCTGCGCCATCAGCTGGAGGGCGCTGTCCAGCTCCTGCTCCGGACGCACTGTCACGATCTCCGCGGACGCGACTTCTGCGACCGGCGTCGCCTGCGGGTCCTTGCCCTCGGCCACGAGCCGCAGCGCGATGTCGCGGTCCGTGACCATGCCCACAAGACGACCGTCGTCGACGACCGGGACGGAGCCGACGTCCTGGCTGCGCATTACCCGCGCCGCCTCGGAAACCGGCGTCAGCGGTGCGATCGACCGGGGATCGCGCGTCATCGCCTGGTCGACACGCTTACCGGTCGCGGGGAAGGCCGCCCTGGGCCGGCGGCCTCGAAACAGCAGGTAGCCGGTCACAAGACCGACGAGCGCCGAGATCGGCGCCGCGATCGCTGCGGGCAGCAGCGACGACCGCTGCGGTTGCTTTCCAAAATGGACGCTCATCATCGGGGTTCCCCCTCTGCTCGTTCACTCTGCCCTACCCGGACGGGACACGACCCTAACGTAGGAACGCAGGCGCACGGTCTCGACCGCCGGCGCGGCATCCAGCTGGTACAAGGTCGAGGCGTGGAGGCGAAGGAGGTCGCCGAGGCTTCGGCCCCGAGGGGGCGGCGTCCGCTCGTCCTCCTGCTCCAGGTGACGACGCTCGTGCTGGTGGCCGGCCTGCTGGCCCTGCTCGTCTGGCGACTCGTCGTCCGCGACAACGGCTCCCAGTTCGTGTCGGCGATCGCCGCCGGCAAGCGCCCGCTCGCGCCAGGCTTCACGCTCCCGGTCATCTCGAGCGAGACGCGCTACTGGCCGGCAGGGCTTCATGGAGCTGTCGCGGACGGTGACGTCTCGCTGTCGCAGCTCCGCGGGCATCCAGTCGTGATCAACTTCTGGGCGTCCTGGTGCGGGCCCTGCCGCGACGAGGCGCCGGCGCTCGCCGCCGCGGCGCGCAGGTACGCGAGTCGCGTCGTCTTTCTGGGCATCGACCACGAGGACCTGACCTCGGACGCGCGGCGATTCCTGCGCCGGACGCACGCGCCGTACGTCTCGGTTCGCGACGGCAACGATGACGTCTACACCGCGTACGGGCTGACCGGCACGCCGGAGACGTACTTCCTGGACGCGCGCGGTCGGGCCGTCGCGCACTCCGCGGGGCCCGTCGACCGCGCGACGCTCGTGCTGGGCGTTCGCTCGATCCTCCCCCGGTGAGGCGAGCAGCGCTTCTGGCGGTCGTAGTGGCCGCGCTCGCCGGTTGCGGCGGCTCATCGGCGCCGTCGTACGTGGGAACGAAGCCGCCGGACGGGCTGACGCTGCCTGCGTTCTCGCTGCGCGACTATCGCGGCGGGCGTGTGACGAGCGCCGACCTCGGCGGCAAGGCGGTCGCACTCACGTTTCTCGACTCCGCGTGCAAGGCGTCGTGCCCGGTGATCGCGCGGCAAATGGGACGCGCGTACGCGCAGCTCAGCACGTCCGATCGCGATCGGGTCGGCTTCTACGCGATCACCGTCGACCCGCGCGTGGACTCGCCGGCTCGCGTGCGGACATTCCTGCGACGGCAGGGCGCCGCGGGCGTGGTTGGCTATCTGCTGGGAAGCGTCAGCGAGCTGCGGCCCGTTTGGCGTGCGTTCCACGTGCTCCCGGCGGTGGAAACGGGAAGCGCTTCCATCCACTCGGCGCCGGTTCGCATCTATGCGCCCAGCGGCGCGTGGGTGTCCGAGCTGGATCCGACTGTCGATCTCACCCCGGCGAACCTCGCGCACGACCTCCGGTCGGCGCTGAAGTCGTAACGTCCCGTTAATGCCGAAGCGCCCCGTCTCTCGGAGCGCTTCGCTGCCTCTGGCTCTCGGGCAGGATCTTTAGCAGGGATCCGCGGCCGGCTTGTGCGGCGCCGTCCTCGGGTGCGTCACCCGCGAGACGGCCGCCACGATGCCCGCAAGGAATCCGCTCTCAGTCGTCACCGGCGTGCTCTCGGGCTCATCGCCCGGGCCCTTCGGAAACTGGTACCGACGTGAGGTCGCCATCAGTTCGTTGTGCCGCGCCTTTGCCAAGTCGAGATAGATGGTCGAGCTTCCGTACATCTCGGGCTCCCTTCACTTGCCTCGCTATCCACAGGACGGCCAAAGGCGCCACCTTCTTCCCTGCATGGGCGGCTTCGGGGGCGCCGCTACAATGTCGCTCGCCAGCGCTGGTGGCGGAATTGGTAGACGCGCAAGGTTGAGGGCCTTGTGGGCCGTAGGCCCGTGGAGGTTCAAGTCCTCTCCAGCGCACTCTCGCGTGGGGAACCGGGGGTGTTCCTCTTGCGCTGCGCTTGACGCCGTCCGATCCCGGCGCTACCTTCTTGGTACGAACAAGCGTTCGCATCCCAAGGAGGGGGCGAGTCGATGCTGACGCAGAGACAGCGGGAAATCTGGGAGTTCATCGTCGCGTACGTCGACAGGCACGGCTACCCGCCGACCGTGCGGGAGATCGGCGAGGCGGTCGGGCTCGCGTCGCCGTCCACGGTGCACGCGCATCTCGCGAACCTCGAGCGCGCCGGCCTGCTCCGGCGCGACCCGACGAAGCCGCGCGCCCTCGAGCTCGTCGGGCACCAGCGCACCGAGGCCGTCCCGAAGCTGCCGCTGGTTGGTGAGATCGCGGCCGGCGGGCCGTTGCTGGCCGAGGAGAACATCGAGGACTACGTCGGGGTTCCGGAGCTGCTCCTGCGCGGCGGCGAGGAGTTCGTCCTGCGCGTCAAGGGAGACTCGATGGTCAACGCGGGCATCCTCGACGGCGATTACGTCGTCGTCCGCCGTCAGCGCGACGCGCGGAACGGCGACATCGTCGTGGCGCTCGCCGGTGACGACGAGTCGGCCGACGAGGCGACGGTGAAGCGCTTCTTCGCCGAGAATGGGCGCATCCGGCTGCAGCCGGAGAACGACGCGCTCGAGCCGATCTACGCGAACCACGTTGACGTCCTCGGAAAAGTGGTAGGCGTCTTCCGCCGCGTGTGATGAAGCTGGTCGCCCTGAACCGAACGCTCGACCAGGAGCTGCTCGCGCTCGAGCGGGGCGCAAGCCTCGAGTGCCCGGTCTGCGGCGAGTTCGTGCTGCGCACGCAGGCGGGACTCCGCTGCCCGGAGTGCGGCATGCACCTCTCGGCGCGCGGGCGGTCGTCAGGGACGCAGCTACAATTCTCGATGCAGGCCGGGTGACCGCGGGCCTTCGGGCTCGAGGAAAGTCCGGACACCGCAGGGCAGGACGCTGGGGAAATCCCAGGCGGCGAAAGCCGACGGAAAGTGGAACAGAAAGGAGACCGCCTCCGGCGACGACCGATCTCCGGAGACGCCGGCGGTAAGGGTGAAACGGTGGGGTAAGAGCCCACCAGCGTCGTGGTGACACGGCGGCTCGCCAAACCCCGTCCGGTGCAAGGCGAACAGGCCCCGCCACGAGGTGGCCCGCCCAGGGGCCGGGTGCGCCGCTCGAGCCATCGGGAAACCGCCGGCCGAGATGGATGGTCACCCAAGACAGAATCCGGCTTACAGGCCTGCTACGGAAAGCCCCCGCAAACGCGGGGGCTTTCTATTCACGGCCATGATCACCGGTCGTAAAGGAGCGCGCCTGCGCCTCCGATTGGGTCGGGGGTGATCGGAGCACGCAGACCTCGCGCCCGCGTGCGACCCGGAGCGCCTCTTCCCAGAGAGCGGTCTTCCCGATCACGGCGTCGCTCTCGAGAAGCAATGCCTGCCCGCCGGCAGCGACCGCGTCCAGAAACGCCTCGAGCGCCACCAGCTCCTCGCGCCTGCCGATGATCTCGCTTGCCATCGCACCCTCCCCGTGGTGCACGCATTGTGAACCCGTGGGCTGACGTGACGAACGTCATGCCCAAGTCGTGACGGCGGCCTCTACCGCCGCCCCGCCTGCGGCGTGCAGGCTGAGCTCATGACCGAAACAACCGTCGTCAAGCTCGAAGGGCTCGAGAAGTCATTCCGGACGCCGAAAGGCCCGCTCGCCGCCGTGCGCGGCGTCGACATCACGATCGCAGCCGGAGAGATCGTCGCGCTGCTCGGCCCGAACGGCGCGGGTAAATCGACCACCATCGACATGCTGCTCGGGCTGACGCGGCCGGACGCGGGCACCGTCAGCGTGCTGGGCGGTGCACCCGCGGACGCGACCGGCGCCGGCGCCGTCGGCGTGATGCTCCAGACCGGATCGCTGATTCGGGACCTCTCCGTTCGGGAGCTGGTCACGATGATGGCGTCGCTCTATCCGAGGCCGCTCGACGTCGACGAGGTACTACAACTCGTCGGGATCGACGCGATCGCCGGTCGGCGCACGCAAAAGCTCTCGGGAGGCGAGACGCAACGAGCGCGGTTCGCGCTCGCGCTCGTGTCCAACCCGCAGCTGCTCGTCCTGGACGAGCCCACCGTCGCCATGGACGTCGAGAGCCGGCACGCGTTCTGGGCGACGATGCGCACGTTCGCTTTGCAGGGCGCGACGGTTCTGTTCGCTACGCACCAGCTCGAGGAAGCGGATGCGCATGCAGATCGCGCGGTCGTGATGGCCGAGGGGCGCATCGTCGCCGATGGGCCGACCAACGAGATCAAGGCGAAGGTCGGGCTGCGCACGATCCGCGCGACGGTGCCCGGCGCGCCGCTCGCAGCGCTGATGCTCCCGGGAGTCGAGAGCGTCGAGCGCCGCGGGGAAGCGGTGATCCTGCGCTGCACGGACGCCGACCGGGCGTTGCGGGCGCTGCTCGAGGCGTTTCCGGAGGCCCGCGGAATCGAGCTCGCCGGCGCCGGTCTCGAGCAGGCCTTCCTCGAGTTGACGAGCGTGAACGGTGGATCCGAGCTTCCCGTAAAGGAGATCGTCCAGTGAAAACGTCGACATTCATCCGCTACGAGCTGGTGCGCAACTTCCGCAACCGCCGCTTCTTCGTGTTCACGATCGGCTTTCCGCTCGCGCTCTTCCTCCTGATCGCGGTCCCCAACAGGCACGAGGACAACCTCGGCGGAAGCGGCATCTCGGCGCCGCTCTACTTCATGGTCGGGCTGGCCGCGCTCGGCACGATGAACGCCGTCGTGGGCGGCGGCGCACGGATCGCTTTCGAGCGCGTCACCGGCTGGACGCGACAGCTGCGACTCACACCGCTCCGGCCGCGCGCGTACTTCGGCACGAAGGTCGCGGCCGCATATCTCTCGGCTTTGCTGACGATCGCCGTGCTCTACGCCGCCGGCATCGGGCTGGGCGTGAGCCTGTCGACGGGCGCGTGGCTGCAGATGACCGGCCTGCTGCTGGTCGGGCTGCTCCCCTTCGCGGCGCTGGGAATCATGCTCGGCCACCTGCTCGGCGTGGAAGCGGTCGGGCCCACGATCGGTGGGCTGAGCGGCGTCCTCGGTTTCCTCGGCGGCGTCTGGTTTCCGCTCGGAGACGGCGTCATGCGCGACATCGCGCAGGCTCTGCCGTCGTTCTGGCTGGTCCAGGCGAGCCACGTGTCACTCGGCGGCCCGGGCTGGAGCACCACCGGCTGGCTCGTCGTAGCCGGGTGGACGGTCTTGCTCTCCCTGCTGGCCGTATACGCGTACCGGCGCGACACCGCGCGCGCCTAGCCGACGGATGCGCTGTCCGGCACGATCTCGGTGATGAGGCTGCCCGACGCCGATCCGGCATCCGATTTCGGCGCATTCAGCATCCACCGCGCGCGCGCCGGCGTCCTACTGGGGTTGCTCTTCCTCGCGGGGCCGCTGGCGGACCTCCTCGGCGGCCCGCTCGGACCGGCGCACCAGGCAGCGCTGCTGCTCGGCCTCGCGGTGTTCGTCGGCCTCTACGTCTCCCTTCTGCCGCCGAGCCGGTGGCTGACACGCCTCGGGCCGACGGCGAATCTAATCGCGCTCGCACTCCTGCCGGTGATCGCGACCTCCCTGCTGGCCGGCGGTGCGCCGACATCGTTCGCCGGGCTGTTCGTCTACTTCGTCGCCGCCGCCGGGTTGCGCCTGCCCGCGCGAGCAGCAATCGCGGTCACGCTCCTGACCGCGTTCGGCGTCGGCCTCGCCGGCCTCCTACACGGGGACAGCCGCGGAGCAATTGCCGCAACCGTGCTGTCGATCGTGTCGATCGGCGTCTTGATGGCGGCGTTCGGCAGGATCGTGCGCGCCAACATCGAGTTGCGCGCGACGCGCGCGGAGGTCGCCCGCCTTGCCGTATCGGACGAGCGACTGCGCATCGCGCGGGACGTTCACGACCTGCTCGGCCACAGTCTGTCCGTGATTGCGCTCAAGAGCGAGCTGGCACACAAGCTTCTCAAAAGCGACCCGGAGCGAGCCGCGGCGGAGCTCGACGATATTCAGGCGGTCAGCCGAACGGCTCTGGCCGAGGTGCGCGCCGCCGTCCAGGGCTACCGGCAGCTCGGTCTTGCCGAGGCGCTTGCGAGCGCAAGGACGGCGCTGGCCGCCGCGGGCATCGGCTACGACGTCGCGGAGACGGATGTGAGCTTTCCGGCGGATGTCGACGCCGCCCTCGCCTGGGCGGTTCGAGAGGGCACGACGAACGTCATCCGTCACAGCCACGCGTTGCACTGTGCGATCCGCGTCCGCGCCGACGAGGACCGCGCCGCAGTCGAAATCGAGGACGACGGCAGCGTGGAGCCATCGCTGGGACGGGGCACCGGTTTGAGCGGGCTCCGTGAACGGGCCGAACGCGTCCGTGGCGAGCTCGAGGCGGGCGCCCGGCCGGGAGGAGGGTTTCGGCTCCGACTGACCGTTCCCCTGGTGGGCGCATGATCCGCGTCCTCATCGCCGAGGACCAGGCGATGGTCCGCGGAGCGCTCGCGAGTCTGCTCGGGCTCGAGGAAGACATCGAGGTTGTCGCCGAGGTCGACCGTGGCGACCGTGTGCTCGCTGCGGCGACCAGGACGCGGCCGGACGTCGCGCTGCTCGACATCGAGATGCCTGGACTCGACGGCCTCTCGGCGGCGGGCGAGCTGGCCCGCGAACTGCCGAAGACGCGTTCACTCATCCTCACGACCTTCGGTCGCCCCGGCTACATGCGCCGTGCGCTCGCGCAGGGCGCGAGCGGGTTCCTCTTGAAGGACGCGCCCGCAAGCGAGCTCGCGGCGGCCATCCGCACCGTCGCGGCGGGTCGCTCGGCGGTCGACTCGACGCTCGCAGCGGCCGCGATCACGGAGGGCGAAAGCCCGCTGACGCCGCGCGAGCACGAGGTGCTCGCCGCCGCCGCCACGCACGACACCGCCGCCGACATCGCGGCGGCTCTCTACCTCTCGGAAGGCACCGTGCGGAACTACCTCAGTGCGGCGATCCGCAAGCTGGGCGCGCGGAACCGACGCGAGGCCGTCGACGTCGCGACGGAAAAGGGCTGGCTCTAGGCGGTCGCTATGCTGTCCCGCGAAAGCGCCAGCGACCAAGGAGCGGAAATGCGCGCACCTGTCATGTCCATCCAGAGGGCCTTTGTGACCTATTCGGAGGGTATGACTCGTGCTTCGCAGAACGTTGAACCTTGGGATCCTGGCGCATGTCGACGCCGGTAAGACAACACTCACCGAGCGGCTGCTCTACGCGGCCGGCGTCATCGACGCGGTCGGTAGCGTCGACAAGGGGACGACGCAGACCGACTTCCTAGCGCTCGAGCGTCAGCGCGGTATCACGATCAAGTCGGCGGTCGTGTCGTTCGCGATCGACGACGTCACCGTCAACCTGATCGACACGCCGGGACACCCGGACTTCATCGCCGAGGTCGAGCGCGTGCTGAGCGTGCTCGACGGGGCGGTGCTCGTCGTCTCCGCGGTCGAGGGAGTTCAGCCGCAGACGCGCATCCTGATGCGCGCGCTCCGGCGCCTCCGGATTCCGACGCTCGTCTTCGTCAACAAGACCGACCGGGCGGGCGCCAATTGCGAGCGAACGCTGGCGGATATGGCCGAGCGGTTGACCCGGTCGACGATCGGGATGGGAACGGTGTCGGGCGAGGGCACGCGCGCGGCGGTCTCCGTGCCGTGCGCGGACAGCGATGCCGCCTATGCGGCCAGACTCCTCGACCTGCTGGCAGAGCAGGACGACGAGCTTCTCGCAGCCTACGTCTCCGACGAGGCGGACCTCTCGCCGCGCCGGCTCCGTGACGCACTCGCGGAGCAGACGAAGCGAGCGCTCGTGCATCCCGTGTTCTTCGGTTCCGCGATCACGGGCGCCGGCGTCGATGCGCTGATGGCGGGGATCGCGGACCTCCTACCGGCTGTCGTCGGCGACGCGGACGGCCCCGCTTCCGGCATGGTCTTCAAGATCGAGCGAGGTGCGGCCGGCGAGAAGATCGCGTACGTCCGCATGTTCTCCGGCACCGTGCGCGTCCGCGACCGGCTGCGGCTCGGTCCCGACATGGAGGACAAGGTGACGGCGATCAGCGTCTTCGACGGCGGCGCCGCGGTTCAGCGGCAGGTGGTGATCGCGGGAGAGATCGGCAAGGTCTGGGGCCTCGCCGGCAGCCGGATCGGAGATCGGGTCGGCGACGAGCCGACGCCGCCGCTCGATCACGACTTCCCGCCGCCGACGCTCGAATCGGTCGTCGTCACGCGCGACGCGGACGACGGTGCCCGCCTCCGCGTCGCGCTTGCGCAGCTGGCCGAGCAGGACCCGCTCATCAACGTTCGGCAGGACGACGATCGCCGCGAGCTGTCCGTCTCGCTGTACGGCGAGGTGCAGACCGAGGTCATCCAGGCGACGCTGGCGAACGACTTCGGCCTCGACGTTGCCTTTCGCGAGGCCACCCCGATCTACGTCGAGCGTCCGGTCGCGACCGGCGAGGCGGTAGAGATCCTCCACGCGGATTCGAACCCGTTCAACGCCACGATCGGACTGCGGGTCGAGCGCGCCGAGGACGGCTCTGGCAACGAGTTTCGACTGGCGA
>Ga0075423_10005772_pt1 | contig 11584 bp, 16 predicted proteins | sample SoiMethybrSBSTD2_FD_80114 | JGI IMG/M metagenome (GOLD analysis project Ga0075423, IMG submission 80114) | Bulk soil microbial communities from a Populus tree surrounding site in Tennessee, USA - Soil MetaG P. TD hybrid SBSTD2 | ecosystem: Environmental > Terrestrial > Soil > Tree plantation...
CGACCGCGGCCTGGCGGAGCTGAAGGGCGTGCCGGGAGAGTGGCGGCTCTACTGCGTCGCATCCCCGGCGGCCGGTGATTTCCCGGCCGCGGGCTAACGCGCCGACGTCGCCGCCTATTAACACGAACCGAGACGAGGCTGGCAACCGGGGAACGACTCCGCCTCTAGCGCGGCCAGCTCACACCCCACATGGTGGCTCGATCAGGGGGATGGCCCGTGTCGCGGCTGGGCGCCCGCAGTCGGGCGCGTGTGGCGCTACTCGCTAGATTTCACCGCACTTGATAAGCGTCCCCGGGCGTGCCGGGGATACCGGATCTGGTCATCAGCAGGCGCGGGCGTGCCCGGCAGTGGCGCGCCGCTGGCGAGCCGCCCGGCGCGCGGGGACACCGGTTCCTCACCTGCCCATAGCTGCCGTCCGGGCGAGAAGTCCTCGGCGGCCCAGGGGTCGGGGCTGGGCGGCTTGGGCGCCGGACCCCATGGCGGCCCGCCGGACACTTCCGGCCGGTCTACCCTGGTGTAGGCCGGCACCGGGGCACCGTCAGGGCTGGCCGTGTCCGCGCCGGCAGACCAGCTCGCAGTGGCCGCCGCCGACGCGGTGGCCAGTAGCCGCCTGCGCGGCAACGGCGGCGGCGGTGCGGGCGCTGGGGCCGCGGGCCGCGCGAGCGCCTGAACGGTCAGCTGCGTGGCTGCCTCACGCACCGGCGTGGTGGACGCGCGAACATATACCTCGTGGGCCATTGCTGTCCTTCTTTTGTTTTTCATCGTTGCTGTGCTTGCACTCACGGTAATAGCTGGCGCAAGCGCCAGATTGGCGAAGAACGGCCATGCGGTCCATCCAATAGGACCGTTTGGCTTTGTAATCCTTCCCGTTCAAGCAGACCGCGCTGAGGTCACCTGGGCCAAAGCTGGTGGACGGCCACCTCTCCTGCAAACCCACTTGCTCTACCTAGGCAGCGCCAGCGGTACGAGTGTGTTTTACAATCCTATAAAGCAAACTACAGTACGTCTTCCTAGCAGCAGCATAATCACGGTGATCGAGTCCGATAGTTCTTCCTAGAAGATGCGGCTGCACAGGCGGACAGATCGGGTACCGGATCCAGGTAGGTACAGCGGTAGGCGTCGATGACCAACGCCATACTGGGCAGTTTCCTAGCCAACGAGGCGATTCGGTGCCCTCGATCAAGCTTGGTGCCGCAGGGTACCGTTAGGCGGGTCCGGGTTTTGATCAGAGCCAGTAAACACTTATTTGGCTTTTGGAACCTACGCGCCGTCCTACACCATAGGCAATCGACAATTGCGCTCACTGCTGGCCGTCCCGGCAGGGGCCGCGAATGCCCGATCCACACCACGGTCTGTAACGGCTGACAAGTCACGCCGCGCCCCTGACGTAACGCGTGACGTGCCAGCCCTGCGATCCCGAGAGATGGGTCTCGGCAGTGGTCGGCTGGCCGGTATGGTGGCCTCAGGTTAGCCGGGCGGACGACCGATCTCTCCTGGGCGCCCGGCGCTTTCAGGTTCGGGTGGCAGCTCTCTTACAGTGGGGTAATCGGTGGCAGTGCGGCTGGTCCTGACTAGCTCATCGACTTGCCGCGCTTGCTCTTCCCGCTCTCGGCCAAAGGTTTCCAGAAGTTCCCTCAATCTGCTCAGCGGAATGCGGCCGGCCTCGTCGGGGACCAGGGTGCCCGGGGCACGGTCGTCTATTTCCTGCGCTGGAATCGCGAACCGGTCCTCATCGTCGACCGGATACACCCCGAGCCATGAGGGCGCGTAGATGGATCCGGTCTCATCGGGAAGCGTGTCCTGTACCAGGACGAAGAGAAACCGGGCTTCCTCGGCAATTGGAACCAGCCAGTCAATCCGATCCCCTCGTCGATCTCCGAGCACGCGCAGCTGGAGCACGTCTCCGGCTAGGTGCCCGAACAGCACGTCATCAGGCGTGACGTCGAATATGCCTTGAGACTTTGGTGGATCACCCCAGCCAATCTCTTGCTCTCTGACGAGGTGGCCAAGACGTCCCGTCAGGATCAAGTCCGCTGACCGCAGCCGGTCCGTGAAGGGGGGCGTTCCGAGATATTCTGTGGGCATCGATTAACCTTTCTAAGGACCTTCATAGGCGTACCAGAGCACACTCTCGGCATACTCGGGCAGGCTGCCCAGCCCAGGCGCCACGTTGCTGCTGAACGACAACAACTCGACCGTACCGCCCCACGACTGAGCGACTACCGCCGCGGTCATCGTCGCCAGCGTGGTAGCAAAGTTCTGGTCGCGCCAGGCCAGCACAAAGACCTGGTGTGTCTGGTCGAAGCTCAGGGCAGGCTGGATGCGGGTCTGCCGCCCGGCCCACATGGGCAAGAGCGGCCGCAACTGCCCCGCATTCACGTCGCAGCGAAAAGTGCGGATCGCATTGATCCCAAACGTTGCGGAGCCGGACCAGGCAAAGCCGAGCATGACCTCGTTGCTGGCAGTGGCTGCAAGCGCGACACCTGAGGCAGCTTTGGCGAAGCTACCGAACGACACTGGATTGCTCCAGCTGGCCCCATTGTTTACTGAGATGCTCGTCATGATTTCACCGGTCGTCGATTGGTTAGCGCGGTCGAACTTGGTCCAGGCCAGAATCCAGGTCGACTGACCCCCGACGCGGGTCCAGGCGAGTGCAGGGGTCCCACAGCTGCTGGCATTCGCCGGCACACCGGTAAACGCCCAGTCCATGCCGCGGTTACCAGAAATGGCGACCCGCAGAGTGCAGTTATCGTCGTTGTTGACCCAGGCCCACAGGAGCAGCCCGTCGGCGTCGCTCGCGAACGCCGGGCCATGGATAGAACGTTCTCCCCCATAGAAGAACCACCGGCGGAAAAGAAATTTATCGCCGTCGGTCCGGAGCATGGTCGGAACGCGATTCGGATGACTCCAGCCCACTAGATACAAGCCGCAGGCACTTATACCAGCGACTCCGGGGCTTAGTGTCGTGCGTGCCTGGTAGTTGTTGAATGGGGTCAGCTCATTCGGTGCATCCGACCAGCTGGCGGCGCCGTCGGTAGAACGCAGCTGCCGCAGGCGGTTCTGCGCGAAGTCGGGGTAGAGCGATTTGACCGCGGCGACGTCGCCCTCATAGGGCCCGAATTTCTGAAAGTATGCGTAAAATGCGAACATGGTGTCGTTCGTGTTCGGGCTATGATCGAGGCCATGACAGTGCCCCAACTCGTGCGTCAGGATCGTCTGCATGTCGAACTCTCCAGAATTCGTCGCATTGTAAGGGACGAAATTCCATGGTGTTCCGTTCACCGCGTTACGGCGGTGAAAGATGATCGTCAGCGCGTTGTAGCCACCGAATGTTGACGCCAGCCGAGGCCCGCCACCCCCGAACGCCGGGTCCATCTGGATCACAAGTTCACCCGGTCCTGCAGTCGTATTTGAAGTATATCCGTAGAACTGGAACCGCAAGTCGACACCCGCCATGGTCATCCAGCGCGTATAGGCATTGATCACCGCATCCGTGAATGCGCCTTGCCACGAAGCCGGAATCCCCTGATTTACGAACGACTGCCAATTGATCATGACATGCGGCCGAGTCCCGGCCGGATACCACTGCTGGGCCATTTCTACCCCCCGAATCGGAGCGTCTTTCCAACCAAAGACTGCGCGGGCTGGGTCGAGAGACTCAAGGCATGTCTGCTACCATAAGCCCTCCGTTGCCCCTAGCTTGCGCGAATTGGATCAAAGTTGGCTTTATGCTTTCATATCATCTGCCCACCACGATACTCCTGAGGACATCTTAGTCAACATCCAAATACAACACCTCGATCCTGTCAGGGCCCGAGGAGGTCTGCTCAGTGGTGACCGGGCGTCCAGTGAGTGACGCTGGTTAAGGGCCTTCCAAACCGAACTCGGCCTCACAGTCGAAGTCAGCCTCGGCTAACGATCATTAATGGCTGGGGTTACGGGTTCGGCTGACGGCCGCCGGGCGGTGCGGTATGCCCGGTCCATGAGGTATCCCGATGGCGGTGGGCTGGACGCCGGTGAGCGGGCCCGGCGTGAGCAGCTGCGGTTAGCGGCGGCGGGGCTGGTCGAGGCGGGGGCGGGCGACCGTGAGGTGGCGCGCCGGTTCCGGGTGTCGCGGATGCCGGCGAACCGGTGGCGGCGGGCGCTGGCTGCTGGCGGCCGGGCGGCGCTGGCCTCGAAAGGCGCCGGGGCGAAGTGCAAGCTCACCGCCCCGCAGCTGCGTGAGCTGGAGACGGTGCTGGGCGCCGGCCCGGCCGCGTGGGGGTGGGATGAGGATCAGTGCTGGACGCTGGCCCGGATCGCTGAGGTGATCCGCGGCAGGTTCACGGTGGGCTACACCCTGGCCGGGGTGGATCTGCTGCTGCACCGGATCGGGTGGAGCGTGCAGGTCCCGGCCCGCCAGGCGGCGGAGCGGGATGAGGCGCGGATTGCCGCCTGGCGGGAGGAGACGTGGCCGGTGGTAAAAGGACGGCGGCGGACCTGGGCGCCTGGCTGATCTTCGAGGACGAGTCCGGCCAGGGCTTACGGCCGCCCAAGGGCCGCACCTGGGGGCGGCGTGGCTGCACACCGGTGGTGAAGGTGACCGGCGCGCACAACAAGCGCGTATCCCTGGCGGCGCTGATCGCCGTCAAGCCCGGCTGCCGGCCGCGGCTCATCTACCGCGCCCACCGCAGCGGCGCCCAGGGCAAGGATCAGCGCAAGGGCTTCACCGAGGCGGACTACGCCCAGCTCCTGGACGCCGCGCACCAGCAGCTCGGCGGTCCGGTCGTTCTCGTGTGGGACAACCTGAACACCCACGTCAGCGCCGCCATGAAGGAGCTGATCGCGGCCCGCGACTGGCTGATCGTCTTCCAGCTGCCGCCCTATGCGCACGAACTCAACCCGGTCGAGCTGGTGTGGTCGCATCTGAAGAGATCCCTGGCCAACCTGGCCAAACGCAACCTCGCGCAGCTCACCGCGCTAGTGAAGACCCGGCTCAAACGGATGCAGTACCGGCCCAGCCTCCTCAACGGGTTCCTCGCCAGCACCGGCCTGGACCTCACACCCTTCTGTAACCTCCACCTTTAAGGATCGTTAGCCAGCCCGAGGCGCCGATGGAGCCCGGGCAGGCGCTGATGCGCTGCTGCGGGCGCAAGTGTCCTGAGTCAGGAATCCGGTTCAGATATGTGGTGAGGCGTTCGAGGATCTCGTATGCGGTCTTCACCCAGATGAACGGCCTGGGTTCCTCGTTCCAGGCCTTGATCCAGCCGCGGATGTCTTTCTCCAGGCCCTGCACGTTCTTGTGGACGCCGCGCCGCAGCTACTTAACGGTCAACAGCGCGAACCATCGCCCGGCTGGCTCAGCCACGAGGAGCCGGTAGGAGCTGAAGTGCAGGTGGAACAGGGGGTAGGCCAGTAGCCGACGGTGAATGGCCGGCGTCTTGTGCGTGGAGGCGTTGTCGCAGACCAGGTGCAGGTCGAGGCCGGCGGGGACCTCGCTGTCGAGCTTGGTGAGGAACTTGTTGAACGCCACCGCCCGGTGCCGCCGATGCAGCGAGCCGATCACCTCCCCGGTGACCGTATTCAGCGCGGCGAACAGCGTGGTCATCCCGATGCGCACGTATTCGTGGCTGCGGCGCTCGGGCATGCCCGGCATTAGAAGGTGGCCGGGCTCATGCGCCAGCGTGAATCCTTTGCTGTGGCTTAAAAGTGCGCGCGAACGTACTCCAGCGAGGCCGCGACGTTTGTAAGACCGGGGCCGGTGGCGAGGTCGGGCCCGGGGGTTGCGGCGTTGTTGAATCTGGGGTGGCAGTGTCCGGCTTGCACGTCGGTCGCTGTCTCGGCGAGAGCTTCGGCCACCTGCGCAGGCGTGAGGCCGGGCCGTGCGCCGAGAAGGACTGCTGCGGCGCCGGCGATCTGCGGCGCTGCCGCGGACGTCCCTGAGAACAACGCCCACCCGTCGTCTGGGCCGGTGCCGTCCGGGGTGTCAGGTGGCGTCGCGCTTGCCTGGTTCTCTGCGCCGTCGATCTCACAGCCCGGCGGGATAGGAAGCATGAGGTACTGCGCCCGGGGCCGTAGGCCGACGAGGCCGCAGACGGTCGGGACGACGAGATCCGGGAACCAGGGACTCGCGTAGCCGCTGGCATAATCGGAGGCCTGCAGCGAGACGCCGGCGTCGGCGAAGACCCCGCCGGCCGAGATCACGCCGGGGACCTGAGGTTCAACCGAGAAATGCCCGTTGCCGGCGGAGAACACAACCACGATGCCCTGCTGCACGGCGTCCATGATCTCCAGCACCCACGCGCGGTAGTCCGCGGGCAGCGGCCCTGTAGGCGGATAGGCCAGGTCGCCGCCCCAAGAGTTGGTGAGCACGCCGGGATGATCTGCCTTTGCCCGCAGGAAGCCCGTCATGGCGGCGGTGAGGTTGCCGTTATTGTCGCTCGCGCGATAGGGCTGCAAAGTGGCAGCTGGGGCGACGGCGAAGATGTTGGCCGACTCGCCGGTCCCATGACCGACCGGGTCCTTCGCCGGATTGGTCCCGGGAACCACGGCCACGGCAGGCTGCACCCGGTACCCGTGGAAGGCGCAGTAGGGGTGCGCGTACTGGCCCGTGTCCACCATCGCCACCGTTACGCCCTCGCCCGACGCACCGTCACGCTGCGCCGGCCCGGCGCCAACCAACCCGCTCACGTCACCGGGCAGTGTGAGGTGGAACTTCGTCACATCCGGCGGAAGCGGCGACGGGAACACGGCATGGGACGAGCGCGGGCGCTCGAGGATGACCGCCTCTATCGCATCGCCGCCGCGGACACTCCCCACGCCCAGGTCTTCAGGCTGGTCCGGGCCGACGATGTCGAGATGGGTGACGTACCGCGAGCGGCCCATCTCGGTTCGCTGCAAGAGCTCCCGGGCGACGACGCTGCCACCGGTCAGCTCCGTATAGGCCTCAGGCGGCCCGGCCACGGTGAATCCGAGCCGACTCCCCGCGGTGATGACAAGTCCCGACTCCTCAGCCTGACGCCGGGCGGTGGAGGCCACATCGTCATCGGAGAAGAACGGTTCCACAGACGTGGCCGCCGTCACATCCGCCTCGGTGATGGAGACACCGCCCTGCGAACGCGGCGACACGTACGCGAAGATCAGGTCGGGTGGTGCCTCCTCGACGCTGAACTCAAATGGCAAGCTCATCGTGGTCCCCCCTCTGCGTCGGCGCGGCTCAGCCGCGGGACGAGGTCCGATTTCCGTGCAGATGCGGAACGGGCAGAACGATCACGGACTCGACCACGCCGCGCAGCTCCGGCGGCGGCGCCAGCCGACTGGAACGCGTGCGGTCGGGCACCGCCTGCCCGAATGCGGCCTCGAACCGCGTGCGGGCCCCGGATATGAGCATTCCCCCAGCCATCGCGCTGCACGTCAGCTCCCGGGCCGCGCACCAATCCGCAACAGTGGACCTTTCCCCCGGCAAACGCAGTTCGGCCACCGCCTCGACATAGTCCCCGCCAGCATCGTCCGACAAATGCACGCCGCCTCCTACCCCCGCCACGTCCTGCCACGATCATTGTCGCCGATGCCGCAAGCGGTCAAACCAGACCAGCATCCACATCCTTGCGACGAGCAGCCAAGCGCCTCAGGTACCACGGACCATGAAGTCAGATCGCACGTCAGGCATGATCACAGGTGATCAAGAAGCCACGCGACCCTTTCTTCCAACCCAGCGATCGTGCCCCTGACCGTGACATCCATGAGCCCGACATCGCTGCTGGCGCTGCGCGCGCACACCCATGGCGAGGATTCTGGACGACCGAGACCAAGACCAGCCTCCTCAGGTGTCACGCCGGGCCCGCTCGCCAGCATCCAGCCCACCGCCATCGGGATACCTCATGGACCCGGCAATACCGCACCGCGCGGCAGCCGTCAGCCGAATTCCTAACCCCAACCATTAATGATCCACTTATTTCGTAATCGGCCGCACCCAGACGGCGCAGCGCTGCCTGCAATTCCGCCACCGGCCTCGCTAAGCCGCGAGCCTGCAGGCAATGGTCTCGCTGCGGCCGCGCCGCGCCCGTGGCGCACCACCGGGCGCCGGCCGTCCTCGCCCGGCTCAGCCGGGTACCTCATGCTATGACTTACTCGTGAATGATGGTGCCGATGTCTGTCTTGAGGCACTTCGGCGTGACGGCCCGCATCGCAGCAATGGTCTGGGCGGCGTTGCCGTCCAGGACGATCTCGGGCGGTGCCAGTGATGGTGCTGCCGGCGCTGAGCCGGACCCGGGCACCGTTGCTGAGCCGGAAAGCGGTGGCGCAGCCGCTGCCGTTGAGGTTGCCTTCGAAGATCGCGACGTGCGGTCCCTCGAGCTCGACCGCACTGCTCCGGACGGCGCCGCTGATGTCGACGCCACTGCCGGCGGGCTGATAAATGATGCAGCCGTCCGGACTGCCGTTCTGGATCCGTGCCTTGATCTGCTGGCTGTTCTGCCCACTGCACTCAAATCGCATGCCCTCCACGGTGACCCAGCAGGGCCCCACCATGTGGATGCCCGTCGTGAAGTTGGACCGGCAGGCAAAGAAGCCGACGTTGTTGCCGCCGCCCAGGAACGCCATCTGCGTACCCTGGTAGCCGCTGTCGAAGAGGCAATTCGTGACGAAGCCGGAGCTGCCATTCGAGCCACCATTGCCATTCGAGACGACGCCGGAGACGCTGGCCGACGCCGTCTGGAAGACGCAGTGCCGGATCCGGAAGGCCGGGCAGGGCCCGGAGATGAGGACCTCGGTGCCGATGTCGGCATTGAAACTGCAGCGGGCCACCGACATCGCCATCATGCTCTGCAGGTCGATGCCGACACTGTTGATGGTCAGGCCAAGGCCGGCCAGGTCGACCTTGAGTTCCTCGATGAGGATGTAGGCCATCCGCATCGAGCCCCGGTTACCCAGGACGAGAATGCCCGTGTTGAGGGCCGGGGCAACGCTGGAACCAGCCGCCGGCAGAGACGGCGAGACCTGAATGGGGCTGTCGATGACCGACCCCTGATCCCGGACGGCATAACCACTGCTGGCCGGGACGCCGCTCCAGGCCATGGCCAGCACCGAGACCGTCGTGGCGGTGTTGGCGACGGTGGGGTAGACCTGCCCGACCCGGCCCCACTAGTGATCTCCAGGAACCTGCCCTTGAGGTCATCCGCAGTCCAGGATTGCCCGGCGTCGGTCAGCGTCGCCCAGGTCGGAGTCGCGGCGACGCCGTTCGCCGCCGCCGTCGCGGTGCCGGTGGCCGGGCTGGCATCGACCAGGGTCCCCTTGACGTGGAGACCGACCTGGCTGCCGTCGCTGGCCGGGTCGATGTTGAAGTCGGTGATGGAGAAGCCCTGATAGGTGCCCGGCGCCAGGTTGATGGTGACCAGGTGCCGGATCGACTTCGGAACCCGGGCCAGGGCGGCGGCGGGCTGCCGAAGTGGCAGGGTTTGCGCGCCGGGGTTGGTGTCGGAGCCCGAGGGAGCGCAGTACAACGTGACCGGAGCCGTGGTAACACCGCCACCCGAGGTCAGCAGGTCGGTGAGTAGACCGTTGAGGAGGCTCTGGACATCAGCGATGGTGACCATGGATTCCCTATCCGTAGATGACGATGCCGTAACTGCTGTTCACTAGCGGCGTGCGTGACGATCAAGGCCGCCATGTGCAAGCCAGCCAGGCAGCAGCCGTACCGCCCGGCAGCCCCGGGCAACTTCACATGACCGTAGGTACAGACCGCCCCGGGACAGGCCGCGGGGCGAGATAAGGCACCCGTCAGAACCAAGTCGGCCCCCCTTGGTCACACCTCGTGACCGGTCTGGCTGGCGCGCCAAACGTTCAGACGAAATACTGTAAAAGCAAAGGTAATGATATACGCAAGGGACAGTCAAGAAGTAGCTATCGTCGCTGCCAGGCTGAAGCCGACACCCGCCTGCCAGGCCGACCCGCCCCGCTCGCGATGGACACCATCGACATGACCTTCGACCCGGCACCTGCCCGGCGGACATTCCCGGACCTAACGAACACCGGCATACCGACAGCACTCAAAGAACTGCTGGCCTTACCGGACACCTAATAGAAGATCTGCACGCGGCGCCCGCCGTCGGTCGCATTTACCTGAGTCGCGCATATTCGGCAGGGCCGCGTGCATCTCGCGATGCTGCGCTGCACTTGACCCGACCCCCTGCAGCAGCATAGATCGGTGAATACATGTGATTTGCATCGCATAGTCATGCGCGTGCGCAACATGCTCAATTCGGCATGTGCGGGCGGGTCTGGTTCAAGCCAGTGTGATGCAGGCTTGTTCAGCGTCCGGTGATGGCGGCCTCGTACTGCTCAACAACATCGGCGGCGATGCGCCCGCGGTTGCTGACCGCGATGCCCGCCTGTTTCGCCCACACCCTGACACTGCTGCTGCGCTCCCGGCTTGCCGCACTACGCCCCGGGCCGACGGCCCGGTCCCCGCCCGGCCTTGCGGCTGTGCTCGATGAACGGTGCGATCTTGCAGCGGAACGCCGCAGCGTTCTTGCTGCTCAGATCGATCTCGTAGCTGGCGCCGCCGAGCCCGAACCGCACCATCTCATCAGCCGGGCCGCCATCAAGATCGTCTTGGACTGCGACGGTTACCTTCTGCGCCATCCCCGCCTCCCTACCTGCGACCGGCCACCCGCACCGTACAAGATCAACTGCCTGCCGCGGCAAACCGCACCGCCGCCGGCTGCATGAATCTGTATCCGGCCGCGGCTCAGCAGTTCCCGCGGCGGCGAAGCGCTCACCAGCCGGGTTCCTTGCGCCCAACCTGACGGTACCGGGTGGCCGACGGCACACCCGACACGGCACGTGACCTATTACCCGGAACCAGCCAGGCACCGAGCGGGCCGCGCGTGCCCGTTGCCTGCCACCAGGCGCGCAGCTGCCCTCATCCCGCTCACCCGCGCACGCCATCCGCGGAGTGGCTACCAGACCGACCGACGGCGCTCGAACTTACTATCGATTTAGATCTTTGACCTGTGGAGCTAAGGGGACTCGAACCCCTGGCCTCTTGCATGCCATGCAAGCGCTCTACCAACTGAGCTATAGCCCCTCGGCTGTCGTGTCGGGCCCGCCGACAGCCACGCCAGTGTACAAGATCTGACGGCCTCAGCGGTCGTCGCTGAGCACGGGCTCGGGCAGGGTGCCGGCGTTGTGCTCAATGAGCCGCCACCTGCTGCGCCGTCGGCCGAGGACCGACCACGCGCAGTTCGCCAGCGGGCCGATCACGCCCCACAGTTCCTCGGGGAGTCCGAGCAGGCGCGCGGCACCCAGGCGCAACGCTGCCCCGTGGCTGACCACGACGGCCAGTGTCCCCGGAGTCAGGGTGTCGGCGATCCGCTCCATCGCGGCACAGGCGCGGTCGGCGACGGCGGCGGAGGTTTCGCCCTCGGGCGGCCGCCACTGTGAATGTTCTACCGGGTACTGCGCGCGGCTCTCTGTGTCGGTGAGCCCTTCCCAGCGGCCGCCGTGCCGCTCCCGCAGGTCCTTGTCCGATATCACCGTGAGCCCGGTCAGCCGGGCCAGTGGCGCCGCGGTCATGGCGGCGCGGGCCAGGTCGGAGGAATAGATC
>Ga0075423_10005774_pt1 | contig 11583 bp, 9 predicted proteins | sample SoiMethybrSBSTD2_FD_80114 | JGI IMG/M metagenome (GOLD analysis project Ga0075423, IMG submission 80114) | Bulk soil microbial communities from a Populus tree surrounding site in Tennessee, USA - Soil MetaG P. TD hybrid SBSTD2 | ecosystem: Environmental > Terrestrial > Soil > Tree plantation...
GATCAGGTGATGCGCGATGCGACCGCGTAGCACTTGGTCCGGCTTGGCGGTGCCGATATCCATGCCACGGTAGATCTGCGCCGAGTCGACGCTGACGATCTCGCCGCCGAAGCGCTCCGCGAGTGCGACCGCCCACGCGCTCTTTCCTGCCGCGGTCGGGCCCAAGAGCAGAATGGCGGGGGTCATGACGTCAGCGGGGTGATCTGTTCGTAGGGCCGAATTCATTCGGCCACGGCGCTCCGTTCCCTCGCTGCGTGCGAATAAATTCGCACCTACGAAGAGCGCTTCACCGTCCCCGCATGAACAACCGGTCCAGATCGGCGAGGGTAAGCTGATACCACGTCGGGCGGCCGTGGTTGCATTGTCCGGCGCGCTCGGTTGCTTCCATTTCGCGCAGCAGCGCGTTCATCTCCGGCACGCTCAAGCTGCGGTGCGCGCGCACCGCGCCGTGGCAGGCCATGGTCGACAGGAGTTCGTCCCGCTGTGCGGTCAACACGCGGCTGGCGCCGTATTCGCGCAGGTCGGAGAGCACGGCGCGGGCGAGGACGACGGCATCGGCGTCGCGCAGCAGCGCGGGGATGCCGCGCACCGCAAGCGTTCCCGGCCCCAGCGCCGAGACCGAGAAGCCGAGCGAGGCGAGCACGCCGGAGTTTTCTTCCGCGGTCGCGACGTCGAGCGGATCGGCGGCAAACGTCACCGGCACCAGCAACGGTTGCATCGGCAGCGCACGATCGAGCGCGGTTTTCAGCCGCTCGTACAGGATGCGCTCGTGCGCCGCGTGCATGTCGATGAGCACCAGCCCGTCGCGGTTCTGCGCGAGCACGTAGATGCCGTGGAGCTGCGCCAGTGCAAAGCCCAGCGGATGCTCGTCGTCGTTGGGAAGATCGGGGCCGCCGTCGCTCGGGATCGGTGCGCGCTCGCCGAACAACCGCGCGTAGAACGCCGCAGGTTCCGCGGCCGCGAGCGCCATTGCGGATTGCGCCGGGGAAGCGGCGAACGACGCGCGCGCGTCGCGCCCCGGCATGAGCGGCGGCGTCCGTGCCGCGGCGACGCCAAGGCGCTCCGTCGCGGAAACGGCGGGCTGGTCGGCCGCGGTCATCGCGAGCGCCTTTTCCACGGCGTGACGCACGAACTGATGCACCGCACCGCTTTCACGGAAGCGCACCTCGATCTTGGTCGGATGCACGTTGACGTCGACCTGCCTCGGCTCGATCACGAGCCAGAGCGCATAAGTGGGCTGGCGATCGTTGTGCAACACGTCGCGATACGCCTCGCGCAGCGCGTGAGTCAGGACGCGGTCGCGCACGAAGCGCCCATTCACGAACAGATACTGCGCGTCGCGCGCGGCGGTCGCATACGCCGGTCGCACGGCCCAGCCGGCAAGCGCCAGGCCGGGGCCCGCCACGTCGACCGTCGCGGCCTGCGGCCCGAAGGCATCGCCCAGCAGCGCATCAACGCGCGCGCGGCGGCCGCCGCCCAGCAGGCGATAGCGTAGGTTGCCGTTGTGGCTCAACGTGAATCCGACGTCGGGATGCGACAGCGCGACACGACGGAACGCTTCCTCGCAATGGCCGTATTCGGTGCCGTCGGTACGCAGGAACTTCCGCCGCGCCGGCGTGTTGAAGTAGAGCTCCTGGACGGTCACCGTGGTTCCCGCCGCGAGCGCGGCAGGCTGCGGCACCCCGACCTCGCCGCCGTCGACCTCGATGCGCCACGCGTGCGGCTTGTCCTCCGAACGCGAAGTGAGGCTCAACCGCGACACTGCGGCAATCGAGGCGAGAGCTTCGCCGCGAAAGCCGAGCGTCGCGATCGCCTCGAGATCGGCCGGGGTCGCGATCTTCGATGTCGCGTGCCGCGCGAGCGCCAGCGCGAGATCCTCGCGCTCGATGCCGGCGCCGTCGTCGGCGACGCGGATGAGCTTGATGCCGCCGCCGGCCAGATCGATGTCGACCGAGCGCGCGCCGGCGTCAAGGCTGTTCTCCAGCAACTCCTTCAGCGCAGCCGCGGGTCGCTCGACCACCTCGCCGGCGGCGATCTGGTTGATCAGATGATCCGAAAGCGGATGGATCGCCGACATCAGTGGACGAGCCCTTTTGCCCAATGCGTGTAGACATCGTCGGCGACACGCGACAGCGCCGCGAGCCGTCGATCGAGATCGGCGAAGATGTCAGCCCTGCTTTGCGTCGGCCCGGTCGATTGCGCGGGCAATTCGACCGCTCCGGCGCGGCACCAGGTCTCGACCATCGGCCGGGTCATCTCGATGTGACATTGGAAGCCGATGTGCTTGCCAAGCGTGTACGCCTGATCGGGATTGTAGGGGTTCGTCAGCACGCGCGCCGCGCCCGGCGGCAAACCGAAGATGTCGTAGTGCCACTGGAACGTCGAGAAGTCATCGCGGCCACCGAACCATTTGTCCGCGCTGTCGGCCGCGAGCACCTTCACCTTACCCCAGCCGATTTCAGGCACCGCAGTGCGTGTGACGGATCCGCCGAGCGCCTTGGCAAATAGCTGACCACCCAGGCAGTGGCCGAGAACCGGCACGTCGACTGCGACCGCGCCGCGCAACAGGTCGAGCAGCGGCGCGTTCCAGGGCAGGTCGTCGTTCGCGCTCATCGGGCCACCCATCATCGCGATGCCGGAGAAGGCACGCGGATCGGCAGGGACCGGTTCGCCCTCGTCGAGCGCGACGAGCCGCCACGGCAGTCCCTGCGTGTCCAGCCATTCGCCGAAATGGCCGGGGCCTTCGGTCAGCGAGAAGCGGAAGATGACGACAGGTTGCATCGATTACGGTGCGGTGTGGCGCTACGCTTGACGGCCGGTTTTCCGCATCCTCGCGCATCGCAACCGACACTGCGTCGACATTGGCAATTGTACCGCGACGCGGTTGCCGTGCCGGACGCTTCCCGGCTCACGGCGCTGGGCTAGCTCGCAACAGCCACGACACCTTCTGCAACGAAGGCTTCGACCTCGGCCTCGGAGTATCCGCACTCGCGCAGCACCTCGCGCGTATGTTCGCCGAGCAGCGGCGCCGGGCGGTCGATGCGCGTCGGTGTTGCCGAGAAATGGAGCGGGCAACCGAGAGCGCGGGTCTCGCCGGCCTCGGGGTGGATGAGATCGATGACCATTGCGCGGGATAGCGTCTGCGGATGGGTCAGCGCCTCGCCCAAGCTGTGCACCGGGCCGACAGGCACGCCGGCGGCGTCGAAGGCGCGGATCCACTCCTGCTTGGTGCGCGTGACCAGCACCGCATCCATCAATGTGGTCAGCGCAGCGAGGTTTTCCATCCGTCCCGAATTGGTCGCGAAGCGCGGATCGCCACACCACTCGGGATGACCGAGCACCTCGGCGATGCGCTCCCAGTTCGCCTGGTTGGCGCCGCCGATGTTGATCCAGCCGTCGCTGGCGCGGAACGCCTGATACGGCGCGGTCAACACATGTGCCGAGCCGGTCGGGCCGGGCGACTCGCCGGTCGCAAAATAGATCGCGGCCTGCCAATAGGTCTGCTGCAGCGCCGCTTCCATCAGCGACGTATCGACCACCTGGCCTTGCCCGGTCTTGAGCTTGTGCGCATAGGCAGCCGCGATGCCCGCGGCTGCGAGGATGCCGGCGTTGATGTCGGCGACGGGGTTTCCGGTCTTGACCGGCGCGCGGCCCGGCTCGCCCGTGATCGCCATCAGGCCGGCGAAGCCCTGCGCGATCAAGTCGAAACCGCCTTTGTCGCCCAAGGGTCCGCTCCGGCCGTAACCTGACACCGCGCAGTAGATCAGGCCCGGATTCGTCTTGCAGAGCACCTCGTAGCCCAAGCCGAATTTTTCCAGCGTGCCGCGCCGAAAATTCTCGGTGAGGACATCCGCGGTCTCGACCAGACGCAGCAGGATTTCGCGGCCTCTGGGATGCTTGAGATCGAGCGCCAACCCACGCTTGTTGCGGTTCATGATCAGGAACGGCGCAGACACTCCCTTGACGCGCGGCTCGCGATAGTCGCGCGCGTCATCGCCGCCGGGGAGCTTTTCGACCTTGATCACATCGGCGCCCAGGTCGGCGAGCATCATCCCGCACGTGGGCCCGGCCATGATCTGCGCGAGCTCGAGCACGCGCATGCCGGCGAGCGGACCAGGATGCGGAGGTAGCTTCGCTTGCGCAGCGGCGCCGCTCATCGGCCAACGAATACCGGCTTCTTCTTGGCGAGGAAGGCGGCGTAGCCGATGCGGAAGTCCTCGGTGTCGAAGCAGTCGAATCCTTCGTCGGCTTCGGCAGCGGTGAGCGGCCGCGGATCGGCGAGCCGGCGGGCGAATTTCTTATGCCAGCGCGCGACGAGCGGGGCGCCTTCGGCGATGCGCTCGGCGGTCGCGCGCGTCTCGGCGGCGACTTCGCCGTCGGGCACCACACGCGTGACCAGCCGCTTCTCTTTTGCCTCGGCCGCATCGAAGATACGACCCTCCAGCAGTATTTCGAGCGCGGCCGAGGTCCCGACCAAGCGCGCCAGCGGCGCCATTTCGGGGTACGCCATCGTCAGGCCGAGATTCTTGATCGGAGCGCCGAAGCGGGAAGACTCGCCGCAGATGCGCAAATCGCAGAGCGCCGCGATCTCGAGCCCTCCGCCGACGCAGATGCCGTGAATCTGCGCGACCAGCGGATGGCGGCAGGCGGCAAGCGCATGCAGTGTTGCGTGCATGAGGCGCCCGTACGCGATTGCCTGCGTCTTGTTGGCGCGCTCGCTCGCGAACTCGGCGATGTCGTTGCCGGGCGAAAATGCCTTTTCACCCGCGCCGCGCAGGATGATGCAGCGCAGGCTGTCGTCCGCCGACAGCGTATCGATCGCGGCGCCCAACGCCTGCCACATTCCCTTGGTCAGCGCGTTGAGCTTTTCTGGGCGGTTGAGCACGACGGTTGCGATGGCGCCGTCGCGTAGGACTTGAACGAGATCGTTGCCCATGCGGATTCCTAGCGGTAGAAGAGCTGAACCAGACCCATCCCGGTCACCGGCACGTACGTCACCAGGAGCAGCACCGCGAGCAGCACGCCGATGAACCAGACGTTCACGCGCGTGACCTCCCAGATCGAAACCTTGGCAATGGCGCTCGCAACCATGAGCACGCTCGCGACCGGCGGCGTCTGCTGGCCAATACCGAGATTGACCGTGACGATCAATCCGAAATGAACGGGATCGATGCCGGCGGCCTTGACCAGCGGCATCACGACGGGCACGACGAGGATGATCGCTGCAGCGGAATGCAAAAACATGCCGAGCAGCAGGAACAGCAGGTTCAGCAGCGCCAGCACCGCCCATTTGTTCTGCGTGAGCTGCGTCACCGCCTGCGCGAGTTGCTGCGGCGCCTGCACCTCGGTGAGATACGTGCCGAGGAGCGCGCTCGTCGCCACCAGCAGCATTACCACCGCGGTCTGCACGGCGCCGTCGATCACCGCCTGCCTGAGCTGCACAACGTCGAGCTCGCGATAGATGAAAAAGCCGACGATTATGGCCGCGACGACCGCGAGCGCTGCGCCTTCGGTCGCGGTCACCACGCCGCCGAAGATGCCGCCGAGGATAATGATCGGCAGCAGGAAAGCCCAGAGCGCGTCGCGCGCCGTGCTCGCCACGCGCCTGAGCGCGAACGCTTCCTCGCGCGGCAGGTTGTAACGGCGGGCGAACCAGTACGCCATGCCCATCAGTCCGAAGCCGCCGATAATGCCGGGGACGATGCCGGCGACGAAGAGCTGCACGACCGAGGTCTCCGCCATGACCGCGTAGAGAATCATCGGAATCGACGGCGGGATGATCACCGCGAGCGTTGCCGCCGACGACATCACCGCGGCCGCGAGCGGCGCCGGATAGCCCTTGGCCTTCATGCCGGGAATGAGGATCGAACCCAGCGCGGCGATGTCGGCGACGGCCGAGCCCGAAATCTCGGCGAAGAACATCGATGCGCCGATCGACACGTGCGCGAGCCCGCCGCGCGCCCAGCCGAAAAGCGACGACGCGAACGCGATCAGTCGCCGCGAGATGCCCGACGCGTTCATGATCGCGCCGGCGAGGATGAAGAGCGGAATCGCCAGCAGCGGAAAACTCGTCGCGCCGTTGTACGCGACGATCGCCAGGTTCGGCAGGATGCCCAGGCCGTGGCTCGTCACCATCGCCACAACCGCCACGATGCCCAGCGACACCGCGATCGGCACGTTGAGCACGACCAGCACCAGAACGGCGGCGAAGAGGAGCAGCATCAGGCTCATCGCGGTCCGTTCCGGGGCTTACTGCGTGCCATCGACGAACGCTACACCTCCGGCGCGCGGCGGCGGTCGCTTGGCGGCAATGAGCTCCACCAAATGCGTGAATTCGGCGACAATGATCAGCGCCGCGGTGATCGGAATCACCGACTGCACGACGCTCATCGGAATCCAGGGCAGGCTCACCAGCGCATCGGTGGCGAGAATCGGCGTGATCCAGACACCGACGCCGCCGAGCAGCGCGAAGAACGCGATCACCAGCAGCTGCGCGCCGATGTTCACAGCGCGCCGCGCGCGCCAGGGCATCCGCTCGACGAGTTCGGGGCAGCCGATATGCGCTCGCTTGGCCGAGGCGAGCGCCGAACCGTAGAAGGTTAGCCACGCGAGTAGCACCGACGCGACCTCGTCGTACCAGATGAGCGAATGGCCGGCGAAGCGGAAGACGATGCCGAGCGTCACCTCGACCGCCAGGACCACCATCAGCGCGACGACGACCCACTCGAGGAAGCGGCCGTAGCGCTCGCGGAAGCGCTTCATCGCGCCGACGTTGCCGTGCACCCCCTTTTCGCTCACTGCCGCAGCGCTGTCGCGCGGTCGATCAACTCCTTCGCCCCCGGCACTTCCTTGCCGAACTCCTCGTAGATCGGCTTGCTCGCGGCAACGAAGGCTTCCTTGTCGACCTCGTTCACCTGCATGCCGGCCTGCTTGAGCTTGTCGAGCAGGGCGGTGTCGTCCTTTGCAGCGGTTTCATAAACGAACGCCTGCGTCTCCTTCGCCGTGTCCTCGAGGACCTTGCGCACGTCCGCCGGCAGCGTGTTCCAGTGCGTCGTGCCGACGGTGAGGTAGGCCGGCGTATACACGTGGCCGGAAAGCGACAGATACTTCTGGACTTCCTGCAGCTTGGCCGAGTAGATCTGCGTAAAGGGATTCTCCTCGCCGTCCATCACGCCAGTCTGCAGCGCGGTGAAGAGCTCGGAGAACTTCATCGGGCTGGGATTTGCGCCGTAGGCCTGGAACATCTTTACGCGCCACACGCCTTCCGGCACGCGCAGCTTGATCCCCTTCAGATCGGCCGGTACCTTGATCGGGCGCTTGCTGTTGGTGATGTGGCGGATGCCGTTCTCCCACACCGCCAGCACCTTGAGCCCCTTCTTTTCCGCCGCGGGCTCGAGCTTCGGCCAGAAGATCTCCTTTTCGATGCGGCCCATGTGCGCGCGATCCTTGACGATGTAGGGCATCTCGAAAATACCGAACAGGTCGACTTCCGAGCTCATCACCGTCGAGGGCAGCGCCATGTCGATCGTGCCGAGCTTGAGCTTTTGCAGCATTTCCTTGTCGCCACCGAGCTGGCTCGAGCCAAAGGTCACGACCTTGGCCTTGCCCGCGAGCTTGGCGTTGGCGCGCTTCGCGAATTCGTCCGCACTTTGCTGGAAGATCGAGCCCGGTTCGCCGACATGGCCGAGCTTGACTTCGAGTTGCGCGAATGCGGGTGACGCGGCGATGAGCAGCCCGGCGCAGCCCAGCGCCGTGGCCGCCAAGGAACGCAGCAAACGAGTGTCGCGGTTACCGGCGGGGCCTTGGGTGATGGTCATGGTCGATTTCCTCCAGTGATGCGCGTTCGCGACAGCGATTGCAGCGCGTGCGGTCTTGTTTTGTTACGCCGCGCCGCCCGATAGTACGACGCGGCAAGGGTAGATCGTACCCAGCTTTATCACGGCGTCGCAAGCACGGTGCGCGTCGTGGGTACGGCGTATGATATCGACGCATGGCTCTCAGCATGCGCAGGAAACGCGCCCGCCGCAAGGATGTGGGGCTCACGCGCGCCGAATTTGCGATGCTGAGGCGGCTCGACACGCCGCAGAAGATCCAGCTATTCGTCAATGCCATCCCGGCCAATCACGAGATCGGCGGCGAGACGATTCTGTCGGTGCGGCAGGTACTGCGGCAGCGCCGCGCGCACTGCATCGAGGGCGCGTTCGTCGCCGCCTGCGCGCTGTGGCTGCACGGCAAGCCGCCGCTCGTGATGTACATGGACTGCGACGCGAGCGATTTCCCGCACGTGCTCGCGCTGTTCCGCCGCGGGAGACACTGGGGTGCGATTTCCAAGCATAACGGGGCGCAGCTGCGCTATCGCGACCCTGTCTACCGCAGCCTGCGCGAGCTGGCGATGTCGTACTTTCACGAATATTTCGACAAGCGGGGCCGCAAGACGCTGCGCAGCTATTCGGGTGCATTCGATCTACGCCGGATCGATCCGAAGCTTTGGGTAACAAGCGAGAAGGCTTGCCAGGAGGCCAACGATCGGCTGACCCAGCTTCGGGGCTACTCGCTTGTTTCCCGCAGCCAAGCGCGTTTGCTGTCGTGCCGCGATGCGTTCGAGCGACGGGCGGCGAAGATGGTCGAGCATCCGAAGCCGCTGGTGGCGAGAGTATAGAGCGTGCACCCGAACCGGTTCACCGGCGGGTTTCGCTCCGCGACGAAACGTGACCCACAGCGTCGGTGCGGTCGCCGCTTCCGGGCAGACCGTCGTCTGCTCCGGGTGTGCTGCGCGGTGCTACTCGGGCTCGCAGCTGCGACGGCGTACGCCGACGAGCTGGCCATTCTGGGCGGCGGCATCTTCCCGCGCGGCAGCGACGCGCAATCGTTCACCTGGGCGCTCGATTATCGGCACGCGTTCACGCCAAATATCGGCGTCAGTGCGGCTTGGATCAACCAGGGCCACGTGCCCAACCACCATCGCGACGGCATCGCCACGCAGCTCTGGATCGGCACGAGCGCATTCGATCCGCGTCTGTCGTTCGCTGCGGGCATAGGCCCCTACTACTACTTCGATACCACACGCAGGTCGGCGAGCGATGCCGAAACCGACAACCATGGCTGGGGCGTTCTGTACTCGGCATCCGCGCGCTGGCAACTCACGCGCGACTGGTTGGTCGACCTGCGCCTGCAGTTCACTGAGACGCGCAGGAGCATCGATACGACGTCGGTGCTGCTCGGAATCGGATACAAATTCGACGACGAACCGACGGCCGACGCAGCGCCGGCTCGGAGCGCGTGGTCGTCGTCGATCCGCAACGAGGTCGCCTTCCTCGGTGGGCGGGCCGTCGTCAACGACTTCTCATCCGAGCCTTCGTTCGCCATGAGCGTCGAGTATCGGCGCTCGTTGAACGATCACTTCGATTGGACGCTCGCCTGGCTGCATGAGGGTCAACCGCGGCTCGCTCGCCGCCACGGCGTGGTGTCCGAGCTCTGGCTGCGCCGCGCTCTGGGGGAGGGGCGATGGACCATAGGAGCCGGCATCGGGGTCGACGTGGTCGTCGACGTCTACTCGGGTGACTTCGCAGAGGGCGGCCGCGAACGCCTGGCAGCCATCTTTAGCCTGACTACCAGCTATCGCCTGACCCCGGACTGGACCGCGCGAGCCACTTGGCACCGCGTCAGCGCCGATCAACCCTTCGACTCTGATGTCTTTCTGCTCGGAGCTGGCTACGACTTCTAGCGTTAGCTTGGGGTGCGGCTTGGGACAGATGCGGCCTGTCGCCGATCGTTCTATGCCGCCGGCTTGGCGAGGTTGACCACGACCGCCGGCGCGACGACGTCACCGTGCAGCGCGCCGAAGCGCTCGGTGATCGATGCCGCGATGCCCTGAGCATCGAGTCCGCACTGCTTGAGCTGCAGCGCAGGATCGCCGTGGTCGATGAACTCGTCCGGCAACCCGAGATGCAGGATCGGCATTGCAAAACCCTCCGCCGCCAGGACTTCCGCGACCGCACTGCCGGCGCCGCCGGCGACTACATTTTCTTCCACCGTCACCAGCGCTTCGTGCGTACGCGCGAGGTACGCGATCAGCTCGGCGTCGATGGGCTTGACGAAGCGCATGTTGGCGACCGTCGCGTCGATCTCCTCCGCCGCGGCCAACGCCGGATGCAGCATGCTGCCGAAGGCGAGAATGCCGAGGCGGTGCGTGCGTCGCCGCGAGTCGCGGCGGATCTCGCCCTTCCCGACGGCCAGCGGTTTGAGCTCGCGCTCGACAGCCACGCCCGGTCCCGCGCCGCGCGGATAGCGCACCGCGGCAGGCGTATCGAGCGTGAAGGCTGTGGTCAGCATCTGCCGGCATTCGTTCTCGTCGGCGGGCGTCATCACCGTCGTGTTGGGCAGGCAGCGCAGATACGTGAGATCGAAGCTGCCGTGATGCGTCGGGCCGTCGGCGCCGACCAACCCGCCGCGGTCGATGGCGAACACCACCGGCAGGTTCTGCAGGGCGACGTCGTGGATCAACTGATCGTACGCGCGCTGCAGGAACGTCGAGTAGATCGCGACGACGGGCTTCAATCCTTCGCAGGCGAGGCCGGCGGCGAACGTCACCGCATGCTGCTCAGCGATGCCGACGTCGAAGTAACGGTCGGGAAACTCCTGCGAGAAGCGCACCAGTCCCGAGCCCTCGCGCATCGCCGGCGTGATGCCGATCAGCCGCACGTCGCGCGCCGCCATGTCGCACAGCCAGTCGCCGAAGATCTGCGTGTACGTGGGCTTCGTCGCCGGCTTGGGAGCGTAGCCGACCGCGGGGTCGAACTTGGTCACGCCGTGATAGAGGATCGGATCGGCCTCGGCTTTCGGATAGCCATGTCCCTTGCCCGTCATCACGTGCAGCAGTTGCGGACCGGAAAGCTGTCTCACGTTCGAGAGCGTCTTTACCAGTGTGTCGAGATCGTGCCCGTCGATCGGACCGATGTAGTTGAAGCCGAACTCCTCGAACAGCGTGCCGGGCAGCACCATGCCCTTGGTGTGCTCTTCCCAGCGCTTGGCCAGCTCCTTGACCGGCGGCAGCTTCGCCAGCAGCTCCTTGCCGCCGCGGCGCATGGTGTTGTACACGCGACCGGACAGCAGACGGGCGAGATAGTTGTTGAACGCGCCCACCGATTCGGAGATCGACATGTCGTTGTCGTTGAGGATCACCAGCAGGTCGACATCGGCGCCGCCGGCGTTGTTCATCGCCTCGTAGGCCATGCCGGCGCTCATCGCCCCGTCGCCGATCACGGCGACGACTGCGCGCTTCTCGCCCTTGCGCTTGGCGGCTATCGCCATGCCGAGCGCCGCGGAAATCGACGTCGAGGAATGCGCGGTGCCGAAAGTGTCGTACTCGCTTTCGACTCGGCGCGGAAAGCCGGCAATGCCGCCCCATTGCCGCAGCGTCGCCATGCCTTCGCGGCGGCCGGTCAGGATCTTGTGCGGATACGTCTGGTGACCGACGTCCCACACCAGGCGGTCGCGCGGCGTGTCGAAGACGTAATGCCGCGCGATCGCCAACTCTACGGTACCGAGATTTGAGGACAAATGGCCCCCGGTCCGGCTGACCGA
>Ga0075423_10005775_pt1 | contig 11582 bp, 10 predicted proteins | sample SoiMethybrSBSTD2_FD_80114 | JGI IMG/M metagenome (GOLD analysis project Ga0075423, IMG submission 80114) | Bulk soil microbial communities from a Populus tree surrounding site in Tennessee, USA - Soil MetaG P. TD hybrid SBSTD2 | ecosystem: Environmental > Terrestrial > Soil > Tree plantation...
GCATTGGTTACCGGTGTGGCCGCAACGGTGACCGAGATGACAGCGCTGCAGCGCCGGCCGGCCACGATCGTCGTCCCGATCTCCTTCGGCGTCCAGACCTTCCTGCCAGTCCTGGCCGAGCCCCTCTACCTACGAGAGGAATGGCGTAGCGGGGCGGCGGGAGGGATGCCGCTCCTGCTCGGCCTGCTACTCGTGCTGGCCGGCGCGCTGGCCCTGACGCGCACGAGAACGGTCAGCGCGCTGGCGGTCGGCCTCGAAACGCCCGACCTCGCGCCCGATGTGGCGCAAGCTGCGTAGCCCTCTCGAGGTTTCCCGCGGCCGCCGCTGCGCCCGATAAGGTGGCGACCGAGAAATCTGCTCAGCGAATGGACCTCGCTCTAGTCTTTTCTTGGCGTCGGTTTGCGGCACTCGCAAGCATCCTGCTGACGGTGTGCCCTGCGGTGGTCGCGGATGCCGCCCTGAGGGATCCGCCGGGACCGCTGCCGACCCCGGTGGCCGGCGACGTCGCACACGCGACGAGGGTGCCCAAGCTCCTCTTTGGTATCGGCCCCGAGGCTGACGTCGCACGGCGAACGGAGCTGGCGCAGGGTAGCCCCGTGAGGATGCTGACGAGCTGGTTCAACCGACGGGAGGACCTGAATTGGATGTCGGGTTGGAGGACCAGCGAGATCCCTCGGGACTACGCCGCGGGATACGCCATGCACCTGATCGTATGGGCCGGTGATGCCGAGGGTCGGCTATCGACCCGCTACGGCCCGGCCTGCGGTCGAGCGTACCCGCTATCGAGCGGCTTCCTCGACGACATGCGGAAGCTGGCACATATATTCGCGGGAAGAAGAGCGGGGCCTCCGCTCTACGTCACGCTCTTCACCGAGTTTCAAACCTACCCCTGTCGCGACAACGCCTGGGCCCCCGACGCGGCGACGGTCAACTACTACCGCGCCCTCAAGGATCAGTACCTGTCGGCCGTCGCGATCTTCCATCGCCGCGCCCGCAACTCCAGGGTCTCACTCGGTTGGGGCGGCTGGCAGGCGCGCTGGAACGCCCCCGGCATCGGGGGTGGCCGCTCGATCTTCCGGCACTTCGGCGACGTGATGCGGGCATCGGACTTCCAAAGCTTCCAGGCGATGGAAGGGAAGAGCAACGCAGCTGACGTTCTTCGGATGACCCGCGTGCTGGGCAGGTACGGGCGTGTCCTGCTCGCTCACTACAAGCCGGACGGGGGGTCGCAGGTCACCTTCGACTCGGACGTCACCAAGATGCTGACCGACAGCTACCTGCGCGAGGCCACTCGCCGCGGGCTCTTTGCCTTCAGCTTCATGGACGACAAGTACCTCGTGGCCGACCCGGGGATCTCGCAGTTCGTCAGGAAGGCGATCGCGCGTTACGGACGAAAGCCTTAGACCCCGGGACGGCTGCGTGTTCCGGGCTCGCGGGCGACGGAGCGGCATGCGCGTTCTGCTCCCGGTACCAAGCGGCGGCGAGACCGACGCCCTCGTGGAGGTTCACCCAGGGCATGAACCCGAGCTCGCGCCGCGCCTTGTCGATCGCGTGTCGATTGTCGGTGCCAAAGAGCTTCACGCCCAGGCGAGTCACCACCGGTTGGCGCTGCGAGCGCGTGAGCCTCGTGAGACGCTCGGCGGCGTAGCCGGCGGCGTACAGCGCCCGGTAGGGGATGTGGAGGCGGGGCGGGCGCGCGCCGATTTCGCGGGCGATCGCCTGCAGGAACTGCCGCTGGGTGAGCGGATGGTCGTTGGTGATGTTGTAGGCCTGACCGACCGCATGCTCGTGGTCCAGTGCGAGCAGCAGTCCCTCGACCACGTCGGTGACGTAGACGAACGGCAGCGCGTTGTCACCGGCGCCGACGATCACTCCCCTGCCTGCGCGCACGCGGTCCGCCATGCGCCCGAAGTGGAGGTGATCACCCGGCCCGAAGATCTGGTCCGGGCGGATGATGACGGCGCGCAACCGGTCCTCCGCGATCATCCGTTGCACCACCTCATCCCCCTCCGCCTTGGTGATCGGATACGGATCGCGGAAGGGCACCAGCGGGAAGCGCTCGTGAGCCGACCGGCCGAGCGCCATGCCGTAGACACTGGACGAGCTCATGTGGACCAAACGGCCGACGCCTTCCGCGAGCGCCGCCCGGCACACGTTCTCGGTGCCGGTCACGTTGACTGCGCGGTAATCCTCGATCGGCCGCCAGACGTCCGACATCGCGGCAAGGTGCAGCACCGCGTCCACGCCCTCCATGGGGGCGGCGAGCGTGTCCCGCCGGCAGATATCTCCCTCGTAGACCTCCACCCCGCGCTCCTCGAGAAAGCTCGTGTCCTCGTGTGCGAGCGCGAGCACCCGCACGGTGTCGCCCCGATCCTGCAGGGCCGAGACGAGATGCCGCCCCACGAACCCGTTGCCTCCGGTCACGAGGATCTCGCTCATACGGGCACCTTCACCGTTTCGCCGACCCCGGTGGTCGCGCGGTACCACTCGATACTGGATCTGACACCTTCAGCGAGATCGACCTGCGGTGCGAAGCCCAGTTCCTGCCTTGCGCGAGTGATGTTGAACCGGTTTTCGCCGCCCAGCAGCTGAATGCCGTACCGCGTGACCGGCGGCGGCTGTCGCCTCCGAGTCAGCCGGCAGACATTCTCAGCGGCGCCGCCGAGCGTCAAGCCAAGCTTGTAGGGAAGGTGCTTTGTGGCCGGCGGCGCGCCCAGCTGCGCCGCGATGGCGCCGATGAACTCCCGTTGCGTCACCGACTCATCGTTGACCAGCAGGTAGGACCTGCCCACCGCCTGGCCGGCCTCGCTCGCCAGCAGAACACCGTGCGCCGCATCACGGACGTAGATCAGCGGCAGGTGGTTCTCGCCGGCACCGACCATGACCATCTGCGCTTTCTCGATGGTCCGCGCGAGACGCGCAAAGCTCGCCGTATCGCGCGGCCCGTAGATCCATCCGGGGCGCACGATCGTCACCGGCGCGCCTTCGTCTTGGATCATGCGCTCGAGCAGCCGCTCGCCCGCGACCTTGGACCGACTGTACGGATTGGGCTCCTCCCGGAGTGGCGCCGCCTCATCGGCCGCGCCCCGCACATCGTTCCCATGCACGGTGATCGAGCTGACATGCACGAGACGGTGAACGCCGGCGGCCATCGAAGCACGCACGAGCGTCTCGAGCCCGCGCACGTTCGTCTTCTCGTATTCGGCCGCGGGGCCCCATGGCCCGGTCCGGGCCGCACAGTGAAGGACGCGGTCCACCCCCCACAAGGCCGCTTCGAGCGCAGCTTTGTCGCCGATGTCGCCCCAATGGACGTCGACGTCCAGGTCCGCCAACGTCCCGATGCTTTCGCCGGGGCGGACCAAGACGCGGGGCCGCTCTCCGCCTTCCAGCAGAAGGTCGGTCACGTGGCTCCCAAGGAAGCCCGCGGCGCCCGTTACGAGCGCCGTCACGCGTGTTCCCGTTCTCCGGGTTCGCCGGCCAGCCGCAACGTGTTTCGTAGCGTGAGCCCCATCACGCTCAGGCAGACCAGTCCGGTGACAGTCATGAGGACGGCCGTCCATGGATGTGAGAACAGGAACATCGCACCCACGCCGGAGCGGTCCACGCCGAACAAGCCGGAGAAGATCGACAGCCCCACGAGCTCGTTGCTGCCGACCTGGCCGGGTGGCGTGGGCAGGATGAAGGCCAGGTTGAAAAACGTGTAGCCGTAGAGCGCGATGGGCACGGACAGGGTCACCCCGACGGCTTTGAACGCCATCCAGCAGAAGAGTGCGTCGAGGGTGACCGCGACCGCGGTGTATGCGCCCGCCACGAGCAGCAGGCGCGGTCGCCGAATGAGGCCCAGCAGGGTGTCGACGAACAGCACGATGAACGGCTCGATTCGTTGCCGTGCGGCGCGGGGCAGCATCTTGGCCAGGCCCGTCAGCACCTTCAGGGCCAGGTCCCGTCTCCATGCCGCAAGCGAGAGAACGAACACAGCGAAGACCACGACCGCCTGGGCCGAGAGCAGCAACACCCACAGCGCACGGCTCAGGTGCAACCCCACGAACGGCAGCAGCGCGAGTAGCACGAGCGCCGGCAGGAGGTCCATCGTCTTGTCCATGGCCACCGTGGCCAAGGATCGGCTGACCGGAACTCCGTCCGTCCTGCGCAGCAACAGGCTCTTGGCCAGCTCGCCGCCGCGAACGGGCAGCAGCCAGTTGAGAAAGGTCGCCACCTGATAGATCGCCGCGGCCCTGCCGACCGTGACCGCGCAGTACGGGCTCAGCAGACACCGCCAGCGCATTGCGCGCACGAAGTACGCCCCGAGAAATGCGACCCCGCACAGGAGGGCGAAACCTGTGCTGAGGCCCGCCAGGCGCGCGGCCACAGCGTTCACGTTCACGAGCTGCAAGAACGCGACGAGCATGAGCGCGCCGACTCCGAGGCCCAGCGATATGCGGAACGCGACCGCGCGTACGCGGGCGATCCGAAAAGAAGTGGTCGAAGCGGCCTCCATATGGAGGGTCACGCTCCGGACGCGTGTGCGCTCTCGTGGCACGGAGCGCACAGGGAGGTCAGGTTCCGCGCCTCGTAGGACGGCAGCAGCATCGGCTGTCGACCGAGGTGGGTACCGACATGTGCTCGCGTGCCGCACGCCTGGCACGAGTGGCCGTCCCGCTCGAGTGCCGCTGCCCGCGCCTCGTCCATGCGTGCCTCGTGGTGCACATCGAGCGCTGCATGCAGGGCCATTCCCAGCGCAACGGGCCACAGCCGTCGATGGCGGATCCCCAGCAGAAGGACGGCAAGCGTAGCCAGAGGACTGTGCAACACGCGCGTCGCCGAGTGCTGGGGCGGGTCGGGCGCGTTGAAGAAGCGCGCCGCGGCGCGGGGATTCCACTGTCGCTCTTGCAGACAGAACCACAAGTAATGGTCGGCGTCGATCAGGACGCTTCCGGCCCAGAGGCCAAGTGCGCCCCGGCCGAGCCACGGGCTGACCAGCACCGCACCGGTGGTGGAGAGTGCGATGTGATCTCGAACACGCATCACATGCCCCTCGGTCCGCTCAAGCCGGAGCGCCGGCGGGCAGGTAGCCCTCTTCCCGGTACCACGCCAAGCTTCGCGCGGCTCCGGTCGACAGATCGGTCGTCGCGGCGGCAAAGCCGAGCAGGCGCTCGGCCTTCGTGACGTCGTACATGCGGCTGTGCGTCAGGAAGTCGAGTCGACTGCGCGTCAGCGGAGCGGAACCCTTGAGCGCCGGCGGCAGCCGGTCACCGAGCACGGCCACGGCGCGGGCGGCGGGAAGGGGAATGTGTCCCGGTGGCACGCGGATGCCGCCAGCCCGTGCGATGGCCGCCGCCAGTTCCACCAGGGACGCCGGCTCCCGTCCGGCGAGGTGGAAGCACTGGCCAATCGCCTCGTCACGTTGGCCGCACCGAAGCAGGGCGTCGGTCATGTCGTCGATGTAGATGGGATGCAGCCAGACCGGCCGGCGGCCGATCGGCCGGAACAGCCGGCGGAGCACCGCTCGGAAGAAGGGAAGGAGATGCAGGTCGCCCGGTCCGTACACCAGACCCGGCCTGGCGATCACGGCCGGAAAGCCGTCTCGCCACGAGTCGCGGACCGCCAACTCGGCTTCCGCCTTGGTCGCTTCGTAGACGTTGGTAGGGCGAAACGGCGCGGTCTCGTCCGCCGGTCGATCCCCGGTCACGCCCAGCACCCCCGTCGTGCTGCAGTGCACGAACCGCTCGAGGCTCGACTCCTTCCGACAACAGGCGAGGAGGAGCTTCGTCCCTTCTACGTGCGTCCTGTGGTACTCGGTCGGCGGGACGCCCGGAGCGAGCAGTCGGCCGGCGAGGTGGTAGACGACTTTCACGCCATCCACCGCGGCGGCGACCACGGTCCTGTCGGTGACGTCACCGACAACGACCTCCGCCCCTTTCTCGGTCAATGCCGTCGCCCTCAGGGGCGACCGTGCGAGCACTCGCACCCGGGCACCGCCCGACAGGAGGCGGGGCACCAAGCCCATGCCCAGGAACCCCGTCGCACCGGTCACGAGCACAGTCATTGCGCGCGAGCCCGGCGCTTCATCGACGTGACCCGCGAGCGGGCGACATCTGCTGCAACCTTCGTGACGGTCGGCCCGTGCGTGAGCATGTTCGTGTAGGCAGCGTTGGCGAGCGGGCAGTGGCACTCGCCGGCCTTGATGCTGCGCCTCAGCTGGCTGGCCTTTCCTGTTCGCCAGACCGATCCGAAGTCGTAATCATGGTCCCGAAGGTTGCCCATGGATTGGGCTCGCACGCAGCAGGTCCAGACATCCCCGTTGGGGGCGATCTGCGCCGACGCCACGCCCGCCATGCAGGGAATCACCTGCCGTTGCTCGCGGAGCGTCCGCTTCACGATCTCGTAGTACTCCCGCCGAAAGGCCTGGGCCACCTCGGCGACGCCGGTGAGCCGCTGATCGCGCATGCTCTCGAGCAGCTTGTCTATGGCGACGGTGTACTTCTCGGCGGTCGGCGTGATGCCCAGACCGACCGTGTCGAGCTCCACGCGCTCCTCGGCGATCTCGGTGATATAGGAGTCCGGCTTGAGCTCCCGTTGTACGTACTCGCACAGCTCCGGAAAGGAATCCACGTTGAAGTTCGAGATGACGGTGTGGATTCCAACCGTCAGGTTCTTGTAGCTCTTCTTGAGCTCCTTGAGAGCCGCGTACGTGCTCATCGCGTGAACCCAGTTGTCACGGACCCCGCGGATCTCGTTGTGCTTCAACCCGACGCCGTCGAGCGAAAGGTTGATGATCACCTCCGACTTCGGCGCCAACTGCAGCACGCGCTCGATGCGGCCCGGGATGATCTTGTGCTGAATGCCGTTGGTCGGGATGTTGATGATGCCGGGCCTGCAGTGCCGGTACGCGCTGCCGACCATGTCCGGCATGTCCTTGCGCAACGTGGGCTCGCCACCGCTGAACGTGAACCAGTACGGGGAGCTGCCCAGCGATTGGTACACGCGGTCCCACTCGACCAACGTGAGGTCATCGTTGGGAAGGAGCCACACGTTGCAGGTCTTACAGCGTGAGTTACAGCGGTAGCTGACGCTGACGGTGATGTTCACGGGCAATCTGAAGACGTGGCCCGTCGCGTACGACGCCTTCAGCACCGGAATCTCGGGTACGACCTTCGTCAAGCCCACGATGCGCGCTCCTCAGATCGCGACGGGTGCCGCGGGTTCGGCGTCGAGCACCGGTATGGGTATCGATCTGGCGAGGGGCGGCCCGGCGGGGAGGAAGGCGATGATGCCGCAAGCGAGCGTGACCGCCGCGGTGGTGCCGTTGCCGTTGAGAGAGAGCGGAGTGCGCTGGTATTGCTGGACGAGCTCACGCGCTGTCCGCTCTGCTGCGTCGCGATCACCGTGCAGGAGTGCGACGATCGTCCCGTTTCGCTGCACCGAGACGCTCGCTTTGGACCCGAGCGCTTGCTTGATGTGGTCGCCTATCCGCTGCGCCACCTGGCGACTGGCACGGACGCCGAGCTCCAGCTGCTGGCGGTGGAAGTCGACGATGTGGAAGACGAGTACGTTCTGTCGACTCTGGGAGTTCGCCCCGTCCGCGATGTGGCGTTTCGTCGTCGCGCACATCTCCCACACGTGCTGCGGCCGGCGGCGTGCCACGTCATAGTGGCCCAGCCCGCGAGCGGTGAATTCGAGCCCCACCGTGCCCAAGGTCCAGAGCCACCCGCGCGGTGTCCCTAAGGAACCCGATCCCCGTAGCGCTCCGAGAACGCGCGCGGTGCTCATGGTCGAGGCCGAATATCCCTGCTGGTCACGAACACGCAAGTGCCCGGCGTAGATGCGGCGGCGCTGACGCAGGAAGTCGCCCACCGTCGTGGGGCCACGGTTGTAGACGATCGCCTGTGGCTCGTACACCAGCTCGTACCCGAGTTTCGTGACGAGAGCCTGGATCGAGATCTCGTCCACCGCCGTGTCTTGCGGGATGCTTGGCACGACGTTGCGGAACGCCACGATCTCGCCCAGCTTCGGCGTTCTGCGGGCGATCTGGTCGTGGAGGCGCCACTGCAGGTGAACCGCGTGGCCCAGGAACGTCGTCTCGCGGTTGACCGGAATCGGGTGGCCTCCCACCATCCCCACGGTCGGGTCCTCGAAGTGACGCAGCAGCGCGTCGATCGTGTCGTCCTTGACCAGTACGTCGGCACTCACCATGAGCAGCACCGGAGACCGTGCCACGCTGATGAAGAGGTTGATGGCGGATGCCTTCCCTTCGCGGCGCTCCTGCTCGATCAGGCGCACGCGCGGGTCGCGGCGGGCGATGTCGGAGACGATCGCGGCGGTTCTGTCCTCGCAGCCGCTAGCCACCACGATCAGCTCGGTGATGCGCCCCGCGGTGAGCTTCTGCTCGAGGATTGCGCCGATCGCGTCGGCGATGCTGCCTTCCTCGTTGTAGGCCATGATGCCGACGCTGCAGCCGATTCCCGGTCCGTCTTGAGCCGAGCGCTCGAGCGGGAGCCGAGGATCCCTCAGGTCCTCCGAGAAGCCTGCGGGCTTCGAGGCAATGGCGGCCATGCCAGGACTATCGGGATGGGGACTTCCAGGCGAGTTCCGCGGCCAACCGCGCGCGCCGGAAGATCCGGCCGGTCACTCGGGCGTCTTGCCCTTGCGCATCGTCTCGCGAGCGATCTGGCGCACCTTGTGCTCCACTCGACCGTCGCGCTCGATGCGCTCGTTCATCGCGCGCTCGTGCGAGTCGATCAAAAATGACGGCGTGGCCGAGCCGGCCAGCCCCTGTTCGGCTCGGATGCGGGCAAGGTCCTCGTAGTGCTGGCTCGCCCAGTACACGTTGATCCGGCAGGCGACGCAGTTCCACTCCTCGTCCGGTGTCTCGGCGCCGCATTGCGGGCATTTCATGGTCGACCCCCTGTCCTCATCGACGACGCCATACTGGGCGATCGTTGTTCCAGTGTGGTTCCACGGAGTCCGCGCAGGTGCGCGCGGAGCTGCTCGCCGGACGCGGTCGGCTGCCCGTCCCAGGATCGGATCAGCGCAGGCGCCGCGCAGCCCGAGGGATTCCAGCTCCAGCCGAGGTAGGAGACGCCGGCCGAATCGGCCCAGTCCATGAAGCGCCCCATGAACGCGTCCGAGCAACTCTTCTGACCGAATTCCGTCGCGACCACTGGCACTCCGCGCACCGACCCGACAGTGCTCTTCCAGCAGTCCGCCGAGGCACACGAGTTGAAGTCGTAGGCGTGGATGCCGGCGACCAGCTGGTGCGCCGGATCGTGCGGCCGGTACGCGCGCCAGGAGGAGAGGTCGGCCCCCCAGTCCAGCCCCGTCGAGACGATCGGTTGGCGCGCTCCATTCGCGCGCACCGCGTCCAGGAGCGTCTGCATGCCGGCGCTGCGCCAGCCTTGGGGCTGCACGCAACCGTCGCGCCAGCAGCGCCAGCTGATGGCGTGCGGCTCGTTGTAGAGATCGAAGACGACGGCCGGGTCGTCCTTGAACGCACGCGCCACCGATGACCAGAAGTCCGGCGCATGGTCGAGATCCGCCATCGATTGCTGCCCGCTCGCCTTGTCCCGGCCGGGCGCGTTCCAATGCAGGTCGAGCACGACATACAGGCCGACCTCGTGCAGGCGCGATACGTAGGCGCGGATCGCGGCGCGGTACTCCGCGCTGCTGTACCGGTCAGGTGCCCCGTTGATCCCGAGCCAGCAATGTTCGTTCAGGGGCAGCCGAACCGCGTTGATCCCCCAGTCCTTCATCGCCGCGACGGCCTCCTTGTCGGTGGGTCCTGCGAAAACCCCGAGACCGAGCCTCCCGACGCAGGCGTATTCGGCGCCTGAGCGATTTACGCCCAGTAGACGGATCGCCTTCCCCTTGCCGTCCACGAGGTGGTTCCCGTCCACATGCACAGCCAGGCGATCGGAACCACACCCGCAGCACGCGGCAATCACGCCGAGCGCCAGTGCCAGGTGCAAAGAGCGGCGTGCCGGGAACGATGCCAACGATCTCCTCTATTTGCCCGGGTGTCCTCCGGTGATCGCGCCGATCTGGATCAGCCCGGGTCCGCTACCGAACGTGGCCACCACCCGCGAGTGTTTGAACGCCTGGCGCGCCGACTGAGTGCGTGCGCCGCCGCTTCGCATCGTGGGAGTCCACACAACGTAGTCGAAGTCCCGCCATCCATCCGGGAAATGTCGCTTTACGGCCGGGTCGAAGTCGAGGGGCCAGAAGGACACGACCGTCCGCGAGAAGAAGCCGCCTGACATCGGATGATCATCGAAGCCGTGCGCGACGAGATAGATCCAGAACTCGTCGTCGACGATCAGCCGCTTCTCCCGGCTGACATGGTCGCTGAGCCAGTGTTTCGCTGCGATCGCCGCGTCTGCGTCTCTGGCGGTCATGGCGATCCGGTCGCCGCGCGCCCAGTGCGCGCCGACGATCTGCACGGGGATCGCAAGCACGAGCGCGAACACGGCGGCAGCGATCGCAGCCGGAACGAAGCGGCTGGCCGCCCGGCACCACAACCGCCCTATGGCCTCGACCGTGCCGGCCACGATCAGCGCAGCGAAGGGCAGGAGCCCGATCACATACATGTCCGGTAGATAGCCCGGCCGCATGATCATCCCGACCTGGATGAGGAACGCGAGTGCGACTGCCCGCGTGCTGCGACGAATCAGGGCGATTGGTGCGAGAACGAGCGCCGACACGATGAGCCACGGGTCGTGCCAGAACCACGCCCAGACCGTCGCGTGAGTTCCGCTGTGGGGGTCGAACAGACTCCCGCTGACTTGGCGAGAGAACAGTTGGAAGATCATCGATCCGATGAGGCTCACGTGACCCGGCCCCGGGAAGAGCTCCCCCTTCAATGCTGCGTAGAGGGGATACGAGAGCCCAATCAGGCCGATGAAGGTGACGAAGAGCACCAGGCAGTACCGGCGGGTGTGCTTGTCGCTGTTTTGAAATGCAACGAGAAGCAGCGCCGGCAGAATTACCAGCGCTGTCTCCTTCGAGAGCACGCAAGCCGCAAAGCATGCGCCGCTTCCGGCGAATGCCCAGAGACGGCGGCGTGGCGTCAGCGCCAGGACGAACGCTGCGAGCGCCCAGGTGATCGCCACGTTGTCGAGCAATACTGAGCGGTGGTAGAAGAGGGAAAGAGGGGAGAGCGCAAACAGGATTACCGCGCCGGCTGCGGCCACGCGGCCCATCGACAGCCGACGGGCAAGAATGAAGACGAGCGCACAGCCGACGGCGCTGACCACCAGCATGAACTCGCGCGCCGTGTCCAGCGAATAGCTCCCGTTGCCGAAGATCCCGGTCGCCCACGTCCACATGGAAATGAGCAGCCAGGCCAGGGGCGGATGACCGTAGCTGTAGGTGTAGGGCGAAAGGGCTCCGTGCGATACAGCCCACGCGTTGCCGACGTAAGTGCCCTCGTCGAACTGTGTGGCCGGCCAGTGCAGCAGGTTCGTCCCCTGCACGATCCCGACTGCTGCCAGCACCGGGACCATCACGAGAAGGTCGGCGTGCGAGCTGGCGGCGCTGCGTAGACGAGCAAGCGCCTTGCCGAGCCAGCCCCCCACGGTCCCCGCGAC
>Ga0075423_10005776_pt1 | contig 11582 bp, 8 predicted proteins | sample SoiMethybrSBSTD2_FD_80114 | JGI IMG/M metagenome (GOLD analysis project Ga0075423, IMG submission 80114) | Bulk soil microbial communities from a Populus tree surrounding site in Tennessee, USA - Soil MetaG P. TD hybrid SBSTD2 | ecosystem: Environmental > Terrestrial > Soil > Tree plantation...
GCTAGCCGCCTCGGCAAGATAACGAGTAGCTTCCACATAGGACTGCCACGCAAGCTTACGTTCCCTATACATCAGCGGCTGCCCGCTGAGAATGGCGCAATGTACGATCGCATCCGGACGGAATGCGCGAACCGTGCGCTGGACCTCCAAACGATCACACATGTCCACTCGACCATAGTCAAATGGAACTTTCTCCGCCGGCTCCCAATTATGGATTGCTGCAAAAATCTTTGCTTCGTAGCGTTCAATCGCCACTTTGATAAGGTTGCTTCCCACCATGCCTGAGCCGCCGGTTAGGTAGATTCTCATCGTCGTGTTGAGAGAAATGGGAGTTGGGTGATCATGCAAGAGCCCTATCCGCGTACCAGGCCATTGGCGGAGAAGCCCAGCAGGTAGCGGAGCGTCGGAGAAGCCTTCTTTAGCACGTCCGCCGGAATGCTGGTCCTATAGTCGGAGAATGGTTTGATCCAGGAGCGAGAGTAGTAACAAAGAATAGCGCGGCGAGGATTGTCCGTTGAATTTGGACCTATCCGGTGCCATGTATTCGAGAGCCAAATGGCCATTGAACCAGCGGGCGCGGTCAAGGCTACTTCGTCCTCCATTCGTCCTCCTGCCCACGCGGGACGTTTTCGTTTCTTATGGCTGCCAGGGATAACGCGCGTTGCCCCATTCTCGACAGTGAAGTCGTCGAGCATCCAAACATTCTGGAGAGTCAGTGGGTATTCGGGCAGTGGCTCAGGCAATTGGCCAAGAGGTGAATCGACGTGCCAAGCTGCTCCCTCAGTATGCGGACCAATGCTGTTGGCGCTGATGTCCGACAACACGCAGTCATTGCCCAAAACTTTTCGTGCCAGCTTCAAAACTTTCTCGTTCTCCACCAACTGGCAGAACACTTCGTGCTTCGCAGGAAGATTTCGGACTACACGGGTCTTTCCCAAATCGAAAGACTCAGGCAAATGCATAAACATCTTGACGACTTCATTAGCTGGAACAGGCCACGGAGTATCGTGATTGAGGTGACGTTCGTAACGGATTAGCCTCATCAATCGATTCAGTTCTGCTTTACTAATGGTGTAGCTGTCTGCCAGAAATGCCTCGATCTGCTCGTCTTCCTTTGAGGCGGGTCCATCTCCCGGATTGAAGGGCACCGCTTGAAACAGTTCTTCCACTACCCTTCGAATCTGTCCCAGTTCCCTTTCGCTGAGCATTCCTTCGACTACTGCATATCCCTGTTCGTTGAGTTGTTCCATGACAAGCTGATGATCGTCGATTTGTTTCGCTGAAATGGTATTCATGAACATCATTCTCCTGAATTGAGGTGATCTACAGGCGTCATTCGTACTCTACGTTGGGGCACTCAATGCACGAGGCATTTTTGACGCCATGTGCCAGGCTCATCCACCAGACACAGTTGTATGGACGGTTCAGCAAAGAGCTAGGCCACTTCGATCTCCACGCGCGCCCAGACAAATGAGGCCCGGTAGCGAAAGCAAGATGCGGATTGGGTGTCGACGCATGCCGAGCCTGTGAAGCTTAGAGAACTGTTCAGGATCGCGGTTCGGAGAACCGATCATCAGGATCATCAGACTTCTTTGAGGAACATGTCGACCACGAACTCATTGACATTTCATAATACAATATGAAATCTTAGTAAAGATAGATTGCTCCGCTGCTAATTTTACGCAGATTCCTGCGAGAGAAGACGATGGCGGATCCCCTACCGTCAAGCCGCGGTAGAAAATGCGCCCAGAGTTAGGATTTCTAGGGAGAAGAGCGTGAATTTCCCCTTCGTCGCATCTCTTGGAGCTGGCCAGTCTCTAGCAGATCGCACACGCAAGAAGATCTCTAAGCGAATTCTTCCATTCGTCTTCCTTCTGTATGTCATCGCTTATTTGGACAGAGCCAATGTAGCTTTCGCCAAGCTGCCTATGACCGCGGATCTAGGGTTTTCTGAGGCCATATTCGGCTTCGGCTCTGGGATCTTCTTTATAGGATACCTCTTACTTGAGATACCAGGGGCGCTGATTGTGGAGCGCTGGGGTGCACGCTGGTGGATGGCTCGTATCCTCATCACCTGGGGACTGTGCACAGCATTGATTGGAATGATTCATACACCGATGCAGTTTTACGTAGCTCGGACGCTGTTAGGCATTGCTGAAGGAGGCTTTTTCCCCGCAATCGTTGTCTATCTGACCCATTGGTTTAGGAAAAGAGACCGGGCACGGGCTATGGCGGGCTTCTTGATCGCCTCCCCGGCGGCTCTTGTCATTGGTTCGCCCATTTCTGCATACATACTGCAGTTCAATTGGTTTGGACTTGCCGGGTGGAGATGGATGTTCATCTTGGAGGGTATCCCTGCTGTTGTAGTCGGGATCATCACGATTTTTTATATGACTGACCATCCGAGGAAAGCGGATTGGCTTTCACCAGAAGAGCAAGACTGGATAACCTCTCAGCTAGAAGAGGAAAGATTGCAGAAAAGAGCGAGTGGCCACCTTTCCTTGTGGCAAGGCCTACGACATCGCAACGTTATGCTTCTAGCCCTTGCCAGTTGCTTTGGAAACATCGGCATCTTCGCTTTCGTCCTGTGGCTGCCGACTATGATCCAAAAATCTTCTGGTCTGTCCACCGTTCTCTCGACAGCCTACTCTGCACTCCCGTTCGCTTGTGCGCTGGTTTTGATACCAATCATCAGCTGGTATTCAGATCGAACAGGAAAGAGGAAAGTGTGTGTGATCGGTCCACTCATATTCGCCGCTACCTTTCTCGCGCTAAGCATGATCCCAAACCAATCTTTTGCGGTCGTCTTTGCCTGTCTGTGTATTGCTGGAGCGTTCACCTATTCGTGGGGACCTTCTTTTTGGGTGCTACCAACGTTGATCTTGGGGGAGACCGCTGCGGCTGCATCAATAGGCTTGATCAACATCATTGGCAACTTAGGTTCTTTCTTCGGGCCTTCAATTGTTGGTGCGTTGTTATCACACGGTTTTTCTCTTACGATAGTCGTGCTATTTCTTTCCTCATGTTTCCTGGTTTCTGCAGCGCTTGTTTCTGGAGTGTTTGTCAGACCCGAAGTAGCACTTAATTCGGATAAACCTCAGGAGACTGTGAGAACTCGTCAAACCACGCTCTCATAGCTGGAAGGATTGATACCACGGCGAGGGTCAATAGAGCTAGTTCATCGTAGTCATGTAGTCATCCCCGAGTGGACACTTTTGCGAAGATACGGAAGCAAACATCAACCAGGCGGACAATACCTCAAAGGAGAGAGTTAAGCTATGAAAGGAAGTTGGATCGTTTCGCTTCTTCTTGCCTTATTTAGTTTTGACCAGAGCTATCGTGCGGACCCCAAATCGTTGGCAATCTACTGGGTTGACGTGGGCGGAGGTGCAGCGACCCTGATCGTCACACCGCAAGGAGAGTCATTGTTGATTGATTCGGGTGAAGACTTAGATCGCGACGCTTCGCGCATTCACTACGTAGCCACCCAAGTCGCAGGCCTCAAGCAAATCGATCAGGTCGTATTCACCCACTGGCACTCGGATCACTTTGGAGGCGCCTATAAACTCAGTCGGCTCATGCCGCTCGGCAAGTTCTATGCTAACCGAAGCATCCCAGAGGTTGCTCCCGATCCTGCATCTCCAGCCCAGGTTCCCGTAATTGCTAAATCACTCGCACAATTCAAGAGTATTGCCGGAAAAAACTTTAGGACTTTGGCTCCAGGAGAGCAGCTCCGATTGAGGCAGAGTGGTAGCCGGGCGTTAGAGATACAGTGCCTAGCTGGCGACAAGAAGGTTATTTCCGCACCCGCCAATGCCCCTGGGAATCCAGTCTGCAGCAAAAGGAAGGTTGGTCCCGACGATTTGACAGATAATGCCAGAAGTTTGGTCCTGCGGCTCAAGTACGGAGTCTTTTCATTCCTTGTCACCGGCGATCTGACATGGAATGCCGAAGAGCATCTTGTTTGTCCTAAGAATCTGATTGGCGACGTGGATCTTTTTCAAATCGGCCATCACGGCTTGGACCAAAGTAACAATCCATTGTTGATCGAGACAATTCACCCAAGGGTTGTGGTCATCAATAACTCTCAGAAGAAGGGTGCTGAGCCTAACACCATGAAGACGCTACAAAGCACGAAGAGCGTCGAGGCGATTTGGCAAATCCACCGCAACATTCGGACAGGAGATGACTTGAATACTGCTCCTGAGTTCATTGCGAACGCCAAGGAGGATGACAACAACGTCAAAGCAGAGTTCATAAAAGCGACCATTCAATCCGACGGCCGGTTCTCAGTTCAGATCGGTACAAACGGAAACCCCCAAACATATCTCCCTCGCAAAGGTTAGCCGAGTGCTAGGTTGGTTATGGTATTCACCGCCCTTCACATTGTTAATAACTACGGTACTGCCATCCTAGGGCTTGGCAGTCGTCCCGTTGGCTGGGCGCTTGTTTGTCCACTCAGGTATCGGGGTTTTGCATTGCTGGGACTGACGAGTCGGGACCCTGCTTAGGTAGACAAGCAAAGGAGCGATTTGTCTTTTTTTAGTGGAGTGCTCTGGGAGGGACCAATCTCTGGAGTGCTTTGTTCGTTTCTTGCATTGCGGTGGAGAGGGGTCAAAAGCCATGGCCTGGTTCATTTTTCGGAACGGCTTGCCTTCAGCCGATAGGTGGGTGATGAGGGTTTCAACGAGTCAGCAACCCTGTTCTTCAGCGCCATCGCGAAAAAGAAATTACCAGCCGGACCATAGTGTCCAATATAGTAGCGATCCAAATATGAGTCCTCGTCGAGTTTGAAGGTCTTGAATTCAACGAGATGGGCTTCTCTCAAATCAAGAAACGGGTAGTTGTGCTGTCTTAGGTAGTCCAGCAATCGTTGGTCGAATAGGCTTTCTCCTTTGAGGTAGCTCCTAACACTCTTTCGACTGTAAGAAAGAACGACTAAGAGTTCCTTTCCAGATTCCCTTACATACCTCTCTGCCATTTCGACGATCTTGATCGTGGAGAAGACAGCTGCCTGTGTATGAAGCTCATGCAACCGCTTTGCTGGATTAGCTTCTTGTCCTTCGTGTGAGGCGGGAAGTCCAAAGCCTTCTGCTGCTGCCAAAACAGATTGGTTGTTAATCTTTCCGCTTTTTGTTTCGACGAAATAACGCAAGATGATGTCGCTCCCAAATCTCTTCAAAACCCAATTCAGATCGGTGAGCTGATACAAGTCCTGCGGTGTCGGACAAGGATTTGGGTGTTCAACGATTTCATCCTTGCCGACATTCACCCGAACATATGGGAGGGTTTCTTCTCTGGTGCCGCCTCGAATTCTTCGCCAACTGTCCAGGTTTCGAAAGTGGTCGTCATCATAAACATTCAGAATGATGTACTTAGCTGGATGATTCTTTTCCACTTTCCGCATGCGTAAGTAGGCTTGATAAACGCTGTATCCCCCGACACCAAAATTCTCGATAGGCTCCCCCAGGTGGGCAGCAAGAAATTCTTGCCAGGTCTCTCCGTCGTTCACCTGATCACAATGCGTGAAGCTATCGCCATAGGTATGGACTCGAGATGTAGTTTCTAAGAAGTTCACTCTCTTCCGGGCACCACTCTGTTCGTAATGATAAAACGTCTTCGATTTGTCGATTCCGTCTGGTCTGATCGAGTCCCGCAAAACCCAGCCCAACTCAGGAGAGAAAGTCCAACCTGCATTCGGAAAGTAACCGCCGGAGGCTGGAGTCTTTCCGACAAAGTCATCAATCTGTTCCTTGGAAGGCATTATTGACTTAAGGAACTTGATTTTGTCGGATTCTTGGATTTCGGAGTCGGCAGCCAATTGGGTTCCCACAAGTTTCGAGGAAAACGTTCCAAATCGAAGTGCTGTCACGCACAGCAAGAAAAAAACGATTCGTTTCCTGTCGATCGTGAATTCCAGGTTTGCCTTTATTGACATGACAGTTCTAGTAATAGTTAGAAGAATATTTCTCGTCAGGATTAGCCCTTGGAATGAATCTCACTCGAGTGTCGACTTGGATGGGAACGACTCACGTTTTCACGAAGTGCCAAGGCCGATTGACTCTCTGCTTTTCGCCTGGCGAGCAGATTACTCAGTCCGTCCGAACGGATGTGAAATATTTGAGACTAACAAAAGGCATGCGGAATTGAGGTCCTACCCTATCCTACACGAGCAGCTTCTTCACAACTTCTCCGGCTACATCGGTAAGGCGAAAATCTCTGCCCATATGACGATAAGTTAGGCGCTTATGGTCGAGTCCGAGACAATACAGAATGGTGGCGTGCAGATCGTGAATATGTATCTTATCTTCGACAATCTTCAGGCCAAGATCGTCCGTTCTGCCAATCACGCTACCACCCTTGATTCCGCCGCCGGCCAACCACAAGCTGAAAGCAAACGGATGGTGGTCACGTCCTTCTCCACCTTTTTCAGGGTTGTTGCTCTGGACCATGGGGGTTCGGCCGAACTCGCCTCCCCAGATTACGAGAGTAGAATCGAGCAAGCCGCGCTGCTTGAGATCCTTGATCAGCGCGGCTGTGGGTTGGTCGGTAATCCCACAGTTTCGCTTCAAGTTCTTCTCCAACTCGTTATGGTCATCCCAGCTACCGTGCATCAATTGCACAAACCTGACACCCCGCTCAACCATGCGTCGGGCCAAGAGACAATTTGTCGCATACGCCTTCGTGAGCGGTTGATTCACACCGTACATCTCCAGCGTGCTCGCAGATTCATTTGAAATATCCACCAATTCCGGGGCAGCGCTCTGCATGCGAAATGCCAGCTCATAGGAAGAGATTCTGGAGGCAATCTCCACGTCACCGGTTTCAATCCGATTCATCTCGTTGAGGTCTCGGAGGCCATCGAGTGTAGATCTCTGCAACTCAGCGTCAATACCTGCAGGATTCGAAAGGTACAGAACCGGTTCTCCAGTGCTTCGGAACGGCACTCCCTGATAAGTTGACGGCAGAAATCCGCTTCCCCAATTCCCGCTGCCCGCACCGGGAGAGGTACCCCCAGACCTTAGCACCACAAAACCTGGAAGATTCCCTGACTCGCTTCCCAGGCCATAGGTGATCCAAGTCCCCATGGAAGGGCGCCCAACCAATGGAGTTCCACAGTTGAACATCAACTGGCCAGGATGATGGTTGAACTGATCGGTAAACATCGAGCGAATCATGCAGATGTCGTCGGCACAGCCTGCAATATTCGGCATCCAATCAGAGAACTCCATTTGGCTCTGTCCGTGGGGTTTGAAGATACGCGGGCTGGCCCAGACTTTAGCTGTTGGTTTGATAAAAGCGAGTCGCAAGTCCTTAGTCATCGACTCAGGAAGTGACAGCCCTTCCCATTTTTTCATTTCGGGTTTCGGATCGAAGAGGTCGATGTGGCTCGGGCCTCCGTCCATGAAGAGGAAGATGACATTCGTCGCCTTCGCGGTAAAGTGAGCAGCTCTGGGAGCCAGAGGATTGGTTTCGCCCTGCAATCCTGCAGTGTCGCCAGTGCGTCCTTCTTGTCGCATCAAATGCCACAACGCTATTGTTCCCAAGCCGGAAGCAGAGCGCTGCAGGAATTTGCGGCGCGTTTGAACCTGTCTGAAGTCTCTTATGTTCATGCATCAGCTCCGTGTAATGAATTCTTCCAGATTCAGCAGCAGGCGACTGACACCCACCCACACCGCTGCGTCGGCGGGGCTGATCCCATCGAGATCTCTGGCGGGGAACAGAGAATCAACCAGTTCGGGCTTTCTGTTCAGAATTCCTTTCTGTTGCTGATAGTAGTTAAGCAAGCGATCTCTTTCCTGGGGCTTGGGTGCTCGGGACAGACACAGCTGGAAGCCGTAATTCAATCGGTCTAATACGCTACCTCTTTCTTCGCGGAGCACTCGTATTGCCAGTACTTGTGCCGCCTCCATGAAAACTGAATCATTGAGAAGATTCAACGCTTGCAGTGGCGTCGTTGAACGCTCTCGCCGACTACAGGGTACTAGCGAATTCGCAGCATCAAAGTTAACTAATTGCGGGTAGGGAGTTGTGCGCAGAAACAGGATATAGAGGCCGCGACGGTAGCGCTCGGGTCCGGTACTCTCCTTCCACTTGGCCTGACTGCCACCAAATCCGAGTTCGACCACGCCGGAAGGTTGAGGAGGACGGACGCTCTTGCCACCGACGGCAGAATCGAGCAGACCACTGGCAGCCAATGTGGCATCTCGAATGAGTTCTGCCGGAAGGCGAAGTCTTGCTTGGCGGGCCAGGAGTTTGTTATTTGGATCGCGAGACTGTAGCTCCGGCGTAACCTTTGATGACTGGCGATAGGTGCTTGAGTTGACGATCAGCTTATGTATCTGTTTCAGGTTCCAGCCATTCCTCATGAATTCAGTAGCCAGCCAGTCGAGCAGTTCAGGATGAGTTGGCGCATCCCCCCGAATGCCAAAATCGTCCGAAGTCTCAACTAACCCACGACCAAAGAACTCTTGCCACATTCTGTTCACCGCAACCCGCGCAGTCAAAGGATTGTCTGTGGAAACGAGCCACTTTGCGAGACTCAGTCGCGTTGGTCCCGACCCATGAGCCAGTTTGTTTAGGAACGCTGGCGTACCAGGCCGCACCTCGACACCTGGTTGCCGATGGTTGCCGCGGATCAGAATATGTGTTTCGGGAGGGTTCGGATTGTTTGCTATGGTCTGGGCCTCGCTTAAGGGCGGATACTCCGCTTTTAGCTTGTCCAGTTTCTCCTTGAGCTCTTTGAGCTTTAGTTCGGCATATCGCGCTGGACCAACAGCATCCTCATAGCGAGCCACAAAATGATCGGTTAGTTTGTCTCTCTGTTTCGGTGTACGGTGTCTTGAGTCCAGCTTTGCAATTTCTTGACCTCCGTCGGTAATGACCCCCAGGATATCCCAAGCAGAGTCGTACGAAGGGTTGAGGCCCGGATTTGCCGAGGCTTCGAGAATCCTTTTTTCCCAGTCGGCTTGCAGTTCTGGCACCTTATACTCGGCCAGAAGCGCCGTCCTTTTCTTGTCGTACTCAATCTTGTGTTGCAGATAAGGACCCAGCTCCTCTGAGGCCGGGGCCTCAATATTCAGCTCAATGGCGCTATTGAAAAAGGCATAGAGCTGATAGAACTCCTTCTGGCTGATGGGATCATACTTGTGGTCATGGCAGCGAGCACATCCAACCGTCAGACCTAACCAGACCGTGCCTATGGTGCTGACACGATCAATTCCCTGTTCGACACGGAATTCCTCTCGGTCGATTCCTCCTTCGCGGTTCGTCAGCGTATTGCGGAAGAACCCAGTAGCTATCTTTTGCTGGGTGGTCGCACTTGGAAGGAGGTCTCCAGCGATTTGTTCGATGGTGAACTGGTCAAAGGGCATGTTGCGGTTCAGCGCATCGATTACCCACTGGCGCCACTTCCAGGCGTAGGGGCGGATATCGTCTTTTTCATATCCATCGCTGTCGGCATAGTGAGCGAGATCGAGCCATTGCCGTGCCCATTTCTCTCCGTAATGTGGTGACGCGAGCAACCGATCGACGAGGTGCTCGAAAGCGTTAGGATGTTTGTCTTCCAGAAACTCTTTGACTTCCCCGGGTGTTGGGGGCAATCCAACAAGGTCTAAACTTACGCGCCGGATCAGAGTAGTTCGATCCGCCTCCTGAGACGCTTGAAGACCTTCCTTTTGTAACCGGGCTCGGATGAATGCATCGATGGGATTTCTCACCTGTTTATCGCGGCGCACTTTGGGGATCGCCGAACGCAGTGGAGGTGAGAAAGCCCAATGGTTGCTGTGAGGGCGCGTCTGTTCTGCCGAAACCCCGGTCTCAGGCTTGGGTACTGCCTCTTCAGGCCACAGGGCGCCCTGATCAATCCAGGCTCGCAGCAGCCCTACTTGGTCAGAACTGAGAGGTTCGCCGTCCATTGGCATTCGCAGGCCTTTCTGAAGGCCGGCCACCAAATGGATCAGCTTGCTATTGGCGCTATCCCGAGGTTTTATCACTGCCCCCGAGTATCCACCCTTGAGCGCATCAGCTCTGCGGTCCAGCCTAAGGCCGCCTAACTGCTGGTTTGGGCCATGACAGAACTGGCACTTATTCAGGAGTAATGAGGCGATATCTCGCGAGAAATCAATCGTGATTTGGGAAGCCGGAGGTAAGAGGGATGCAGAATCCTGACCTTTAGGTAGCTGCGGCAGGACCACCGATTGATTAATCAGGGGGTTTGAAAGGGCAAACAGGACCAGTCCAATCCAAAATCGCCGCCAATATCCGTTTCGAATGAGAGAGCGGAAAAAGAAAGGTGCTGCCAGCGAAGTCATTTGCCATTCCTCAATGATCTGGGATCAGCAGGCCGACTCTTGCCCAACAAGGTCCGAGAGCCGGGAAACCGCGGTAGCAGCTCTACTACCACTTGAGATCTTGGCAAGATTCTTGGCGCGCAGTATCTTGGTTGTAATATAAGATGTCAACCAAAAAAGAAGCAAAAAGCTCAGCCCTGCTCTTGTAATTAGAAGTCAGCTTCTTATTTTAGGGCCTTTTCCTGGCGGATTTCAGTGACTGTCAAGCCTCGGGTCCGTAGTCGCCCCGCTCACCGGGAGGAGCCTGCTAAGACACGTGCCGAAGCTTGGTCACCCGACCGATTTCCACGAACTCCACCACAAAAATATTGCCCTCGCGATCGAAGCACGCACTATGGGGGCAAATAAACTTTCCCGGTGTGAACCGCTGACGCGGAAGCAGCCGGGTCTCTTGCCAGTTACTCTGGCTGTCGTCGCCCAAGTGCACTACGACCTCATTCGCACGGTTGAGTAGGGTTACACGGGCACCCAAATCAGGGACTACCACGGTGCCCTGGTATTGGTGAAAATGACAAGGTAGATTCGTTCCGCCAAACACACCGACGTGCTCCCCGTTCAACGTGAAACTCTGGATACGTTTGTTGCCACGATCGGCCACAACGATGATCGGTGTCGAGCCTCGTTGGTCACACCAGATGCCATGTGGCTGTTTCAGTTCACCCGGACCTGTACCGGTATTACCGAACGTTCGTATCAGTGTTCCTTTATTGTTATATTGAAGGATATGGCTCGATCCGTATCCGTCGGCAACATAGATGTCACCTTTTGGTGAAATTGCGAGATTGGTAGGAATGTATTTAATCGGCGGCTTACCTTCAACGGTTCCACTATACAAAGGAGATTCTTTTGGATAACCGAGCACGAGAACTTCTTCTCCGCTCAATGTCGTCTTGGTTACGGCTCTTCGCTTCGTGTCGCAGATATACAGGAATTCGTCCTTACCTTCCTTCTCCAAATGCAAACCATGTGCGCCATTCTTGAACTGTTGACCCCAGGAGCGGACGAACTTTCCTTTCGAATCGAAAACGACGATGCTATCGTCGCTCTCGCTAGTCCAATGTACCGTATGAGCGATATGAACATTTCCTTCGGAGTCCACGCACACACCATGGGTATTCCCGTAGCGGACCTGCTCGGGTAGCTCACCCCAATCATGGTAGACCTCGTATTTGTACTCTCCCTCGCCAAGAATAGGTCTAGCGTTTCCGGACTTACTGGTCGTGCCCACAA
>Ga0075423_10005778_pt1 | contig 11580 bp, 10 predicted proteins | sample SoiMethybrSBSTD2_FD_80114 | JGI IMG/M metagenome (GOLD analysis project Ga0075423, IMG submission 80114) | Bulk soil microbial communities from a Populus tree surrounding site in Tennessee, USA - Soil MetaG P. TD hybrid SBSTD2 | ecosystem: Environmental > Terrestrial > Soil > Tree plantation...
GCGACTGGGTTCGAACCGAGCGTTGTCGAAGGGCGGTTCATGATCCACGTCGCGAACAACAATCGACCCTGGATCGTGATCGTCGAACCGGATCCCGACGCCTCGCTCCTGGTCGTCGTCACCGCGTATGAGGTCTCCGAATGACCGAGCGTTCCTTACAGGTCACGTACCGGAAAGGCAAGCCGTTTTCCGCGTATCTGCACCTGTCGCATCAGACCGGAGAAAAGAGCGCGAGGACGGTTCCCTCAGCCGACGGTCTGCTCGTGATCGACTACGGACAGAACGGCAAGGCAATCGGCGTTGAAATCACAGCGCCTTCAGCCGTGCCTTTGGATCGCGTGAATGGTGTTCTCGCTGATCTCGGAGAGACGCCGCTCAGCGAACACGACTACCTGCCAGTTCGAGCAGCGTAAGCACCGAGAGCGTTCGCTGGGAATTCGGCGGCCATCACGCCGTCGAGTGCCGTGCTGGGCTCGGCGCCGTCAAGGCCGCGTCGCTCCGCTCCGCCGCCGCATTCCGCGGCGCTTCGGACCTTGACCGCGCCTGCGCCCAGCGCAATATTGCAGTTACCGTGATGGCCAAGAAACCGACGTTAGATCTACCTGACCTGGTCAACGCGTTTGTTCGAAAGATCAACAGTGATCCGCGCGAACCTGCAAGCGTCGACGAGGTGCCCGAGTACTTGCGTGAAAGTGCCAGCGATCCGGCTTCTGAACCAATCGACGGGTGGACCAACTGGCGCGTCGTCAGATGTGACAATTCCGCGCGGATCGAGCAACTAGAAAAACAGACGGGAAGGCCGTTTCCGCCATCCTTTCAGTACTTATTGACCCACTACTCCTTTCCGGCATTTGAATTCGGGCCGCTGATGTTCTTCGCGAATACTGGCGCGGACACGTTCTGGGAGCTCGGAAAACGGCTCTTCCAAGACAAGCACATGTCACCGCACTTGCTGGCGGCAGGCTTTCTCCAAATCGGGAATCCGTTCTTCTACAACTACGATCCAGTCTGCTTTGACACCAAGAGCGCACGAATCGAAAAGCGAATCGTTCAGCTGGATCACGAAGCGATTCTTCAGCACAGTGAGATGCACGTCGTCAAAGAGATTGCGCCTTCTTTTCTAGAGCTGATTGACGGCGCGGTTCGCTGAGCGAATGTGACTTCCGATGGAACCCTGCTGGTCGCCCGTTGACCGCGAACGGCGGTCGCCTATTCTGCGGTTCGTCGGTGCCGCGTGCACCGCTTCCGTCCGCACACATCCGCCGGCGGGAACACGCGTTCGTTCGCCGCACACACAGGCCGCGATCGCACGCTCCTGATTTCCAGACTCTAAACTGCATCACGCTCTGTGCGTGACCGCATCGCTCGATCAACTCTGTCGCGCGACTTGATGACGGCAGAGGGCCCTCATCCGCGCAATTGACCCGGGACGTCTCGGCAAATCCCTCGACGTCCCGAGCGCGAACACCCACAACAACCATTTCAGATTGTGGAGCGCGTTGCGATGGACGAGATCTTTCCGGCCGGTGAAACCAATGACGAGATCTCAATGGAGCGGTGTCGCGAGCTGCTCGGCGAGGAAGCGATCGACTTGCGCGACGACGAAGTCGATCGAATCCGCCGCTGTGCCGACGCCATACCTCAAGCCGTGATCAAGATGTTCCTCGACGAGGGGCGCCCGACGATTCACTAGCGCATGGGCACGAACTTGCGATCGCGGAATGGCGGGTCTATGCTGCCGGACATGGTCGGCGCGGTAATCTACGTGCGCGTCAGCACCAAGGAGCAGACCGAGAACCTGAGTCTGGCGACGCAGCTGAAGGCCTGCGAGGACTACTGCGACCGCCAGGCCTTCCACATCCTCGCGAGATTCCGCGAGGAAGGGGAGAGCGCGAAGGCCGCCGAACGTCGAAACCCCGCCGGCAGATCGGCCGGCTGTACGTCCATTGCTCCTTCAGCACCGAGAGCGGCAATTCGAATCAAGGCGTCGACGTCGTCCATCCGCACTGCCGCGGCAAGCGCCGGCGACTCGAAACGACGGTAAGTGAACGGTGCCCACAGGCGGTTGGGGTCGCCAGCCACCGTGCCGCCTTGGTCGCAAGCACCGAGTCGAGACAACACGACTCGCCCCTGTTGAGCGGCGCCATTCATCGAGAGCGTCGGTAGAAGTGCTACGAATTCGAACATATCTTCCATTTGCCACCGGCGTGGCCGCCGAAACTGTTCGGCCCTCTCATGCCTGACGTGTCGCTGTGCTCGACGCCGCGACCGAGCGATTCGCACCGCCAATGACTTAGTCAGATGATCGATTGAGCTGCGGACGTTCAATCGAAATGACGCTTTGCGAAGGCTCGACCGGATCCGGATTTCAGGTATTGCTCAAAGCGAGTAGCGTGCACCTCGTCAGAGAACTCAACCACGACGTGAATCCGCCAAGGTCCGTGCTTCGCCGTATGGGTGCAACGTCCGTCGTTGTGCCAGACCAGCCGTTGCCCCACGTTGCTCGTGACGCCGACGTAGTACCGCGGAGCACCTGCATCCGTCTTGAGCACGTAGACAAATCGTTTCGTAGTCATCGTGCGTGAGGAGGCAAGTTCATCGCCAGCCGATATGGCCCAGATTTCCAACTGGCGCGTTTTCGCGAAGCGCGGAGTACGCAGTTCTTGCACCGGCGGGGAATCGAATGATCGCAGAATCTGATAGCCTCGACTGGTTTTCGGGGGTCGCAGTTCTGCTGAGAAGACCGAAAGTGGATTGTGCGATTGTCCGGGAGTTGGATCCCACGAACTGAGGTTCGCCTTCGCCGCTCCGCCGGCTACGGCGCTATAGCCTTCGCCTGGCTCGCCGAGGCGAAAGGCGGATCTCAGTGGATAACGATACTTGGAAGTCCGCCTACGCCGCTTCGCGGCTACGGCGCGACAGCCTCCGCTCGGCTTGCCGAGCCGTAGCTCGGCGAAGCCGAGCGAAGGCTGGTGGACCTGACCGGGATCGAACCGGTGACCTCCTGAATGCCATTCAGGCGCGCTCCCAACTGCGCTACAGGCCCACGAAGGAAGAGACGACCCTTCATTATAGCGAACATTAAACGCGTCCGCTCGTGCCGCCGCAAAGGTGGATATGCGGATCGACTCGCTCAGAAATGATTGAAGGTGCAACAGCACGACTGCGATTAGAATCGCCGGCGTGCCCATACCAGCCGGGACGAAGCTCGGTCCGTACCAGATTTCGGCCCTCCTGGGCGTTGGCGGTATGGGCGAGGTGTATCGCGCGCACGACAGCCGCCTTCATCGGGAGGTCGCGGTCAAAGTCCTGCCGGAGCGCGTCGCCACCGACGGCGATCGCATCGCGCGGTTCGCGCAGGAAGCCCGCGCGACAGCTGCGCTCAATCACCCGAACATCGTCGCCCTTTACGATGTTGGTACCGACCGCGGGGCCGCGTATGTCGTTTCCGAGCTTCTGACGGGCGCGACCCTGCGCGAGCGAATCGAAGGACCGATCCCCGCGCGCAAGGTCGTCGAGATCGGTCTCGGGATCCTGAACGGCCTCGCCGCGGCGCACGAGCGCGGCATCGTCCATCGTGACTTGAAGCCGGAGAATATCTTTGTCACTGATGACGGCACGGTGAAGATCCTGGACTTCGGACTCGCGAAGCTGTCGCAACTGCCCGCGCTCGGGAGCGACGGCAGCCTCGCGACCATCACGTCGCCGCAAACGACGCCGGGGCTGCTGCTTGGCACGGTTGGCTACATGGCCCCGGAGCAGGTCCGCGGACTCCAGACCGATCAGCGCTCCGATCTCTTCGCGTTCGGCGCGATCGTCTATGAAATGCTCACGGGCACGCGGGCCTTCCAGGGCGCGACATCGGCCGACACGATGAACGCGATCCTGAGCCAGGATCCACCCGACCTGTCGAGCGCTCCGGGTGGAGTTCCACCGGCGATGAACGCGTTGATACGGCGGTGCCTGGAAAAGGACGCGCGCCATCGGTTCCAGTCCGCCCGCGATCTCGCGTTCGCGCTCGAAGCGGTGGCACTGGAGGGACGGAGCGGCGCCTCGTCGCTCGCCGTACCACCCCGGAGCCGATTGCGACCGGTGGCGGCGGTTTCAGCCGTCGGTGCGCTCGTGATCATCGCGACAGCGCTGACCGCGTCCGTGCTGTCTCGTCGCACAGGCGCCGAGGCGACGAAGCTCGCGATGTCGATCGCTGCGCCCCCGGGCACGGAGGTCGAGCAGACGCCGGCCCTTTCGCCGGACGGCCGCACGGTCGCCTTCAGTGGCTTTGTCGAGGGCTCCGGCTCGCGCTTGTTCGTCCGCTCGCTGAGCAGCTTCGACATGACGCCAGTCACCGGTACCGAAGGCGCGGTGTTGCCGTTTTGGGCGCCGGACGGCCGGTCGCTCGCCTACTTCGCGCGGGGGCGGTTGTGGCGCGTTGACCTCCCCCGCGGCGCGCCGCGGCTCGTCGCGAACGTTTCGGACCCGCGAGGCGGCACCTGGGGACGCGACAACGTCATCGTCTACTCGCCGCATCCCGACGGCGGCTTGTATCGCGTGCCTGCAGATGGCGGCACGCCGGTGGAGCTGACCACGCTCGACCGCACGAAGCAAGAGATCTCCCACCGATTTCCCCGATTTCTTCCTGACGGGCGCCATGTGCTGTTTTTGAATCGGGTCGCGACCGCCCATCTGAACCGCTACACGATCACCGCCGTTCCCGTGACGGGTGGAAGCTACACGACACTGGTCGAGGCCATGTCGCCCGGCGTCTTCGACGATGGCCGCCTGCTGTTCTTGCGTGACGACAGACTGTTTGCCCAGAGATTCGACCCGGTCTCGGTAACATTGTCCGGAGATCCCGAGCTCGTCGCCGAATCTGTCTGGTCGGACGCAGCAGGCATGGCAGGGCTCGTCGGGTTCGATGCCGCTCGCGGAGTGCTCGCCTGGCGGCCGGCGATGAGTCAGCGGGTGCACCTGACATGGAAGGGTCGTGACGGCACGACCAAAGAGGAGCTCACGCAACCGCATGCGGTCGAAGGTATTCCTTCTCCGGATGGGCGCCTGATCATGCTCACGCAACCCGACTCGCAGATGAACACCGTCAACTACTCGATATTCGATCGATCGCGCGGCACGGTCACGCCGTTCACGCCACCCGACACGACGTCCACCTCGCCAGTGTGGTCGCCCGATGGCCTGCGCGTCGTCTATTCGTCTTTGCGCGACGGCGCGTACGATCTGTACATCAAGGAAGCCAGATCGGGCGGCGCCGACACGCGGTTGTTACATACCGACGGCATGAAGGCGGCGCAGAGCTGGTCTTCGGACGGCAAAATCATTCTATTCAATGCCATCGATTCGAAGACGCGTCTCGATCTCTGGGCGATCGACGCGCGACCAGGAGCGACACCAAAAGTCTTCGCTGGCGGTGAAGCGGATCAATGCTGCGGAAGGTTCTCGCCCGATGGCGATTGGGTCGCGTACGTCTCGAACGAATCCGGACGGCCCGAGGTGTTCATCGTGCCGTCCGGCGGCGGCGCAGAACCAGTACGCATTTCCAAGGACGGCGGGACCGAGCCCGACTGGAGTGACCAGGGTGGCGAGGTTTATTTTCTCAGCCCCGAGAGCCGTCTGATGAGCGTCCGAGTCACGGTCACCTCTGGGAAACTCAATGCTGCGGCCCCGGTTTCGCTGTTTCCGATCAACGCGCGAGACAGGCCCGCCTTGCAGCTAACGGTGACCGGCGACCGCAACTACTTTCCAAAAGGCGATCGGTTTCTGGTAGCCGAAAGGGAAATCGATCCTCACGCAGGAACGATCAACGTCGTCTTGAACTGGTCTCCACGAATCCCTGATCACTGATCACTAATCCTGAATCACTGATCGTTGAATCCTCGGATCCTTGGATCGTTGAATCACCCTCGACGCCTCCTTACCAACCTGCTCTACGGCTTTCGCCCCGACTACATCGCAATTGTCGCCGCGGTATCGCTGATCCTTGCGGCCGTAGCCACACTGGCATGTTTTGTTCCCGCGCGCCGCGCCTCGCTCGTCGATCCGATCATTGCCCTCCGTCAGGAATATGAGGAATCCGCCATCCATTCCGCCGGCGAGCTGCATCGTCGTCGGTTGAGAGGACCAGTCCGTCTGCACGTAGAATCCGGGAATCCCACCGTGACTAGACAGCAACATCGACTAAGGGTTATGAGTACCGTGCGACTGCAGGCGCGGACAGGTACCACGAAAGGACTGATGCGATGATGCGTGTCGGCGTGTTGATGATGCTCACAACATCCTTGTCGCTCGGCCTCTTCGCGCGCGCCGCGGACCCGCGCGCGACGGTTGCACAGGGCGTCCTCGTCGGGACTACCGACAACGGCGTCTCGGTGTTCAGAGGCATTCCTTTCGCTGCACCGCCAGTTGGCGATCTCCGCTGGGCGCCGCCAAAGTCGCCGGCGAGTTGGGGCGCGCAGCCGCGGCAGGCGACCGCATTCGGCGCCGCGTGCACCCAGACGCTGCGGTCGCAAGGATCCGGGCAGTGGACGTCCGAATATATGAGTCCCGCCGAGCCCGGTGTTTCGGAAGACTGCCTGTTCTTGAACATCTGGACCCCGGCGACCCTTTCGGGCGCCGCACCATCTTCCACGCTGCCGGTCTTCTTCTATATCTACGGCGGCGGTTTCAACGAAGGGTCAGGCGCCGTTCCGGTGTACAACGGAGCGAATCTCGCAAAGAAGGGTCTCGTCGTCGTCACGGTGAACTATCGCGTGGGATCGCTCGGATTCATGGCGCATCCCGAACTTACCGCCGAGCAAGACGGGGCGTCCGGCAATTACGGGATTCAAGACCAGATTGCGGCGCTTCAATGGGTGCGCGACAACATCAAGGCATTCGGTGGAGATCCTTCGAAGGTAACAATCGCCGGCCAGTCGGCGGGTGCGATGTCCGTGCAGGCGTTGATCGTCTCTCCCGTCGCGAAGGGACTGTTCCGCGGCGCGGTGATCCAGAGCCCGGCAGCCCCCGGAACGAACGGCAACTACACGCCGCGCGCGGCGGCGGAGCAGTCTGCCGTCGCGGCGCTGGAGCGGGCGGGCGCCCATTCAATCAAAGATGCCCGCGCGTTGCCTGCGGCGCAGGCGAATGCCGCCGGCGGCCGTGGCGGTCTCGTTGCCGATGGCCGCATCGTGCCGGCGTCGCCGATGCCGGCCTTGTTCGTGAGCGACGTCCCGGTGATGATCGGCTACACGCTCAACGACCTGTTCGTGTCGCGCCCGCGCGCTACGGCCGAGAGCTGGAGTGCCGAGGTGAAGGAGCGCTACGGCGAACGCGCCGACGAGTTTCTCAAGTTCTATCCCGGGGCCACCGACGAGGAGGCGGCGCGATCGGCGCAGCGTGAAGCCGTGGACCGCGGCTTCCTGCTGAAGATCTTCGACTGGCTCGGCACCCGCGGCGGCACGAAGGCCGTCTACACGTATCTGTTCACGCACGTCGAGCCAGGGCCCGAGTCGGGCCGATACGGCGCGTTCCACACATCGGACGTCACGTACGAATTCAACACGCTGCACCTTTCGCCGGACCGCACGTTCACGGATATCGATCGGCAATTGGCGGATCAGTTTTCTTCCTACGTCGCCAACTTCGTGAAGACCGGAGATCCGAACGGTGGATCGCTGCCGAAGTGGACAGCGATGACGGCAGACAACAAGGCCGTGATGGATCTCGGGGATCGTGTCGTGTTGATCCGCGCGATTCCGTCAGGCGCGGACGCCGCCATCGCGGCGGGGAAGCCCCCGGCGAGTGGTCGCGGTCGCGGTGCCGGCCGCGGCGCGCAGCCGCGATAGCGATCCAGGAGGAGTAATGATGGAAGGACATCTGCTCGTCAGCCTGACGACGCTGGCGATTGTTGTCGCGGCGTCCGGCACCGCGTCGACACAACAGGCTCCCGCACCAGCGATGACGCTCAACATTCCGGGCTTTCCTGACGGCGGAATTATTCCCGTGCCATTCAGCCAGGCTGCTCCGGGCGCCGCACCCGGCGAAGGCACGTCACCGGCGATGACGTGGACCAACGCGCCGGCCGGCACGCAGTCGTTCGTGCTGCACATGCACGACCTCGACCTCGCCCGCAATCGCACCACCGACGATCAGGTGCATTGGGTCGTCTGGAACATTCCGGCGACTGCCACCGGACTTCCTGAAGGGGTCCCCAGAGGCGAGAAGCGTGCTGATGGAAGCCAGCAGATCAGTGTGACCGGCCCCGTCTATCGCGGCCCCGGCGCAGCCGCCACCGGCCCGTTGCATCACTACATGTTTGAGCTGTATGCGCTCGACACGCGAATTGACGTCGCGTCGACCGGCGATGCGTTCGAGACTCGGGCGAATGTCTTGAAAGCCATCCAGGGGCACATTCTCGCGAAGGCCGTCTACGGCGGACGTTTCCGTCGGCCACAATAGACGTCCAGTTGGAGTCGGTTCTACCGATCGACGAGCGTCCACGGGCCTTTGCGACCCGACGCTGTCACGCGGGACCTCGCGCCCGTGATCCACACCGCCGTCGGTAGATCGTCTCTCAGAACGCGAGCGTGAACACCAGCACGCCTAGCACGAACCAGATCGCGGCATAGGCAAACTGGTAACCAATGAACCGCCGGAAATCGATTCGGGCGATCCCCGCGCCCACTGCCGCCCAGAACGGCGTCAACAGATTCCCCATCTGGTCGCCAATCGACAACGCCAGAAGACCCTGTTGTGCCGTCGCGCCAACCGCAGTCGCAGCCGTGACCGTCACATAGCCTTGAATGACCCATTGGCCGCCGCTCGAAGGAACGAAGCAGGCCACCACTGTGGAAATCAGCGCCGTGAAGAACGGAAGGGTATGCCGTGTAGACACGGTCGCGAGCAACCCACCGATCGTACTGCCGAGCGTCGTGAACTGCAGCAGACCGGCGACCCCGCCGTAAAGGTGGTACATCACGACGATCGGCCAGCATGACAGGATCGCGTGCTGAAGCGCGCGGTTGAAGTTGGAAACGTTCCGATGCACGAGCAGCGCCAGGCCGAACAGGACAGTGTTCAGCGAGTTGAGATCGAGCCCGAGGTGTTTGACGGCGAAATGATAGTAGACCCAGGCCGCCAGCGCGGCGACAAGGATGGCCACCGGTATCGAGCTTCGCTCGACGCGGCCCGAGAGAGTTGGACGCGGCGCGCCATGGGCGATCGGTTCTGCTTCAGCGATCACGAGGAGCGGCTCGGCAAGCCTCAATGCATCAGGAAACTGGGAGAGCGGCTGCGGATGGCGCGGATGCAGGAATCGCGCTGCGACAATGACTGCGATGAAGAACGTGCCGAGGAAGACGAAGGTGGCCGGCGCCCAGATCGTGGTCGACAGCGGCATCAGACCGGTCTGCTTCTCGAGAAAATGACCCGGAGTATTCATCAGGAGCGGGGCACTCGCCGAGAGCCCGAACTGCCAGACCGACCCGGCCGCCGAGGTCGTGGCGAGAAGGAATGGAAAATCAACCTCAATCTCCTTCTTCTCCGCCTCGCGGGCAAAGTAGATCGACACGAGCGGACCGAGCGCGATGGCCAGCCCCCAGTAGAGATATGCCAGGCACGCCACCACCAGACAGGACGTTGCGAATACCTGGCCTCGGGTGTGGGGCAGGCGAGAGACCCAGGCAACCGCGCGCCTGAACACCGGCGCCGCGCCGAGAGTCGAACTCAGCAACAGGATCAACGCCATCTGCATCGTGAACGGGAGCAGCATCCAGAGGCCGCGATAGAACGCGTCCATGACGGCCGCGCCCGGATTGCCAATCGCAAGCGCCGCGACGCCGAGCGCCAGCAGCATTCCGACCGCCGTGGACATGGCGTCTGGAATGACTCGACCGATGGCTTCGGAGAAACGAGTCAGCCGGTCGGTAGGAATCGCCGTCGGCGTGTAGACAGGAGGCATCTGTTAGACAGAAGAGGAGGTCAAAGAGTGTCGTTCTCAGACCACGGCATGTCTCGTCGCATGCTACTTCTCGTATCTCAGCCGACATATCTTAGTGCTTTGCGCCGCATCTGTACGACGGTAGCATTCAGCGTGTCGTCGCTTCGGATGTCCCCAGTCGATTGACAACACGCGATTCGATGTACCGCGACCTGGTGATCCCGCGGGAGCGGCGCGAAATATCGATGCTCATTGTGCGGCAACGGGAAGCGGTCATGACGTGACGCCATCCATAACGAAACATGCGCTCGCGATAGTATTTGTTGCCGCCCTCAGTCAAGCGGTCACACTGTCTCAGTCGCCGCTGCCCCAGACGCAACCGAGTCTTTCCACAAACCCGGCCAGCATGCGCTCCTGGGCGAATCGCCTGCTGGCCCACGATCCGAAGATGCGCGCAGCCGCCCAAGACGCGCTGGTCCAGGGGGCGCAGCGATCGTTGCCTTTGCTGAGACGATTCCTCAGCCCTGAGCACGAAGACTTGCATGCGGTAACTTTTGAAATCATCCGGCGAATCGGTCCGCCTGCCATTCCGCTGCTGGTGGACCTGCTGCGGCATGAGTGGGAATCGATTCGGCGCAGCGCCGTTGATGTCTTGATTGACTTTGCGCCCCATACGGAATGGATTCAACCGGCCTTGAGGCGGGCGCTGAGCGACGAAGATGCGATGGTCGCGGGGGATGCCGCACGCGCATTGGGCGCTTTGGGAAAGCGGGCGAGCCCTTCGGTTGGTGCGCTCGTCAAGACGCTTTCGCACGACAACCCATACGTCCGCATCTATGCAGCGGAAGCCCTGGCGTCGATCGGTCCGAGCGCGGCCACGGCGACAAGCGCCCTGGCAGAAGCCCTCAGCGATCCCACTCCCGGTGTTCGATGGGCAGCCTGTGAGGCGCTCGCAAGCATCGGCCCGGCTGCGCAGTCTGCAGTGCCGCAGTTAATCGAATCGCTCGAGGATGAATTCCTTTATGTGCGTATCTTCGCGGCCGGCGCTCTGGGAAGCATCGGGCCTAGAGCACAGTCGGCCCAAGAGGCGCTGAAGGCGGCAGCAAACGATCCTGCGTTGCGCACCGAAGCAGAGTGGGCGTTGAGTCGAATCGCTGGCGTGAAATCTACCGAGCCTGTCGCGTCACACGCTGTGCCCGCGGGTTCCGTCGAACCGCCACTCGAGACGGCACCTGCTCAAACGGGCACTCCTCCGCTTAACTGGGATACGACGACCGGTCGGAACATCGTCTGGAGTGTCGAATTGGGAAACGAAACCTATGGTCGTCCCGTCGCTGCTGGAGATGCAGTGTATGTGGGCACCGACAACGCGAGGCACATGAACCCCGACTACCAGGAAGACGCCGGCGTGCTCATGGCCTTTCAAGCGAAGGATGGCAAATTCCTTTGGCAGGATGTGGCGCCACGAGTGGAGCGTGGCCTCCGAGAGTTTCTCCTGCCTTCGACAACCAGCGCGCCGTATGTGGAGGGAGACCGATTGTTCTATGTCACCTCCGAGTGCCAACTCCGTTCCCTAGACACGCAGGGTTCCCGCATCTGGGAATTGGACATGTGCGGCCGTCTCGGTGTCTTTCCGCATGAAGCCACCAATA
>Ga0075423_10005779_pt1 | contig 11579 bp, 13 predicted proteins | sample SoiMethybrSBSTD2_FD_80114 | JGI IMG/M metagenome (GOLD analysis project Ga0075423, IMG submission 80114) | Bulk soil microbial communities from a Populus tree surrounding site in Tennessee, USA - Soil MetaG P. TD hybrid SBSTD2 | ecosystem: Environmental > Terrestrial > Soil > Tree plantation...
ATGTTAGTACGGCCCGGGTCGAGGCGGCGCTCCAGCCGTTGTTCGCGGCGGGCCGGGCCGATTCGTCGTCGCCGCTAGTTGCGGCGGCCGCCCGTTCGCTTGGTGTCAGCACGCCCGAGCTGAACGCCGCGCTCGTGCACGCCAAGCTGAGCCTGGCCGGAGGCACGCATGTCAGGCAGAGCCCGGGCGGCACGAAGGCGGTCGGTTCCAAGTCGGCGGAGGAGCGGCAGGGCCACGCTGCCCTGGCGGCGGCGGTGGCCCAGGCGCTGCATGTTAGTACGGCCCGGGTCGAGGCGGCGCTCCAGCCGTTGTTCGCGGCGGGCCGGGCCGATTCGTCGTCGCCGCTAGTTGCGGCGGCCGCCCGTTCGCTTGATGTCAGCACGCCCCAGCTGTTCGCGGCGCTAAGGCACGCCAAGGTGAGCCTGGCCCCAGGCAGCTGACGCCGTCCTGAATGCCGTTAGGGAACGTGCGCGATACTGGCCGGGTGCGGGTGCTCGTAGTCGACGATGAGGAGGCGGTACGCAGCGCGCTGACCCACGCACTGCAGCGCGACGGCTACGAGGTGTCCACGGCGGCCGACGGCACCACCGCGCTAGCTGCGCTGCTGCGGAACCGGCATGAGGCGATCGTGCTCGACGTCCTCATGCCGGAGCCGGGCGGGCTTGAGGTGTGCCGCGCGATCAGGGCGCGCGGCGACGACACTCCGATTCTGATGCTGACCGCGCGGGACCTGGTGTCCGACCGGGTCGCCGGGCTTGACGCGGGCGCCGACGACTACCTGGCCAAGCCGTTCGCCCTGGAGGAACTGCGGGCGCGGCTGCGCGCGTTGCTGCGGCGCAGCGGCGCGGGCGCCGAGCTGCTCCGGTTCGCCGGAGTTGAGCTCGATCTCGCGGCACACCAGGCACGTCGCCGCGGCGAGCGGCTGCCACTGACCAAGACTGAGTTCGCGTTGCTTGAACTGTTCCTTCGCAACCCGGGCCGGGTGCTTTCCCGGACCCAGATATTCGAATCGGTGTGGGGGTACGATTTCGGCCCGGAATCGAACGGGCTGTGGGTCTATATCGGCTACTTGCGGCGGAAGATGGGTGAGCCGCGGCTGATCCAAACCGTCCGCGGGATCGGCTACGTGCTGCGGGAAGAGACATGAGCCTGCGCACCAGGGTCGCGATCGCCGTCGGCGCGGTCGTCTTCGGCACGCTGGCAATCGTGGCGACGGTTATCTATCCGGCGGTCGGTGCGAACCTCCGCGGAAAGAACGACCAAGCTCTGATCCAGGTGGCCAAAGAGGCGCCGACGATAGCGACGAAGCTCAAACAAGCCGGCACCGTCGGGCAGCTGGTCCCGTTCGGCGCCACGCAACTGCAGATCCTGCCCGATGCCTCGGCCGGCCCCACGAACGGGTTCGTCGACCTCACCGCTCATGACGTCCAGGTGGCGGGCGGGCAAGCTGGGCCGTATTTCCACGACGAAGCCTACGGACGCGTCGACTACCGCATTTACGCCATGCAGTTCCCAGGCAGTCCCGGAACGCTGGTCCGCGCCGCGTTGCCGCTGTCGGATGCGGCATCGACCCAGACGGCGCTTGGCTGGCTGCTCGTCGTACTCATACCGGTCGGCGCGATCGGCGCCGCACTAGTGGCGCGGCTGGCCGCGGGCCGGGTGCTGCGCCCGGTCGGCCAGCTGACCGAAACCGTCGAGCGGATCAGGGCCACCGGCGACCTCAGCGCGCCGATCGAGACACCGGGCCAGGACGAGATCAGCCGGCTCGGCCAGGCATTCGCGGCGATGACGGCCGCGCTGGACGAATCGGTGGGCGCACAGCGCCGACTGGTCGCCGACGCCTCGCACGAGCTGCGCACGCCCCTCACCAGCCTGACCACCAATCTCGAACTGCTCGCTGAACGGCCGGACGACCCCGGCGCGCAGGCGCTGGTCGCCGCCGCGCTGGCCGAGGCCGGTGAGCTGCGCATGCTGATCAACGACCTCGTCGAGCTCGCGCGTGACGGGCAGGCCTCGTTCCACGTCGAAGACGTCCGGCTGGACCTGGTCGCGGAACGGGTCGCAACGCGGGCCGTCGGCCGCGCGTCGGGGCTGACGTGGGAGCTCGACTGTCAGCCGACTCTGGTCCGCGGCGACCCGGACGCCCTGGAACGGGCGATCGGGAACCTGGTCGACAACGCGCTGAAATGGAGCCCACCGGGTGGCCGCATCCGCATATCGGCAGTCGGCGGGACGGTCGAGGTCAGCGACGAGGGGCCAGGAATTCCTGCGGACGACCTGCCATACGTCTTCGATCGCTTCTACCGGTCGGCACAGGCACGGGCGCTGCCCGGCTCGGGCCTCGGCCTCGCGATCGTGCGCAGGATCGCCGACATGCACGACGGAACCGTCCAAGCAATTCCGCTGCAACAAGGGGTCAAGTTCCGGATCAGCATCCCGGAGATCGCCGTCGATCAGCCCACGGTGGAACCAACTACAGTACGCAGCTGACCCTGCGCTTCGCGCGCACCGACCGGTCGGCGATACCCAGGGCACGCTGATTCTCACCCCGCTCGGCTGGGGCGCTGCAAACCGAACCGCCGTTGCGCGCGGTCAGTGGCTGGGCGGGGGGCGAAGAAGATCTTCGTTCTCACCGCGTCCATCGTGTACGGCCTGGCGTTGTTCGTGATCGCCATCGCCAGCGACTTCAACGGTTTCCTCGTCTGCATGGCCATAAGTGGGCTCGGCTTCGGGGTGTACGTGGCGGTGGACCTCGCGCTTGTGGTGGACGTGCTGCCCGGCAGGCGCAGCGCCGCCAAGGATCTGGGTGTGTTCAACATCGCCGGCGCACTTCCCTTTTCCATCGCGCCCGCGATCGCGCCGGCCATCCTGGCCGTCGGCGGCGGCAGCTACGGCGTGCTGTACACGGTCGCCGGACTGTGCGCCATCATCGGCGCCGCCGCGATCCTGCCCGTGCGCCGGGTCCGGTGAGGCCCGGCAGCGGCGCAGCACGGCCACACGCAAGGGGCTACCTGCGGCGGATACGGCCGGGCCCCAGGGTAGGGCCCGGCCGTGTCGTCCTGCCGGGGGTCAGGCCGCGACGTTCTGGTAGGCGCGCGGCGTGTCGGCGGCGTCCATTGCGGCGGTGATCGGGGAGGGCCGGAAGCCCTTGACGACCAGCCAGACGCCAAGCGAGAACTCCCAAACAGCCACCGGGAGGAAACCCAGCGCGAGCACGGTGATTTGGTGGTCGGTGCGGAACAGGGTCGTGACGACAGAGGCGATGAGCAGGGGGGCTCCGATGAGTCCCAGCACGGGAAGGATGCGGGGCACGAGCCGGGACCGGTACAGCAACGAGCCCAGCAGCAGCGCGTTGATGGCGGGCATGAGGCTCTGCCCGAACAGGAACGTCCAGTTGTAGACCGCGACGTGCGAGGCGGCGGTGGCGACGAGCGCGGCGGTGTTTGCCCCGGCCGCCCCGCCCAGGTCCTGTCGCAAGGTCACCAGCGACAACAGGCTGACGACGCCGACAAAGATCATGCTGCCTTCCAGGACGCGGGCGGTGACAAAGCCCAGCGCGGCGGCTTCGTTCTGCCGCTTGACCACCGGGTACAGCGTGACCGCGGTGCCGATGCCGGCGAGGGCGACGATCAGCTCGAGGAAGCCGCCGACGAGCACGGCGGTGTGGCTGCCGGAGCTGAGGATCCAGTCCTGGTGGTTCTTGATGGGGCCGTAGAGGGCGAGGGTGGGGATCGAGATGAAGGTGATCAGGTAGAAGATGCCCGCGACGAGCGCGGTCTTCCTTGTCGGGCTCATCGGGATTCTTTTCGCCGGTGGTTTCGTTGCTGGGCGCTGGACGGTGGTGGCCATGTCGGTCTCCTTTGCGTGAAGCTGCTGAGTTATCGGGCCCCGGCGGCGGGCGCTTCGGGATGGCCGGGGTCGAGGTGATTGACTGAGATCAGGGGCAAGCCCAGGTCGCGTATTTTCTGGAGCAATCCATGCAGCGCCGCCTGGTCGGCTACCGGGCCGTGGATGATGGTGGTGCCGTCGCTGTCGTGGGTGAGGGTCAGCCCGTCGAACCAGCCGGCCCACCGGGCGTTGAGGCGCCCCTTGACGCGGATCTCGTACCGTCCAGGGTTCTGATGGCGGTCGGCCGATGTCGCGCTCATGGTGCTCCTCCTGCCATTGCCCGCCTGGCTGGATCTCCGCCGGGCGGTGCGACGCTTTCCTGTGGCTGATCGGAAGCTATGAGCGGATGTGGTGAGCAGGCATCACCACACCTGATGATTGATGTGGTGATTCAGGCGGTGGGGGCGTGGCCGGTGGGCTCTGAACTCGGGATCCGTGAACGGCGGGTCAGGGCCGGGGGCTATGGGCCCGGGACAGCAGGTTGAGTTCGGCGGCTCGGCGGACCGCTGCCCTGCGGTTGGTCACCGCGAGTTTGGCGTAGATGTTCTTGGTGTGCGTCCTCATGGTGTTCAGGGACACCATGAGCTCGCGCGCGATGGCCGGGCCGTCCAGCTCGCTTCCGAGCAGCCGCAGGACGTCGAGTTCGCGTTCGCTGAGCGGCTCAATCAGGGCCTGCTCCATGGGGCCGCCGTGCCCGGCCCCGCTCGCGGCTACCAGGAGCCGACGGACGTAGTCCTGCCTGGCCCCCTGTTTCGCGGCCGCTCTCAGCAGGGCAGCCATTGGCGGTCCCTGATCTGTGAAGACCCGGACATAGCCCTCCGGCTCGGCCAGCGTCACCGCCCGGTCCAGGAAGCCAAGCGCGGCCGGGACGTCTCCGAGCGCCTGGTGCGCGAGCGCCTGCAGCACCAGGATTTCGATGACGCGTCCCGTCCTCCCTCCCCCTTCCGCCGCGGGCAGGAGGCGCTCCAGGAGCCGGACCGCCTGGTGAAGGTAAGGCTCCGCACGCTCGCCCTGGTGCCGCGCCAGGAGCAGCCTGGCCAGGGTGATGTGCTCGAACTCGCGCAAGTAGCTGAGGTCGTCGTCAACGGACAAGCCTTGCTCACGCGCCCAGCCGAGGGCCTCACTGACTCTGCCCAGCGCGATCCAGATCCTTGCTCTCAACGCCGGGACCGGCCGCACGTTCGGGAAGAAGTCACTCACATAGAGGCGCTCTGCCTCGTTGAGCAGGTCGAGCGCGCCGCGGAGATCTCCTTCGGCCTCCCGTACCCGGGCCATCGCCATACGCCAGCGGTACCGGTTCTGCGGCAACCCGGTGTGCTCGCCGAGTTCGTGGCTTCGGAGCAGAAGCTGTGTGGCGGCCGGCAGATCGTCGCGCTCGCGGGAGATCTCACTCATGCCCACGTACATGTCCGCGGTTCCCCGCAGCACTGGCCCGCCTTGCTCACCTGCGAGCTGCAACGCCCGCTCGAGGGTGCGCAGCGCCTCGCCGAGACGGCCTTGCGTGCTCCGGATGTCCGCCAGCGCGATCGAGCAGCCCAGGATGTCAGCGACGAACCCGGCCCGCCGCAGGCCGTCCACGCAGGCGGAGTAGGCCCCATGCGCGGCGTCCAGATTGCCGCTGGCCCAGTACACGAGCCCCAGCAGACCCGCTGCCGAAGCGCGGCAGAGATGGTCGTCGTCCAGCGCGAGCTCGATCGCCCGCTGGGCGTGCCTGCCAGTGCCGGGTGCGTCGCCTCGGGCCAGCGCCTGTCCCGTGCGGTACAGCTCGATCGTCGCAGGAAGACGACGGTATTCCTCCTCGTCGGCGACGACCATTTCCGCCGGAGCGCCTGGTGGTTCCTCGCGGAGGCCTGTCGCTGGCTCCAGCCACCGCTCGGCGTCCCGCAGCCGATCCTCGACTCCCTCGAGTTCGCCGCTCAGCAGCAATACCCCGGCAAAGTAAACGCTGAGCACCGGCCTGGCCTGGACCACTTCGTCGGGGAGCACCTCCAGCCAGCCACGCAGCTTGGCCTCCTGCCGGGTCCGGCGCATTGCCGGGATCGCCAGCTCGACCAGGCCGGCCGCTCGCTCGAAATCCCCGGCGGCCAGCGCGTGGCCGATAGCCGCTGGCCGCTCGCCGTTCTGCTCGTACCAGTCGCTCGCCCGCCGGTGCAGGTCCGGCACCTGGCCGGGTTCCTCGTCCTGCAGCCGCGCCTGCAGCACGTCAGCAAACAGATGGTGGTAGCGATACCACCGGCGGCGGTCATCGAGCGAGACCAGGAACAGGTTCCCCCGGTCCAGCGCCTCCAGCATGCCCTTGCCACCACCCTGCCGCGTGACGGCATCGCAGAGTGGACCGCTCAGCCGGCTCAGGATGGAGGTCTGCAGCAAGAAGGCCTGGACACGATCGGACTGACGCGCCAGCACCTCCTCGGCCAGGTAGTCGACAACGTAACGGTCATCTCCCGCGAAACCGGCAATGAAGCCGGCGACGTCGTCTCTCCCCTGCATCGACAGCGCGGCCAGCTGGAGGGCGGCGATCCAGCCCTCGGTGCGCCCCTCCAGCGCGGTCACGTCCCGCGCCGTCAGTTGCAGGCCCATCATTTCGTTGAGGTACGCCGCGGCCTCATCGGCGGTGAAGCGCAGCTCGGCCGCGCGAATCTCGGCCAGCTCACCGCGCGCTCGCATCCGTGCCAGCGGCAACGCCGGATCGGCCCGGCTGACGATCACTACGTGCAGCCGCGGGGGCAGATGATCGAGCAGGAACGCCATCCCGTCTTGCACGTCGCGCGCGTCGATGACGTGGTAGTCATCGAGCACCAGCACAATCTCGCCGGCAACGGCGGATCGGCCCGGCTGACGATCACTAGATGCAGCCGCGGAGGCAGATGGTCGAGCAGGAACGCCATCCCGTCCTGTACATCGCGCGCGTCGATGACGTGGTAGTCATCGAGCACCAGCACAATTTCGCCGGCAACGGCGCCTAGATCGTTGAGCAGCGTCGTCAGCACCGTTTCGGCCGGGGACCGCTGCGGCGCGTCCAGGAGGGCCAGCGCACTCTCACCTACCCCGGGCGCCACCATCCGCAATGCAGCGATCACATAGGCCCAGAACGATGCCGGATCATTGTCGCCCGGATCGAGCGAGAGCCACGCCGCCAAGCGCTCAACGGCCAGTGCAGCCGGTCTGGCCGCAAGCCACTCGGTGACCAGTGTCGTCTTCCCGAAACCAGCAGGTGCGGAAACGAGCACCAACTTCGACGCCGTCCCCCGGTCCAGCCGCTCGCTCAGCCGAGGACGCGGCACCAGGTCACGCCGCGGCCCCGGGACATACAACTTCGTCTCGAGCAGCGCTGTCGGCACCGATCATCCCCTCAGCCGCGCATCAGCCAGAAAATGCCAGTCTTCTCTGCCCTACCTGTTCCTCCCCAGCCGACGACAGACAGGTCCCTTCCGCGGCAGCCGGCGACAGACAAGTTCCGTCACGAACAAGGCTACGGTCAGTGTTCTATCCGTACTGCCACGCATCCAGGGCGGCCTGCAGGGCCTCGCACCGGTTCTACGACGCCCGGAGTGGTGTCACATCGAGCAAGTACCAGGCCATGACCCCGGGAATGCGGTCATCATCCCATCGGCTCATGCGTTCGATCTCGAACGAGCGAAGCACCCTGCCGGGACGGTCGGCAAGAACTCGTCCCGGGCTCCTGGAGGTGTCATCGATCTGCCGGTGCTCGATCGCCAGCCGTCGCACGTACCAGTCGGTTTTCAGATCGGGCAGGCCGGAGGCGTCCCATTCATAGTCGGCCACAACGCTGAGCGTGCACTGTGCGGTTACACGGCAGCCCACCGCGATCTCGGATGCGGGTCCTGCGGTCCGGGCGAGGAACGCCTGATCACCCGCAGTGATCACGAACTTCGCGCCGGCTAGCCCCAGCTCGGACCACACATCCTGGGCATGTCCGAGCCCGCAGCAGCCTCAACCTGGCGGGTTGTGCGGCCCCCGGCGGTTAGCATCAGCGGGATCACGCCGCGGACCTGCTGGGACAGTCCGTCCAGAGCGTCAGCGCGACCAGCGACGTGACCGAGCAGAGCTTGCTGGAAAAGGCCATCTAGCATCGCGTATGCGGCCGTGGCGCTGAGCCGGATGTCCTGGCCGGCGAGGTCGGCGTAGCAGCTGAGCACCCGCCAGATCATCTCCGTAGCGGGTAACGCAACGGGCCTTGTAGTAACGGACGCAGCCGGGCCGGTTACTTCCAGGCCTGGCCGTTCCAGCGCACGATCAGGGTGGACTGGTAGTCGTTGGTCCCCACCGCCCAGGCGTTGCGGGGCGAGGTGACGGCTACGCCGAGAAGGACGTTCACCAGGACGCTGGGGGGGTTGGGGCTGGGCACCAGCGTCCATGCGCTACCGTCCCAGTGCTCGATCACGGTCGCGCAGGTGGGGCCGCAGGCGCCCTTGAAGGCGGTCTGGCCTACTGCCCAGGCGTTGTGAGGTGAGGTGGCGGCCACGCCGAGGAGGCTGACTCCGGGAACCGGGGTCGGGGCGTCGACGCGCTGCCAGGCGGTGCCGTCCCAGTGCACAATGAAGGCTCTGTTGGTGTCACCCGCGCCGGTGCTTCCGACCGCCCAGGCGTTGCGGGGCGAGGCAGCGGCCACGGCGTTCAGGACGGTCCTGGTTCCTGGTGCGTGGCCCGGGCTGGGCACGCGGGCCCAGGCGTGGCCGTCCCAGTGCTCGATCAGAGCCCCGGACGTGCCCCCGGAGTCGGAGCCGGTGCCGGTCCAGCCGACCGCCCACGCGTCAGTGGGGGAGGTGACGGCGACGCCGTTGAGTCCGCCTGCGGGCTGAGGGGCGGGGCTGGGCACTTGCGTCCAGGCGTGGCCGTCCCAGTGCTCGATCAGAGTCCTGTCCGCCGGGCCGGTGCCCGCGCCGGGGCCGTCGCCGATCAAGCCGACCGCCCAGGCGTTGCCGGGCGAGGCGGTGGCCACGCCGTTGAGGTAACCGCCGGGCGTGGGGCTGGGGCTGGGCACTTGCGTCCAGGCGTGGCCGTCCCAGTGCTCGACCAGGGTCTGCGGGCTGAACCAGTCGGTGCCACCGACCGCCCAGGCGCTTCGGCGCGAGGTGGCAGCCGCGCCCCTGAGAAAGCCGCGCGAGCTGAGCTTGCGCGTCCAGTTCGTACCATTCCAATGAGCGATCAGTGACTGGGTCCCGTTGAGGCCAACCGCCCAGGCGTCACGGGGCGAGGTGGCGGCCACCCCATACAGGCGGCCGTCAAAAGGTGCCGTAACGAACGAATGCCGGACCGGGGCCGCGGCCACGGTGCTGCCAACAGCGGTCGCAGCGAGCGTGATGCCCGCAGCCGCGGTGCCCAACGCCTGCATCAAGCGCCTCTTCATTACCGTCGCCCCTTCTTCGCGGTTGGGCCGATCGTTCATCCTGTCCCCTCGCGCAACCGTCGGCGTGCGGCCAACTTCCGCTAAAATACGATTAAGGTGCTGGTAAAGAAAGAGCATTTCTGTAACGAGGCGATTTCTTTCCGTACCATCTGCAAGTCGACCAGCCCGATACGCGGGCCAATGCCTATGCCGTCGAACACGGTCGTGCCAGCGGTCGCGTCGGCGTGGGCCGCCGAAGCCCGGGTGCTGGCTCACCTCTGTTGGCTGGCAGGGTAGGGGCATGGCCGATGATTCTGTGCGTCGTACCGTAACCGTGGACCGCATCGCCCCCGGCATGTTCACCGTGGCCAACACCCGCGGCGGGCAGCTGACGTTCGGGACCGGCAGCGGCACCGAGTTCACCCCCACCGAGCTGCTGCTGGCTGCCATTGGGGGGTGCACCGCGATCGACGTGGACATCCTCACCTCGCGGCGGGCCGAACCAGATCAGTTCCAGGTGCGCGCCGAGGCGAGCAAGATCCGCGACACCAACGGCAACCGGCTGACCGATATCCAGGTCACCTTCCAGATCACCTTTCCCCCCGACGGGCCCGGCGACGAGGCCAGGGCCGTGTTGCCGGGCGCGGTGAAGAAATCACACGACCGACTGTGCACGGTCGGCCGCACCGTGGAGATCGGCACACGCATCACCACCAGCATCGAGTAGCGGCCAGTGGGGACATCAACCGTTTTGCATGGATAAATGGCGGGGTAAATGAGGTGCGTGCCTGCACACGCGCTGTTTCATACCGCGCCGCGCTGTGTGGAGATCAGGGAACTGCCCATGCCGCGGCCTGCGGCCGATGAGGTCCTCGTTCGCACCGTCTGCTCCGGCATCAGCGGTGGCACCGAACGACTGGTGTACCGCGGCGAGGTCCCTGCCGAGTTGGCGCTGGACGACACGATCGACGCGCTTGGCGGTACCTTCTCCTATCCCTTCGCCTATGGGTATGCGTGTGTCGGCAAAGTAGCGGAGTCCGGCCAGGCGGTTTTCGCGTTCCATCCGCACCAGGACGTATTCGCGGCGCGGGCTGGTGAACTGATTCCGCTGCCTCCAATCGATCCTGCGCCCGCAACCTTGTTGCCGCTGGTCGAGACGGCGTTGCAGGTGACGCTCGATGCGGGAACCGGATATCGCGACCGGGTCATCGTGCTCGGGGCCGGCGTGCTCGGGCTGCTGACCGGTCTGCTGTTGCAGAACGCCGGGTGGCGGCCGTTGATTGCCGAGCCGCAGGCGTGGCGCCGCGCCGTGGCCAACAGCCTCGGTGCCACCACCGCGGCGCCCGAGGAACTGGCGGACGAGAAGGTTCCGCTGGTCATTGACGCCAGCGGTAACCCGGATGCCCCAGCGGCGGCGCTGAACCTGCTGGCCCACGAGGGAACCCTGTTGATCGCGTCGTGGTTCGGCACCAAACCGGTGGTGCTTCCGCTCGGCGGCGCCTTTCACCGGCGGCGTCTGATCATCCGCAGCACTCAGGTTTCCACGGTGCCGGCCCGGCTGTCTGGGACCTGGACCCGGTCTCGGCGCCGCCGGGAGGCCGTTGAGTTGCTGTCCGAACTACCGTTGGCACAGCTGTGCACTCACGTCTTCGCCTTCGGCCACGCTGCGGAGGCGTTCCGAGCCGTGGACCAGGGGATACCCGGGTTGATGCATGCCGTTCTTGACTACGAAAGGGGTGCTGCCGGTGACCTGTGAGGTCGGGTTGAGCCGAAGCGTCCGCGCTTTTCACATCATGCCGGGACTGCCCGGGCCGGAGGGGCAACTGCATGATCATGACTACCGGATTGAGATCGTTGTGGATCGCGAGCAGCTCGATGACCGGGGCATGGTCTGTGATCTGGATGTACTGGAAGCGGCGCTGATCGAGCTGACCAGCCGGGTCGAAGGCCGCAACCTGGAAGAGATACGCCCAGCCGGGGCCGAAGCGGTCACAGTCGAGGTGTTCGCCCGCTGGGTGCATGACAGCCTCTCGCCCGCCGTCGCTGCCGCGGGCGGCGAGGCACTGGCAGTGCGGGTGTGGGAGACTCCCGTCGCGTTTGGCGGATACCACGCACGATGCTGACGCTCTGCGTGATTACCCCGGGCGACCTGGCCGTCTTGATGGCGGGTACCGGACCACATCGGTGACCGGCCCGGCCAGGTCGTGCGGCATGGGTACTGTGACAAGGCCAAGGCTGGCCGCTGAACCGTTCTACTGACATGTTCGTCTTGCTGTCATGGGAACAGTCGGCACAACATTCTCGTCATCCTCGCGGGATAGCCATATGACACTGGGCTGGG
>Ga0075423_10005780_pt1 | contig 11577 bp, 11 predicted proteins | sample SoiMethybrSBSTD2_FD_80114 | JGI IMG/M metagenome (GOLD analysis project Ga0075423, IMG submission 80114) | Bulk soil microbial communities from a Populus tree surrounding site in Tennessee, USA - Soil MetaG P. TD hybrid SBSTD2 | ecosystem: Environmental > Terrestrial > Soil > Tree plantation...
CGGCCTTGCCCATGATCCGCAATCTATCTACCACTTCATCGTAAGAGACCTTTTCTCTCAAGCTGGCATAAGAGCCGGGAAAGTAAACGAGTGTCAGATCAGCGCCGCCTTCGTTTATCTGGTTCAACACAACGGCTGCGCGCTGGTCCCGCGAGAGGCGTGTATTGTCGATCATCGGAAAGTCGTAGTAGCCGACAATGAAGGTGCGCCGTTGGACGCTTGAGGACTCCTGCGGTGTGCGAACACCCAGTTCCATTCTGAGCTCGCGCCGTTCCGGATTGAAGTCCATCACGGATAACATGAATTCCCTCTCAGTGTTATCCAGTTTGAGCTTTTCGGGCTCTAGTTCCAAGCCTCCACGAGAGGCGCGAAACTTTTCGAGATCTACCGTGCGGCTGAATTTCCCTCCGACTTGCTCCAGCAATAATAGCTGCCGATTTGAAATTTCCTTGGCTACTTGATTCAGACGGATTAAGTAGCTCTGTTTTTCCGACCCGCTCAAGAGCGTAATTTGTCTATCCATGTGCGAGAAGAGCGGCTTGAGGTTCAGCGATTCATGGAAGTTATAGGCGAGCATTTCAAGGTCCAGCATTTTCGCTTCGGGTCCAGCCGATCCCTGGGCTAGGAAAGTCTGAATGATCGAAAGAAACATGTCCTTACGCAAACCGCTTTCGGCCTGCTCTCTACTGCTCATCAATTCGGTATAAACGCGTTCGTTTGTTTCCCGCAATTCGCTTTGCCGCAGCACATTCGAGGTGTAATAACCGAGCAGAGCCACAGCAAGCGCCGTCAGCACACCATTGACGGGACGAATTACGATATCGACTTTGTCCCAAAAGTCCTTGTGATTTTCCATGCTTACTTTCTCTTGAGTGTGTATTGTGCGCCCTGCTTTTCCAAAATGAGGTCATACTGCACGGAGCCATCGAAAGAGTTGATCTCGATCGACGGCGTCTGGCCTTGGTAGGACACTTTCAGCAGACACTTGCCGCTGTCTGACGCGAAGAGATTAAATGCACCGTATGCGTCGGTTTGTGAATCGTAATTATTGCTTCCGCATGTGACCTGGACCTTAACGCCTTGCGCGACGGGTTTGCCACCCTCCGTGATGCTGCCGTAAATCTTCCCGGCAACCGCCTGCGACGCAAATGCGAGAATGATCACTAAAAAAATATATGCACGCTTCATAGTCATACGCCTCCGGCGACATATGTTACGCCGGATCGTTTGGATTCAGGTCAAAAACGAGTTAGATTTACGCACGGCGAAAGGGTTCAAAAATCCATGCCTCTCGTAAAAGTTGCGCTCGTTACCGGCGCCGGCAGCGGTATTGGACGCGCCGTGAGTCTGGCATTGCACGCCGACGGCTATTCCGTTGTGCTGGCGGGGCGCCGCGCCGGGGAACTCGAGAAGACGGCGGAGGAAGCAAAGCGATCCGATACGCGAATGCTGGTGGTACGTGCGGATGTGAGCAGGCCGGATCAGGTGATCGATTTGTTTTCGCAGACGAGGGACGTATTCGGCAGACTCGATCTGCTTTTCAATAATGCAGGAACAGCGACTCCACCGATTCCGCTTGAAGATCTCACGTTTGAGCAGTGGGAGGCCGTCGTGAGCGTCAACCTTACCGGCGCATTCCTTTGTGCGCAGCAAGCGTTCAAAATCATGAAGACACAGAATCCGCGCGGCGGCCGCATTATCAATAACGGTTCTATTTCCGCCCATGTGCCACGGCCGCACTCTGCGCCCTATACGGCCACAAAACATGCCATCACCGGGTTGACGAAATGTATTTCGCTCGATGGCCGTAAACACGATATCGCTTGCGGTCAAATCGACATCGGGAACGCCGCAACCGAGATGACGGTACCGATGACGGGTGGGGTTCCACAAGCGAACGGCGCCATGATGGCTGAGCCGCGAATGGATTTGAAACACGTTTGTGATGCCGTGCTGTATATGGCGAGGCTGCCGCTCGAAGCAAACGTCCAGTTTATGACTGTTATGGCGACTAAGATGCCGTTTGTTGGGCGAGGGTGATACGGGGAGATTGGAAATTGGAAATTGGACGAATCCTGCGTTGCAAATTGGAAATCCCAAATCTGAAATTGGACGCTAGGTGCGTACTCCGGCCGGTCCAATCTGCGATTTCGGATTTCGAATTTGCAATGCAGGATTCGCCCAATTTCCAATTTTCAATTTCCAATTCTTCTTGCTGGAAGGATAGCAATGGATAAAAACGATTTACTCAATCGGCGGGGGTTCATGGGAGCTGCGCTGGGTTTAGCTGCCACTACGCTGCAGGCACAGCAGGGCCAACAGCCACAGGTCTCTTCAACTCCGAGCCAGCGTGACTTCTCACGTCAGGATCCGGTTCAGTATCCGGATCCGGACATCATTGCGCTCGACAATAGGTTCCGGCGATACATCGTGAACAACACCGTCATCCGGCGCCAGCACTTTGGAACACTCTGGGCAGAAGGGCCGGCATGGAATGGCGTAGGCCGATACCTTGTGTGGAGCGATATCCCGAATAACGTTCAGATGCGGTGGATCGAAGATGATGGACGCGTGACGGTCTTCCGAAATCCGTCCGGCTACAGCAATGGCAATACGTTCGACTACGAAGGCCGCCAACTCTCGTGTGAACACGGTGGCCGGCGGGTTGTGCGTTACGAGCCTAACGGAACGGTGACTGTGATTGCGGAGAGATTTCAAAACAAACGGTTGAACTCACCCAACGATGCGGTCGTTCATCCCGATGGCAGTATCTGGTTCACGGACCCGATGTACGGCATTCGTGGAAACTATGAGGGCTTCAAGGCAGATTCGGAGTTGCCCGTCGCTGTTTATCGAGTGGATGGCAAGACTGCTCAGATCGAAAAACTGACGGACGAGCTCAGCGGCCCTAACGGAATCTGCTTCTCGCCAGATTACAAGAAAGTCTATGTCGCGGACACCGGCACTGGCCGAGAAATCAGGGTTTGGGACATCGATGGTAAGTCGATCCGCAACGGTAAGCGCTTCGTGCAAATCGATATTCCCGGGACTGGACAGCCATCGGCCGCCGATGGAATTCGATGCGATGTCGACGGGAATATCTGGGCGGGAGCACGACCTGGCGTTCAAGTGATTGCTCCCAACGGCGATCGAATCGGAATGATCCGGCTGCCGGAAACGTGCGCAAACGTTTCTTTCGGAGGAGCCAAGCGAAACCGGCTGTTTATGACGGCGAGTGAATCGCTGTACTCCGTTTACGTGGAGACCACTGGCGCGCATATTGCGTGAAATAAGCATTCTCGGGCCGCAATGAGTTTTGACTGGGCCTTTGCGCCTGACTTCAAATGGAGTCGATCCTGCAGGCGATTATTTGTAAGCCGGAAGTAGTTCACTTCCAGATGGGAGGAGTTATGCAATGGGCAGGTGGCAGACGTAGCGGCAACATCGAAGATAGACGAGGAATAGGTCCTATAGGGATCGGTGGACTGGGTGGACTGGGCGGCCTGGTGGTGCTTTTGATCGCATTGTTTTTTGGCGTGGATCCACGGGCGCTCATGGACAACAGCACGGAGGCACCGGCGAATGTCGCTCGTCCTGCAGACGATCAGACAAAGGATTTCATCTCTGCAGTTTTGGGGTATACCGAGGATACGTGGTCCGACATCTTTCAACGTAACGGCCGCACCTACCGTGAGCCGAAGCTCGTGTTGTTCACGGGCTCGGTCAGTTCCGCGTGCGGATATGCGCAGGCTGCGATGGGCCCGTTCTACTGCCCCTCAGATGAGAAGGTTTACCTGGACACCAGTTTCTTTCAGGAGCTACGGAATCGGTTTCATGCGCCCGGCGATTTTGCCCAGGCATATGTCATCGCGCACGAGGTCGGGCATCACGTGCAGAACCTGCTGGGCATCACGGAGCAGGCGGCGCGCCGCGGTTCCAACGAGACTTCGGTGCGCGTTGAGCTTCAGGCGGACTGCCTCTCCGGTGTGTTTGCCGATCACAATCGCGGCGTTTTGGATCCAGGGGACATCGACGAAGCACTCGGTGCGGCGAGTATGATCGGTGACGATCGTTTGCAAATGCAAGCCCGCGGTTATGTCGTTCCAGAATCGTTTACGCATGGAACCGCGGAGCAGCGATCGCGATGGTTTAGAACAGGATTTGAGAAGGGCGATGTTTCCTCATGCGACACGTTCCGAGTGCGGACGCCATAGAGAGAAAAGATGACGAATTTGCTGAGCGCCGTCCTGGGGGTTTCGTTCGCCGCTGGTCTCAATACATATGCGACGATCCTCGCTCTGGGCATGATGGATCGGCTGGGAATCGTTCATCTTCCGCCCGGCCTCGATGTTGTCGGAACGTTGCCGGTCATCATCGCCGCCGCGGTGCTGTACGCCGTCGAGTTTGTCGCTGACAAAATACCTGTAGTCGACACTGTGTGGGACGGAATCCATACGGTGATCCGGCCGGTCGCGGGAGCGTTGTTGGCGTACGGCGTTGTTGGAAGTGTCGATCCCCAGTGGCAGCTTGTAGCCGCGCTCGTTGGCGGCGGCGTTGCTTTAACCTCGCATACGGCGAAGGCGTCGACTCGCGCTGCGGTTAACATGAGTCCGGAGCCGTTCAGCAACTGGTTTTTGAGTTTGTTGGAAGATGTCGTCTCTTTCATCATCGTTTGGCTGACGGCATCGCATCCGTTGATCGGTTTTGTAGTTGTGTTAGCTCTCGCTGCAGCCGCGATCTTCATCGTATGGAAGCTATCGCATTTCGCACGGCGTGTGTTCCGCCGGCCCGTGAGAGCAAGAACGTGAGCGGGTTTCAGTCGTTAAGCAGTTTGCGAAACGACTTCAATTCTTTCTGCTGGTCACGAGTTGATTTTGGATAACTCAACTTCAGGGAGGCCAGAGTATCGACGACGATTTGAGAAACGATCAACCGCGCGTTCATCTTGTCGTCAGCGGGAACGACGTACCAGGGCCCATGACGTGTGCTCGTCGCATCCAGGCATTCCTCATATGCGTGCATGTAATCGGGCCATCGCTTCCTTTCTTCGAGATCCGCGCTGCTGAACTTCCAATTTTTCTCAGGATCCTCAATACGTTTGAGAAAGCGCTTGCGTTGTTCATCCTTAGAAATATGAAGGAAGAATTTGACTATTTTCGTGCCATTTCGATCCAGATGGCTTTCCAAATCCAGGATTGACCGGAAACGATCCTTCCACACGGACTTGCCATCGGTCGCGCCGTCGGGAAGATTTTGACTCTCCAGAATCTCTGGATGCACACGGACGATCAGTACTTCCTCATAGTAGGACCGATTGAAAATTCCTATACGGCCACGTTCAGGCAGTGACCGCGTCGTCCTCCATAAGAAGTCGTGCTCGAGTTCCTCAGCACTGGGATGTTTAAAACTGAAGACCTGGACACCTTGAGGATTGACACCAGACATGACGTGATTGATAGCACCGTCCTTTCCGGCTGCATCCATTGCTTGGAAAATCAGCAGCACGGCGTATCGATTGTGGGCATATAGCAGAGTTTGGAGAGAGCTGAGCTTCTCGGTGTGCTCTGCCAGGAGGCGTTGATAGTCCTTCTTTGACTTAAAAAATGGAGGCACGAGCGTCGGCCTGTTACTCAGCTTCACCTTCTCATTGGGCCGTACGCGGAAATCGGCGGAGTCAATCTGCATCCCGTTTACCGTCATGCACCCTAGGGAATGGGCTCAGTTGGCTAATAATTTTCCGTATCCCGACACACGGCTATTGACGCCCAAGAGCCGCACGCCTGCCCAGAGCGCATGAGGTGTGCTCGATACGACCGGCACGTTCGTCCGCTTCTCGAGAGGCGCCAGGATCTCCAGCGTTCGCAGGCCGCCGCACGAAACCAGCATTGCATCGGCTTTGGGTGCGGTGGCAAACACTTTCGCGCTGAAATCTTCCAGGTCCCCTTGGGTTACCTTGCCTGGATCACCAATGGCCTCGAGGCCGAGTCCTTTCATAGCCAGGACTTCGAATCCGGCCTCGTGAAGAAAGGTGTTCAGACGACGGTTGACTTCTTCGTTATAGGCTGTGGCAACGGCGATTCTTCGGCCACCCATTGCCTTGAGGCCTTCCACGACGGCCGTGCTCATTGTCGTCGCGCGCAGGCCCGTAGTTTTCTGGATGTCGTTCGTTAATTTTTCATTGAACGCGGCACCGCGGTAAAACGTCAATGAAGTACCCATGAGCAGGATTGCATTCGCGCCTTCTTTTGCGAGCTTCTGGGCGCCAGGCACGATTTTATCAATGACAGAATCGTATCCTACCGGTGTCATCGTTTTGAGTCCCAGCCCAAACACGTTGAAACGGACTTTGGAGGAATACATCACGAGGCCTTCATCGGGCACCGGATAGTCTGCTGGAGGAGCGATTAGTCCCAATAGCGGATTCGTGGCAGCCGTTCCCATACTCACAGTTGCTCCTGCAATGGATACGGTTTCGAGAAATTGTCGACGATTCATACTCCCTACTTTTTGTCCGGCAGCGCGAAGACGTATAGCGCATACCCTGTGTTTGGCGGATTGATTTCAGGCGTAATCGTGTTTGGCACTAGCCATGGGCTGCCGCCACCTTTTCCTGTTGTCACGGCGATGTACTGTTTACCGCCGATGCTATAGGACACTGGAAAGCCCTGAACTGACGTTGCGAGCTGCTTCTCCCAGAGTACCTTGCCGGTCTTCACATCGACGGCTTTGAACATCTGGTTCCGATCGCCGACGAAAGCGACACCTCCGGCAGTGGAGACGACAGCAGTCAGAAACGATGCCCTTTGCTGCAAGGACCATACTTCCTTCAACGTTTTCACATCGTACGCGGCCAGCTTACCCACATTGCCGTCACTACCGGGCATTTCATAGAACGAACGCTGTGCGCCTCCGCCGTTGCCGTTGCCTTCGAGGTTGGCCGCGGCCGGAACCATCACCTGGCAGGCCTGCACGAGTGGCGCGATAAGCAAGCCGTGAGCGGCGTTGTAGCTTGTGGCCGGCCAGTTGTGACCGCCTGCACTCGTCGGACATGAGTCGACCGGCTTGCCGAGTGTCTCATGAAGAATGTCGTCCCGATAGGTGGGTTTGCCGGTAGCCGGATCGAACTTCGTCCAGATATTCTGGAAGACCGTTTCTTTGTGCCCGAGGTACTTGCCGGTCTTGCGGTCCAGCTTCCACAAGACTCCGTCCTTGCCGATTGTGAATAGCCAATTCTGTCCGCCGGAATCGACGAGTACGCGCTCGAAAACGATATCGAGATCCAAAGCCTCACCCGGAGCATGCTGGAAATACCATTTTAGTTTTCCATCGTCCGGATTCACCGCGATGGTCGAGCTGGAATAAAGCGCATCGCCTTCAGTGCCCCGCGTCAGTGTCATCCATGGTTTTGCTTGCGCCGTGCCCCAATAAGTCAGATTGAGAGAGGGATCATAACTGCCTGTGATCCACATTTCGCCGCCGGCGCGATTTTTGTCTGGGAGGTCCCCCCACGTGTTAGCTCCAGGATTACCCGTGGTGGCGACAGTGTAAAAACGCCACAGTTGCTTGCCGGTTTGGGCATCGTACGCACTGAGGAAACATTTTTCTTCCTGATATCGCTGACAGTTGCCGAGACCTTCGATCACTTTCCCGTTGACGACAAGCGGTCCGCTCGAGTTGCCGTAGCCTTGACCCACTTCCGTATTCCAGACAATGTTGCCCTTTCGAGCGTCGAGCGCAATCACGCGATTGCCGCTAGCAAGGTAGAGCTTGTCCTGATAAATCGTAATGCCTCGCATCGCGATGTTCGAACCCAACCGATTTTCCCAGATGATCTTTCCCGTCGCTCCGTCGATGGCTTGCATAACGCCGCCGGTGTTGGGTAAATAAATGACCCCGCCGTGAACGATTGGCGCGGGCTGATTCGTTCCACCCTCGTTCATGGGCGACATGAAGACCAGCTGCAGATCCTTTACATTCTGCGGCGTGATTTGTGTAAGTGGGCTGTAATCGGAAGCGTAGTAATCGCGCCGGATCATCAACCAATCGCTTGGATCCGGTTTGCGCAACATCGCATCAGTAACCGGGACAAAGTTCTGCACTTCACCCGCAACCTTGAGACCGGCGGGCAGCGGCCCGCCTTCTTGAGGGCCACGCTGGCCCCGGCCTGCCTGTTGCGGCGGTTGTTGCGGCGGTTGTTGCGGTGGTTGTTGCGGTGGTTCTGCGCCACGTTGAGCGAGCAACACCAAACTGCCCGAAATGAAGATGCCCAATACCAAGGTGAGATATTTGTTTAGAACTCGCATTCGTCCCCCAAAATTGCCGCTCACGATTGTTTCAAAAGCCAACCCAACAGATGTCCGTTCGGCGCTCCCATGCTGTGAACCTGGATATAAAATCTGCCCTTTTTCAGGGCATCGACCTGTTCGGGACTCAAGTCAAAGGTGCCCGAGATCATGCCCGTTGTGCCGTCTCCATTCTTCGATACGGTCAAATCGAACACATTGGCCCCCCGCACACCTGTGATCGGTCCCAAGCAAAGGTACGCCGTCGTTGCCGCCGAAGCCATTTTTTCAAAGGAACCGGTCACTGTCAGTTTCCTGCCGGTAAGCTCAGCGGAAGCCGAGCCCACCCCCACGATAGCAGCAGGCGAGATCCCCAAGGCCGGCACTGGAGCAAGCCTTCCTCTAAATTTCTCACCGCTTTGTGCGTGCGATAATAACGCGAACCCATGAAAAGCAATACCAACCACAAGAACTAAAAGCAGCGTCCCATTCGTTCTCATACTGTGCTCCGAAAAAGATGCCAAAAGCATCGGCCTAAGAATACACGCTGTCAAAAGAAAAAATTACAAGGACGTGTTCGGAGCCAGCCGCCCCTGGGCGACTTCGGTTTGGTCAGCGGTCATCCGGTCACGACGCCAGGAGAATTTGAATCGCTTGCGCCAACAGTTCTTGCCCTCGCGTTAATACCGAATGCCGCCAGGATGCATCGTCGGGGCAGAAGATTCGTTTCAAGTGATACTTCGACGGATGATGCAAATTACTTCCTCCGTAATGGTGCCAGCGATTTTCTTCACGTAAAGCATGAAGAACTTTTGTAGGGCCATATGTTCCGAACTCTTGTCCGACAAAATCGATTTCGGCATGAGGAAGGGCATGGGTGATCAGTTCTGATAAGCCGCCGCGAATCCGGTAGCCGGGACCTCGATCGGGTTCCATTGCCCTGACTCTTTCGCCAAACAGAGTTCGCAGCCGCTCATACTCTTGTCGATTTACGAGTAGCGAATCCTGGCCGTAAGGACCAATACCGGTGTGTACATCAATAGCTATTATTTTGTTAACGTTAGTGATCATTTGTTCAATTAGTACATGATATCGTTTTAAGGGTTGCTGCAGGCGTTTTCCGCCGAAGAATAGTCCTTTTGGAAAGTCGTATTGCCCTTCCAGAATGCTCTGCTTCAACGGCTCCATTCCGTACCGCGCAAGTAGAAGCAGTGCACGAAGCGCAAACAGATCCACTGCAGGTGGACTCGATGGATTCAGAAAGCTATTCAACCGCGCGTATTCACTCGGCGCTCCGGAATACGAGTCATCGCTCAGAAAATTCCGATTCAAGTCGACGTTGTTTTCGTTCACGCGTCGCAGCCACGCCATTCCGTACGGATTAAGGATGTGAGTCAAGACAATCGCGGAACCCGGCGGCATCCGGACAGGATCCTCGAGGAACTGTAGTTGAACGGCTGATCCGGCGAAGCCCTCCACACCGTGAAGCCCGGTTGAATGCAGCACTACGCTTCTGGGCTCATCCGATCCGAACCAACCGATATCGATGCTTAGATCTTCGCCTTCGGGGCCTTTTACATCCACGCCGATGCTCTCCAGTTTTCCACCGGATTGGATAACGGCTTGCCGAAAGCGACGACGCGCTGTTGAGTAATCTGGAGAAAACGAATCGAGTGTCAATTCAGTGCAGGCCGGCCTTCGCGACCAGATATTCACGTGATTGGTGGAGGAGACGCGTAATTCGATTCATGTCGACACCAACCAGCTTACCCTGCGACTTCACGATTTTGCCCGCAATGAGAACGGTATCAACATTACTCGTGTCCATGGAGAGCACCACGCCGCCATAAGCATTATTTACCGGCATTACGTTGATTTGATCTGTTCGGAGCAGAATGATGTCCGCATCCTTGCCCGGTGTGAGGCTGCCAACCTTGTTATCAATGCGATTATCTTTCGCGCCTTCGATCGTCGCAAACTCGACAACCTCACGAACGGTGAGCAGTGGCGGTAAATTCTTTTCGCCGGCACGCTCGCGAGCCAGGCGCTGCATGCGTTGAAGTGTGAAAACGGATCGCATTTGGGTGAAGAAGTCGCCGGGCATTTCGGTCTCAACGTCGACACTCAGGCTGGGGCGGATTCCATGATCCAATGCTGGTTGAATAGCGGGAATCCCGTGGCCCATCTCCATTTCGATCGGCCCGGCTACGGACACGTTGCCACCGGTTTTGGCCACCAACTGCCACTCCGCTTCGGTGAGATTATTCGCGTGTACGTATGTCAGATCTGAACGCAGGGAATCGGCAAGGGGTACCAGTTGATTCGCGCCGTTTACGTGGACCGTAATGTGCGCGCCGACTTCGCGTGCAACGGCCCAGTCCGCCGTATTCAGCCCGGCTGCCATGGCCAGCGTCAGCAATTGGTTTTCAGAGGAAAAGTATTGTTTGCGAAGCCTCCGGATATCCTGAGGGAACTGATTCGCCGGTCCCGGGGCACCGCCTCCGAACGCGTACACGGCGCGTATCCCGGATTCGCGCAACCCGCGAATTGCGGCATCCGTATGTTCGGGGCTATTGCCGATGTGCGACCAGTCGAGCATCGTTGTGATGCCGGCATTGATCGCGCCCAGGGCCGTTACCAGGTCGCCGATATACGCATCTTCGGGGCGGTATATTGCGCGTGCCTTTCCGGTGATGTCGCGCGTGTAATCGCTGAGCAAGCCATCGGGCAGGATGCTGCGTAATGGAGCTTCCCATGCATGCCGATGCGTGTCGATGAATCCCGGCATGACAATCATGTTTGATGCATCGATTGTTGCTGCCGCGGCGCGAATATTCGGTTGCACCATCACGATCTTTGATCCGTCGATCAAGACGTCGGCGCGATCGAAGTCGCCGACCTTCGAGTCGATCGACAGAACGCGTCCACCTTTGAGTAGCGTCATGCCGCCGCGTGGGGGCTGCTGCGGCATAGCCGCCAATGCCAGGCCGGTTAAACTCGATTTCAAGAAATCACGTCGAGACCTGTACATGAGTACTTCCTTTGAGGGCGTTTTCGCGGATTGTACCGGAGTGATATATTCTCCGCCAATCTTATGACCGTTCATGAATTTGAAATCGGAGGTGCCAGCGGGCCGAGTCAGGCGCAGTTCAATCGGTGGTTTATTCCTGTGGGTGCCGTGGCGGTACATATCTGCATCGGGTCCGTGTATGCATGGAGCACTTTTAACCGGCCGATTCAGGCTTTATTGCCGAATGAGCCCTGGTGGTTCAGTCCGCCTTATACGACGTTTACA